>Ga0209181_10000718_pt1 | contig 61360 bp, 44 predicted proteins | sample MAT05_FD_187208 | JGI IMG/M metagenome (GOLD analysis project Ga0209181, IMG submission 187208) | Freshwater microbial communities from Lake Fryxell liftoff mats and glacier meltwater in Antarctica - MAT-05 (SPAdes) (version 2) | ecosystem: Environmental > Aquatic > Freshwater > Ice > Liftoff...
CAGTTGCTCCAGGTCAGCTCAAAAGTCATTATGCGCCGGTGACTCCACTCACGCTGCTCGACCAAACCGAACCGGAATCTGCAGCCACTGCCAAAACCGGTTTACTCGCGTGGAAAAGCGCACCCGTCGGACATGGCTTTCAACATGTGGAAATCCTCAGCGAGCGAGGCGATTTGGGGGAAGCAGCAGCGACCTTGTTTGCAAAACTTCGCAAACTGGATGAAAGCGGCGTTGATGCGATTTACGCGGAGTCAGTCCCTGAAGCCGGACTTGGCATTGCCATCATGGATCGCTTGAGAAAGGCAGCCACCCGTGGCTGACGCCCCTCAAAAAACCGGTCGCGCGGCGGCAATCGTCGGCGTTGCCGTCATGTGCTCACGCGTGCTTGGCCTGGCGCGCGAGGTGATTTTTAACGCGCTCTTCGATTCCAAAACACTGGGCTTTTTCATCACCGCGTTTCGTATCCCGAATCTCCTGCGCGACTTGTTTGCAGAAGGCGCGCTTTCAACGGCGTTTATTACCGTCTTCACCAAGAAGAGCACGGTGGAAGGAGATGAGTCGGCATGGCGGTTGGCGAACCGGATTGGCACGCTGACGCTGGTGGTCATGAGTTTGATTACGCTGCTGGGGATGCTTTTCTCCAAACAGCTTATCGGTTTGCTCGCAGGCGGTTTCACCGGAGAGGATGCCGTGCTTACCGCGCATCTCACGATGCTGATGTTTCCGTTTATTCTGATGGTGTCACTCGGCGCTCAGATCATGGGGATGTTGAATGCAAAGCATGTCTTCGGCTGGCCCGCGATGGCGTCTTCCTTTTTTAACGTCGGCTCGATCCTGGGCGGGGTAGTCATCGCCGCCTATATCGATCCCACCTTTGGCACCCGCGCGCTGACCGGTCTGGCCATCGGCACTTTGATCGGCGGCTTTCTCCAGCTCGTCGTGCAGATTCCGTCACTTTATAAAATTGGGTATCGTCCGAAGCCTGATTTTCAATGGCGCGATTCCGGTGTCGTGGAAGTGCTCAAAAACATGGGCCCTGCGGTGATCGCAGCCAGCGCGGTGCAGATCAACGTGATGGTGAACACCTCCTTTGCGAGCTACTGCGAGGAAGGCTCCGTGACCTGGCTGAATAACGCGTTTCGTCTCATGCAGCTTCCACTCGGCATATTCGGTGTGGCTATCGCGACCGTCACGCTCCCAATGCTTGCGCGCAGCATGGCGCTGGAGAAGCGCGGCGAATTTGTCTCGGGGCTATCTCGCGGAATGCGTCTCGTCTTTATTCTCACGCTGCCTGCAAGCGTGGGATTGTGGATGCTCGCCGAACCGATTTTAAGCGTCATCTATCAGCGCGGAAAAGTGACTCCTAACGATATAGAGCAGGCGGCAGCAGCGTTACGCTTTTACGCAGTAGGTCTTGCCGCTTACGCGGGAATCAAAGTGCTCGCGCCTGCCTTCTACGCGCTAGGCAAACGCAACACGCCTATGATGGTGAGCTTCTTTGCTGTTGCGCTGAATTTCACACTCAACTCGGTTTTCACCAATATGGGCTGGGGGCATCGCGGTCTTGCGTTTTCCACCGGCATCGTCGCGCTCACCAATTTCATCCTGCTTTACTGGCTCATGCGCCGCGAGACCAAGCTCCTCGAAACCAAAAAGCTGATCACAACGCTCGTGAAAGTGTTTCTAGCCGCCGACGCACTCGCAGCCGTCTGCTGGTTTTTCCAGAAAACCGTTTTGATTCATTGGGCGAAGATGAACTTCCCGATTCGCTGTGCATCGCTCGGACTTACCATTGCTGCAGCCACCGCAGCTTTTGTCTTCATCGCCTGGCTGCTTCGCCTTCGTGAAATGAACGACATTCTGGATGTGGTGAAACGAAAGCTCGGCAGAGGAAAACCATCTAAATAAACCCAACGCATTCAGTGAACATCTCCACAAACTGAAGAAATAGCTGCTTTCAAACTCACCTCTTAAACTCCATGAGCGACCAACCAAAAGCCATTCCTTATATCAGTTGGTGGATGATCTGGCTTGCGATGCAGGCGGGCATTTTTGGAATGTATTTTGTCCTCGAACGGACACCGTTACAACAACCGGTCGAATCCCCCTTCTGGATCGCCGGTTTCATACCACTCATCGCCAGCTCCGTCATCCGTTGGGTAGTCATACCTAAAATATCCGTCCCGCAAATTGCGTTCCCGCTTTTCATCGTCGGAATCGCCATGGCAGAAGGGCTTACCTTTTTTGGGGTGTTTGTTTTTCCAGCGCAAAAGGAACTGTTTTTTCTACTGAGTGTAGTCGGGATTTATCAGTTCATCCCCACCTTCGCTCGGCGCTTTTATAAAACACCGGAAGACGAATCCAAATTCCGCTAGCCGATGTGCTTATCGCATTGCCTTACTTAAAACCTCACACTTAAAACTCGGCTATTCTTACGGAGTAAGACACCAAATCATATATGAGCGATCCCATTATCGATCTGCACAGCGACCAGTATTTCATGGGCGAGGCCTTGCGCCTTGGACGTAAGGCGTGGGAATGCGAGGAAGTCCCGGTGGGCGCGGTGATTGTTCATGAAGGACGGATTATTGCCCGCGCGCATAATCAGGTGGAAATGCTCAAGGACGCCACCGCGCATGCGGAGATGCTGGCGATCACCCAGGCGGAAAGCGTCATCGGCGACTGGCGGCTGAGCGAGTGCGAGCTTTTCGTCACCAAGGAACCGTGTCCCATGTGCGCTGGTGCGCTAGTGCATGTGCGCATGAAACGCGTGATTTTCGGATGCACTTCGCCCAAGGACGGCGCGGCAGGCGGGGTGCTCAATCTTCTTCAGCATCCCAAGCTCAATCATCGCTGTGAAATCACCTCCGGAATCCGCGAAGAAGAATGCGCCGAGATGCTCAAAGCCTTTTTCCGCGAAAGGCGGGAGACATAAAGCGCACGAGGGACAGAAAAGCATTGCAGGGTTGCGATGGAAATCCGCTTCGCTCACAGGCCTACATCATGCACCGCATTTCCCCAAAAAATAACTGAGTCTTCAATTGAGCCTTAAAGGAAGCTGTCCTAGAGTCGCGGCTTACTTTTGCCCGTATGGCTATTACTTTTGCAACCCGTTTTAATGCTGATGTGCTGGATGAAGCTTATCAGAACTGGAAAAATGATCCGACTTCGGTGGATGCAACCTATGCCGCCTTCTTTGAAGGATTCGAGCTCGGGAGCGAGCAACCCAGCAACGGAACCAATGGCGCCCATCCCGCCGATGGGGACCTTGCCCCGCTTCAAACCCGCGTGGATGGGATGGTGTATGCCTACCGCCGTCTCGGACACACAATCGCTTGGACTAATCCGCTGGCAAATTACCGTCCTGAAAATCCCGATCTGTCCTTGCGCCATCTTGGCTTTGAGGAAAAAGATCTCGATCTAATTGTCAGTTCCAAATTTTTCCTCGGCGGCAAAAAGATGAAGCTGCGCGAGCTGCTTGCGTATCTCGAAAGTGTGTATTGTGGCGATATTGGCTTTGAATTCATGCACATCGCCAATCCAAACGTGCGGAACTGGATCCGGGAAGAGCTGGAGCATCGCAACCTTTGGAGCGTGGATACGAAAACGAAGCGCCGGATTTTGAGGCACATCATGAAGTTTGAGGAGTTCGAGCACTTCCTCCACAATGTCGCCTACAAGGGACAGAAACGATTTTCAGGCGAAGGCGCGGAGGCAATGATCACTGCGCTCGATGCGGTGCTGGAAAACTGCAAGCGCCTCGGCGCGGAGGAAATCACGATGGGAATGGCGCATCGCGGCAGGCTCGCGGTGATCACTGAGTTCCTCAAAAAGCCTTACAAACTCATGTTTCGGGAGTTTGATCCCAACTTTGTCCCAGACAGCGTCTATGGCGACGGTGACGTCAAATATCATCTCGGTTACATGAATACCCGAGAAGTGAAGCCCGATGGCGCACAGATCGAAATCCGGCTCAGCCCCAACCCGAGCCATCTGGAAATTGTAAACCCGGTTGTCTCGGGCATGACCCGCGCCCGCCAGCGGATCCGCCAAGATGCCGTGGAGCGCGCCAAGGTGGTCCCGATTTTAATTCACGGAGACGCCGCGCTTGCGGGTCAGGGAGTAAATGCCGAATTACTGAATATGTCGCAACTTCAGGGCTATCGCGTCGGCGGCTCGATCCATCTCGTCATCAATAACCAGATCGGCTTCACCACACTGCCTGCCGATGCGCGCTCTTCACAATACTGCACCGACATCGCGAAGATGATCGATGCGCCCGTCTTCCACGTGAACGGCGACGATCCGATTGCCGTGCGTTACGCGATGGAGCTGGCATTTGAATACCGGCAGAAATTTAAGAGCGACGTCTTTGTGGAGATCGTCTGCTACCGCCGCCATGGCCATAATGAAAACGATGAGCCTGCTTTCACCAGCCCGGATATGTATCGCGCGATTACCGGACACCCTAGCGTCGGCACGATTTTCCGAGAGCGGATGATCAAGGAAGACACGATTACCGCCGAGGAGGCGGACACCATGCTGAAGGAGATTCGCGAGCGTCTGGAGAAGGCATACGGAGAGGCACAGGCAGCAGCGGCTGAGAAGAAGCCGGGGAAATCCACGAAGATCGCGAAACTCGAAGGCAGTATTTACGTCATCCAGCCGCCCTACAGCCATGAACCGGCGAAGACTGCGGTGAGTAAGAAAGTGATCGGACAGATCATCGAAAAAATCACAACAGTGAAGGAGGGATTCAATGCGCACCCGCGAGTGAAGACGTTTGTTTTGGATAAGCGCAGACAGGCGTTTGATCGAGGAGACGGTTTCGACTGGGCGACTGCCGAGGCGCTCGCTTGGGGATCGCTGTTATTGGAAGGCACGCCTGTGCGGCTTAGCGGACAGGACTGTCGACGCGGCACATTCAGCCAGCGCCATGCTTATCTTTATGACGCCAACACCCGAGAGCGGTGGTGTCCGCTTGCCGAGATGGCTCCCGATCAAGCGCGCATTTGCATCTATAACTCGCTCTTGAGCGAAGCCGCGGTGCTCGGTTTTGATTACGGTTATTCACTCAATTATCCCGATATGTTGTGCCAGTGGGAGGGCCAGTTTGGCGATTTCGTGAATGGCGCGCAGGTAGTGATCGATCAGTTTATTGTATGCGCGGAATCAAAGTGGCAGCGTCCGAGCGGCATCGTTTTACTGCTTCCGCACGGTTACGAAGGACAGGGCCCTGAGCATTCCAGCGCGCGACTTGAGCGCTTTCTCCAGCTTTGCGCGGAAGATAATATCCAAGTCGCAAACCTCACCTCGCCCGCCCAGTATTTCCACATTCTACGGCGGCAGTTGAAGCGCAAATTCACTAAGCCATTGGTGATCATGACGCCAAAGAGCATGCTGCGCCTGGAAGAAGCGGCATCGAAGCTGAAGGATTTCACGGAAGGCGGGTTCACGGAGATATTCGATGGCACCGAGACGTTGGAATGTCCAAAGGATCAAGTGAAGCGCGTCATTTTCTGTTCAGGTAAGGTCTTCTATGAGCTGCTGAAGTTTGCGAAAGAAAACCAGATCACTAACACCGCCTTCATCCGGATCGAGCAACTGTATCCGCTTCACAAAGAAGCGCTCAAAAAAGCAGTGGCAAATTACGAGAAGGCGAATCGCTTCGTGTGGTGTCAGGAAGAATCGGAAAACATGGGTGCCTGGCGTCACATGGTGCCTTACCTCCGCGAAGTCCTCGGCGGAACCACGCCTTTCTACGCCGGACGCGATGCCGCCGCGAGCGTGGCCGTTGGCTCCAAGAAAATGAGCGATCTTGAGCAAAAGCAGTTCATCGAAAAGGCGTTTAGCTTGTGAGAGATGAAGTCAGAAAGCCGACTGAAAAATAAGAGTTATTCGGAACGCAGTAATTGACAGGCCACTTCGTGCTCTTCGTAGTTTGTCCCTCTTGAATCGAATCACATGCCCTACCTTAACAGTCGCCCGCGCACTCCTGAGGTATGTCCTGTTTGCGGAGAGGACGTGCCGCCCAAAGCGCTGGCTTGTCCGGAATGTGGGGCGGATCACGAGTCGGGCTGGAAGCCGAATGCTGGAGCTACCAATGGACTGGATTTGCCCGACGACGAATTTGATTACGATGAGTTTGTAAAAAAAGAATTTGGCTCGGGGCCAGCGGGTGCGGGCATCAATCCGGTCTGGTGGATTACTGCGCTGGTTTTATTGATCGCATTTGTTGCGATGTTTTTGTGGCGCTATTAGGAGGGCGGAAGATGGAGACAAAGAGTAAGATTTCCAAAACCGTGCTTTTTTCAGCAGCCTGTTAGGCGTAACAATGCATTCACTTATGTCACAGCCCCGCACACTCCTTCTATTTGATATTGATGGCACGATCATGACATCCGGCGGGTGCGGGGAAAAAGCCATGCGACTCGCGGTGAAAGATCACTTCGGAGTGGAGGACGATCTTTCCGACATCGAAATCGCCGGCCGCACTGACACCTATATTTCCCAGCGACTCCATGAAAAATACGGACAGGATGCACAGACGCCTGATCCTTTTCTCGGTCATTACATCAAACATCTCGGTGTCCTCCTCCCTCAAATTCAGGGCCGTCTGCTACCGGGCATCGAAGCGCTGCTGGCTGCTTTAAAACCGCGTGGTGATGTTGTCCTCGGTTTACTGACCGGGAATCTCGCGCGTGGTGCCGAACTAAAACTGAGGCATTATGGCGTCTGGGATTACTTCGAGTTCGGTGCGTATGCCGACGATCATTTCGACCGCAATCAACTGGGCCCATTCGCTCTTCAACGTGCACGTCAGCAGCACCAACATGAGTTTGAGCCGGAGCGTGTATTCATCATTGGAGACACCCCGCATGACATTTCCTGCGCGCGCGCAATCGGCGTTCGCGCAGTAGCTGTGGCAACGGGAGGGTTCACTTACGATGCCCTCCACACGCATCAGCCCGATTTTCTTTTTCAGGACCTGAACGACATCCCCGGCTTTATCCAAGCCATCGGATTAAAATAAAAAAGAGGCGCTTAAAATAAGCGCCTCTTCTTAAATGGAATCGAAACTGCCCACATTCCCACAAAAGAGGACTGGATCAAACGATCGAATCGAGCTTGCTGAGAATTTCAGACTTCGGATGACGCCCGGTTAGCTGCCCCACAGGCTGTCCGTCCTTAATAAAGATCAGAGCCGGGATGGAACTCACACGAAACTGCGCGGCGAGATTACCGTTCTCATCCACATTCACCTTGCCGACTTTCGCTTTTCCTGCGCGCTCGGTCGCGATTTCATCGATCACGGGCGAGAGTTGAATACAGGGGCCGCACCAAGGAGCCCAAAAATCCAGAAGGACTGGAATGGACGAGGTTGCGACTTCAGAGTCGAAGTTGGCTTCAGTGATTGTGAGAGTATTAGGTCCAGCCATTGTCAGTTTGTAATGTTGAATTTAAGGAGCCCAGCCTGGCAGCTTGGCGGCAGTCATAATCGTATTCACGATATAAACAGCCATTCCCGCCAATACGAAGGCTGCAATGCTCAGACCGAGTGTCACCTTATCAGGATTGCCAGTCCCGGCGCTTGCAGCGGCGGCAGCCTGATGAAGGGCTACCGATTGACTGAGTGCTGGAGCTGGAGCCTTTGAGAGAGGCTGGGTTTGCTGCATTTTCACGGTCGCCTTAGGAAGCGCGGGTGCCGGATTCGCACCACTAGGAAGATTAATACGTGCCGTTTCCTTCTTCGGAGAAGTCGGGCGTGGCGCAATGCCTGACCCTGGGGTCATACCGCTGCCAGCCGGACTTGCCGGACGCAATGGCACTGTTGGCTTGCCAGCAAGTGGTGGCGGTTTTGGAGGAGGAACAGCACCGCTCAGTGGCCTAGTTGGAGGCGGTGGAGGCGGCACACTGGTGCTCGCTGCTGGCGGCGGAGGAGTTGGAGGGGTAATCGCGCTGGGTGGCGGATTGATTCCGGACGGTTCCGACTTGGGGGGGAGGGTAATGCGAATCGTTTCCTTTTTGGAATCGTCGTCCTGTGCGTTTGAGGGGATTTCGTCAGCCATAAATATTGGGTGGAGAGTGGGTTTCTATCTCAGTCGAGTCGTACCGTGTCAACCCGTTTATGCGATAGGCAATGCTTCAATGCAACCCACAAAACGGCTACGAGACCAGAAGCACAGAGCCTTTCAAGCCCATCGCTTACCTCTCTCCGAAAAACAACTGCTTCGGAACCTTCATCGTCCTGGCCGTTGTCGCGCCCAGCGCCGCATTTTTAAACAGAGAGATTGTCGCGTCGCGCTGTTCACGGTGATCCACCATCGGTGGCGGATAGCCTTTGGCGAGTGACGTTCCAGGGAATGGCGGCTCACAAAACGATTTTGGTGCCATGTCGCGGAGTTCTGGCACCCAGCGCTTGATATATTCGCCGTCTCCATCAAAGCGTGCCGTCTGCGCCCAGGGGTTCTGAATGCGAAAATAAGGCGCGGCGTCCGTCCCGGTGCTCGCACTCCATTGCCAGCCGTTGTTGTTACTGGCGATTTCACCGTCCACCAGGTGCTGCATGAAATAGCTTTCGCCGTGCATCCACCAGATATGGAGATCCTTGGTCAAAAACATCGCGACGATCATCCGCACGCGATTGTGCATAAAGCCGGTGGCGTTGAGCTCACGCATTCCGGCGTCCACGATGGGGAAACCAGTCAGCCCTGCACACCAGCGATCAAAGTCCACCTTGGAGTCCGGTTCCCGGCTCCACGCGCTTTTGTCTTCCGGACGCCACCGCGCCTTCCACGGCAGCGTGCGGTATTGCTCCTGAAACTCGTGCTCCAGCACGCCCGGCCAGTGTCCGAGGATACTGAACGAAAACTCACGCCAGATGAGTTCCTTCACATAAGTCGCAATTCCCAGCCTACCTCCGGCGTCCTTTGTCTTGCCGAGCAATTGTTGACATTTTTGAAAAACCTCACGGATCGAAAGGGTGCCAAAACGCAGATCCTGCGAAAGCCTCGATGTTCCTTCCACCGCAGCAAAATCCCGCTTCTCATTGTAGGCTTGAATACGTCCATCCAGAAAACGCGCCAATCGCTTTTGCGCGGCTGTTTCCCCGCCGGCAAGCGGCTCAGCAAGCGTGGACTTCAGGCTCCACGTTTTCAGTGTGGGCAAAGACAAGGTGCTGATTTTCGTCTGTGCAAATTCGCCCCGCACATTTTCGGGAGCGTTCTTAGGCAACCGGCTCCAAGCTTTAGCATAGGGCGTGTAAACTTTGAACGGCGTTCCTTTTCCGGTGAGGACTTCATTCTTCTCGTGCATGACATGATCCTTAAAACCCATAGCACGCACCCCTACTCCAGCAGCCATTTTTTCCACACGCGCCTCCATGACACAACCAAACGGATCGGGATCGCGATTATAGAAAATGGCGTCCGCCTTGCACTCGGCAACCAACTCTTCCAAGACGACATCCGCAACCCCCGTGCGAAAAATCAGTCTCCCACCCCACGCCTCAATCTCCGCAGCAAGCGACGCAAGGCAACTGCACAGAAACTCCTGTCGTGCCGCCCCACACCAATGATGCTGCGACTTCCATTCGCTCAGCACAAACACGGCAACCACCGGTTTACCTGTCTGAAATGCGGCGTTCAGCGCCGTATTATCCGCCAGCCGCAAATCCCGTCGGAACCAATGGATGACGACGCTCATTTCGTGTCTTCCAATTTAAGACTCCTGCTTCCACTGCGTCCGGCCCGATAGCGCCCGGGTGAGTGTCAGCTCATCGGCGTGCTCGAGCCCGCCGCCTGCGGGGAGCCCTTGCGCGATGCGAGTGATATTCACGGATGCGCCTGCGAGCAATGATACGATATAACTAGCAGTCGCCTCACCTTCCACGTCCGAACCAAGCGCGAGAATGATTTCACCGGGGTTATGCTCCTTGATGCGTTCCAGGAGGGACTGAATGCGCAATTGATCAGGCCCGATGTGATCGAGCGGCGAAATGCGTCCACCCAGCGAGTGATACAATCCGCGGAAAGTTCCCGTGCGCTCCAGTGGCAGAATATCCGTTGGTTGCTCGACTACGCACAACACCTTGGCATCACGATTGGCATCTGAACAAAAGCAGCACAATTCCTCCTCGGTAAAAAACCCGCAATGCGGACACTGCCGGATTTTTTCCGCCACAGTCCCGATCGCGAGACCGATTCGCCCGGCATGCGCATCCCGACTCTGCACCATCCAGAGTGCGATTCGTTCCGCGCTGCGTGGCCCAACACCCGGCATGCGTTTCAACTCCGCAATCAGCGCACGGATGGATTCAGGGTATTCAACGCGTTTCATCGTTTATCGAGCGAGCATCACGTGACATCTGCTCTAAATCAAATCCAGCCGACCCTACGCCCTTTGTCGGCTGCTCACTTAATGCTGTCTCATCCTGCTCGTAATACCATTTTCGAAACTCTGCCAATTCCTCACACGACAGATTCCCTACGGCATTTTTGATCTCGGAAAGGTTCATAGACTTGGCGTCCGGTCAAATCTGCGCATTACTCCACTCCAGCGCCTCCACCTTGCTGCCGCGCATCTGCTTGATGCGATCCATGAGGTAATCAATCGGCTCGTCGCCCGGCGTATTATCGCGTGCAGCTTCAAAACAGGAAATGGCATCGTCCCAACGCCGCTCCCGGTAATACACAACACCCTTCCAGAACATGTCCCGCTTCTGCTTCTCTTCATCGGTGAATGTAGCGTGATGCCCTAGCAATTCGTAAACCTCCTCGCGATTGGAATCGTCATGATGCCGATGCACCAACTCCATCGGACGCACCTCGATCTCGGACTCCGCCAGATTAAACGTGCCCGATCCGATCAAAATCCGGGAACCATAAATCGTATTCGCCGCGCATAGACGGCGCGCAAACTCCACCGGCTCGCCCGCCACGCTGAACGTCCCCAGACGACGCGATCCGTATGCCGCCATCACCATCTCGCCGGAATTAATCCCGATCCGCCAGTCGAACGTATGTCCCCAAAGCGCCAGACATTCCTGATTCACCGCCGACAACCGTTCCCGTAAATCCAAGGCCGCCTTGCATGCACAAGCCGCATGGTTCGCATCCGGCAAAGGCGCTCCAAAAACCACGCGCAGACTTTCGCCGTCGCATTCATCCAGATAAGCTCCGCGCTCAACGAGAAAATCCGCCGCGTTGTGCAGGAACGCATTACTCATCGCAACATAATCATGCACTTTGAGCGTCTCGATCAGTTCGTCGTGATTAAAAATCTCGCACACCATCACGGTTGCCTCGCGCACTTCCCCCTGGAATTTCAACGGCACATCACAATCAAGCAGCGATTGGAAAGTCCGGACAGAAACACGCTCACCGAGAAGCTGATTAATGGTGCGTTTACGCCGCCCTGCCGTGCTTTGCGCGTAGATAAAACTGATCGTCCATGCGGCAACAATCGCGGTCAGACTCGTAAAGGGTGAAAAAAACGCTCCGTTCAGATTTGCCGCCCATACTGCGGTCACTGTTTCGGCCAACGCAGCCAGCCCAATGACTACCTTCAATGATACCTTGCTAATATCGATCGTCGTCCACGAGATACCGAAGGCGAGAATGATCGCCAGCAGATACTGCAACTTGCCCGGCGGCGTGGCTCCACCGGGACGGCGGATAAACCCCGCCAGTGCCGCGTCCAACCCCTTGAATGCGCCCAACTCCAAAAGCCCGATTGCCACGATGGTGGCAATGAAACCGCAGATAAGAGTAGCTTTGAGGTAACGCACAGATTTGGAAGCCCTTTGGAATACAACGGAGTGCCCGCTAAGTGCAAGGTTCAGTAAAAGGAAGAAGGAAAACGGGGAAAGGGTGCCGCGCGCCGTGCATGGGTAAATGTCGCATTACTCCAAAGCGCGGAGCGCGACGCCCTTTTTCCTTTATCCTTTCGCCTTATTCCTTTGCCTACACCACCTCACTCGTCTCCGCCTTCAGCAGATCGTCCAGCGTTTCACGTCGGCTGATGAGCTCGGTGCTCCCGTTTTCATTCAGCCAGACCTGCGGAGCGCGACCGATGGAATTGTAATTGGAAGACATCGCGTAGCCGTAGGCGCCTGCGTCACGGAGCGCGAGAAGGTCGCCTATCTCAAGATGTGGCAGCTTGCGCGGATCAAGCAATTCCTTGTCATCGCGGGTAAAGACGTCGCCGCTCTCGCATAATGGACCGGCGATCACAATGGGCTCGGGACACTCGCCCACGTCGTGTTTGCCGACCACATCAATATGGTGATAGCTGCCATACATCGCGGGACGAACCAGATCCACAAACCCGGCGTCCACCATCGCAAACTTCGCACCTGCGCCCTTTTCATTGGTGCGCGTGTGCTTGATGTCGTGCACGCGGGTAATCAGCGAACAGGAAGGCGCGACGTAATAACGCCCGGGTTCGATCTCCAGACGAATATCATGATGTGCCACCGCGGAGAGCCGCTCATGGCAGGTTTTGAAAAGCTTTTGCAACGGTCCGAGTGGAACGGCTGCGTCGCGCTCACGGTAATTATGTGGAATACCGCCGCCGAGACTCACGGCATTTACGGTCGGGAAAAGCTTGAGCAAGTCGCAAAACTCTACTGCGAGCCGGGTGAGATTTTCATACAGCTCTTCAAATTTCGGGCCACTGCCTATGTGCGCGTGCAACATGGTGACTTTCATCCCCGCTTTCTCAGCCATTTCCTTGGTCTCCTTCAGATCCTCGAACCAGATGCCATGCTTGCTCGATGGACCGCCCGTGTCGCACGAGTTCACATGTCCGTGGCCAAATCCGGGATTGATCCGCAGCGAGATCGCGCCGTTGTAGCCGCGTGCCGCCAGCTGACGAATCATCCCCGGCGAGCCGATATTGGGCAGGAGATTATTTTCCAGCACGACATCGAGCGCGTTGTCACGAAAGACATCCGCAGTGAAGCAGACAACCGGCGGATTTTGCCCCGCATAATGTCCGGCACGCAATGCGCGCAGCGCCTCGTTGCCGGAGACGGCATCGATCCAGATATCATGCTGAGCCATCTCCTTGAGGACTTTAGTTGCCGGACACGCCTTCATTGCAAAACGCGCCTGAATCCCCGGCGAATTGGTCATTATTTTAATATCATCGATGCGCTGCTGGATGACTTTGGCGTCGTAGAGCCAGAATGGCGTACCGAGTTTATCTGCGAGGCGTTGGATTAATTGGGCGTCTAGGCTCATGAATATAGGGCGAAAGGGGCGGGATAATGCGGAGACAGCGCGATACATCAAGACTGGAAAGCGGAGTTCGCTCGGCGACTTTGCGCGAACGCGGAGGCCTATATCAAAGCGACCTTACTTTTTCGGGATCGTGATTACTTTCGCCGATTAGTGGTGCGCGCATTCGGGGGTTCTGCTTTCATGTGCGTCCCGTTTTATGAATGAAATTATCGATCATGCGATCCGGATGGTGAATTTACCCTTCACAGTGATGTTAGGGCTGGTGGTTATTTACTGGCTTCTGGTCATGGTGGGCGCGCTCGACATGGATCTTTTCGATGTGGAAACACATATGGATGGCATGGATCACGGCGATAGTGGCCAGCATGTAGAGGGCGGACACGACGCGCATCGTGAAATCGGCTTTTTTACCAAAGTGATGCATTTTGCAGGGGTTGGGGAAGTGCCCGTGACCTTTATCCTGAGTGTAATGAGTCTTTGTATGTGGATGTGCTCGATGGCGGCTCATTATTACATCCAGAGTTCGCTGAGCCCGGGTCTGCTGGCGTTTGCGCTCCTCGCCCCCAATCTCATCGTCAGCCTGATCGCAACCCGCTTTCTCGTGCTTCCGTTTCGTCCGATGTTTCGCGTGCTGATGAAAGACCGCGATCCCGGCGAGGCGGTGCTTGGCAATTTCTGCAAAATCACCTCCACTACAGCCGACAATGAGTTTGGCCAGGCGGAAATCACCACCAAAGGCTCGCCGGTGATTATCAACGTCCGCACCATCAACGATGCGGTGATCCATAAAGGGGAGACCGCCACCGTGGTTCGTGAGGATCGTGAAAAGGGAATTTTCTACATTGCGGAAATGCCGCCAGCTTCCAACAACAACACAACCAGCCAGACCTAATCCATGAACACCATTGCGTTTATCGACAAACTATTCGGAATCGGCGGAGCGATCTTTTTGCTTCTGCTCGCCGGAGTCATCCTCAGCATCCTGACCTGCTTCCGCAAGGTCGAGCAGGGGCGCGCCATCATCCGCAACGGCCTTCGCGGCACAAAAGTCTCCTTCTCCGGCCTGACGGTGTTTCCGATCATCGATAAGGCGGAATACATGGATATCTCCGTGAAGCGCGTGGAAATCTACCGGCACGGACAAAACGGCCTGATCTGTATGGATAACATGCGTGCAGACATCAAAGTCGCGTTTTTCGTCCGGGTAAACCAGACCTCCGACGACGTTCTTAAAGTCGCACAGTCCGTTGGTTGCGCCCGCGCTTCGAGCTTGGAGGCAATCGTGGATTTGTTCGACGCGAAGTTCTCTGAGGCGCTGAAAACGGTCGGCCGCCAATTCCACTTTGTGGATCTCTATAATACACGCGACAAACTGAAGGACGGCATTTTAAAAACCATCGGGACCGATCTGAACGGTTTCGTGCTGGAAGATGTGGCGATTGATTACCTAGAGCAGACTCCTCTCTCCCTTCTCAACCCCGACAACATTCTCGATTCGGAAGGTATTAAAAAGATCACCGAGCTGACCGCCGCCCAGAAAATTCTATCGAACCAGATTGATCGCGAACGGGAGATGACCATTACCAAACAAAACGTGCAGGCGAACGAAGCGATCCTTGAACTGAACAAACAACTCACCGAGGCGCAGGAAAAACAGAAGCGCGAGATCGCGTCGATCACCGCTCGTGAAGAAGCCGAAGCCAAGAAAGTGCAGGCGGAACAGCGTCTCAAGTCGGAGCAGGCACGTATCGCCGTGGACGAGGAACTGATGGTCGCAGAAGAAAACAAAAACCGTCAGATCATCGTCGCAACCCGCAACAAGGAGCGCACCGATGCCGTGGAGCGTGAACGCGTAGAGAAGGATCGTCTCGTTGAAGTAACGGAGCGGGAGCGTATCGTGAAGCTTGCCCAGATTGACAAAGACAAGGCTGTCGAAGTGCAGCAGAAGGCGATTCAGGACGTCATCCGCCAGCGCCTCGAAGTCGAGAAGACTGTGGTACAGGAACAGCAGCGCATTAAAGACACCGAGGCGTTTGCCATTGCCGACCGCGAGAAGAAAGTCGCCATCACCGCCGCCGAGCGTGAAGCCGAGCAGGTGTTGATCAAAGACATCAAATCCGCCGAAGCCGCCAAGAAAGCTGCGGAGCTCAAAGCGGATCAGGATTTGATGACCATGGTGAAGCATGCCGATGCATCACGTCAGGCAGCCGAAAAACATGCCCAGACGATATTGCTAACCGCCGAGGCGGAAGAGCAGGCGGCCGTAAAACTTGCCAATGCAAAAACCAGCATGGCTGCGGGTATTACTGCGGAGACTGCAGCGGCAGGACTTGCCGAGGTGCAAGTGCTTACCGCACGCGCCGAAGCTGTGAAGCAACAGGGAACCGTGGACGCCGAAGTTCACCAGCTCAAAGCCAACGCGGAAGCTGTTGGGATCAAGCAGAAGGCCGAAGCCATGAAACTCTTCCACGATTCCGGTCGCGAACACGAAGAATTCAAACTGCGCCTCAACAAGGAGCGCGATATCGATCTCGCCGAAATCCGCAGCCGTGTGGATGTCTCCACCAACCAGGCATCCATCGTCAGCGAGGCGCTCAAGCATGCGAAGATTGATCTTATTGGCGGTCAGAGCGACTTCTTCGACCGAATCGTCGGCGCTGTCACCACCGGCAAATCCATCGATCGTCTCGTGCAAAACAGCGAGGTCGCGTCGGACATCAAGAACACCTTCTTCAACAGCGATCCGGAGCATTTCCACACGCAGTTGCAAGGTTTCGTCGATCGTTTCGGAATCACCAGCGAAGACCTGAAAAACCTGACGGTCTCGGCGTTGATCACCCAGATGCTGAGCATCTCAGACGACAGCCGCACGAAGGGTCTTCTCACCGGGTTGCTGGGTCAGGCCGAGCAGCTCGGGCTTTCCACTAAGAAAGCAGTAAACCTCGGAACGAAAAAGAACGTCATCAGCCAGAAGTAAGCGGAAGACAGCTTGATCGAGAAGAGACCGCTTCTTCTCCCTTTCGCCTTCTTCCTTTTCTCATCATGTCTGAAGTTGATTCCAAGTCTGAATCCGGAAACATCAATCCCGGATTGGATCAAGGTACCTATGAGATTCTCCGTGCGCGGCTGAATACCCATGGCACCGATCTCACCAGCCGACTGGAAAAACTAAATACTGCGCGGAAGGAAATATTCGGCTCCATCCCGACTGCACTCGTCGCTACCGAGCGCATTACCACGAAGAACAACTGCACGCCGAGGGACATGATCCCGGTTGGCGGCGGACGTTTTCTTTTCGGCTACAACGTCCTACTCGGCCTCCGGCTTGAGTTGCAACTTGCGGATGTGTTTGCCGTTTACGAGCACCACGAGCATCAATTCAAGGGTGCGGGGCTGGAAGCGATTTCAGACCCGCAGTTTGAAACCGACTTCAAGGGACTGTATCGCTATTACAAAAACGCACACTTCACGAAGTTTGCATTGTTCGGTCCACATCTGTTCATGGAGTTCCGGGTGGGACCGGGCGCAGGGGACATCAAGACTTTCAAGTGGCTGTGCGACGGCGGAACCCTGAGTTACCTGGGCAATCGTTTCGACCACGAATACCAGTATCCGCCGCAGCATGAATTTGAATGGAAGCGCACTTATCGTGAGCTTCACAGGCATGGGCTCCATCCGCATATCTCCATCGAGGATCGCGTATTTGTGGAATGTGTTGGCGGCGATTTCACCATCAAGGTCGAAGACAACACGGCGAGCGGCGAGGGCATTTACAGCGAACCGGTGGAGCAGCGCGATCAGACGCTCGACGACGCTGAGATCTACTACTCAATTGTTGGCAGCCTGATCTTACTCAAGGTCAAACCTTACCAGGAAAAGGCGTATCGCTATTTCGTCTTTAACGAAAAGGTGAAGGAAGTGCGGCGGATCGACAGCATCGAGGATTCCTGCGTGCTGCTTCCCGATCATCACGGCATCATTTTTGCGCGCGGCTATTATCTCCAAAGCGGCGAGTTCAAACTGTTCGACACCGCGCTGGAAGACATGTCGTTTAACAAGCGCATCATCTCGCCAAACGGGGAGGATTTACTCTACACCTTTTATCATCAAACAGGCGGCGACTATGTCCTGCTTAGTTACAATCTGATCACGCGCAGTGTGGAGACACCCATTATCTGCAACGGCTTTTCGATCTTCGATAATGGCGAGATGGCGCTCTTTCGCTCCGAGGCCGAGCCGCAGAAGCATCACGCCATTCAGATCTGGCAGACGCCATACGTCGGCACGGAATGGCAAGGCGTGGTGAAGTCCGACAATTATCTCTTTAAACTCGGCAATGCCGCGCTCGTCGGCGCAATGGCGGAATGCCAGGGCGTGCTCGGTCTACTAAAGAAGGACGACACGTTTGGTGGACTCTATCTGGATATCGTCAAGGCGACGACCGATCTGATCGATACGTATTTCTGGCTTGGAAAAGAAGAAGCATTCGATGTCCGCACACCGCTGGTGGCGATCAAAGAGGCGGCCTCAGCAGCACTCGCGGAGTTTGAAAAAGTCAGCGCGATTCGCAAGAATACCGCGGCGGAGGTGGTGCGTGTTACAGGACATGCGACCGCAGTGTTGCAGTCGTTGCCCACTCAAAAATTCGACACGATCGCCGAGTTTGTAAACCGGCTCGCAGAAATGCGCATGGTTCGCGGAGAGCTGATCTCGCTCAAGGAACTGCGTTACGCCGATCTTCCGTTCATACAAAATGCGGAGGAAGAGATTACGGCGGCGGGGCAGGCGCTTGCGGAGCGAACGGTTGAATTTTTATTAAAGCCCGAGGCGCTCCAGCCGTTCCAGACGAAAGCAGAGGAATTAAGGAACCAGGTTCCTGCGCTGACAGCGGCGACGAATGCGCAAAAGCTCGATGAGGATATCGTGGCCACCGGCAAGGAACTCGATTTACTCATCGAGACCGTCAGTAATTTAAAGATTCAAGACGCCACGGAAACCACACGCGTCGTCGAGGCGATCTCTACGATTTACGCGACGTTGAATCAGACCAAGGCGACGCTGAAACAAAAGATCCGGGACTTACGCGGCAGCGAGGCGGTTGCCGAGTTTGGATCGCAGACTCGCCTGTTGGATCAGGCGCTCACAAACTATCTCGATCTTTGCGCCAGCCCGGAAAAGTGCGACTCGTATTTAAACAAGCTCATGGTGCAAGTAGAGGAGCTGGAGGCGAGGTTTGCAGACTTTGAAGAGTTTGTGATTCAACTTGGGGAGAAACGCACGCAGTTCAGCGGAGCGTTTGAGGCGAGGAAGATCGAGATTGTCGAAGCGCGGAACAAAAAAGCGAACGGCCTCCTTTCGGCAGGCGACCGCATCCTGAAGGGAATCAAACACCGTGCGGAAAACGCGGAAACTCTGGATGCGCTCAACAGCTATCTCGCTAGCGATGCGATGGTGGAAAAGATTCGCGATCTGATCAAGCAGCTCATCGAACTGGGGGATTCCGTGAAGGCGGACGATCTTGGCAGCAGACTGAAATCACTCCGCGAAGACGCCGTCCGCCAGCTCAAGGACAGGCAGGAGCTTTTTGTAGGGGGAACGAATGTCATCCAGCTCGGACGCCACCGTTTCCTCACCAACACTCAGGAGCTCGAGCTCACGATCGTTCCGCGCAACGATCAAATGTTTCTCCATCTCACGGGAACGAACTTTTTCGAGCCGGTGCAGGATGAAGCATTTGAAGCCACGCGTTTCATCTGGGGGCTGGATGTGATTTCGGAATCACCCGCCGTTTATCGCGGAGAATATCTCGCCTATAAACTTTTGCAGACACTGGAAGCCGCCAGCGAGCTGGAGGCTTTTGGTAAACTGACGCCCGAAGCGCAGCTTACCAGAGTGCAGGAGTTCATGACCCCGCGCTATACCGAGGGATATGTGAAAGGCGTGCATGATCAAGACGCCGCGAAGATTCTTGCCGCGCTTGCGGAAATGAATCTTGGACTTGATCTACTGCGGTTTCCAGCCCAGGCGAGAACGCTCGCCGCGCTTTACTGGCATCAGCTTCCCGAAGGCGACACCAAGAAGCTTTTGCTCGCCGAGTTACGCGCGTTAGCGGCGATGGAACAGGTTTTCCCAGGACGCCGCCGTTACGAAAAGCACGTTGCGAAACTGAAAGAATTGCTGACTGCGTTCACGCAAACCTTTCCGCACATTCCCGCCACCTGCTCCGCAGACGCCGCCGAATATCTCCTGCTACAACTACAACGCGGGAATGATTTTGCGGTCAGCGACGAGGCGCTCGAAATTTTTAACGGATTCTCCCAGCACCTTACCTCGGGTGGGTTCACCGAGATACATCGTTCCACTCGCCAAAGTGTGGAGTCGGATTTCGTGACGTCCTTCGTCGTTTTCAAAGAATGGATTGGCGGCTACATGGATCGCAACGGCGTCGGGGCTGACCCGGAGTATCTTGAGGAAGCGACATGGCTTTTACTGCGCAATTCCCACCTAAGACCCAACAGCACCAACGCCTCAGGCACGCGGGATGTGAGCGGGCTGCATGGAAGCCATCCATCCATCCAGAACGGCACGCTCCCCGTCCGTTATGTGGAATTTATGCAGCGGCTGCGGAAGCATGAGTCCGAGACGGTTCCAGCCTTTGAACGGTTCCAACACTTGAAGCGCGATTACATCAAGCAAGCGCGCAAACGGATTAAGGTGGAGGACTTCAAACCGAAAGTGCTGACAAGCTTTGTCCGCAATCAGCTTATTGATTCCGTCTTTCTCCCGATGGTTGGCGACAATCTCGCGAAACAGATCGGGGCTGATGGCGACACCAAGCGAACGGATCGCATGGGCTTACTTCTACTCGTTTCGCCTCCGGGATATGGAAAGACAACGTTGATGGAATACGTAGCGAGCAGGCTGGGTATTGTCTTCATGAAAGTCAACGGCCCGGCAATCGGGCACAATGTCACTTCGCTCGATCCGGGCGAGGCTCCAAATGCGGCAGCGCGCGAGGAGATCGAAAAGCTCAACCTCGCCTTCGAGATGGGTGATAACGTGATGATCTGCCTGGATGACATCCAGCATTTGAACTCCGAGTTTCTACAGAAATTCATCTCGCTCTGCGACGGCTCCCGCCGGATCGAGGGCGTTTATCGCGGGCAGTCGCGCACTTACGATCTGCGCGGGAAGAAAATTGCCGTCGTGATGACCGGAAATCCCTATACCGAAAGCGGCGAACGCTTCCGCATTCCGGACATGCTCGCGAACCGGGCGGATACTTACAATCTGGGTGATGTGGTCGGCGGACATCTTGAGGTTTTCAAATCGAGCTATCTGCAAAACGCCGCAACTTCCAATCCCGTGCTGGCTCGCGTTGCGATGCGACACCCGAAGGATATTTCCACAGCGATCGATCTTGTCGCCAATGGAGCGCGCGAAGGACTCGATTACGAAGGCGGCTACTCGTCGGAGGAATTGCAGGAAATTCATGGCGTTGCGAAAAAACTCCTTCACGTGCGCGATGTCGTCTTTCGCGTAAATGAGGAATACATCCGCAGCGCCGCACAGGCTGATGCTTACCGCACCGAGCCCGCCTTCAAGCTACAAGGCAGCTACCGCAATATGAACCGGCTCGCGGAGAAGGTTTCTCCGGTGATGAATGACACCGAACTCACAGCCTTGTTGCAGAATCATTATCGCAACGAAGCGCAGACACTCACTTCGGGAGCCGAGGCAAATCTTTTGAAGTTTCGGGAGATCACCGAGACACTGAAACCGGAGGAGCAGACGCGCTGGGAGGAGATTAAAAAGACCTTCCGCAAGAACATGGTTCTTGGCGGTGACGGCGGGGAAAACGATCCCGTCTCGCGTGTCGTGCAAAAGTTGTCGGCATTTTACGATGGACTCGATGCGATCAAGGAAGTCCTTGCCAGCGCCGCAAGCCGCAAAAGCGACAACACCAATACGCAGCCTGTCATTATTATAGCGCCGCCTGCACCGCAGATGTCGTCCGGAACCAGCGCCCCCGCCCTTTCCCTCAAAGGCCCCGATGGAAACGATATGACCAAAGAGGTGCACATCACACAGGAGACTCTGCAAAAAATTTGGGAGCTGATTGGAAATCAGGATCAGGAAAAGCCAGCGGTTGATTCCAAAAAGAAGCGCGCGAAGGAGTAAGTTTTAAGGGACACCATGGCATTCCGAAAATAGCCTCAGAACTCCTGATCTCACCCTGTAGAGGAAAGACATTGAGGAAATAAGCTGAACCGGAAATTTGAGATTTTTCCGAGGAGGCAGGCTTTCAGTTGAGTTCCTACGCGGATGATCAGTGTGCCTTGCGACAACCTTGTGCCAGGCCTGCAAGCTCGCCATCTGGTATCAGGAATACTTCCTGAAATCCATGCGCCAACACTGTATTACCGCATACGGCACAAAACAGTTCCTGAGATCACACGCGGCCAACCCCGCCTGCTGCGCCCTTGGCGAACAGATCCGACACAGAAATTCTTTTCTTAGGATCCATCCAACCTACGCCTCGTCTTCCATTTTATCGGCTCACCTTACTTCCGGTAGGTCAGGAGTTCTGAGCCTGCTATCGAACAGTGCACCCAATGAACCTGTGGAATTTGCTTTTGGGGCCTGCCAGAATCGCGGGTTTCTTATAATACCCTTGTTGTATACTTACGCCAGAATCGCCTTCACCACTTTCCCGTGCACATCGGTAAGGCGGAAATCACGTCCTGCGTGATGGAATGTGAGTTTTTCGTGATTGAACCCAAGGCAATGTAAAATCGTGGCCTGCAAATCGTGCACGTGCACCGGATCTTCCACGACATGGAAACCCAGCTCGTCAGTCGCTCCATGTGTCATGCCAGGCTTGATTCCCCCGCCCGCCATCCAGACGGTGAATGCCTGTGGATGATGATCCCGTCCCATCTCGCGACCAAGCGCTGGATTGGTCTCCACCATCGGGGTGCGTCCAAATTCCCCGCCCCACACAACCAGCGTTTCATCGAGCAGACCGCGTTGCTTGAGATCTTTCACCAAGGCCGCACTCGCCTGATCCGTCTTCCCACAGTTCGATTTGGTGTTTCCTTTGACGTCACTGTGTGCGTCCCAGCCTTCATGGTAAATATTCACAAAACGCACCCCGCGTTCGATCATTCTGCGCGCCAGCAAACATGCCCGCGCAAAGGATGGCTCCTCCGGGCTGCACCCGTACATCTCCAAGGTCGCCTTGCTTTCATTTTTTAAATCCATCAATTCCGGCGCGCTGGTTTGCAGACGAAACGCCATTTCATAATTGGCGATCCGCGTGCCAATCTCCGGGTCGCCGTCGGTTTTCAAACGCTGCTCGTTAAACTTGCGGATCAGATCAATGGAATCTCGCTGTAATTTCGAATCAATGCCTGCAGGGCTGGCCACGTCCAAAATGGGATCCCCCTGATTTCGAAAGCGCACACCATTATAAACCGTCGGCATGAACCCACTCGACCAAAGCGCAGATCCGCCGCTGACACCGGCTGCAGTGCTCATCACCACAAACGCGGGAAGCTCCTGAGTCTCGGAGCCGAGGCCATACAAGACCCACGAACCCAGGCTCGGGCGCCCGGGCTGCTGAAAGCCTGTGTTGAAAAACAACTGTGCCGGGGCGTGATTAAACTGATCGGTCTTCACGGATTTCACGAGACAGATTTCGTCCGCGACAGTCGCAAGATGCGGCAGCATTTCCGACAACTCAGCGCCACTGTTTCCGTGTCGCGCAAATTTGAAACGGGGCGCGAGCACTGCGGCGTCCGGCCGGATAAATGCGTAACGCTGCCCGGCTGTTACCGAAGGAGGCAGCGGCTTGCCCTCCAGCTTGATGAGTTCCGGCTTGTTATCGAACAGCTCAAGCTGCGATGGCGCACCCGCCATGAAAAGGTGAATGACACGTTTTGCCTTTCCTGGAAAATGCGGCTGAGCCAACGCGAGCGGATCAGCCCCACGCAAAGCTGCGGCCGCAGCGGAGGAACTCAGCGAGTCCGTGAGCAGTCCGGCCAACGCCATTTTACCAAGACCCATACCGCATTCGTGGAAAAAGTGTCGGCGGGTGATTTCTGAGGAGGCTTCGTGAAAAGGATTCATGGTTCAACCTTTGGTGATGGTTTCATCGAGATTAAAAAGAATCCGCACCAGTGCAGTCCAGACTGCGCGATCGGCGGCGCTCCCCGGGCCGTCCCCTCCCACTTTCGCAGCGTCCAGTGCGCCGCTTTCAAAGCGTTGCTTTTGCTGTCTCCAAAACTCCTCCAGGGCCTGAGCTTCCCTTTCATTCGGCAGACGGGTGAGGATGCGCCGGAACGCAAGTTTCACGAGATCGGATGTGGTGGCACCCGACACCGCAAACTCCCGACCAAACGCCTGCGCTGTCTCCTGAAACACGACGTCGTTGAGGAGTGAAAGCGCCTGTAGCGGGGTATTGGAAACATCACGTCGAGCAAGACACGCCTCGCCGGTCGGAGCATCGAAGGTATTATAGAGCGCAAACGGCGCGGTTCGTTTTGCGAAAGTATAAAGGCTGCGCCGAAAACGATCTTCCCCGATGCTCGCAATCCACTTTGGGTTTCCGTACGCCGCCTCAAACACCCCATCAGGCTGCGGAGGATGAACACTGGGACCTCCGGTTTTCGTGGTGAGCAGGTTGCTTGCTCGCAGCAGGCTATCACGGATCATCTCCGCCTCCATCCGCACGCGCGGTCCACGGGCGAGCAGGCGATTGTCCGGATCCCGGGCAAGCAGCTCCGGAGCGATCTGTGAAGACTGTTGATACGCCGCACTCGTGACGATAAGACGATGCAGCTTCTTTAAAGACCAGCCTTGCTTCACGAAATCCACGGCGAGCCAGTCGAGTAAATCCGGATGACTTGGGAACTCCCCTTGAAAGCCAAAATCCTCCGTTGTCCGCACCAGACCGCGCCCGAAGAACGCCGCCCATTGACGATTTACTGTTACGCGAGCTGTAAGTGGATTCTCCGCTGAAACCAGCCAGCGCGCCAGACCCAGTCGGTTGCGCGGAGCATTTGCGGGCAGCGGGCCTGCGATAGACAGCGTGCCGACTTCCACGCGTTCCGTCGGCTGCAAAAACTCTCCGCGATTATAGATAAAGGTAGGGCGCGGATTTTCCAGCGGTCGTTCCGTGAAAACCAGCGTGGAAACGCCCTCCACCGGTTTACGAAGTTCCGTAACACGTTTTCGTTCGGCGGAAAACTCCTGAAGACCAAGCAGAAAGGTTTCCTTGAGCGCAGCCCGCTGTTCCGGGGTGAGTTCTTGCTCTGGGCTTGCAAGCAGGGCTTCTTCGTTTTCTGAAAGGTCGCGCGCAACGATCCCGCCTCCTGCTGTAGTCACCGAAATCCGGAAGCGGCCAAGGCTGCACGCATAATGCCGTCCAAAAATTATCTTCAACGAGAGCTCGTTCGCGTTGATCGGCTTTTCAGGAATAAAAACCGCCACATGTCTTTCACCTGGGCGTCCGGCGCAATTCCATCCCGTCTGTAAATCCCCATCCAGTGCGAGGACCGCACGCACGGAAGTAGCCCCCATTGCATTCTTCGCATAACTCTCGGTAGCGCTGCTCAGCTTGACCGGCTGCCCATTGGCGCTCATCTGGAATTCACTCATGAAAAAGTCGCCCTTGGGGCCTTCGTAGTAAGTTAATCCAGGCCCACCACCCGGCAATGTCGAGTCCGGCAAAGCCTCCAAACGGATCGCCGTCACCTTTTGCGGCACCTGTGCAAATTTCAACTCATAGGTATCGCTCTTCGAAATATCTCCGCTCGCGAGCACCGATCCGTCCGGTTTCACAGTTAGCAAAGGCAGATTCGATTTTGCCTCCACGGGAGTGATGATCTGCCACGGAACCGTTTGCGCACGCTCTTTCGCCAGCCATTGGGAAAACTCGGATTCCATTGCGCGCTCCCTCAACTTTAGAGAGTCGGCTGCAGGCACCTGACCTCGCACCGAAAAACGCACGCGCCCCAGCGTATGCTGACCACCATGATTTTGTTCGAGCTTCACGGTCAGTTTGCAGCCTTTCGGAAGCGGCTTTTTGAAAGTGAATACCGCAGTGGAATCCATATTCCATTTTCCATCGCTCAAATCCACCGCCCAGCCTGTTTTGGGATCCTCATCGACGGCATTGGTAATCGGGAACCCTATCTGCTCGCGATCCGCTTTCACTGTCGCGAAAGCAATTTCACCGTTCATCGGAGTGGCCGTGAAGCTAATATTGGTCAGCACAAAATTCCCGTTCGGCGCGCGTCCACTGCCTCCATTGTTAAATGAAGGATCTGCCAGTGCCTCCAGACGCACCTCTGCAACCTCGGTGTCCGCGCTTTCGAGTTCTAAAGTGGTGGTTTCGGTTTCCGGACTCCACGGACGGAACCGCGTGGAGCCATCGTCCAGGCTTTCAAACTTGGCCCCGCTTTCAACCACCACCTGCGCAGGCTTGATTACCTGCCAGCGCTCTTCAGGTAACGGAAATTTCTCCACGAGACTCGCCATGATTTTCTCCACCTCTCCCCTGTTTTTTGTCTCCTGTTCCTTCGCATTCGCTACCGGAAGTTTCATGTCAGGTTCATCGGCGTTGTTTAAAAACGCCATCATTTGAAAATATTCGCGATGGGTAATCGGATCGTATTTGTGGGTGTGGCATTGAGCGCAGCCCACGGTTAATCCCAGCCACGTGATTCCGGTGGTGGCGACCCGATCGGTCACCGAATTGAAACGAAATTCCAGCGGATCAATTCCTCCCTCTTCATTCAACATGGTATTGCGATGAAATCCTGTGGCGATTTTTTGTTGAAGTGTCGCGCCGGGCAGAAGATCGCCCGCCAATTGTTCGATCGTGAATTGATCAAATGGCATATCCGAGTTCATCGCGTTGATCACCCAATCCCGCCACGGCCAGATACTGCGATCTCGATCTTTCTCGTATCCATTGGTGTCTGCATAGCGCGCGAGATCTAGCCAGCGGCGCGCCCAGCGTTCCCCATAATGAGGCGATGCAATCAAGCGATCCACCAGCTTTTCATAAGCATCGGGAGCGGTGTCGTTGACGTATGCATCGGCTTCCTCCGGCGTGGGAGGAAGACCGGTCAGATCGAGGGCAACCCGCCGGATCAGTGTATGTTTTTCTGCGCGTGGAGAGGGAGCAAGCCCTTCCTTTTCCATCCTCGCCAGTGCAAAGCGATCAATAGGGTTCTTCGACCAGTCGGGAAGTTTCACCTCCGGTGGCGGAACCTGCGCCGGGCGGATGAACGCCCAGTGCTCTTTGTATTCCGCACCCGCTGCGATCCATCGCTTCAAAATATCCTTCTGCGCTACAGTGAGCTGGTTTTTAGCAGAAGGCGGCGGCATCACTTCTTTTTCGTCATCACTATGAATTCGCAAAACCAGTTCGCTCTCATCCGGCTTGTGAGGAACCAGCGCGATCCCTCCCGACTTCGCCTCCTTCATTGCCTCCTCCCTCAGATCAAGCCGCAGTTTGCCCTTCCGTGATTTGTCGTCCGGTCCGTGGCATTTAAAACAATACCCCGAAAGAATCGGCCGGACCTCAGTGGTAAAATCCGGAATCGCCGAGTCCTTCCCTGTCTCCGCAAACGCGAGACCGGGCATCAATAATAGCAATAGACGGAGGAAATACTTCATTCGCACATAAAGGGATTAAAACAGTAGAGAGGGAAACGGATTTATGAAGTAAGATTTGCGATTACTGATTTTGATCCGCGTGTCATTACTCCGCAGATAAACCCATGACCTCTGCCTGACAACCAGCGTCAATCCGTAGTCTGCGGCAACGCGAAGCGCTTCCTCATAAAAGACACCCGGAGCGAAAGAGACAAAATGCGCAGATTCATTTACGGCGAATCTATGTAAAATAGCTGTTTGAAACAGTCTCGCATGAGAGCGACTTCATCGCCATGAATCGAGATGCCGCCTGTAAGTGAGTAATTGCCGTAAAAGTCTCGATCAGCAGGCTGGTGATTAAGCATGAGATACTCGCAAACGCAGAACTCAATCCAGGCGTCTCCTCTCAAGTTGTGAGGACGCACCGTAAGGCGACAGTCGTAGGTGCCGTCGAGAATCGATTCTCCGCTTCGCGTGCATTCGAAGGAGTCGAGCGAAGTAAGAAAATCGGGGATAGGCCAGAGTGAAACCGCATCGTTGACTACAGTATGGCGCTTCAGCGTAGCGGAGAGTTCGTAAAAATAAACACGGGCCGTCTCGTAGCGCCTGATGGAAAGCTGATCTTCACCAAAGGGGCATTTTATAGTTAGCTTTGATGTGTCTGCGTCGAAGGAAACAATGCTCATGGCAATGATAGTGTCGAACTAAGCACTTCCTCATATTGATCAGTAATCGCCGCCATATCGAACTCACGCGCCTTGTTCCAGCTGGCGTGTTTCATTGCAAGCAGCGTGTTGTCGCTTTCGAGCAGCCAGTTGAGCTTGTGCGCGAATGCGTCGAGATCGTTTAACGGCACGCGGTAGCCGTTGACGCCATCTTCTACCACATCGTGCAGGCCTGGGATGTCACTGGCGACGATTGCCAGTCCGTGTTTGAGCGCCTCCACTCCGGCGACAGGTAATCCTTCACTGAGCGATGGCATCACTAAAATATCGGCGTCGCGCAGGATGCGCTGAACGGCGACTGCATCCAGCCACCCGGTAACGGTGATCTTTTCTCTGAGTTTAGTGGTCGCAATCCGCTGGCGCACTTCATCCATATACGGACCGTCTCCTACGAGCGTGAGTTTCCAAGACGGGTTCTGCAGGCGCGCCAGTATATTGATCAGGAAAACGGGGTTCTTCTGCACGCTGAGACGCCCTACAAAAACAAGATGACGAGGGGTGGAGAGTTCGGAATTGGGATTGCGGGTTGCGGATTGCTCGAGTTCGACGCCATTGAGAATCCTGATGACTTTGCGTTCATAGGCAGCCTCGGCGAGCTTTTGCACAAAGCTGCTTACGGCCGTGCATGCGGCGGCGCTTTTCCAGATTAGCTGCGCGATGGGGTTTATCAGACGGAACAGGTTATCCGTCTGCTCGGGGACGCCGCCGGGGACGTCGCCCAGATGTGCAGTCAGCACATACGGCACACCGGTGATTGTATGCACAACGTAAGCGAGTAACCCGGTCGGCACCGCAAAATGGGCGTGGACGACATCCGGCTTCCATTTCCAAATGTGATGGAGCGTCGGCAGGAAGCTCGTCACACAATACAGCCCCATTTCATGAATGCCGCAGGTGTCTTCCCGGCGTCGCAAGCTGGCCGTGCGAAAAACATCCACGCCGTTGATTGTCTCGCGTTTCGAACGCCAGCCTAATGCCGCCGTCTGCACACGAACTTCATAACCACGTTTCACAAGCTGCTCGGCAATCGCCTGCGCAACGCGTCCGCCGCCCCCGCCAAGCGGCGGGTATTCGTAGCAGAGAACGAGGACTTTCATTTAGGAGTTAGGAATTAAGATTTATGATTTTGCGCACCTGACGGCGAAGCCGAATAATGTAGCGCGAGCTTCCAGCTTGCGCCTGCCCGCAATGTTACTTGCCCATATTGTTACTACAAGACGGGACATAGCGTTGCAGGCGGACCGCGAATCGCTGCCTATCGGAAGCAGGTCGTTTGGAATTCGTGGTGTTATCATCGTGCCTCCAAGCTTTACCGTTTCATCCATTGCTGGAGCAGCCACTGACACCATAGGAAGAGGCGTTCGTCGCTGCGGTTCGCCATATGGCTGGCGACTTTGTTTTGGACGAAGCCGGGGTTGAGTCCGGCGATTTTAGTCTCCTTATCAAACGTAAACTTTCCTTCGCGCAGCCAGCGACCAATGGGCATTCCAAACCCCTTTTTCGGGCGATCTACAATGGTCTTCGGCAGTAGCGGCTTAAGCGCTTCTTTTAAAATCCACTTTGTATTTCCGCCCCGCAGTTTGAGTTGCCACGGAATACGACGCGCCAGATCCACAACCTCGATGTCGAGAAAAGGCGAGCGGGCTTCGAGCGAACACATCATCGAAGCGCGGTCCACTTTTGCCAGGATGCCGTCTTGTAAATAGAGGTTGGTCCAGAACTGCAGCGCGCGATCCACGATATTGGGCTGGGCACAACGATCCCATGCTTCAATCGCCTCGCTGTAAATTTCCTCTTCGTTGGTTGGTTCGTTGAATAATCCGGTTAGCTCCTTGGGTTCGAGCGCTCCCATCCAGACCGAATTCCAAAGCTTTGGCGCGTAAGTGAGTCCGCGCAGAAACCGCTTCACTTTGAAATCGAAACTAATGTTGCGGTGGCTCACAGGCAGCATTCGCGCCGCCAAGTGACGAATTCCTGCGTGAACCGGCTTGGGGACGATTTTGCTGTAAAGCTCGGCTGAGCGCAGCGCACGCATCGGATCGTAGCCTGCAAAAAGCTCGTCGCCGCCGTCGCCGCCGAGCGCAACGGTGACATGCTGCCGGGTGAATCGCGAAAGCAGATAAGTCGGCAGAAGCGATCCATCTCCCATCGGCTCATCGAGCCGCGAAACCAGCTCGGGCAAAAGGCCAACCGATTTTTCCAAGTCGAGTGTGTCGTGGTGATGTTTCGAGCCGATTTCGTCTGCCATCAGCTTTGCGTAAGACGATTCGTCAAAACTCGCTTCGCTGAAGCCGATGCTGAAGGTGTTGAGCTGTCCAGATGGAACATGCTTCGCCGCGAGCGCAGCGATGGCGCTGGAGTCAATCCCACCGCTGAGAAAAATGCCAAGCGGCACATCAGACATGAGGCGGCGTTTGACGGCGCGATCGAGCGTTCTACGGATCGAGTCACGGAGATTGCCGTGCTCTGCACCATACTCATCGTGGCATTTTGCAAGAATCGCAGAATTTTGCGGCGCGTTTAAGATAGCCTCATCAGTCTCGATCACAAACTCCCACCACTTCCACGTCTTCAGCCCACGGCCTTCAATGTCATAGCTGAATGAATATCCGCCGGGCAATTTCCACACCCGTTCGTAAATGGAACGAGGCGCGGGGATGTAGCAGTAGGCGAAGTATTTCTTGAGCGAGAGCGTCGAAATTTCTCGCGGACAATCCGGGTGCTTCACGAGAGCGCTTAACTCGCTGGCAAAACCAAACACGCCGTTTTCATGGAAGTAATAAAACGGCTTCTTTCCAAAACGATCCCGACTTCCGAAAAGCCGCTTCCGCCCCCGGTCGTAAATCACAAACGCCCACATGCCATTGAGCCGCTCCACGAATCCGTCGCCCCATTTCCGATAGGCATGCAGCAACACTTCCGTATCGCTGTGATCCGTCGCAAACTCACAGCCAGCCGCCTTTAACTCCGCCCGCAATTCTCCGTGGTTGTAAATCTCGCCGTTGAAAACTACGCCCACTTGTCCGTCTCGCGTCCACATTGGCTGCGTCCCACCATCTAAATCCACAATACTCAGACGTCGGTGTCCGAGATACACGCCCATCTTCTCCTCGCTCCACAGGCCTTCCGCATCCGGTCCGCGATGCAAGATGGCAGTGGTCATTCGGCGCAGATCGTCCAGCTCTCCCCTGCCGACGAAACCTGCGATTCCGCACATGTTATTTGCCCCCGGGAATGTTTCGCGTCGCCTTCACAAGATACACGCTCTTGCCCTGACTTTCGTAAAACGTGCGCATGTTCATTTCGCCGAGAAGCCCGAGTAGAATACATAATACTCCTGCCACGCCTGTGATTGCGCAAATGAGTGGCAGCGGGGCGAGGATTGTCGCACTGGATTGCAGAAGTAACTGGAACACCAAAGACAAACCGCCGCTCAGAAAACAGACGATTAGAAAAAGCAGCCCGACTCCGCCAAAAAGATACATCGGCTTCTGCTGAAAACGGTCGAGAAATTTGACGGTGATAAGATCGGCCAGCACTTTCAACACGCGCTCCAGACCGTATTTCGAGCTTCCCGAAGTGCGCGCATAGTGGCGCACCACGACCTCGGCGATTTCCGCGCCGTGCCATTTTGCGTAGATCGGCAGGAAGCGGTGCATTTCACCGTAAATGCGCACACCTTGGATCACCTCACGCCGATAAGCCTTCAGCGAGCAGCCGAAATCATGCAGACGCACGCCGCTCACAAATGAAATTAAACGGTTTGCCAGAATGCTCGGTAGATTGCGTTTCATGGCGTTATCCTGACGATCCTTTCTCCAGCCGCTCACGACATCGAACCCCTCCTCAAGCTTAGCCAGCAGCAGCGGAATATCGCCGGGATCATTCTGTAAATCTCCATCCAACGGAATGATGATGTCCCCTTTTGCAAAATCGAATCCTGCCATCATCGCGGCGGTCTGACCGAAGTTCCGGCGAAAATGAATCACCTTCACACGCTCATCTTTCGTTGCGAGCTCATCCAGAATTTCATCCGAGCCATCGCTGGAGCCGTCATTTACAAGGATCAGCTCCCACGGCTGCCCGATTTTATCCAGTGCCTGCTGCACCTTGTCATAGAGTTTCGGGAGGTTACCCGCTTCGTTACAGATGGGAATGGTGACAGAAAGCATTCAGTCGGCAGGCTACGCGCCAGAGGAAAGGGGTGTAAATGGTTTTATGTCGCCGTGGTGGAGCGTGCGCAGCAAGGAGTAAGGAAAAACAGACGGGCGCTGCGCGCTGTGGGAGAAAATCAAACCCGTCTCGCCTTATGATGTAACAAGTGGAGAAGCCATGTTTTGAAACCACCTACCAGTCCTCGGGCTGAGGGCGCTTAGGTTTCTGCCCAAAGAGCGGCTGAATAGGCCGAAATAAGTCCATTTTTCTTCAAAATGGCATCAGCTAAAAGGTTACAATCGTGTGCCGCAATCGCCAAAATACTTCTAGGTAACTGTTGCGCAGCTATTTATCAAAAATGAAACTTATCTCAAATAATAGAAAAAGAACTTGCAGATCATACGAACTCGTATATTACTAGCGGTGTTCTGGGGGGAACATCGGCCCTCCGGTTGCCATTCGGCGCCGGGGGGCCGAACTTTTGTACCGGTCTCATCAAGAGAGGAAATGAGAGACCGGAGACCGGAAAGTTCTTCGGATAAGCTGTTTCCTGAAACAATGAGTGGTTGGAGCGTTTCTTTCCGCTCTCCCATTTCCGCTTGTGTCAGCGCTCTTCCAGTCCGTCGATCTCCCGCCGTTCCTTCTTGGTAGGTCTTCCATTACCTTTCATGCGAAAGGCTACAGGGATAGAGTCTGGCCCTCTTTTTTTCTCATATTCCGCCGCTGGAGTGAGGTCTTCCATATAAAGCGCGACCAATTTTGCCGAAACCCGGGATTTTGGACTCCCAATTACGCGCAGCGTCCGGGTGATTTCTCCGACTCGGGCGACAATGATTTCGTCCGCGCGTACATCATGGGAGGGCTTGCACGCCCGTGCGTTGACTTCTACGCGTCCGTTTTTGATCGCGTCCACCGCGAGTGAACGCGTTTTAAATACCCGGATTGCCCATAACCATTGGTCGAGTCGCATGGTTGATTATAAAAATCGTCCTGACACCAGTTCCAGAAAAATCCCTTCTATTGCAGGCTGACGCTTTTCATTTCCTATTTGCTGAATACTATCGCTCCTTATGTCTGCTGAAACAGTCCCTGCACCCAAACGAGTCAATCTCCGCACACCCGACGTTATGGCGGCGGTTCAAGCGCAGGTGGAAAATCACTATCGCAGCGAGGTAGTAGAAAAAATCCGGGCGAGTGGCGGCAAGCTCGTGCATAACGGAGTGACCGTGATGCTCGCGAAACAATTTGGTTTTTGCTACGGCGTGGAACGCGCGATCGATCTCGCATATGCAGCAGCTAGGGTTTTTCAGGACCGTCGGATTTTTATCCTTGGGGAAATCATTCATAATCCCGAGGTCAACGAGCAGATTTCCGCACTCGGTATTCAGAACATTCTCGGGGCAGACGCCCAGGCGCATGTGGAAACGCTGACTGCCGAGGATGTTGTGATTGTCCCGGCATTCGGTACGGATATTACCACGCTGACTAGGATCAAAGAACGCGGCTGCCAGATTGTGGACACGACTTGTGGCGACGTGATGAGCGTATGGAAGCGAGTCCGCCAGAATGCGCAGGACGATATGACTAGCATCATTCACGGCAAAGCCTCGCATGAGGAAACACGCGCGACTGCGAGCCGGGCGGTGGCGGGCGAGCGCGGTCACTATCTTGTCGTTCTCACGCTGGAAGACACCGATTTTGTCTGCGACTACATCCGCCAAGGAGGAGATAAGCAGGCTTTCCTGGAAAAGTTCGAAGGCGCAATGAGCCCGGAATTTGATCCAGATGTGCATCTCCGGCGCGTGGGCGTGGCGAACCAGACGACCATGATGCGAGGCGAAACCGAGGAGGTGCAGCGGCGCGTGATGGCGGCGGTGCAGGCTCGGGATGGTGAGGAGAAATCAAAAGCCAGTTTCCGTTTTTTCGACACGATTTGTGGAGCCACTCAGGAACGACAGGACGCCTTGCGGGACATGCTCGCGACCCCAATGGACATGCTGATCGTCGTCGGTGGCTATAACAGTTCAAACACCTCGCACCTCGCCGAAATGGGGGAGAGCGTTTTGAAAACCTACTTCATCCGCAACGCATCGAAAATGGAGTCCGAGACAAACATTCGCCATTATAGTATTCACGACAAGCAGGAGATCGAGACTCCAAACTGGCTACCCACCTCGCCCACTACCATCGGAATCACTGCTGGTGCCAGCTGCCCCAATAATTTAATCGAGGATACAATCGTGCGATTATTTGAGCTTTATGGAGTTTCCCGGGAGAGGCTGTTGACCTAGCTGGAATCTGTAGTTCGCTATTTCGTATCCGGTAGCGTTGGTTTGTGGACCAGTGAAACGAGGATGAAACTGATCATCATCAGGAGATACCACGCCAACAGTTTGTGGAGTGGAACGAGATGCCATCCGGCGGATTGATTGGGATAAACCCAGATCCTCGCAAAGGTGGCGATATTTTCGGCAAACCAGATAAAGAGAGCAACCAGCAACCAGCCGAGCAGAAGCGACATTTTGCGATGGCGACGTCTGAGCCGGTAATAAACCTGCGTCCGAAAGAAAAGGTAGATGCTCGCGAGCAGGAGCAGCCATCTGCAGTCAGGGAGGAAGTGATGGGTGAAAAAATTGACATACAGGGCGGCAGCAAGCACCAGTGTTACATCCTGACGAGGATAAGGGCCGAAGCGGAAGTCAAACAGACGCCATACCCGGGCGATATAACTGCCGACGGCGCTATACATGAAGCCCGCAAACAGCGGCACATTTCCAATCCCGATATGAAATGGCTCCGGATACTGCCAAGAGCGAATCGAGTCGGACGTTTTGAAAATCTCCAGTGCCGTTGCTACAACATGAAAAACCAGAATCACCACTGCCTCCATGGGGCGCTCGAGCTTGAAGATTAAAAGGACAACCTGAAAGAGCAGCGCGGCGATGAAGAGAAAGTCGTAGCGGTAGATAAAGGTGAAAGGATACCAGAGTTTGGTCAGGAGAATCAGTACGAGCAGATAGCCGCCGAACATGCAGGCGTAGGCTTGCTTTAAACCGAAGCGCCATAAATCCCGCATGAGTTCCATGTTCCTAAAGAGCGTAAGGCGAACTTCCTACACCAGCTTTAAATGTTGCGCTAAAGGGCGGGTTTGGCGTTGAGTCGGCACTCTCCTTTACGGGGAAGCTTGTATGAAACTCTGTATCATCGGCCTCGACTGCCTCGAACCCACTCTCGTGGATCGCTGGCTATTGGACTTGCCGACTTTTGCCCGATTGCGCGCGCTGGGATCCTGGGGACGCATGAGGAGTTGCACGCCGCCGATCACGGTTCCTGCGTGGTCGTGCATGATGAGCGGGCAGGACCCCGGCGCGCTCGGCATTTATGGTTTTCGCAATCGCACCGGCTATGGCTACGAAGCGCTCGGTTTTGCCACCGACGATTGGGTGAAAGCAGACCGTCTTTGGGATATTTTTGGCGCGCATGGGAAAAAGAGCGTGGTGCTCGGCGTGCCAGGCACCTATCCAGTCCGCCCGATCCATGGCGCGATGATCGCTGATTTTATGACGCCGTCGCTGGAAAGCGTGTGGGCGCATCCTCCAGAGTTGAAGGACGACGTCCGCAAATGGCTCGACGGTAAAGACTATCTTTTCGACGTGCCGGATTTTCGCAGCAGCGACAAAGAGCGGATTCTTGCAGACATCCAGGAGATGACGCGCCGCCGTTTTGTCGTTGCGCGGGAATTACTCAAGCGCGAGCAGCCCGATTTTTTCGCAATGGTAGAGATGGGCAGTGATCGAATTCATCACGGCTTCTGGCATTACATGGATCCCGAGCACCGGAAGCATGAGCCGGGACACAAGCTTGGCAGCGCGATTCACGACTACTATGTGGCGCTCGACAATGAGCTGGCGCAACTACTGGAATTGATCGATCTGCGCGACACGACGGTGATGTTGGTCTCCGACCACGGCGGACAGCGGCTCGATGGAGGCATTTGTGTAAATGACTGGCTGCGGAAAGAAGGACTTTTGGTTTTAAAAAACGAGCCGACGGAACCTTGCACCGCGCTTGCCAAAAGCGAAGTGGACTGGTCCAAGACCGTCGCATGGGCTGAAGGCGGTTATTACGCGCGCATTTTCCTGAATGTAAAAGGACGGGAGCCGGAAGGTGTCGTGGAGCCGTCGGCTTACGAACGCACACGCGGCGATATCGCGCATCGTCTCGCTAGGATTCCAGACGACCAAGGTAATCCTATTCCGACCGTCTCGCATCGACCACAGCAGTTGTACCCTAGCGTCGGCGGGATCGCACCTGACCTGATCACTATCTTCGGCGGGCTGCACTGGCGGGCTGTTGGCACGCTAGGCTGGCCGACGTTGCATATTTTTGAAAACGACACCGGGCCGGATGAAGCGAATCACGCGCAATATGGATTTTTCCAGCTCGTAGTGCCGGGGCAGCCTGCCGTCGCAGGCTCGCAAGACATCGATATTCTCGACATCGCGCCGACGCTGCTTACCCACGTCGGCCTGCCTGTTCCCGCGCAGATGAAGGGCGTTACGCATGCCGCCGCCGGAGTCCAGGCTCCGGCAGCAGCCGCGACGACTTCCACCAATGGCGCGCAGGGGCAGACTTATACGCGCAAGGAAAACGACGAGATTGAAAAGCGACTGGAGGCGCTGGGATACCTCGGATGAGCCAGAATCCAAATGAGTCTATGTTGAACGAGATCCCAAATCTTACTCTTATTGAGCTACGAGTTTTACTGAGATCCCGAAAGCAGGGCGGCAAGCGAGTAAGCGAAGTTTGTGGCGGTAAGGTAGAACATGCTTCCGGCTTGTTCATGCTGGGAGTCGCAAGCTGGAAGCATGCGCTACTATGCCTGGCTTTGCTGAAGCCGAGCGTCTGCCGCTCCTATCAACAATCATCTATCATCCATCAACTGGGGTCTTGCCAATGAGCCGCGTCATCGTTCTCGGTCTCGACGGGCTGCCATGCTCGATGCTTCGCCGCCTGATCGCCCAAGGTGTCATGCCTAAAATGGGTGAGCTAATGGCGCAGGGTGATCTCGCTGCGATGGATACGGTTTATCCGCCGCTGTCTTCCGTCTCCTGGACGACGTTTTTCACCGGGGTGAATCCAGGAAAACACCGCATCTTCGGCTTTTTCGAGTCGCAGGTGGATGCTTACGGGATTTGGTTTCAGGATCTGAGCAATGTGAAAGTGCCGGGTATTTGGGATCACACGCAGGTTCATGGCAAACGCACTATTTCCGTAAATCTGCCGGGCACTTATCCCGCGCCGCCTTTCAACGGTGTCATGGTTTCCGGCTTCATCGCCTCGGATTTCCAGAAGAGCATTTACCCAAAAATGCTCACGCCACTTTTGGAAAAAGTCGGTTATATGCTCGATGTTCCTTGCGGTGAGGTGCGCGAGAAGCCCGATGAATTCTGGGCTGCGGTCGGGCAATCCATGAAGGCGCGGACGCACACTTTCTCCACGCTCATCGCCAACGAGCCACATGATCTTTTCATCGGCGTTTATACAGAAACCGACCGCGTGCAGCATTTCTTCTTCGACGCAATCGAGGAGCCGTCTCATCCCGAGCATCATCGAGCAATGCAGTTTTACCGGCACGTGGATCATGTTATCGGGCATCTCGCCTCACTGTGCCGCGACGACGACGAATTGATCATCCTTGCCGATCACGGGTTCTGTCGCATCGAGCAGGAGCTTTACTTAAATCACTGGCTGGCAGAGAACGGCTATCTCGTTATGAAGACGCCGAAGATGGGTGCGCCGCTTCTTGAGATTGATGCAGAGAAATCGCGCGCCTTCTCGCTCGATCCGGGCCGGATCTTTCTCAACGTGCGCGGACGCCAGCCCAACGGTTGCGTGGAACCACGCGATGCAGAACGCCTGCGCAACGAGATCGCCGATGGGCTGGCAAAAATGCGGGTCAAAGTCCCGTGGTCAGCCGAGCCGGTTGCACCTCTTGAAAAGATCATGCGTCGCGAGGAAATCTATCAAGGTCCGTGGGCGCATCTCGCCGCCGATCTCGTGCTGCACAGCCGCGACGGTTTTGAGATGAAGGGCAAATTCAATCATCCATCCATTTCCCAGCTCGGACACCTCAACGGTATGCACACCTTCGGTGACGCAATGCTCTACGTGCGCGGACGCAAATGGCCTTCCGGCACACCGCAAATCATGGATCTCGCACCCACCATCATGAACCTCATGAAACTCCCAGTTCCGAAAGAGATGGAAGGCCGTGTGCTGCTGGGATGATTATTGAATCAGCGCAACAAACTCTTCAACCGTCAGCCCTGCATCGTGAATCAAACTACGAAGTGTTCCTTTGGCGATCTCCTTGTGGTCCGGAACAACAAGCGTGGCGATGTTGCCCGTCTTGGCCATGATGATATGACTTCCCCGCTGGCGGGCTACTTCCCAGCCATCATGCGTAAAACGCACGAACCACTTCGCGTCCGCTGGGAATCGGTAGTTTGTCTCCCATCAGACTGCAACTTCTACCTGAGCGGTTTCCACAGTAAGTGGCAGCCCCCGTTCTGCGCGGACCTCAAGACACATTGCGATTGCCTCTCACACGTTGGTTCATGACTCCTCTCGAGTCTGCCCCTGACTGACACAGCCTGGAATGGAGGGACATTCGGCGATCCATACACCGTCTTCGTCCCGGTCAAGTGTGACGTAAAACTTCATGATTGGATTATAATCCTAGCTTCCAGTGATGGCAACGGTGGTGTTGGGCGTTGTATTCTGCGCGTCTTACGCCAGCAAATCGGTGATCACTTCGCCGCCACGCACGATATCAATCGGGCGATTGCCTGCGGCCATGAGGCGCTTGTCGGAGTTGATGCCGAGGCAACGATAAACGGTGGCGGCCATGTTTTCGACGGTGACTGGATCGGTATCCGGCTCCGCACCTGTCGGGTCGCTGGAGCCATAAATCAGCCCCCTCTTAAACCCACCGCCAGCGAACACAGTAGAAAACACTTTTGGCCAGTGATCGCGTCCAGCATCGCGATTTATCTTTGGCGTGCGTCCAAATTCGGAGGAAACGATAACCAGCGTGTCATTCAGCATCCCGCGCTGTTCGAGATCGGTGATGAGTGCCGAATAAGCCTGATCGAAGCTTGGAAGCGAACCTTTCATTCCGCCGGCGATATTGGCGTGCATGTCCCACGAACCGTAAGTTACCGACACGAAACGCACGCCTGCCTCCACAAGACGTCGGGCGAGCAACATGCGCTGTCCGGCAGCGTGGCGTCCATATTGGTCGCGGAGAGGATCTGGCTCGGCTTTAAGATTGAATGCCTCGCGCGCTTCGTTGCTGGAAACCAGCGCGTATGCCGCTTGGTAAAAGCTGTCCATGGCGTCTACTGCATCGCTCTTTTCCAGCGTGCGGAAATGATCATCTATAGTGGAAAGCATGCTCCGGCGTCTTGCGAAACGCTCTGGCGAGATGGATGCGTGGAGATTCAGATCGCGCACGGCGAAATCGCCTGCAGAAGGTTCGCTGCCTAGACTGAAGGGGCCGTATGCGCTCGAAAGATAGCCGGTGCCGGCGTTTTCATTTGGCACACTGGGGATGCAAACGTAAGGCGGGAGATTCTTTTGGGAACCGAGTTCATGTGAAACCACGGCGCCGAAGCTCGGATACTCGATTGCGGGTGACGGACGGTAGCCAGTGAACATGTTATGCACGCCTCGTTCATGCGCCGCTTCCCCGTGAGTCATCGAGCGAATGACGGTAAGGCGATCCGCCAGTTTTGCAGTCAGCGGGAGATTTTCCGAAAACTTGATGCCGGGAATCGGTGTGTCCACTGTTCCGAAAGGCCCCTTAAACTCTGATGGAGCAAAGGGTTTTGGATCCCAAGTTTCCTGATGCGCCGAGCCGCCGGGTAAAAAGATATGAATGATGCTCTTCGCTGTCGCCTTCAACGTTGGCTCTTCCGCGCGCAGCTTAAAATAATCTCCCAGAGTCAGCCCAAGTCCACCCATCAGACCCGCAAACAAAAACTCACGGCGTGAGGTTAGCGGCGAGTGGTCCGGTCCATTGCATGCACAAATAAGAGGCGCGGGATTCATAAAGGATGATAGAAAAACGAGATGGTTACTTAGAGAGCTAAAGCCCCAACATGGAACCGTCCTGCGGAAAGACTATTAGCATAACTCTTCCTGTGATTTTAAAAACTGGTTTTTCCATTAAGAAAATTGTTTTCTAACCTCCTGCGTTTCATCGGCCCGTCTTGTGCTTACTGAAAACTTTATCTTACGAACCAATGAAGTTGCTACCTGTCTATATGCGTTTGCTTTGCCTAAGCTTGTTTTTGCTGGGGCCGACAGCATTCGGGGCGCGAACGATTGTGGTAGATGCAGGACACGGCGGACATGACCGGGGCGGGATGCCTGGACAGAAAATTGAGGAAAAAGGGTATGCACTAGATGTGGCAAAGAGGGTCGCATCCAAACTAAAGGGTGCGGGGTTCCATACGGTCATGACACGGAACGGGGACTATTTTGTGAGTCTAGGTCAGCGGTGCGCGATTGCTAAGCAGTATAAGAACGCGGTTTTTGTCAGCATTCATTTTAACAGCGCAGCAAATAAAGACGCTTACGGGATTGAAACTTATTGGTCACGCGGAAGCGACAGCGCGTCGCTCGCAAGCGCCATCCACAAACGGGTGCTATCGGCGACTGGCAGCATCGACCGACGTGTGAGAAATCGGGGCTTTTATGTGATCCGTAACAATCGCGCGCCCGCCGTCCTTTGTGAACTTGGGTTTCTGACAAACCGTTACGAAGCCCGGAAAATTGGACGTTCCACCTACCGCCAGAGTCTAGCGAACGCTGTGGCAGGCGCAATTATCCAGAAATACTGACCTCCAACCCAACCCCCATGATCGTCTCTTGTGCAGAAATGAAGGCCTTGGAAAACAAGGCATTTGCAGCCGGCTTCACCCCTGAATCCTTTATGGAAATCGCGGGATCTAAAATCGCGAGTGTGATTCAGGAGTTTCATCACGCGCCGGAAACGTGCTATGCGGTTTTTGGAAAAGGGAATAATGGCGCGGATGCACTAGTAGCGGTTCGTCACTTAAAGGCAGCTGGCTGGAAAATCCAGTTGGTGCCGGTGTTTGCACCCAAGGAATGGGGTCCGCTGACCAAAGCTAAATTTGCGGACGCCCAGGCGGCTGGTTGCGCCATGGTGGAAAACCTGCCCGCAAATATTCGTGGAAGGGCTATTATTCTCGATGGCATCCTCGGGATCGGCGCGCAATCTCCATTGCAGGCGGCGATCAAGAATGTCACCAAGTCCATTAACAACCTAAGACGGAACAGTTCGGCACGCGTTTATTCCATCGATTTCCCGACAGGCCTTGCTGGTGATACAGGACAGCCCGATGCGAACTGTGTGAAGGCCGATGTGACGTTTGCGATCGGCTTTGTGAAACGCGGGCTGGTGGCGGACACAGCCACCAATCATGTAGGACGGCTTGCTGTGCTGACGGTGCCGGGACTGGAACCCGTGCCGGGATTGATCGGGCGACCCAATGTGGCGACTGCGGAAAATTTGCGGACATTTTTACCTCGACGAGATTTTGACACACACAAAGGGAACTATGGACGGATCGCAATCGTTGCTGGTTCACCCGGGATGATCGGTGCCGCCATTTTATGTGCAAATGGCGCAATGCGTGCCGGTGGCGGACTGGTCACTTTATTTGTGGATAAACAGATCCACGTTTTGACGTCTGCAAAAATCCCACCGGAGATTATGTTACAACGGACGGATTCCTGCATGGACGTTATGCAGGGGCGTTTTGATGCGGTGGCTGTGGGGCCTGGTCTAGGTGAGCAGTATTCGGAGGAAGTCGCGGAGCTGGTAAGAAAGTGTCCTTATCCGATGGTAGTGGATGCAGATGCGATTAACGCAATCGCTCAAGTTCCGGACGCGCTCGTCAATGCTGCTGGTCCAAGGCTTCTGACGCCGCATCCTGGCGAGATGGCGCGGCTGGATCCGGCGTATGCAGACTGCGAACGTAGTAAGGCTGTGGAAATGTTTACGAGACGGTTTCCAGCCACAATTCTCTACAAGGGTGCGCGCACTATTATCGGCCAGCGCGGGCTTCCGCCGTCATTCAACACCACTGGCAATGCCGGAATGGCTTGCGGAGGAATGGGCGATGCGCTGACGGGAATCATCACCGGACTGCTCGGACGCAAAATCCAGCCTTACCACGCCGCACAGATTGGCGCTTGGTTGACTGGACGTGCCTCGGAACTCGCAATTTCAGACGGTGGCGAGACAGAGGAAACGCTCACGCCTTCGCGAATGCTCGATTTTCTCGGTCTCGGGTTTCACGAGCTTCGGGACGCCTGTTATTAGTGAGCCTGTTTTTGCGGCGTATCGGGCTCCCTTCGACCGAGGATGACTGCTCAAAACATGTGCGCATCGAGAAAGATGCACTAAAACGCCGCCGTAACACAGAGCTACGGCGGCGTTAAGAATTTATGAAGGACTTTTATTCTGTCGCGTCCCCCTCAACGTCGGCTTCAGGTTCAGTTTCAGTTTCAGATGCGTCGTCGTCTTCGTTCGCAACCACTGGCGCAATGGCTTGCAGCTTCTCGCCGGGTTTCGGATTGATGAGTTTCACACCCTGCGTATTGCGTCCGGTCTCGCGGATTTCAACAACACGCGTGCGCACCATCTGTCCCTTATTGGTGATCAACATGATCTCATCGGTTTCCCGGACGGTCAGCGCCCCGACCACATCCCCCGTTTTGTCTCCGGTCTTCATAGTGATGATGCCCTTTCCTCCGCGACTCTGCACACGGTAGTCCTCGAATGGCGTACGCTTGCCGATCCCGTTTTCCCCGGCGACCAGCAGCGTGCATTCATTGTCCACAATCGCGGCGGCGATCACTTTATCGCCCTTAACAGGACGAATACCCCAGACGCCGATACTGTTGCGCCCCTGATCACGCATCTCCTCCTCATTAAAGCGGATGCTCATTCCGCCCTTGGTAATCAAAATGATCTCGTTCAAGCCGTTCGTGAGTTTGCAGTCGATCAGCTCGTCGCCTTGCTCAATCTGGATCGCAATGATGCCGCCTTTGCGGATGTTTTTGAAATCGCGGAGACTCGTCTTCTTTACGACGCCGCTCTGCGTGGCAAATACGATGAAGAGCTTGTCACTCCAGGTTTCTTCCTCGGTTTTAAAGCCCTGAACCCGGATGGTCGCAGCGATTTTTTCGTCAGAACGAAGCTCCAGCAGGTTTGCGATACTGCGGCCCTTGCTTGCCCGCGACATCTCAGGAATTTCAAACACGCGCTCGACGTAACAACGTCCGCTCTTGGTAAAGAACACGAGGTAATCGTGCGTGGCTGCGGTAAAGAGATGCTCGACGAAATCGTCCGCATCCGCCTCGGTCGCCCCATCGCGGGTAACCATTCCCTTCACGCCCTTGCCGCCGCGACGCTGTGCGCGATAGGCGGAAACTGCGGTGCGCTTGATAAAACCACCGTGCGTGATCGTGATGATACAACCTTCGTTCGCGATGAGATCTTCAATGTTCATCTCGCCTTCATCTGGAACGATCTGCGTGCGGCGCTTATTCCCATACTTCCCGCGAATTGCGAGGAGCTCTTCTTTGATGATGAACAGCACCCGTGATTCCTTGGCGATGATGTCGAGCAAGTCCTTAATCGTTTCGAGAAGCACGTCGTACTCTTTCTTGATCGACTCCTGCTCGAGTCCGGTGAGCTGATAGAGGCGCAGGTCGAGAATCGCGTTTACCTGGCGCTCGGTGAACTTGTATTTCCCGTCTGTAAGCACTGCCTCGCTGCGGATCAGAATCCCCAGCCCTTCCACTGTCGCTTTCTGCCAAGCCAGCACCAGCAACTTGGCTTTGGCATCGTCGCGATCATCGGAATCGCGGATGATTTTAATGAACTGATCCAGATTCGCGAGAGCGATGAGCAATGCTTCGAGACGCTCGGCGCGTTCCTCTGCTTCCCTCAACATGAAGCGCGTCCGGCGCAACACCACTTCGCGGCGGTGGTCGATGTAGCAAGTGATCGCGTCTTTGAGATTCAGGATCTTCGGCTTGCCACGATCAATCGCGAGCATCGAAGCCGAGAACGACGATTCCAGCGCGGTATGTTTGAAAAGATTGTTGATGACGACCTTTGGATTGGCGTCGCGCTTGAGATCGATCACCACGCGGGTCTGTTCATCGGACTCGTCCCGGATGGCGCTCACTTCAGTAATGATCTTTTCGTTCACCAGATCGGCGATGCGCGACACGAGTACTGCACGGTTCACGTTGTAGGGAATCTCGGTGATGATGAGTTGTTCGCGCCCACCTTTCGCTTCAACGACACCGATTTTTCCACGCACGCGGACTGCGCCTTTGCCTGTGGTAAAATATTGTTTAATCCCCGCCGTCCCAAGCAGATCACAGCCAGTCGGGAAGTCCGGACCTTTCACAAACACCATCAGCCCCTCAAGCGTGATGTCTGGATCATCAATCTGAGCACAAATCCCATCAATGATTTCGCCGAGATTGTGGGGGGGGATATTCGTCGCCATACCCACCGCGATACCCGTGCCGCCATTGACCAGTAGATTTGGGAACGCCGCAGGAAGCACCACGGGCTCCATCAGACGTTCGTCATACGTCGGCACGTAATTCACCGTGTCCTTGTCCATGTCATCCATGAGCGCTGCGCCGAGATGCCGCAAACGCGCCTCGGTGTAACGCATGGATGCCGGCGGATCGCCCTCGACGCTGCCGAAGTTCCCCTGTCCTTCGATCAACATTTCTCCCATCGCCCACGGTTGCGCCATGTGGACTAGTGTCGGGTAGATCGCCTGATCGCCGTGCGGATGATAGTTACCCATCGTGTCGCCGACAATTTTCGCGCACTTGATGTGCTTGCGATTCGGCATCACGCCGAGGTCATTCATCGTGACCAGGATGCGTCGTTGCGAGGGCTTTAAACCATCGCGCGCATCGGGCAAGGCACGCGAGATGATGACGGACATCGAATAATCCAAAAAGGACTTCGACATCTCGTCGGCCACATTCACAGGAATAACTTTTTCGTTTTGATGATACATGAGTGGTTAGGAGGAAAAAGGAGGAGGGATTAAGGAGGAAGTTTGGGTGTCAGTTACTCGCAGGGTAATGGATTCCGCAGAATCTTGGGACTACGCCGCCCAGTGATGCCCGATGTGGCTTTGCGCTTGCGGTGTCGTGCCATGCGAGCGATGCGTCGTCTTTAAGATATGCCAGCCCGATTTCGATCCCGGCTTTTGCTGCTTCGGCTAATTTGGTTTCCGAGGATTCAGCAAGCTCCAGCCATTTGCTTTTGAGCGCCAAGGCAGTAATGGAGGATTTCAATTCCGCAATCGCCTCCGGGGAAATTCGAGCATTGCGACGCATTTGCTCCAGTAGCAGCAAAGGAGTCCAACCAGGGTCTTTGGCGCAGGCAGCCCATATTACCGCATACAGAGGATAAGCTCCGTCATGCGCGACCAGATCAATCATATCACGTGTTTCAGAGCGTGAACCCATCGCGAGAGCCTTGTTGGTCAGCGCGTCAAAAGTATGCAGACGCCACTTTAAAACTGGATCGGCTTGAATCGGGAAAAAGCGCCATGCCGCATCCTGCGCCCACTCGAGTTTCACGCCGTCGCCTTTGCGTTCCACCCACACGCGCCGATAGGAAGGCTCCCATATCTGCCGCACTATCTGAAATCCCGCATCAGAAAGCGTTTTACAATCGCTCTCGCTCGCAGACGTCACCGCTTCTTCCGCATCGTGAAATATATCAATATCCTCACTATAACGCGGCGTGCTAGGTCCTGCGTTCAGCGCAATACCGCCTGCAATATGACTGGCTACGCTGCGATTTGCAGCGATCAGATCAATCACTTCTTTTTGTAAAGGCGTTAGAGGCATTGCTCGATTTTGTATGCTGCCTGCCAGGCATCTCGTCCGCCATGCTGACGCAAACGCCGGATCACCAGTTGCACGTCTCCAACCGTGGAAATTTTCGCCTCGTGATGCCGGAACCAAAAGCACCAGGGAAAATCCCGCACCGACTCCAGCGCCAGCGCGAGCACGGCGGCTCCAGCGGGTCGGTTGTCGGATGGCAAGACTGTTGTCATGATGGGGCACTGGCAGAAGGATAATGAGGTAAGCGCTAGCTTGCGGGATAATCGGGCGGCGTTTCGTTGAGAGAAAATGAAGTCTGACAACGTGTGATTTCAGTATTCAACTCGCTGATGCGATTGCGTGCAGCAGTAATCTCGGGAGCCAGATCAGTGACATGCAGCCGAGTCACCCTCCCTTCGCGACGAACAACCACAGGCAACCCTTCAATACGATGACGCTCCACCACATCCAGAAAAGCCTCATTCAGGCCGCGTTCTGTCAGCAAATGCATCGGCACTCCGGGTGCGAGTGGAAATTCATCGTTCATATTTTCAAATTGAAGTAGCTCACTGTTTTTTCAAAGGCTTCTTTAGCAACAACCGTCATTTCTTCAGTGCCACCATAAGCTAAAAGCACGGGGGTATGTTCACCGTTATTATAGAGAGCCCAGCGATCAACAACCGGCCTGTATATCGCGAACAGATTACGAAGACTGACTTCAAATCGTCTATGCAAGTCTTGAAGGGGGACGTTATGCCCGCCCTGCTCCACCCGATCTCCAACCCTTTGGATGGAATCCTCCACACTGGGCAGCATAAGATAATCCAGCCGGATGTGATAACCCGCTTCTTTCGCCCGCCGAAAATGCCTTGCGTAAGTCTTTCCGCTAAGTGTGGTTTCGAGACAAAAATCCCGCTTCTGCTGAACGAACTGTTCAAAGCGCTGAAGTACGATGCGCCCCGCCTCAAACTGGGCGCGGGTGGGATCGAATGGCGATAAACCTCTGGCGACTTCATCTGCATTCAGAAAATCGAGTATTGCGATTTCGCGGGGAGCAAAACGCTTGATGAACGTCGTCTTCCCCGCGCCATTTGGGCCTGCGATGACATAGAGTGACGACATTCACGATAAAAGTTGGATTCCAAACTAAACATCCAGGCGTGCATTGAGCGCGTTGTCTTCGATGAAGACACGGCGGGGTTCGACGACGTCGCCCATGAGAATAGTGAACATCCGGTCGGCTTCCACTGCGTTATCCTCGTTGAGATCCACTTTCATCATCTTGCGTTTCTCCGGGTTCATCGTGGTCTCATACAGTTCCTTGGCGTTCATTTCACCCAGACCTTTGAAGCGCCCGATGCTCATGCCTTTTTTGCCAATCTCGAGGACCTTTTCCAATATAGCCGGGACGGTAAAGAGCGGATGTTTCGTCGCCTTTTCGCCTTCTCCTTCCGTGAGTTCAAACAGCGGCTTGTCGCTGTGATCGTAGTGCGCGATGTCGAAGCCCTTGTTGTGAAGCTCGACTAAAAGACCTTCCACCGTTTTGGTCTCGTAAAGTTCGATCAGACGGGCGCGACGGCGGATGCCTTCCTCCTTTTTCTTCGCTGCCACAGGGGTGGCTGCTGCCTCGACGACAGGCTGGCCATTTTCATCCAGTGTCACCGGCACTTCCGGTGGCTGTTCCTCATAAAGTGCAAGATCGCGATTGGCCTCATGAAATTCGCGCAGGCTTTCCTGGGTGGCAAAGTATTGCACCTTCTCTTCATTACCTTCGCGGATACGAACAAGATACAGCGGAAGCGATCCATTTTTCCCGCGCGCACTGAGGTAATCCTCAAAATCACCGCCGTGACGACGAATGGCGTCGCTGTATTTGGCGAGACGCTCTAGCAGTGTGAGTATTTCTTTAAGCTGATCGGCCGGGAGTTCCTTGCCGTCGGATAGATTTTTGAGTCGCACTTCCTCCGCTCCCAACTGAATGAGCATTTTGTTCAGCGCGGCGTCGTCATCCACGTATTGCTCACGCTTTTTGCGGGTGATTTTATAGAGCGGCGGACAGGCAATGTAGATTTTTCCAGCGCGCACCAGTTCAGTCATCTGACGGTAGAAAAAGGTAAGCAGCAGTGTGCGAATATGAGATCCATCTACGTCCGCATCAGTCATAATGATGATGCGACCGTAACGCAGCTTTTCCATCTTGAAACTCCCCTCCTGGTCGCCGCCACCGATTCCTGTTCCGATGGCAGTAATGAGCGTCTGGATTTCCGTGTTTTGTAGCACTTTATCGAGACGAGCTTTCTCGACATTAATGATCTTGCCCTTGATAGGCAGGATCGCCTGATAGCGACGGTCGCGGCCTTGCTTCGCGGAACCACCTGCGGAGTCGCCTTCGACGACATACAGCTCGGTAAGATCGGGATCGCGTTCGGAGCAGTCGGCTAGCTTGCCAGGAAGACCACCACCGGTCAGCGCGCTCTTACGCACCGTTTCGCGCGCCTTGCGTGCGGCTTCCCGTGCGCGGGCGGCCATGAGGCCTTTTTCGATGACTCGCTTGGCCACGTTGGGATTCTGATCGAAATGCAGCATCAGCCCTTCGTAAGTGATTGAACCCACAATGCTCTCCACCTCAGGCGAAACGAGTTTCACCTTGGTCTGGGATTCAAAACGCGGATTGGGGTGTTTGATGGAAACTACAGCCGCCAAACCTTCGAGCACATCCGGCCCCGAAATCGCGGGATCCTTCTCCTTAATCAGCCCGTTGCTCTTCGCGTATTGATTGATCGCACGCGTGAGCGCACCACGGAAGCCACTGGAATGCGCGCCGCCGTCTGGATTCGGAATCGCATTCGTGTAGCAGAGCAATTGCTCGTTATAGGTGTCCACATACTGGATCACGACCTCGACAATGATCTTCTCTTTCGCCCCCTTGACGGAAATTGGTTTCGGATGCACCAGCGCTTTGTTTTCAGCAAGCTTGGCAACGTATTCCTCGATACCGTTCTTGTGCTGAATGAGCTCCGGCTTCATCCCTTCGATTCGCTCGTCGATGAAATTAAAAATGAGTGGCGCGTTGATATAAGCCAGCTCATGCAAGCGGTTGCGGATCCGCTCCGTCTTATACTCGATCGTCTCGGTAAAAATCACCGGATCCGGCATAAAGGTAATCAGGGTTCCCGTATGTGTCTTGTTTTGCACATCGCCGATTACATTCAGCTTTTGCGTCGTCTTGCCTTGCTCAAACCGCATCGCGTAAACCTGTCCATCACGCGTCACCTCCACCTTAAACCACGACGACACCGCATTCACACACTTCGCACCCACGCCGTGCGTTCCGCCTGAGTATTCGTAGTTACCCTGACCATACTTACCGCCCGTATGCAGCACAGTGAGAGCGACTTCCACACCAGGTAGCCCGGAGTCCTTATTGATATCCACAGGGATACCGCGCCCATTGTCGCGGATGGAAATGGAGCCGTCCACGTGGATGTTCACATCGATGTGCGTGCAATAGCCTGCCAGGAATTCGTCCACAGAGTTATCGAGCACTTCGGAGACACAGTGGTGCAACGCCCGTTCATCCGTTCCACCTATATACATACCCGGCTTCTCCCGGACGGCCTCTAGCCCTTTTAAAGTCCGTAAATCGTCGGCATTGTATTCGGCTTTTTTTGAGGCGGTTGAAGGCAGGGTTTCAGGAGTTGCAGACATAGAAAAAGGTGTATCGAAACGAAGGGTCAATTTTTACCGTTTTACTCCTCATTTCACAAGACAAACATTGTCTTAAAAACACAATTGCTTGCGGATGCCACAAACCCCAAACCGCGATATGGTGTGGAAATGGACTTTTACGGCTAAACAACCGCGCGCTCGAAAAAACAGGCTGATTATTGCAGCCAATTCCACCTGACAATTTTCATCGGCCCATGAAACCATTCGTTATCTTCGGAAGGCGCTTTTACGGCGATCACTTTACGGGCCCCAGGGTCAGCTTCGATCCATACATTTTCACCGAGATAAGCCATGATATGCACTCCGTTTTGAGTGACAGAAAGATCGCCCGGCAAAACCTGCGAGTGATCCAAGGCGTTGAGGCTGGGCGTATCCAGCACATAGACGGTAAGCCCATTGTAATGCTGCCCCAGCGACTTCGCTGTGCAGTCATACCACCAAAACACTATCGCACGGCGAACCAACCCGCCATCCAGTGTGAGCAAGCCGCGCTTTACCATCGCGTCAATCATTCCACGGCGGATCAATCCCGAGCAGTCGATGCCGCCCCGATTTTCTCCTCCCCAATGATACGTCACACCCTCATAGCGGCGCAGCGCTGCCAGGTAATCAGCCCGCAGCGTCTGGGTATCGATCCGCCTATCCGGCAGAAGCAGGAAAACCGTAGAGACGCCCGTGACCGTAATCAGCGTGAAACGCAAAGCGCGGCGCTTCCAAGTCAGTGCAATCCACCCAAGCCACAAAACGGCGACTAAAATCACACCAGCCAGTCGTGTCATCCGATAGCTCTCCGGTTGAATCACCAACACGATCCAGGCAACAAGCGCCGCCATCCATAGAATCCAAAGCGAACGAACCGTGAGGAGTTTTTTCATAGGAAGCGACCTAAACGGGGCAAGAGCCAAGAAAAGGCGTTATTCGAAGCGTGAGCGAATCTGATGTTTCGAAACCAAGTTTGCCACTTCGGTGCCGTCTCCAGATTCGTAGAATTCGATCATCCGGGCATTGAATTCCAGTCTAACCGATGCGGGGAGCGTGATAATATCCTGGCCTGCTTCGAGCAGGATATTGTTCATCAATAACCGACTAGTGCGCTTGTTGCCGTCCCAGAAGAATTGAGCCCTGCAACCAGAAAGAAAAATGCTGACAGCCCTTTCAAAAGGATTTTCCAGTTCTTGAATGACAACGCATGTGTCTTCGAAAAGTTTGTCGAGGGTTTCGTGCGAGGGTGGTTGGTACTGGGTGCCTGTAATACCTACTTTTCCAGTGCGAAACACTCCTGGTTCCAACGCTTCAAATTTAGCGGCCGACAAATTGAATTCACAGGCGAGGGTTTTAGAAAGGGCCCGGTTCTCTTTTTTGAGCAGAATCTCCAAGGCATTCTTTTGTTGAAGCACCTGCTCTGCATCTGAAATTTTATGCCCACCAACGGTTATGCCTTCCAAGAGCGTTTGCACCTCAGGGAGCGTAAAGGGGTTCCCTTCATAATGGGCGACATCGTAAACGATTTCTGCAAACAGCTTTTGCGCTCTCCAAATGGCCCTTTTTGGGTTGGGTTCTGAGATTTCAGGCCATTCGATTTTTTTTGGATTAAGAAAAAAGAGTGGGGCTTTCAATTTGTTTGGAGGCTGTGCCATGAGCGATTGTTCCTTATATTTGTGGGACTGATAGCAAGAAGGTAGGTTTTAGTTTTGGATTTAACGAGAGGGCTTTGTTAATTTAGCGCACTGGTAATTTCAGACCAGATTGCGAAAAGAGTAACGGTTGCCACCCCCTTCATAAAGTGCCATTTAGTGAGACGTTATGAAATATATTGCCTCCAAGGTCGCTCTCGTTGCCGGCATTTTTTCAATCGGGCTTACGTCTTCGATCACACGCGCTGAGTCCAACACGTCCGACAAGCTCAGGCTACCAGCAGTTTCGTCGCCGCTGCGCGAACAGGCTCCGGCCCCGGCAGGCGAGAAGATGTTTTCCCGACTGTCTGATCCAGCAATGACGGGAATGACTCAGATCCAGAAGATCGAGCCCGATAATCCCAAATCATTTCTCTATTACAGCGGCATGGCGGTCGGCGGTGTGGCGATCGGCGATATGGACGGCGACGGCAAGCCGGACATTTACGTGGCAAACGGTCTCGGGAAAAACAAACTCTTCCGACAAACCGGCGATTTGAAGTTTGAAGACATCACCGCCAGTGCGGGTCAAGTGGACGGCGGCGATGCATGGGCGGCGGGCGTTTCCATCGCGGATGTAAATGGCGACGGTCGGCTGGATATTTACGTCTGCAATTACATGGAGGCGAACATGCTCTATATCAACATGGGACCCGGAAAGGGCGGCGAGCCGGTGGTTTTTGAAGAGCACGCCAAAGACTACGAGCTCGATATCGTGGACAGTTCGCACAGCGCCTATTTTGCGGATTACGACAACGACGGGCTGCTCGATGTATTCATCCTCACCAATCGCATCGAAGATCCCGACGGCTCCCCCAAAGATATCCCCGTGGAGACAATGAACGGCGAATTGCGTGTCATTCCCGCGAAGCAGAAATACTACACACTCTGGCGCTGGGACGCGAACGATTGGGGCGTGGAGCCGAGTGGAAGTCCGGATCGTCTTTTGCGCAACGAAGGCAAGGATGCAAACGGCCAAGTGCGCTTTAAAGACACCACCAAGGCTGCCGGAATAACCGGGCGAGGAGACGGTCTCTCTGCGACATGGTTTGATTATGATCGCGACGGCGACATGGACATCTGGGTCGGAAACGACTTCAACGGACCGGATAAATTCTGGCGCAATAACGGCCATGGCACTTTTACCGACATCGTAAACGACGCCGTTCCCCATACGTGCTGGTTTTCCATGGGCGCAGATTTTGGCGACATCAACAATGACGGCTGGCTGGACTTTTTCATCGCCGACATGTCGGCCACCTCACATTTCAAAGGTAAGAGCACGATGGGCGCAATGGGCGGCACCGACCTCAAACGGGCGAATGCCTCCAAACCCCCGCAATACATGCGCAACTCGTGTTTCATCAACACCGGCACCGGGCGTTTTATGGAGGCGGCCTATTCGCTCGGCATCGCCAGCACGGACTGGACATGGGCGGTCAAGTTCGTGGATTTCGACAACGACGGGTGGCAGGATTTATATATCAACAACGGGCTGGTGCGTCAGGTAAGCGACGCCGACAAGGTCGTCACTCAGGACATGCGTGCAGGCAAGCATCAGTGGGATTTCTACAAAAACGATCCCATGCGCAAGGAGCAGCATTTCGCGTATCAAAATACCGGTAAGTTCAAATACAAGGATGTGAGTAAAGACTGGGGGCTGGATTACATAGGAGCCAGTTACGGCTGCGCTTACGCGGACCTCGATCGCGATGGCGATATGGACATGGTGGAGATCAGTGCCGACGAAAATGTGGCGATTTATCGAAACAACCAGACTGGAACGAATCGGGTGCTTTTCAAGCTACAAGGCAGGAAGAGCAACACCGACGGGATCGGGGCGCGCGTCGAAATTCACACGGAGACTGGCTTGCAAGTGAGGCAGCTTTCCCCACAGACCGGCTATCATTCCTGCAACGAAGCGCTCCTTCATTTTGGTATCGGCAGCAGCACGGCGATCAAGGAGGTCATCATCCAATGGCCCTCAGGCATTGAGCAGAAAATTGTTAATCCTGGGATCAACCAGCTTCACACCATCACCGAGCCGGAAAGCGGCCCGGGCATCACGCCACCCGTGCGTCCGCAACCCATGTTTACGAAAAGCGACGTGCTCAAATTCTCCAAACACAATGAGGTGTTCTTCGATGACTTCACCAAGCAGCTTCTATTGCCACACGGCATGTCGCAGCTCGGGCCCGGCATCGCGTGGGGCGATGTAAACAACGACGGACTCGACGATTACTACATGGCGAAAGGCGCCGGACAAATCGGGGAGATTCGATTCAACCAAGGTAAAGGGCGTTTCCTTGCGCGCTTCAGCGAAACTTTCCGCGCCGATAAAGCGTTTGAAGATGTGGCTCCCGTGTTTTTTGACGCCGACGGCGATGGCGATCTGGACCTACTGGTTGCAGGTGGAAGCTATCAATTTGAGAAAGACACGCTGGAGCAGCTCGACCGGCTTTATCTCAACAACGGGAAAGGTGATTTTACCCGGAGCATCACCGCACTCCCGTCCGACGGTATGCCGACGAATTCGGCTTGTGTCGCGGATTTCAACAATGACGGAAAGCTGGATGTCTTTCTCGGCGATCGCGTCGTTCCCGGCGAGTATCCGCTGGCGTGCAGCGGGCGTCTGCTTCGCAATGACACCAAGGACGGCAAGGCGAAATTCACAGACGTCACGAAAGAGCTGGCTCCTGGATTGATCGATCTGGGTCTCATCACCAGCGCGACGTGGTCGGATGCCAACGGCGATGGCACCCCCGATCTGCTCGTTACGCTTGAGTGGGGTCCCGTGCAACTTTTCTTAAACAAAAACGGGCGGCTCATCAACGTCGGGAAATTCTCGGGCTGGCTTTCTAGCAGTCCCGCCAAAGACGACGGCTTATCTTTAGTAAAAGAAGAACAGGGAAAGCTGGAACTCCTCGAAAAAACCGCTCCCGACATGCAGAGGCTCTCGGGCTGGTGGAATGGTATCGTCGCAGTCGATCTCAATCACGACGGGAGGATGGATTACTTCGTGAGCAACCAGGGATGGAATACGAAATACAAGCGCGTGCTGGAGGAAAAGCCGCGCCTACTTTACTACGGCGACTTCGAAGACAACGGCAAACGCCGGATCGTGGAGGTCAAACGCGAAGGCGAGACACTTTATCCTGAACGCGGGCGCTCCTGTTCATCTACCGAGATGCCATTTCTAAAGGCCAAGTTCCCGACCTACCGCGCTTTCGCCTCCTCCACGCTGGAGCAAGTTTACACACCAGAGAAACTCGCGTCGGCGCTGAAATTTGAGGCGAAGACTTTCGACTCCGGCGTCTTCCTCAATAAAGGCAACGCCGCAAATGGCGAGCCGACTTTCACCTTCGAACCTCTGGAATCACTCGCGCAGCTTGCGCCCGGCTATGGATGCGTGACAAGTGACTTTAATGGCGACGGCCATGCCGATGTCTTCCTCGCGCAAAACTTCCTCAATCCGCAGGTGGAAACCCCACGTTATGACGGCGGGCTTGGGCTACTGCTGCTTGGAGACGGCACCGGAAAACTCAAGGCCATCTGGCCAGGACAAAGCGGCATCAGCGAAGGCGGCGACTCCAAAGGCTGCACAGTCTGCGACCTCAATGGAGACAATTTCCCCGACATCGCCATCGGCTTGAACAACGACGGCATCAGCGCATTTATAAATACGGGTAAAGTCGGAAAGAATCTCGCGGTTCGTCTGCCGACAGACAAAGCCATCGGCGCAATGGTGACCGCTGAAATTTTAGGCCTCCCTCCGCAAACCGCTGAATACAGCGCAGGTGGAGGATACGCCTCGCAGTCTGCGCCGACCCTTTACTTTGGCCTTGGAAAAGCGGAGACAAAAGGAACGGTGAAAGTCCGCTGGGCAGATGGCAAAACCACCACGCATCCCATCACAGGCACTAATCTCAAAATCAGCGCACAGCCTTAACCACGCAAAACCAGTCCACAAAACACATGAAAAGTCTGTCCACAGAACACACGGAGATACACAGAAATTAAGAAGCCAAAACGCTAAAACTGCCTTGCTAACAAAATACTAATTAGTGGCTCCAATCACACATCCTTAGCCTTGGCCTTCCCAAACAAGCTTTCTTGTTCCTTCTTTTCCGTGTCATTCCGCGTGTTTCGTGGACAAATCTTCGTGTGTTTAGTGTTTTTTGTGGACCTGTTCTAAATAGGTACGAGAGCAACCTTTCTCCTTCTTCCTTTCCATGCCCTACAAATTCCTAGCTTTCATTTTCATGTTAGCGGTTACGGCATCTGCAGAACCAGTCGCAACGCAACCCAGTCCGCAAACGAACCAGGCACCCAATATTTCCATGCTCGCTAGACCGGGATTCAATGCAGCGCAAAAAGGTGAATTTGAATTAGCGTCTTCACTTTATGAAAAAACGGCAAAGGCAGGAGACAACGACTCACGCTGGCTTTTGGCCGGTCTTTACCTGAGCGGAAAAGTCCGTGACGGCTCAAAGGTGCGCGCCAGGGAACTCCTTGAAACTGCGGCCGCCGAAGGACATCCCGCTGCGAGTTTTGATCTCGGATCTTTGTTTCAAGCAGGCGCATTCGACGGGAAACCGGATATTGAAAAAGCGCGATTTTATTACCAGCAATCTGCAGAGGCAGGACATGCGAGGGGACAGTTTTTCATAGGGAATCTAACCATGGAAGAAGGAGCAAGTCAGGACGACAAAGCTGCTCTTGAATGGTATCAAAAAGCCGCTGCGCAAAATCTGCCGGAAGCAAAATTTGCCCTCGTTCAGTTTTACGACACGGGACGCGCCGGGGTCGGCGTTGATACCATCAGAGCTACCGCACTCTGTCTCGAAGCAGCCACTGCAGGCAGCACGCTCGCGATGAATGACATGGGTATCCGCTACCAGCGGGGAACCGGCATCACTAGGGACGACGTCGCCGCGATCGGTTGGTTTTCACTCGCAGGACAGTTCAATCTCGCTGCGGGGCACATTAATCTGGGGAGCTGCTTCGAGACCGGTCGCGGCTGCAAGCAGGATCTCAATATTGCCGGTAGCCATTATGCCGCCGCCTCGAAACTCAATCATCCTGTCGGCCAGTTCATGCTTGGGAGATTCTTCGAGGAGGGCAAAGGGACTGAAAAAAATCCAGCGCACGCTTATGTTCTCTACTCATATGCTGCTGCACAAAACCACGCGGAAGCCATCACGCGTCGCGACGAACTGAAAAAGAAGCTGAGCAAAGAACAAATCGCCGAAGCGGAAAAGATGCTGAAAGCAAATTCCGCCCCCTGACACTTCCCCGCCTGTTTAACCTAAATCCATGAATAGGATCCCCGAAACACGCAGAACACGCGGAAAGAAAACAATTTAAAGCCAGGGTGCAACGCACCGATTGGGTGAACGACCATCTTATCAGAAGTGCCTTTATTTTCGCGTGTTCTGCGTCTTTCTCGGATCCTAATGCCTTTTATAGGTTTCAGCCGTGACTATTCAGAACTAGTCCACGGAACACACAGAATGACACAGAAGGAGAGGGAACAAAAATAACCCATTTCACTCACAAAGGGGTGTGATTAAAAGTGGGTGCGGTTGACGCGCGAGCGGCGGTGAAGCCGCCCAATGGTGCGCATGCTTCCAGCTTGCGCCTACCCGCAATACTACGCCTAGCGTTGCAGGTGGGCATTCCACGGAAATCATCAGCATTTGTTTCCAATTGGCTGCGATGCGCGGCGCAAGCTGGAAGCTTACGCTACATTGCTTCGCTCCTCTGGCTTCGCCAGCACCTCCCTCAACCGCACCCACTTTTAATCGCACCCTTCACAAAGCCTTCCACTTTAAGCCTTTGCGTTCTTCGCGGTTCGTCCCTATTGCCGCTTTTATTAGATTCAACGTACTTACGAACAAGGTCACCCAGTGGTATATCCCTTCACTTACGCGGATTGGAATTGGTTTACCTGACCACCTCTAAAAATTCCGTATAATTCCGTGTCTTCCGTGGACAAACTTTTTGCATAATTCCGGCTATACACCGGTTTCCGCCACTACTTTTTCAGCAAAGAGAGCGCATAATGCAGTAATCTTTTCATGTCTTGCGAGTGCCTCCACCCATTCAATGGGAATGGTGTTTACGCCATAGCACACGCCAGCAAGGCCACCTGTCACACTGGTAGTGGTATCGGTGTCGCCTCCCAGATTCACAGCCTTCAGTAAACAGTCCTCAAAACTCCCGGTTTTCAGCAAACACCAGATTGCCGCAGTCAACGTATCCACGACATAACCGCTTGAAAAAATTTCCTCTTCGCTTTTTTCCGCCAGATTGCCCGAGAGCAGACTTGCAAAATTGGGCCGTTCATCTGGAAAAGAACCCAGATCCATAAAGGGGGTGATGGATTTTAATGCGTATTCGTACGAAGTCTTTGGAGACACTCCTTTAAAAAGCGCCCTTACCATCAATCCGTAAAACGCACAGGCGAGCTGACATCGACGATGCGCATGGGTCAGGCATGACGCGCGACATATTAAATCGACTTGCTCATCGATCTTTCTGCCCGATGTAAAAAGCGCGACTGGCAAAATCCGCATCAACGAGCCGTTCCCATTATCACGGTCATTGTTACCGCCACACTCTTCAGGCGGCTCGCCGGTAGCGAGATTCGAAATCGCAACGGATGTCGTGCCACCAATATCGAAAACCTGACCATATGGTCGCCAAAGCCCTCCTTCAAACCAGGCCACAAAACGTCTGCCCATGTCATGGAGATCGTAGCCACATTCCAACAGACTTTCCGTGCCGCAAAGCAACAGGGATGAGTCATCACTCCATGTTCCCGAAGGCTGATTATGGGTGCCGTATCCTCTCATTCCCTTCACCGGATCTTCCTGCAAAACAGCGCGGTCTTTAAACTCCACAGGCACACCGAGCGCATCGCCTGTAATAGCGCCCAGCAAGCCACCCGAAACTCTTTCACAAGAAGTCATAGAAATGAAGCCCAGTGTAAGGTGTGTGTTTCAGCAAGACACCATAAAATTAAGGCGCAATTCACAAAGCTGGATCCAGGAATGGTGCGTGGTCGATGGAAAGGAAGAAGGAGCAATGACGAAGGTGAAAGGGCGTGGCGCGTGCAATTAATTATAAAAAAATGGTGCCTTCCATAGCGCGAAGCACCACTCCATTTTTCCCCAAACCTTTTTCCTTCCTCCTTCCTTTAAAGTCACGGCTTGACCATCTGCCGCTGGCTTGCGACAAGGCGCGCCCGCTTTTTCACCAAACCAATGAACCTCGTCACATCCCTCAAACTCCTCAAAGGCAACACGAAATCCAAAGTCGAAGCTGAAATCAGCAAAACGGGCGGCCTTCTCCGCCTCGCGCCCTGCTGGGTTCCCCGCTCCTTTCTTCAGCCCGGCAAACGCCTCAAACTGCATCCCGATGATCTTTACGCCTTCGGCTTGAATCGCGGCGGCATCGACGAGCGCTGGTTCGCCAGCACCACCCCTTGTGCCAACGAAAACCGCACGCCCGATGAAGGCTTGAGCTATGTGGTCGTCGGCAAGGAAAAGTTCACCCTACAAAAGGCAGTGGAAGATTGCGGCTCCACGCTCATCGGCAGTTCGATCTGGAAGAAATATAAGAAATGGCCGGTTTACTCGAAGTTCTTCGACAACATGGGGCCGATCCCACACCACATGCACCAGAGCGCCAAACAAGCCGCGCTGGTTGGTCAGGAAGGCAAGCCCGAGAGCTATTACTTCCCGCCGCAACACAACAACGTCGGTAATAATTTCCCTTACACGTTTATGGGACTCGAACCCGGCACGACCAAGGCGCAGGTTCGTAAATGTCTTGAGAATTGGAACAAAGGCGACAACGGCATTCTCGATCTTTCTCGCGCTTATCGTCTCAAACCCGGCACCGGCTGGTTGATTCCGCCGTGCGTGCTGCACGCTCCCGGTTCGCTTTGCACTTATGAGCCACAATGGGGCAGCGATGTTTTTGGAATGTATCAGAGCCTGGTGGAAGGACGCGAAGTGCCCTGGAGCCTGCTCGTTAAAGACATGCCGAAGAAGTTTCACAAGGATCTCGATTTCATCGTCGATCAACTCGATTGGAATGGAAACACCGACGAAAACTTCAAGGACAACCACTACCTCGAGCCCATTCCAGTCGCCGACACCCGCAAAGAAGGTTTCGTGGATCGCTGGATTGTTTACGGCAAGGTCGCTGGCGAACAGCTCTTCACCGCTAAAGAACTCACTGTAAACCCCGGCGTTACATGCACCATCAAGGACACTGGCGCTTACGGTCTCATCTGCGTTCAAGGCAGCGGTAAGATCAACGGTCTCCCGCTCAATTCGCCAAAGCTCATCCGCTTCACCGAGCTCACCGAAGATGAATATTTCGCCACGGAAGACGGAGCCAAAGCGGGTATCACCTTCACTAATACGAGCGAGACCGAACCGCTCGTCTGCTTGCGTTACTTCGGCCCTGAAGTAAACCCAACCGCCCCCAAAATGGGCGCGTATAAGAAGAACAAATTCAACTAGGCAACAACTGCCTCATCAAAACGCCGACTGCCACCCAGCAGTTGGCGTTTTTTGTTTTTAGATCGTCTGACTTAAAAAGCCGCCATCTACGCGAATATCCGCCCCAGTCACAAAACTAGACGCTGCATGGCTTGCAAGGAAGATGCACGCGCCGGTCAATTCCTCGGATTTACCAAAACGTCCCATCGGTGTGTGTCCCCAGATAGCATTGGTGCGAGCCGTCGGTGAACCGTCATCATTAAAAAGCAGCTTACGGTTTTGCTCCGCCGGGAAAAAGCCGGGCGTTAAAGTATTCACTCGCACACCTCTGGTTGCCCATTCGCGGGATAGGAATGTGGAAAGACTCAGCACTGCCGCTTTCGACGCACTGTAAGCTACCACTCGAGACAAAGGCAGATGGGCACTCACGCTCGCGATGTTGATAATAGAGCCGCGACCTTGTTCGCACATGGCTGGACCAAACTCCTGACAAGGCAGCAGCACGCCGCCGACGAGATTCATATCAAAATTTGCACGCCAGTCTTCCAGCGCGATACTTTCCACTGGGCGCTCCGGCGTAACGGTCACCTTTGGGTCGTTCCCGCCTGCAGCGTTCACTAAAATGGTCGGTGCACCGAGCTGTGCCGTCACCGCCTGATGCGCCGCCTTGATCGAATCGCGATCCATCGCATCCGTTGTAAAAAATTCCGCCTGACCGCCAGCCTTACGAATTGCATCCACACGGGCCTGTCCTCGCTCTGAATTACGGCCGAGCACCGCTACCTTTGCGCCTGCAGCTGCGAGACCATCTGCGAGCGCTCCACCGAGCGCTCCGGTTGCACCGATTACCACAGCGACATCTCCAGAAAGGGAAAATAGATTATTCATAACAAGCCGCGCACCTCACCGCAGAGCGCAACACCATGCAAGACCGGATTCCCTCCGCCCAACATGGGACAACCTGGGAGGCTGTTGAAAAACTCTGATTATGGAATTGGTGTGTGAGTTTGAAGGTTCCTACTCTTTGTCTTGCTCTTGATCTTACTCTGAAAACGCCCCTTTGGATTAAGAGCAAGACGAAGAGTAGGATTTCATCCCGGTGATATGTGCCGCTGCGTATTTCAACAGTCTCCAAGGACTCAGCTTCAGGCTTTTGCCTTCCACTTTTTATAGGCTTCCACCAGTCGCGCAGAAAGATCACCCAACCGGCGACGTTCGCGATAGCCAACTAGACCCACAAGCCCCAGCGCTCCAATAACCGTCGAGGGTTCCGGCACAGGAACGATTTCAAAGTAAGGTCCGTCATCAACCTCCAGTGCCGTTCCGATCCACGCACCTGTATCATTATAGAAACTGATATTACCGAGGTCCGTGCCGGACAAAACGGGGTTATTTAGAAACTCAATACGATCCTGGGAGGCTGGACCGTGATCCACCGTTTCATACGGCGCATAAATAAATCCGCTCCATCCGTAAACCGCCAAAGTGAATCCATTCATGACAAAATCGGTAAAGATCAGCCGGTTGGTATCGCCGGAACCAAAGAAAATGGCCGAGTTTGCCGTAAGCGTCAGAACACCCATCTGCTCAGTTGCATTACTCAGGCTTCCGCTCACGCCTGCGATACTGAGCACACCGCCATTGAGTATTATATTCGCAGAATCATTCACACGACC
>Ga0209181_10000720_pt1 | contig 61330 bp, 42 predicted proteins | sample MAT05_FD_187208 | JGI IMG/M metagenome (GOLD analysis project Ga0209181, IMG submission 187208) | Freshwater microbial communities from Lake Fryxell liftoff mats and glacier meltwater in Antarctica - MAT-05 (SPAdes) (version 2) | ecosystem: Environmental > Aquatic > Freshwater > Ice > Liftoff...
TCAAGCCGCTCGCCTTGCCCGTGCTCCGGGAGCTGGCCGGCGACAAACGCCGCGAGACGCATTTGTTCACCAAAGGCAACTACCTCGCGCCGGCGGAGAAGCTGGAGTCGGGATTGCTGTCGGCGTTTGCGACCTTCATGCCCGCGGAGGCGAAGGTGGATCGGCTGACCGCGGCGCAGTGGATCGTGAATCCGGAAAATACGCTGACCGCGCGGGTGGCGGTGAACCGCTTTTGGGCGCAGCTTTTCGGCACGGGGATCGTGGAGACGGAAGAGGACTTCGGGACGCAAGGCGCGCTGCCATCGCATCCTGAGTTGCTCGACTGGCTGGCGGTGGCGTTTCAATCGCCGAAGACGGATTCTTCCTCCCAACCATCAACTCTCAACCATCAACCCTCCCTCGGCTGGGACGTGAAGGCGCTGTTGAAGCTGATCGTGACCAGCGCGGCGTATCAGCAGTCGTCACGCGTCACGCCAGAGACGCTGGAGAAAGACGCGCGCAACCGGCTGGTCTCGCACGCCCCGCGGCGGCGGCTCGATGCGGAGGCGGTGCGCGATCAGGCGCTCGTGCTCAGTGGTCTGCTGAGCAGGAAAATCGGCGGCCCGAGTGTTTACCCGCCGCAGCCGGATGGGCTGTGGAAAGTGGCGTTCAACGGCGGGCAGAACACCTATCCCACTTCGAAGGGCGAGGACCGCTATCGCCGCGGCATCTACACCTTCTGGCGGCGCACGATGCCGCCGCCGAGCATGGCCACCTTTGATGCTCCGAGCCGCGAGAGCTGCACGGTGCGGCGCACGGCGACGAACACGCCGCTCCAGGCGTTCGTGACGTTGAACGATCCTGTCTTCGTGGAATGCGCGCAGGCGCTCGCCCGGCGCATCATTCGCGAAGGCGGCGCGGACCTGCCGGCGCGGCTGCGCTTTGCCCTGAAACTCTGCCTCGCCCGCCCCCCGGCGGACGCGCAGGTGCAGGCTCTCGCCTCCCTTTACGAAAACGAACTCGCGACTTACCGCGCCGACCAACCCGGCGCGCTGAAACTGGCCACGGACCCGCTCGGTCCCCTCCCCGATGGCGCCGATGCCGCGGAGTACGCGGCCTGGACCGTGGTGGCGAATGTGCTGCTCAACCTCGACGGCGTCCTGACCAAAAACTGATCCCGCTATGAACCTCCGACTCCAACACGCCCTCGCGCTGACCCGGCGCGAATTTCTCCGCGACGCCGGCAAGTTCAGCCTCGGCGCGATCGCCCTGCAGGCGCTGACTTCGCGCGGGGTGGCTGCCGTTTCCGCGGCCACCGCGCAGAACCCGCTCGCGCCGCGACCAGCGCCGCTGCCGAGCCGGGTGAAGTCCGTCATCTATCTCTCGATGAGCGGCGCGCCGCCGCAGCACGATCTCTTCGATTGGAAGCCGGAGTTGGTGAAGCACCACTTGCAGGATTGTCCGGAGGAGCTGCTGAAAGGCCAGACGTTTGCCTTCATCAAAGGCCGGCCGAAGCTCCTCGGGACGAGCCAGAAATTTGCGCAATACGGACAGAGCGGCGCGTGGATCAGCGATGCGCTGCCGCACTTCACGAAGATCGTGGACGACGTGGCGATTGTGCGTTCGATGAACACGACCCAGTTCAACCACGCGCCGGCGGAACTCTTCCTCTACACGGGCAACATGCTCGCGGGTTCGGCCTCGCTCGGCTCGTGGCTGACCTACGGGCTGGGCTCGGAGAATCAGGATCTGCCCGGCTACGTCGTGCTGCTCAGCGGTGGCTCGGACCCGACCGGCGGCAAGGCCTGCTGGGGTTCGGGGTTTCTGCCCGGCGTGTATCAAGGCGTGCAATGCCGCGCCGCGGGTGAGCCGATCCTTTACGCCAACAATCCGGCGGGAATGACGCGCGAAACGCGGCGGCGCTCGCTCGATGCGCTGAAGACGCTGAACGAAGCGGAGGCCGCGCAGTTTGGCGATCCGGAGACGCTCACGCGTATCCAGCAGTTCGAGCTGGCGTATCGGATGCAGTTGGCGGTGCCGGAGGTGATGGACATCACCCGCGAAACGCCGGAGACGATCGAGGCCTACGGGGCAAAACCGGGCGAGGCGTCCTTTGCCAACAACTGTCTGCTGGCGCGGCGGCTGGTGGAAAATGGCGTGCGCTTCGTGCAGCTTTTTGACTGGGGCTGGGACATCCACGGCACCGGAGCGAGCGATGATCTGGTGAATAAATTTCCCAAGAAGTGCCTGGAGATCGATCAATCGTGCGCGGCGCTGGTGCAGGATCTGAAGCAGCGCGGGATGCTCGATTCCACGCTGGTGGTGTGGGGCGGCGAATTCGGTCGCACGCCGATGAATGAAGCGCGCGGCGGCTCGACCTTCCTCGGCCGCGATCATCATCCGCACGCTTTCTCGATGTGGATGGCCGGCGGCGGCGTGAAGCCGGGCATCGCTTACGGCGCGACCGACGAGCTCGGCTACAATGTGGTCGAGAACAAGGTGACGGTGCGCGATCTCCAGGCGACGCTGCTGCACCTCTGCGGCTTCAATCCCTACAAGACGAGCTACCGCTACCAGGGACTGGATAATCGCTACATCGGCCCGAGCAACGAGGGGCAGATCGTGAAGGGGCTGCTGGGGTGATTTGAACCGCGGAGGCGCAGAGGCGCGGAGATCCAGCAGAATGCTGCAGCAGATCACGCGGCCACCGGAAACCGGGTTGTCCCCTTTCAGTCCTCCCTGCCTTCCCTCCTCTGCGCCTCCGCGTCTCTGCGGTGAGATAAATCCAGCGTTGAAGGTTGTGAGGCGATCATCGAAAACCGCAGGATGAAGCGTCTCCTCCCCCTGCTCTTCCTCCCCGCGTGCGCTCTTTTTGCCGCGGAGCCTGAACCATTCAAGATGAGCATCGAACGGCTCGCGCCGGAATTCGATGCGCTGATTCCCGCGGCTGCGCAAATCGAGAAGCTGGCCGAGGGCTTCAACTGGTCGGAAGGTCCGACGTGGTTTCAGGGTTCGGTCGTCTTCTCGGATGTGCCGGAAAACATCATCTACCAATGGAAACCGGGGCAGACGGCGGCGACGATTTTCATGAAACCGAGCGGGATGTTGACCCCGCGCGAAGGCTTCCGCGAACAGGGCTCGAACGGGTTGGCGGTGGATGCCCAGGGCCGGCTGATCATCTGCCAGCATGGCGAACGGCGGCTGGCGCGCGTGGAGAAGGACGGCTCGCAAACGGCGCTCGTGGATGGCTTCGAGGGCAAACGCTTCAACAGCCCGAACGATCTCGCGCTGCGCCGCAACGGCGACATCTATTTCACCGACCCGCCCTACGGCTTGGCCGGCGGCAACAAATCGCCGCTGAAGGAACTGGCGTGGAACGGCGTTTACCGGCTCGCCGCGGATGGCAAGGTGTCGCTGCTCGTGAAGGACCTCACATTTCCCAATGGCATCGCCCTCTCGCCGGACGAAAAAACGCTCTACGTGGCGATCAGCGATGGCGCGGCGCCGCGGGTGATGGCCTACGACGTGCAGGCAGATGGCTCGGTGGCCAATGGGCGCGTTTTTTTCGACGCCAAACCGCTGGCCGCGCAGGGCCGCAAAGGCAGCCCGGATGGGATGAAGGTGGACGCGAAGGGCAACATCTTCACCACCGGCCCCGGCGGCGTGCTGGTGATCAGCCCCGAGGGGAAACACCTCGGCTCCGTGCTGACGAATCAAGCCACGGGCAACTGCGCGTGGGGCGACGACGGCGGCACGCTCTACATCACGGCGGATATGTTCCTCGTGCGGGTGAAGACGGCGACTAAAGGCGCGGGCTGGTGAAGTCAGATCAGCGCGAGCAGGTCGCGCAGGCTGTTCTCCGGACGGTTTAGTTCAAAGGTGCGCAGTCCGGCCGCCGCGGCGCCCTGCCAGTCGCAGGCCGGATCGTCGCCGGCGTGCAGGGCCTCGGCGGCGATGACGCCAGCGGCTTCGAGCGCGCGCTGGAAGATGAGCGGCGCCGGTTTATCGGCGCCGACCTCACTGGAGATGATGACGTGGCGGAAGTGCCGCGCGATGCCGAGATCCTCCGCAATCACGCGGTAACGGCCGTCGAAGTTCGTGATCACGCCTAGCTCGAAACGACCGGCCAACGCGGCTAGCACTTCCGGCACCTCCGGGTAGAGCCGCCACACGGCCGGGCGGACGAACTCGGCGTAGAGCTCATCGAAAAACGGCGCACGGTCGAGTTCACCCGCCGTCACACCGCAGCGGTCGAGCACGCGATGGACCAACTCTCGCCACCAGCCGCGGTCGTCGTCCGGACGCGGTCCGGCGCTCGACGATGGCGGCTCGATTTCCGCCCACGCTTCGCGAAATGCGGCGCCGAGTTCGCGCGGTTCGCGCTCGATTCCGTGCCGGGCCAGCACTTCCCGATAGTGATGCCCGACGCCCTGCGGCAGATGAAACAGCGTCCCGGCGGCGTCGAAAAAAATGACTTTCAGCATCGGCGTTCCTCAGAGGCCGGCGGCCGGCAAGCATCGGTGATCGCCCGGCGTCCCAGCGGTTTCGCCCCTTGACGGGCTTCGGGCCGGCGGATAGGTTGCCCATCGCAAATCCCGGCGCATCCAGAAGTGGGCCTAACACCCCACTTTTTTTTGTCCCCTGAAACCAACCTGAAACTATGAACAGCGAAATCCTGGCGGCACTCGAGTATTTCGAGCGCGAAAAAGGCATCAAGCGCGAAGTCTTGCTCGAAGCAATTCTGAACGCGGTGCTTCAGGCTGCCCGCAAGGCAGTGGGGCCGGCGAAGGATCTCCGGGTGGAATTGGACTCCAAAACCGGCGAGATGAAGGCTTACGCGAAGCTGACGGTGGTGGAGAAGGTCACGAACAAACACGACGAGATTCGTTTCGAGCTGGCGCAGAAATTCAAGGCGGATGTGCAACTCGGCGACGAACTCGAAGTGCCGGTGACTCCGCGCGACTTCGGCCGCATCGCCGCGCAAACGGCCAAGCAAGCGATGATGCAGCGCATTCGCCAGGCCGAGAAGGAAATGATTTACGACGAGTTCAAGGATCGCGCCGGCGAGATCGTGAGCGGCACGGTGCGGCGGTTCGAGCGCTCGGATGTGCTCGTCGATCTCGGGAAATTCGAGGCCTTGATGCCGAACAAGGAACGGGTGCAAACCGAGGATTACAACGTCGGCGACCGCATCCGGGCCTACGTGGTGGCGGTGGACAACGGCGCGCGCGGACCGGAGATCATCATCAGCCGCAGCCATCCGAATTTCGTGCGCCGCCTCTTCGAGACGGAGGTCAGCGAGATCAATGACCGCACGGTCGAAATCAAGGGCATCGCCCGCGAGGCCGGCTACCGGACGAAGATCGCGGTCTGGAGCGCCAACGACAAAGTCGACCCGGTGGGCGCCTGCGTCGGCATGCGCGGCGCACGGGTGAAGAACATCGTCCGCGAACTGAACAACGAGAAAGTCGACATCATCCGCTGGAGCGCGGACGTGAAGGAGTTCGTCCTCGAGGCACTCAAGCCCGCGAAGATCAAGAGCGTCACGCTCGATGAAGCGAAGAAATCCGTCCTCATCCGCGTAGATGAAGACCAGCTCTCCCTCGCGATCGGCAAGCGGGGCCAGAATGCGCGCCTCACCTCGCGCCTGACCGGCTGGGAAATCAATATCGAGCAGGACAAGACGGCCAAGGAACTGGTCGAGAATAAGAAAGAAACCGCCGCGAACTCGTTCGCCGCCGCACTCCAGGTCACGCCGGAAGTTGCGTTGAAACTGGTGAACTCCGGCATGAACAGCGTGGAGGTCATCGCGACCGGCAGCGAACCGCAGGACATTGCCGACGTGCTCGGGATCGAGCTCGAACAGGCGACCGCGATCCACAACGCGGCCAGGCAGGAGTATGATAAGAGCATGGCCCCTGCGCAGTAGGCCATGAAGACGATTCCCGAAGGACCCATTTTTGATGCCCACCAAGACGACCCACAAAACCAGCGCCAGGAAGGCCGAACCCGCGAAACCCGCCGGGAAGTCTTCCACCGCGCCCAAGACCCCGTCGAAAGCCGCCCCTGCTGAAAAAGCCAAGGGCGCTCCGGCTGAAGCGCCCGCGGCACCGAAGGTGCCGAAAGAAGTCGTTTCGCTCATCGAGCCGAAACAAAAGACGGTGCGCACTCGCACATCGCCGAAGCTGGAGCACAAGCCCTTTGGGGCGCTCCCTTCCATCTCGAAAATCCTCGAGCCGGAAACCCCACCCGCCCCTGCTCCGGTCGCCGAATCCGAACCTGCGGCTGTTTCGGCGGAGGTCGCACCGGTCGTCGAGGAGGAAGCGGCGAACGAAAAGATCGTTCACCTCAAGCCCCCGTTCACCGTCAAAGACCTCGCCACCGCGATGGGCCTGCGCCCTTTCGTGCTGATCGGCGACCTGATGGAGATGAACATTTTCGCCTCGATCAATCAGACCATCGAGCCGGATGTCGCCGCCAAGGCCTGCACCAAACACGGCTTCGTCTTCGAGAAAGAGAAGCGCAAGGAAGGTGGCGGCGTCCACAAACCGGTCGTCGTCGTCAAGGTGCCCGTCGAGCCCGAAAAACCGGCCGTCAAGGAACTCAAACATCGCGCGCCGATCGTCACTTTCATGGGCCATGTCGATCACGGCAAAACGACGCTGATGGATGCGATCCGCAAGACGCGCGTCGCGGCGGGTGAAGCCGGCGGCATCACCCAGCACATCGGCGCCTATAGCGTCGAACACAATGGGCAGCACGTCACTTTCCTCGATACTCCCGGCCACGCCGCGTTTACCGCGATGCGCGCCCGTGGCGCCACGGTCACGGACATCGTGGTGCTCATCATTGCCGCGGATGACGGCATCATGCCGCAGACCATCGAGGCGCTGAACCACGCCAAAGCCGCCAAGGTAAAGATTCTCGTCGCGGTCACGAAAATCGACGTGCCGGGGGCCAACGTCGACAAGGTCAAAGGTCAGCTTCAGGAAAAGGGATTGGTGCCTGAGGATTGGGGCGGCGAAATCATCGTCTGCCCCGTCTCTGCCGTCAAAGGTCAGGGCATCGACAAGCTGCTCGAAGCCATCACGCTCGAAGCGGAGATGCTCGAACTGAAAGCCAGCCAGGAGCAGAACCCGCGCGGCACCGTCATCGAAGCGCAAGTCGAGCAAGGCCGCGGCCCCACGGCCACGATCATCGTCAAAACCGGCACGCTCAAAGTCGGCCAGGCGTTCATCTGCGGGAAATATTCCGGCAAGGTGAAATCGCTCATGGACGATCGCGGCAAGCCGATCAAACAAGCGGGGCCTTCCACGCCGTGCAAGGTGCTCGGCTTCTCCGGGCTCCCGAATGCCGGCGACGAACTCGTGGGCATGGAGAGCGACCGCGACGCGCAGCGCCTGAGCGATGAACGCCTCGACGAAGAACGCCTCGGAAAGCTCTCCACCCCGCAACGTGCGACGCTCGAAAGTCTCTTCGACGATCTGGCCGATGGGCAACGCAAGAAGCTCAAGGTCATCCTAAAATCCGACGTGCAGGGTTCGCTCGAAGCGCTCATCACTTCGCTGGAAGACATCCAGAGCAAGAAGATCGATCTCGACATCATCCACGCCGCCGTGGGCCCGATCAGCGAGAGCGACATCCAACTCGCCGGCGCCAGCGACTGCGTAGTCATCGGCTTCGGCACGAAGGTCGAATCGAACGCCGCCGTCAGCGCCAAGCGCCTCGGGGTGCAGGTCAAACTCTACTCGATCATCTACGAACTCATCGACCAGGTGAAAGAAGCCATGGCCGGTCTGCTCGATCCCGAGACCCGCGAAACCGTCATCGGCCACGCCGAGGTCAAGAAAGTGTTCGAGCTGTCCAGGGGGCTCGTCGCCGGTTGCGCGGTCACCGATGGCCGCCTCGCCCGCACCGCCCGCGCCCGCGTGCTCCGCGGCCGCCAGCCGATCTATGACGGCGGCTTTGCCACGCTGCGCCGCTTCCAGGACGACGTGAAGGAAGTTCGCAACGGCCTCGAGTGCGGCATCAAACTCGGCGATTTCAACGACTACGAAGTCGGCGACGTCATCCAGTGCTACACGCTCGAAAAAGTCGCGCAGAAGCTCTGAGGAAAACTGGTTGAGAGCGGAGGGTTGAGAGTGGAGAGGCACACTAGAACACCGCCTCTCAACTCTCAGCCCTCAACCCTCAACTCTCTGCCATGAAACACCGTCTCCCGAGGGTCAACGAACTCATCCGGCGCGAACTCGGCGAACTCGTCGCACGCGAGATGAGCTTTCCCGCGAAGTTGGTCACCATCCAGCAGGTGGACGTCACGCCCGACCTCAAGCACGCGCACGTCTTCGTGAGCGTGATCGGCACTGATGAGGAAGCCCGGCAATCCGTGGCCAAGCTCCACGATGCGCGGCCGCATTTGCAGCACGTGCTCTCCAAGCGGGTTGTCCTGAAATACACGCCGCACCTGCACTTCAAACTCGATGTGGCCGCCGAGCGCGGCGACCGCGTGCTGAACCTGCTCAGCGAAATCGAAATCCCCGAAGAAGAGCCGAAGCCGGAGGAAGATGAACGGTAACTGCGGCCTCGACGAGATCGCCGAAGTGCTGCGGACCAAGCGGAGTTTCGTGGTCATCTCCCACGCGCGACCGGATGGCGACGCCCTCGGCTGCACCCTCGCGATGACCTTGTGCCTGCAACAGCTCGGCCGCGAAGTGACCGCGTGGAACGACGACGGAATGCCGGAGAAGCTGCGCTTTCTGCCCCACTCCGAACTCGTGACGCCCCCCCCGGCGGAGCCGCAGCGTTTCGATGTGGCGCTCGTCCTCGACAACGCGGTGAAAACCCGCGCTGGCCGCAGCATCGAGGCGGTGGCACCCGGAGCCTTCTGGATCAACATCGACCACCACATCACCAACGAAGGTTACGGCGATCTCACCTACGTCGATGCGACGGCGCCCGCGACCGGCCAGATTCTTTACGAACTCATCCACCAGTGCGAACTGCCGCTGACCTACGCCATCGCGGACAATCTTTTCGCCGCGATCAGCACCGACACCGGCTCCTTCCAGTATCCGAGCACCACGGCGCGGACCTATGAAATCGGCGCGGCGCTGGTGAAAGCGGGCGTCAACGTGGGTGATCTCTCGCAGCGGCTCTACGAAAGTTATCCGCGCCGCCGGCTCGAGTTGCTGCGCGAGATGCTGAACGTGCTGCACTTCAGCAGCGGCGACCGTGTCGCGAGTTTCGCGCTCACCACCGACATCGCGCGCCGTCTCGGCGTGCAGCCCGAGGATACCGAAGGGCTGATCGATCACCTCCGCGCCGTGCAAGGCGTCACGGTGGCCGCATTTTTTGAAGAACTCGGCGACGAACGCGTCCGCGTGAGCCTGCGCTCGAAGTCGCCGAAGGCCGATGTGAGCAAGATTTGCGGGCAATTCGGCGGCGGCGGACACACCCTCGCGGCGGGTGCGCGCGTGCGCGGTTCGCTCGCCGAAGTCCAGCGCCTCGTGCTCGAATCCATCGACCGCGAACTCGCCTCCACCTGACCGCACCCCCCTCCCCTACCTCGTGAATCAAGACAACCTCGACGGCGTTCTGCTCGTGGACAAAGCCTCCGGAATGACCTCGCACGACGTGGTCGCGATCGTGCGGCGCCGGCTCAATACCAAAAAAGTCGGCCACTGCGGCACGCTCGACCCGCTCGCCACCGGCCTGCTCATCATCGTCCTCGGTCGCGGCACCAAGATTCAGGATTTGCTCATGGCGGAGGACAAAGAATACGTCGGCGCCATGACGCTCGGCGCCATGACCGACAGCCAGGATGCGGACGGCGTGGTCACCGAAACGCGCGACGTGCCCGCCTATCCGCGCGAGCAGATCGACGCGGCGTTTGCAAAATTCCAAGGCGATTTCTACCAGATGCCGCCGATGGTTTCGGCGATCAAAAAGGATGGAGTGCCGCTCTACAAACTGGCCCGCCAGGGCAAGGTCGTGGAGCGCGAGCCGCGCTTCGTCCACGTCTACGGGCATGAGATCAAGGAAGTGCGCCTGCCGGAAATCGACTTCCGCGTGGTGTGCTCGAAAGGGTTTTACGTGCGCACCTACGCCTTCGACATCGGCAACGAACTCGGCTGCGGCGCGCACCTCAAACAACTGCGCCGGACGAAGAGCGGGAAGTTCACGCTCGAACACGCCGTGACCGTGAACGACATCCAGACGCTCGACGCGGCTACGATTCGCGGGAGCATTCTGAGCCTGCCGACGGTGTCGCGGATGCGCGGTGCCTGAGTCAGCCTGACGGCGGTTGCGATGACCGAAGTGCTCCATTCCGTCGCCGATCTCGCCAGACTTCGAGGTCCGCTCTTCCTCGCGATTGGCGTCTTCGATGGAGTGCATCTCGGCCACCGCGCAGTAATTGCGCGCGCGCTCAGCGATGCGGAGAAAGCGGGCGGCACCGCGGTCGTCGTCACGTTCGATCCGCATCCAATCCGGCTGCTGCGGCCCGAACTCGCGCCGCGGCTGCTCACCTCGACTCCGCACAAGGTCCGCCTGATCCGCGCGCTCGGCGTCCCGCACCTGCTGATTATTCCCTTTAATCGTGCGTTCGCCGCGACACCGCCGGCGGATTTCATCCGCGGCCTCGCGGCCGCCGCGCGTCCATTGCGAGAGATTTGCGTCGGATTCGAATGGTCCTTCGGCAAAGGCCGAGCGGGAAATCTGGCGCTGCTCGATCAGCTCGGACACGAACTCGGCTTCGATGAAGTGGGCGTGCCGGCGGTGGAGGTCGATGGCGAGGTCGTGAGCAGCACGCTCATTCGGCAAGCCGTCGAGAGCGGAGAACTCAACAAGGCGTCGCGGCTGCTCGGCCGTGAATACACGATCCTCGGCACGGTCACGAAAGGCGCGCAGCTCGGGCGGACGCTGGGGTTTCCAACGGCGAATCTCAGCGCGCACAACGAGCAGTTCCCGCCCAATGGCGTCTACGCGGTCGCGGTCACCCACGGGGAACGAACGCTCCGGGGCGTGGCCAACATCGGCGTCCGCCCCACCGTGACCAATGCCAGCGGCGAGCGGTTGATCGAGGTGCATCTCCTGGACTGGGAAGCGGACCTCTACGGCGCGGATCTCGAAGTCACGTTTCGTCGCTTCCTCCGCCCGGAGCAAAAATTTGCGGGCCTCGACGCGTTGCGCGCACAGATCGCCCGCGACGCGGCGGCCGCGCGCGAGTTCCTCGCGGGGCCGATCGCCTAGGCCGGCCGGACGATCGCGGTGATCGCGGGCTGGTCGGCGAAGTATTTCCGCGAAACGCGGCGGACGTCGTCGGGCGTCACCGCTTCGATTTCAGCGCGGAGCTGGCGGTAGTGGTCGAAGCCGAGGCCGTAGAGTTCGTCGAGCGCGCAACTGAAGGCGAAGCTGTCGTTCGATTGATTGCGAATGTCCTGCGCGCCGAGGAATTTTTCTTTCGCGCGGGCGATTTCCACGTCGGTCAGACCGTGCTCGGCGAGCTTGCGGATTTCGTCGTGGAGCGCGGCTTTGACCTCCTCGACTTTCGCCGGATCGGTGCCGCAGTAGAAGACGAACGGACCGCGCGCGAGGCCGATCATTTGCGAACTGCCGACGAAGTAGGCGAGGCCCATTTCTTCGCGAATGCGGAGGAAAAAACGGGAACCCAAATCGCTGGAAGCTTCGTCGATGAGTTCGAGCGCGGCGCGATCGGGGCTGAAGAGATCGGCGCAGTGATAGCCGGTCATGAGCACGGCTTGCTGCTTGTCTTTAACCAGCGAAACTTCGCGGCTGGCGGCGAGGGCGGCAGGCTGGGGCGCATTGACGAGAGCCGCTTCGCCGGCGGGCAAAGCGCCGAGCGCTTTTTCAACGAGATCGCGGACTTCCGCGGCCTGGACGTTGCCGAAGACGGCGATCACGCCGTTGCGCGCGACGAGATGGCGGTCGCGGAAAGCGGCGAGGTCGTCGCGGGTCAAGCGCGTGACCGCTTCGGGCGAACCGAGCTGGCGGAGGCCGTAGGGATGCTCGGGATACAATTCGCTGCGCAGGAGATTGCGGGCGACGACGGTCATTTCTTCTTCCTCGGCCTTGATCCCGGCGAGCTGGATTTCCTTCTCGCGTCCAATCGCTTTCTCGGGCAGCGCAGCGTGGAGGATGGTATCGGCGAGCACGTCGAGACCGAGATGCAGATCGGGCTGCATCACGCGGACGAAAAAGTTCAGCGAGTTGTTCCCCGCGTCGCTGGAAACGCTGCCGCCGACGGCTTCAATTTCATCGGCGAGCTGTTCGGCGGTGCGGCGGTGAGTGCCCTTGAGCAGCACTTTGGAAAGCAGGCGGGTGATGCCGTTGTTCTCGGGTGTTTCAGCGAGCAGGCCGGCTTTGAAGGAACACGAAAGCGAGACGAGCGGGAGCCGTGGATCTTCGCGGACGAGCAGGCGCAGGCCGTTGGAAAGCTCGAATTTTTGGATCTCGCCGGCGGTGCTGGCGGTGACGGCGGCGTTCGCTTTTGTGAGCGAGCCGGCGGGATTCAGCGAAGTAACGGTGAGATTTGCGTCGACGCAGTATTTTCCGAGGACGCGGACGATGTCGGCGATGGTGACGCGCTGGATCGAATCGAGGTAGGTGCGGGAGAAGTCGAGGTTGCGGGTGAGGAGCCAATTTGAGCCGAGGTCGCTGGCTTTGCCGCGCATGGTGGTGACGGCGCCGAGCTGGTGGCTGAGCGCCATGCGCTTGGCTTTCGCGAGTTCCGCGGGGGTGACAGCGGTGATCCGGATTTCCGCGAGCATGGCGAGCACCTCGCGCTCGACGGCAACGCGATGCTCCGGATCGAGGATGGCATCGACGCCGAACAAGCCGGCCTGGCCGGGAGCGTAGCACCACGCATCCACGGAATGGACGAGGCCGGCATCTTCGCGCAGCCGCTTGTAAAAACGTGAGCTGCGACCGCTGCCGAGCACCACGGCGAGGACATCGAGCGCGGGCACGTCGGGGTGCGTGAGTTCGGGAATGTGCCAGGCGAGATTGAGTCGGGTGAGTTCGGTGGCGAACTCGACGTGCGACTCGCTCCGGCCGAGCTGGGCCGGCTCTTTCGGAATAAAAACGGGGGTGACGCTGCGGCGCGGATGTTCGGCGAAAAGCGTGGTGAGCTGCTCGTGGACGGAGTCGGGATTCACGTCGCCGGCCACGACGAAGAACATGTTGTTCGGAACGTAGCGCGCCTTGTAGTAGCCCATCACGTCGTCGCGATGCAGCCCGTTGAAGACATCGAGATGGCCGATGATCGGGTGCTGATACGGATGCTCGCGGTAGGCCTGCGCAAAGAGCTGCTGGCCGCTCATGCGGTCGGGGTCGTCGTAACCCATCGCAAATTCGCGCCGGATGACTTCCTGTTCCTTGACGTATTCCTCGGGCGGCAAGGTGGAGTTCATCACCGCATCGGTGAGCAGTTCGAGCGCGGTCGGCACGCCCTTGGCCGGGATGTCGATCCAGTAGACCGTGCGATCGAACGACGTGTAGGCGTTGATGTAACCGCCGGCATCCTGAATGCGCTGGGCAAACTCACTCGCGCCGCGCGTCTTCGTGCCCTTGAAGAGCATGTGCTCGAGAATGTGCGAGAGCCCCGCGCCGAGGTGGCGATCCTCGTGAATGCTGCCGGTTTCCACCCACACCTGCACGCTCGCGACGGGCGCGCTGTGGTCTTCCTGCACGATCACGCCGAGTCCATTCGGAAGCGTCCAAGTGCGGGCGTCGGTGGCGGGAAATTGGATGGCGCTGCCGGATTCGGGCGGCGCCGTGGAATGGGAAACGGGGTCCATAAAGCGAAGAGTAGGAACGCGCGGCCAGTGGCCGCCCGATTTAATAAAGTTCGCGCGCCGGCGAACCTGACTGGAGCCGCGGATGAGTCGGCGCCTGGGCCGGGAGAAAAGGCGCGACGAACGCTTCTTGGAAGTCGTAACCTCCCTTAAAATCTTCCGGTGAATCCGTCTCCGTTTTGCCGAAAATATTGACGCGGATGAGATTAAAAACCATCTCGCCGAAGTCGTCGCAGCGCGCGATTCCCCAATAGGTGAAGACCGTGATAACCATCGGGCCGAACTGCTTGAGCGCGTACTGGCGGATGCCTTCGAGCAGTTGGGGCCCATTCACATGACCGGTGCCTTCCTTCGCTTTTTTGCGCATCTTGATCGTGAAATCGAGAGCATCGCGGAGGAAGTGGTAAGCGTCGCGATCATAGCGCGGGTCACGGCTGTGAATTAGTTCGAGCGCTTCACCGAAATCGAGTTTCTGCATAGGGAGTAGCAGCCGGAGTGCGAGGCGAAACGCGGTGGCGATTCTCCCAGCGACCGCTACCGTGACGTGGCACCGCAGCGGGGAAACTTCGTGACTGCGGGCCGACACTATGCGTGAAGCGAAATACCGTCAACTGATCGCTCTATTCGTTGGGCTGCTGCCCGCCTTTCCGCTCGCGGCGCAGACGCCGGCCGCGACGGACGCGCGCCCGCAGCTCCAGGCGTTGGCGCTGGTGGAGGCGGCGCTTTCTTCCACCGACGCAAACGCCGGGGAGTGGAAAAAACTCGCGGCGGCTTACGATACACTCGCCGCCGAAAACGCGAAGAATGCCGCGGTGTTCGCGGCTCGCGGGCACTTCGGCTGGGAGCGGGGCGAGCACGCTCGCGCGGTGGCGGATTGGCAGACGGCGCTGCGGCTCGAACCCACGCGGGCCGACGCGCTGATCGGGCTCGGCGGGGCGGCCATTGCGGCGGGCGAAACCGTGCAGGCCGCGGCGCTGCACCGGCAGGCGGTAGCCGCGCAGCCGCTGGACTCCGCCGCACACTTCGCACTCGCCAACGTACTGTTTCTCTTCCGCCACGAGTTGCGCGATGCAACGCACCCGGACGAAGCGAGCGTGCTCCAGGAAGCGCTCGCGCGTTTCGCCGATGCCACGCGTCTCGCCCCGAGGAGTGCCGAATACGCGCGCGCCTTCGCCGAGACTTTTTACGTCGTGCCCGGCCCAGACTGGGAGCGGGCGCGGGATGCTTGGGAAAAAGTGCGCGATCTCAGCCCGACCAAGGATTTTGCCTTGGTCAACCTCGCCCGGGTTCAGCTAAAGATGCGCCACTTTGACGCTTCTCGGCTGTGCTTGGATCAGGTGCAAAACCCTGCGTTTCAGCGAATTAAGAGCCGACTGGAGGCTCAACTCCCTCCGCGGCCTGTGATTCCCACCACCCCAGCCCCCGTTTTGCCTTCTGGCGGACCCGCGGACCTCGGTGAAAATTCGTCGCATCCCGTCATTGACGATCCCCGCCTGGCCCCCTAGCGTGGCGCCCTGAATTTCAATTCACGTAACCCTTTAACAACTACCCCAAGGAAAAAATATGCCTGAAGTTATCGTGCGCAAAGGAGAGCCTATCGATCGGGCTCTGAAACGCCTCAAGAGCAAGCTCGACGCGGAGGGCATCATGGATGAAGTGCGCCGTCTACGCGCTTTCGAAACGCCGACGCAGCGCTCCAAGCGCAAGGCCAAGGCCAATGCGAAGCGCGCGAAAGCGAAGTTCCGTTTCAGCCCGCAATAATCTCCGGCAGCGTCTGCTGCTTTTCGATTTTCCAAACAGCCAGTTCGCTCCCGCGGACTGGCTGTTTTGTTTTCGCCGGGATCGCCTGTCCGCATCGTGGCGCCCGCTCGCATCGCGGCGCGTCAGTGCGATGCAATTTGCACGGCCTGGTCGGGATCGCATTCGCAGACCACGCGGAAGCCCACATCGTTGGACGAGAAGTCCGGGAGATTGAAAGCGCGGGCCGTCGCGCGCAGACTGGCGAGGCGCGACTTCCAGCTCCCGCCGCGATAGTTGCGCTTCGCGCCGCCGGTCTGGCCGCGCGGGTTGGTGCGCTCTTTGCCCTTGTAGGGTTCGAGGCAATCGAGACACCACTCGAAGACGTTGCCGGCCATGTCTTCGATGCCAAACGGGCTCGCGCCCTTGGGATAACTGCCCACCGGGGACGTCTCCGCGAAGCCGTCGTCGACCACCGGGTCGCGCCACGCAAAGTTCGTGCGCTTGTCGGCCAGGTTGGCGAGGTGCCCGCCGTCGAATTGATCGCCCCACGGAAAAATCCGGCCGTCCACCCCGCGCGCCGCATATTCCCACTCCGCCTCGCTGGGCAGGCGATACTTGCGCCCGTCTCTCGCGCTCAGCCAGCGGCAAAAGGCTTCCGCCTCCTTGCTCGTGACGTAAATCACGGGGTGCCGATCGTCCGCCCACGGCGCGCGTTTCATCCGATGCGTGGCATCGAACGCCTCGAACTGCGCGTTCGTGACCGGGAACCGCGCGCAGTAAAATCCCGGCTGCGTGACCAGCGTGAGCGGCTGTTCGTTTTGCTGCGCATCGCGGCCGGCGCTGCCCATCGTGAAATGCCCGGACATGACCAGCAGCATCTCCATGCCGAGCCCGTTGGCGAAATTGGGGAACTGCTGCCGCTCGATCGAGCGCCCGAGAGGCGACACATTGATCCCACGGGAAACGACCGCCGGTTTCGACGCCGGCTCCTGCCTAGTGGGCGGCGAGGCGACCGCGGCGGCCAGCGGGCGCGGCGCCATCGGGGTGGCCGTCCGCGCGGGGGCGGCCGCCGCACGGCCCGCGGGCGCTGCGGTGGGGGCCGCCGGCAGGAGACTCATCTCCTCCAGATATTCGTCGATCAGATCCTCCGCCTGCCCACCCGTGAGCCCCAGGCTTTCGCCGAGATTGCACATCGCATCGCGTTGATCGTCGCTCATCTCCTCACCGTCGAGCGAGAGGCGGGACATTTTCAGAATCCGGCGAAATTCCTCGAACGGATCGCGCTCTCCCGCGGGCACCGCCGCAGCCGGGGGGGCCGCGCTGACCTGCGGGGCCGCCGCCACCACCACGGGCTGCGGCACCGGCGTGCTCACCCGCGCCCCACCGAGCCGCGTCAACTCCGCGTCGATCGCGCCGCTCACATCCTGAGACGTGAGACCGAGCGTGCGGCCGCGCTCCTTCAGCCGCTCCTCATCCTGCTCCGTGAGCTGATTCCCCGAGATCGCAAAAGCCAGCAGCTTGCGGAACTCCCCGAGCGCCGCTTCCACCGCGCGCTGGTGCAGCTTCGTGTCGATCTTGGCGCGAGCCTCCGGGTCGAGCAGGATCGTCTTGGCCTCCGCGAGGTACTTCGGTGCTTCGTCCAGCCCGCCGCGGAGCATCTGCGCGAGCGGATTGCTCGGCTGGCTTTTGAGCGGCAGTTTCTTCTGCCACCAGACGAGCAGTTGACGGCAATTGTCCTCGATCTGCTCCGGACTTGGGTTCGAGTCAAAGCCCAGGCACAGCCGCTCGTAGGGATCGTTCGAGTTGTAGTTCTTCCAACCGTCCCAGCGTTGAGGATTGTCGGGCAGTGGGATCGGCAACGACACGGCTCGAAACTAATAGGCAACCGCGGCGCTAGACAACTTTGATTTGCAGCAGGTCCGCCGTTGCTGCCTCGATTTCGCTCTCCGAGAGCCCGGTGTTGCGTGCGATCTGCACCCGATTCTGCCGGCCATACGCATTCACGATGACCTCGAGCACCTGGTTCTCGTTATAAGTGTAAGTCAGCTCCACCGGCGAACCCTTCGGCAAAAACGGCGGCAGCTCGATGTCGCAAATCCCCAGCGGCGTACACTCGCTCGGCACCGAACTTTCACCTTCCACCACCCGCACGATCGCGTTCTTCATGTTCGCCTTCGCCGTGCCGAAGGAATTTTTCATCTCCACCGGCACCGGGGTCATTTTCTTGATCATCGGGAAGACGTATTCCTCCACCTTCGAGTCGTCCCACAGCACAACGCCCAGCGTGTGCGTCGTGATGTTCGTCACCCGGATCAATTGCCCATCGTCGCTGGAAAACTGGTCGCGCACCTCCTGCGGCAGCACCCGCACGCCGCCGCGATCCTCTTCCCCGAGAATCGACAGCACCCCCTGGATCGCCGCGCCGATCGCCACCGCTTCGTCCGGGCTCACGTCGTCCGCCACCGGCACGTTCGACATCGCACGAATCATATCCCGCACACTCGGCATCCGCGTCATGCCGCCGGTCAGCAGAATGCGGTCGATTTGCGACCACTCGAGCTGCGCCTCGGCCATCACGATTTCGCAGATCGATTTGCACTTCTCCAGCAGATGCCGCGAGCGGTTCTCAAAGTCTTCCCGCGTGATGTCCAGCTTCACGCTTTTGCCATTGAAGCTGTGCACGATCGTCGTCCGCGAGCGGCTCGAGAGCTGAATCTTCGCCGTCAGCGCGCGGTTGTAGAGATCCTGATAACTTTGCAGATCGAGCAACGGATTCTCCCCGTGGATGCGGTCGAACTCATCCGCCACCCAGTTCACGATGATGTCGTCCCAATCCTTGCCGCCCAGCCGGTGATCGCCACTGCTCGCCATCATCCGGATGTGATGATCCTCGATCCGCATGATCGTCACGTCGAACGTGCCGCCGCCGAGATCGAACACAAAAACCGCCTGGTTGCTCTCCAGCTTGTCCAGCCCGTAGGCCAGCGCCGCTGCCGTCGGCTCGTTCACGATCTGGAGCACGTTCAATCCTGCGAGCTGCCCCGCATGCAGCGTCGCCGTCCGCTCCGCGTCGTTAAAATACGCCGGCACCGTGATCACCGCATCCGACACCGGCTCGCCGAGATACTTCTCCGCGTCATTCTTCAGCTTGCGAATGATCACCGCCGACAGCTCCTCCGCCGCGTAAATCTTCCCGTTGAACTCCCGGTGGAACTCCGACTTGCTCTTGCCCATCTCCCGCTTCACGAAGTCCACGATCTTCTCCGGCTCCGCCACCGCGTTCTGCTTCGCCATCGACCCCACCAGCGCATTCAGTCCGTCAAAGAGAATCACCGACGGCGTGATCCGCTCACTCTCCGAGTTCGGGATGATCTGCGGCTTGCCATACGCATCGATGTGCGCGATCGCGCAGAACGTCGTCCCGAGATCGATTCCCACAGCTTTGCGCGGCGGCTTAACGGTGCTTTCAGTCATGACTTCAGGTTCCTCGGGAAAGTATTAGCGGAGTTGGGCATTCCGGCACTCACGCGGGATTCGCCACCGGTGCCTGCTTGTATTTGTTCATCACCACCTCCTCTGCACGCAACACTCTTTCCTTCCAAAGGAAGCCGCGCTTCACCGTCCGCGCCACCGTCATGTCCAGTTCCGGATTGTCCACCAGCTCCAGCGCCACCGCGCGCTGCGCCTGCTTGTCCAGCCGCCCTGTGCCGACCGGCGTCAGCGACACATCCAGCCGCGCCAGGATCTCCAGCACGAACTCACAGTGGTGCGCCACATTCGTCTCCATCTGCCGCAGCCGCACGGTCACCGGGCTATCCGGCGCTACCTCCCCGTCCGCCGTCGCCATCGTCTCCACCGTCTGGCGATGGATCAGGATCAGATCGTCGTAGAGCGAAATGAGATCGCGAATCACCGGCTTGAGAATTTTTTCCAGGAGGAACCCATCCTTGTAATCCTTCAGCTCCTCGTGCAGCGCATCGAACATCCGCTGCGTCACCCCACTCTTCTGTTCCAGCAGAGACTCCAGCCCCGCCAGGAGCTGCGGCAGATCGCGATTCGCCGCGGTCGCCTCCCCCTGCGCCTTGTCCAGCCGCTGCAGGATTTGCGCATTATCCCCCGTCGCGCGAGAGATCGCCTCCAGCCCCAGCACCATCGGCCGCAAGGTCTGCGGCAGATTCGCATAGGCCTTCAGCGCACGCTCTTCCGCGATCCGGATCGCCTGCTTTTCCGCATCGGGTTTCGGGACAATACGGCCCTGGATTTTTTGTTCTGCCTCGTGAAAGAGACCACGCAATTGCGTGTCCAAGTCGGCATCAGGGAGCTCAGCGGGTTCTGGCATGGCACGGATGCAACTAGCGGAATCCACGCCACGCCCCCGGAATTTTACGCCTAAAGCCGCCCCGTCCTGTCTCGCAACCCCCGACCGAAACCTCAGAAATGAACCTCTGATTGCGCGGATAACCCGGATGCGGAGCCAAAAATATCTCCCTTCATGCCTTCGCCCCGCCCTCGCCGCCGCGCGTCCGCTCACTCCATTCGCCCACCCTTCGCGCGCATCGGCGTTCCGAGTCGCATAAAACCCAAGCAACCATCAGCCTTCCCGGCTGATTACTCCGAAAGTGCTCGGGGGGGGACTTGAACCCCCACGCCTTGCGGCATACGCCCCTCAAACGTACGTGTCTGCCATTTCACCACCCGAGCTTTGGGAGCCGAGACGTTTATCATGCGCGACCTGCCGCGCAAGGACTGTTTTGCGGCCCAATCGCGAAACCTTTCGCCGCTTCCCGGAGGCCGTGGCTAGCGTCCCCGGCGATGCGTCTGCTGTTGCTGATTCTCCTTCTCCTCGCCGCCCGGCTCGCCCCGGCGGCCGACCTCCTGGCGAGCGTCCCGCGCGACTGCCGGCAGCTCGTGCTGGTGACCGCGCGCGACTGGTCCGCGAGCCGCGGCGAACTGCGCCGCTACGAACGCGCGGACGGCGAAACCGCGTGGCGCCGGACGGGCGCCGCCTGCGGTGTGCTGCTGGGGGAGCGCGGACTCGCCTGGGGGCTGGGGCTGCACGCCGCGCCGGGGAGGCCCGGCCCGTCGAAACGCGAGGGCGACCGGCGCGCGCCCGCGGGAATTTTCGAGCTGCCGATGGCTTTTGGAACGGGTGCGAAACCGCGGCGCATGCCTTACCGACCGCTGGCCGCTGGAATCGAAGCGGTCGACGATCCGCGCTCGCGTTTTTACAACCAGATCGTCCAGCGCCGCGAAATCCCGCGCCCGGACTGGCGGTCATCCGAGCGCATGCACGAGCTGCCCGATTACACACTCGGCGTCGTGATCGCACACAACCCGCGGCACGTCCCCGGCGCGGGTTCGTGCATCTTCATTCACCTCTGGAGCGCCGAACGCGCGGGCACCGCGGGTTGCACGGCGTTGCGTGCGGAGGACCTTCACGCGCTCGTCGATTGGCTGGACGCGCGACGGCACCCCGTGCTGATGCAGCTCCCCGAATTCGAAGTGCCCCGCGCCTTCCCGCGGTAAAACCGCCGCCCGCTATTTCGCTGCCGCAAAATACTGCTCGATCCCCGTGGCGACCGCGTCGGCAATGATCCGCTGCATGGCCGGCTGGCGAAGGAGGAGGTCTTGTTCGCGGTTCACGATCACGCCGCATTCCACGAGCGCGGCGGGCATTAGCGCGGACTTCAGCACGATGAGATCGTCGTATTCGTAGATGCCGCGTTCGGTGTCGAGAATGGGCCGGTTTTCCCCGCGGATCGCTTCGTTGTGGTGGGAGGCGAAGGGGAGATTCTGCACGAGCTGTGCGCCGACGAGCCGGGCGAATGCGAGGCTCCGGTTGAAGTCGGGATTCTTCCGCGAAATGAAGACGCCGTAGCCCTCGAACTTGTCGCTGTAGAAAACTTTTTTGCCGCTGACCTCCTGCGACTGGAGGTATTTGTCGTTCACCGAATCGTGGTGGACGGCGACGAAAAACGCCGCCCCGGCGAGCGCCGCGCGGCGGGTGCGCTCGGTCAGCGTGATCGGCTTGCCTTCGGGATTGATGATGAGGGGTTCGACGATTTTCGACTTCAGCAGCCGCTCGTTCACGAGTTGGACGATGCGTTGATTAAAGACAAACTCCGGCACTCCCGTGGCGCTGATCGCGCCGGGCTGCGCGACGGTGTGGCCGATGTCGAGGGCGACGATGCGGCGGCCATCGGCGCGCACGGTTGGTTTGTAAACCGGCGGCACTGGCGTGGTTGCTTTTGCGGTCGCCGGAACCGCCGCGGTGGATTTTTTCGCCACCGGAGTCGCGGCCGCGGCAGCCGGCCTCGCCGTCTCCGCGGCGAAGCCTCCGCCGCTGATGATGACGAAGCCGCAGAGCGCGGCGGCGAACCGTTTCATGCGCCGCTAGCGGCGGCCGCGATCCACGACCTGCCGCGTCCGCACGATCAGCCATTTGCCCTTCGTCTCGCGGAAGTCGAGCTGATCGGTGGCCGTGCCCTTCGCGCTTTTGCCGGTCTTCGGATTGCTCACGCTCCAGTCGTAAGTCACCGTCGCGCGCTTCACGCCAGGCTTGTCGCCGGCGCGGACGCTGCCGTCGCGCACGTTCTCGATTTTGTAAACCGGCCAGCGGTCTTTGAATTGCTGGCGGATCTTGCGGATCGCCGCCGGGGTCTTCGTCCCGTCCTCGTAGAATTCCACGCTCGGCGCGCAGAGCTGTGTGTAGGCGTCCACGTCGCTGTCGGCGATGGCGCTGAGGTAGTCGTTCACGGCCGCCTGAACGGGCGCGTCGTCGCCGCCGGCCGCGGTTTCCGGTGCGGCAGGAGCGGGCGCCGGTGCGGGCGGAGCCACGGGCGCAGCGGTCGGCGGCTTTGGGGTGACGACGGTGTCCGACGCGGCCGGAAAGCCGCTTTCGAGCGGCTTGGCACTCGCGGGAGCGGGCATCGGCGGGGCGGCGGGCGCAGGCGCGGCGGCGGCGCGGGGCGGCGGGGCGCTTTGCGAGATCAATTCGAGCGCCGGGCTCTGATATTTCTGACCGGCTCCGAGATTCACGACGAGTTCCGCCGGGCGGTAACCGTCCAGTTCCACCCGCACAAAATACCGTCCCGGCGCGAGCCCTTCGAGCGCCGCGGGCGACTTGCCGCTCGGCTGGCCATCGATGAACACGTTCGCTCCCGCCGGAGCCGTCTGCACGGCGATCCGGCCGGTGCCACCCGCAGCCCATGTCACTGCGGCGCAGAGGATGAAAACCGACAGTGCGCCGACCACCAAGGTCTTTAACGCAGACGCGGTTTTTGGGATCGAGCGAGTGCGGGGAGGGCAGACTTCTTCCATAGTTTTTCAGTAGCTATCAGGTGCCCGGCGGCAGGGCAAGGAAGCCGCAGCTTCTCAAGGCAGCACGCGGATCTTGAGGTTGCGGAAGGCGACTTCGTTGCCGTGATCCTGGAGGCAGATATGGCCCGCGCCCGCTTTGCCGAAACCCGGTTTGCTCGCAAATTTCGACTTCGCCACCTTTGCGTTCCACTCCTCGGAACCGATCTCATATTCCACGTATTTCGTGCCGTTCATGGTGTGTTCGCACTTGTAGGTGCCAGTCGGCGTCTTCTGGCATTTGAGGACGAAGGTGTTCCACTCGCCTACGGGTTTTGTCGTGTCCACGCTCGCGGCATAGAGCTGATACATCCAGCCGGCTTTCTGCGGGTCGTGGCCTTTCACATTGTCTTGAATCTGCGCCTCAGGGCCGGTCGCCCACGGTGGTCCGTCGGTCTCCAGGACTTTGAACATGATGCCCGAGTTCCCGCCTTCGCTGATCTTCCAGTCCACGGAAAACTCGAAGCTCTCGAACTTCTCCTTGGTGATGATATCGCCGCCGCCTTTGCCCATCAGCGTGAGCGTTCCGTCTTTCACCATCCATTTGTCGCTCAATGTGTCTTTTTTGTAATTGCGCCAGAATGCCGAGGCGTCTCCATCGAAGAGGAGTTTCCAACCGCCGGCGGTTTCGGCAGGCGTGAGCGTGTTGGGCGGCGCGTCTTCGGCAAAAACCGGGGAGAACGCGAAGACAGCGAAAGCGATGAGGAGGAATTTCACCGTGTCATTCAGCACGAGCCCCCCGCGGTGCGCAACTGCGGAACCACTTCGGTAAAGCTGAGTTTGGTAGGGAAGCCGCGCCGCGGGTTCCCCGATCGCCCACCCTTTTCGAGGGAACCCGCGGCGCGGCTTCCCTACCGCGATTTCGCAACTTGAGCCAACACCACCGCTTCCCGCCGTCACTCGAAAGTGTTATGAAAAAATCCCCCACCCGCTCGCGTGCCTTGCGGGTTACTCTCCCTGATCCTCCCTCCCGTGCACCGCTTCCTCTTCCCCCTGCTCGCCCTCACCGTCTGCGCTCACGCCGGCTACGACGACATCGTCGCCGCCGACAAACCGATCGAGCATTGGACCGCCAATCCCGCGCTGACCGAGCCGCTCCTCTTCGGCGGCGCGACGAGCGTCGAAGGGCCGCGTCCGCCGGAGTTCCCGCAGTTTGGCGCGGAGAATCACGGCATCGGCTTCACCAAAGCGGGCGCCAGCCTGCGTCTCCCGGATCGCGATGGACGCTTCACTTTCAAAAAGGGCGACACCATTTCCATCGAGAGCTGGGTGAAGTGCGACGCGCTCGGAGACGGGCAAAATTCCTACATCATCGGCAAGGGCCGCACCGGCCGCGAAGGCCTGCCCGCGCACAACCAAAACTGGGGCCTGCGCCTCCGCGAAGGCGACGGCACCGCGCGGCCGAGTTTCGTTTTCCACGATGAACGCAACGCGACCAATGGCGGCGCGGAATTCTGGCATCGCTGGACGGCCACGAGCGGCTTTCTGCCGGGCGCGGGCTGGCATCACGTCGCGGTCACTTACACTTTTGGGAAGCCGGAGAGCATGCGCGGCTGGCTGGACGGCGCGGAAATCAAAGGCGAGTGGGACATGGGCGGCGCGACCGAACTCGGCCCGTGGGCGGATGGCGACGAAGTGTGGATCGGCACCGCGATGGGCGGCGCCGCCGGCTCCAGCCTGCGCGGCGCGGTGGATGCCGTCGCGGTCTATCGCACCGCGCTCACCTCCGAGGGCATCAAGGCGCGGTGGGGTGCGGCGAAGACGGTCGCTAAACAGAAGTCCGAACCACTCCCGCCGATCACCCTTGCCGAGCTGCCGAAGGACGCCGTGCGCGTGGAAATCTTCGAGCATCGTGTGGCCGAAACCGACGGCGCCACCGGCGATTGGACGGTGAATGACTCCGACAAAAAAACGCCCACCATCGACGTTTCGTGGAGCAACCTCCCGCCAGTCAAAACCGACGTGTGGACCCAGCCCGCCTTTGCCCTCGCCGACCTCGTCGCGAAGTATTCCCCGCGCGGCGTGCGGCGCGATCGCACCAGCCCCTTTCTCATCCGCCTTGCCGCCGCCGTGACGCTACCCGCCGGCGAGCACCAACTCCTCATTCGCGCGATTCGCGGCGGCCGGCTCAGCATCGACGGCAAGGTCGTCGCCACCTCCGCGTTTTATCCGAAAGCCGCGGGTCCCGAAATCGCTTCCGATGCCGAAGCGGTGGCCGACCAGGTCGACCTCCAACTCGTGAAAGAAGCCGCGCTCATGCCTCCCGGCCACAGCGAAGCAGCGGCCACTTTCACCAGCGATGGCCAGCCTCATGTTTTTTCCTACGAACTCTTCGTCGGTGGCAAAAGTCTCCGCCCCGAACTCGGCCAGCCGAGCGTGAGCCTTTCGTCGAACGGCTCGCCCTACCGCCTGCTCGCTGCCGACAGTCAGTGGTTCGATTTCAGTGACGAAGGCTGGAAACAGTTCGCCCGCGAGCACCGGGCGCAGATCGCCGATCTCGCCGCAACCCGCCGCGCCGACGCCGGCGAACTCGCCTACTGGAAAACCCGCCACGACCTCGCCCGCGCCGAGATCGCAAAACTTCCGCCCGTCACGCCCCCCGATCTCCGCTCCCCCATCGACTCTTTCATCGCCGTGAAACTCGCGAAAGCCAGCGCGGCCGCCGCCCCGCTCGTCGACGATGCCGGCTTCCTCCGCCGCATCACGCTCGACACCATCGGTCTCGTCCCGACGCCGGACCAGCTCACCACTTTTCTCGCTGACAGCGGCACCGACAAACGCGCCCGCGCCATCGATCGCCTGCTCGCCGACCCACGCTGGGCCGACCAGTGGGTGCCCTACTGGCAGGACGTGCTCGCGGAAAATCCCGCGATCCTCAAAGCCACGCTGAACAACACCGGACCGTTCCGCTTTTTCCTCGCCGACGCGCTCCGCGACAACTGGCCGATGGACCGCTTCGTCACCGCGCTCGTCGGCATGGAAGGCAGCGGTCGCAACGGCGGCAGCGCCGGCTTCGCCATCGCTTCGCAGAACGATCTGCCGATGGCCAACAAGGCGCAGATCCTCTCCTCCGCCTTCCTCGCCATGGAGATGAAATGCGCGCGCTGCCACGACGCGCCGAATCATCCGTTCAATCAGGAAGACCTTTTCGCCATCTCCGCGATGCTCCAGCGCGAGCCGGTGAAAGTGCCCGCAAGCAGCCTCACGCAAGGGCTGAACGCGAACAGCCACGTCGTCGTTTCGCTCAAGCCCGGCCAGCAGATCGACGCGCATTTTCCGTTCGCTTCGCTGAAATCGGAGCCACTCTCCGGCGTGCTGCGCAATGCCGAGGATTCCCGCGAACGCCTCGCCGCAATCATGACCGATCCGCGCAACGAACGCTTCGCCCAGGTGCTCGCGAATCGTCTGTGGAAGCGGCTGCTCGGCTTCGGCATCGTCGATCCCGTCGATGATTGGGAAAACGTGAGCCCCTCGCATCCCGAGTTGCTCACCTGGCTCGGCCGCGAACTGATCACACACGACTACGATCTCAAACACGTTGCCCGGCTGATCCTCAACTCCACCACCTACCAAGGCGTGGTCACCGACCACGGCTCCCGCTTCGCCAAGGCCGGCGAGCGGCTCTTCGAATCCCCCGCGCGTCGCCGCCTCAGCGCCGAACAAATCGTCGACTCACTCTTCGCCGTCGCGGGCAAGGACTTCGACAGCGAGGAACTCAACTTCGACCTCGATGGCCGCCGCACGATCAAGGATTTTCTCAACCTCGGCACCCCGCAGCGTGCGTGGGAATTTGTGGGCCTGAGCAACGAGCGCGACCGCCCCTCGCTCGGCAAACCCGGCGCGCAACCGTTCACCGACGTGCTGACGAATTTCGGCTGGCGCGACTCCCGCGCGGAATCGAAGAGCACGCGCGAAGAAGCGCCGAATGTCCTCCAGCCCGCGCTGCTCGGAAACGGCATCCTCGGCGCCCGCATCACGCGGCTCAGCGACGACAGCGCCTTCACCGCCCTCGCGCTCCGCGACCAGCCGCTCGACGACCTGATCACCCAGGTCTTCCAGCGCGTCCTGACCCGCGCGCCGAGCGCGAAAGAGCGCGCCGCGTTCAACGAAGAACTCCGCGAAGGCTACGCCGACCGCGTCCGCGTCGTCTCCAGCAGCGACCTGCCGAAGAAGCCACGCCTCACGAAGTTCGCGATGTGGAGCAACCATCTGCATCCCGATTCCACGCCCGTGGTCTACGAACGCGAACGCCTGGTCCGCGCCGGCGATCCTCCGACTCCGCGACTCGCCGCCCCGTGGCGCGAGCGCCTCGAAGACGCCGTCTGGGCGCTGATCATCACACCGGAATTCACCTATCTCCCGTAAACCCACCCTGAATTCACGGAAGATTGAAACCACAGATCACACAGATGACACGGACGGGAATCAGGCGACCCGCGTCTTCCTCCCCATCCGTGTCATCGGTGAAATCTGTAGTTCTCTTCTTCACCATCTCATCTCCCCCATCCTCGTCATGAATCTCAGTCGCCGCGACTTCCTCACCCGCACCGCCCTCGCCACCGGCGCCCTCGCCCTGCCCCGCTTCGCCGGTGCCAACACCCTCGCGCCCGCCGCTCCGAAGGGCACAGCCGAGCACTGCATCTTCGTCTGGCTCGGCGGCGGCTACTCGCAGATCGACACCTTCGACGCCAAAAAAACCAAAGGCGACGGCAAGAAAGTCGCCGGCTGTTATTACGACACCATCGAGACCGCGATCCCCGACGCGCTCTTCTGCGAACACCTCCCGCGGCTCGCGAAGCTTGGTGAACACTTGATTCCCGTCCGTACGGTCAATCACAACGTCATCGACGAACACGCCGCCGCGACCAATCGCATGCACACCGGCCGACTCCCGAGCGGCAGCGTCGTCTATCCGTCCATCGGTTCGATGGTCGCGCATCAGCGCAAGGCCGCGATGGATGGCGTTCCCGCGTACGTCGTCATGGGTTACCCGAGCGCCACGCGCGGCCCCGGCTTCCTCGGACCGAAAGCCGGCTACGTCTACCTCACCGACACCCGCAGCGGTCCCGCCGGGCTCTCGCTGCCGCCGGACATTTCCCCCGAACGCGCCGAGCGTCGGCGCAATCTACTCGCCACCGTGCGCGACGAATATCGCGGCCGGATCAGCGACACCGCACCGCGCGACTACGACGAAGCCATCGCCGAAGGCTTCCGGCTGCAAGGCGGCGACTTCATGAAGGCCTTCGATCTCGGGCAGGAAAAGGACAGCCTGCGCGCGGCGTATGGCGACGAGTTCGGCCAGCGCTGCCTGCTCGCGCGGCGGCTCATCCAGCGCGGCGTGCGTTTTCTCGAAGTGGGTTACAACATCAACTTCGTCAACGGCGCCGGCTGGGACACGCACAACGCGGCGCAGCGCGAGCAACACAAGCTCATCCAGGGTCTCGACCTCAGCCTCGCCGTGCTCATCGAGGATCTGAAAGCCAACGCGTTGCTCGACAAAACGCTCATCGTCGTCGCCGGTGAATTCGGCCGGCCTGCGCAATTCGACAGCGGCGGCGGTCGCGGCCATCACGGCAAATGTTTCACCGTGCTGCTCGCCGGCGGCGGTCTGCGCACCGGCCAGTGCGTCGGCACCAGCGACGATCTCGCGATGAACGTCGTCGCCGACCCCGTCAGCGTGCCCGATCTCTTCGCCACGATCCTCGCCACGCTGGGCGTGAACCCAAACAAGAACGTGATGGACGGCGAACGTCCCGTGCCGCTGACCGACAACGGCCGCGCGGTCGCCAAGCTTTTCGTGTAACGGCGCGGGTCAGCGCCCGTGGAAATCCTTGTGCAGCGCGAGCAGCCGCGCGAGTTCGTCGATCGGCTTGGCGTGATCTTCCACGCGCAGGTCGATGGCGCGGTCTGAGTCGCCGCCGGGGCCGCCGCCCGCGCGGACCACGAGCAGCGCGGCGCTCTGCTGCCCGCGCCGGTCGCCTCCCGCGGCTTGTCCCGCGGTGAGTGCAGCCACGAGCCAGTCGGCGAGTTCCGTGTCGGGGATTTTGCGCGCCCGCTCGAACGCTTCGGCCATTGCCGTGAGCACCGGCTCTCCGGCGAGCAGATTGCCCTGCACGGCGAAGTCTTTCCCCTCGCGATGCCCCGCCCAGGCGATGCACTCGGAGCCGGTGAAAGTGGCCGTTCGTCCCGTCGCATCGATCATCCCGACCTGCCGCCGCTCGCGGCCGCCATCGGCCGCGGTGAGCCGATCCAAAGCCTCGCGGGGCGACTTCCCCTGCTCCAGCAGCCGCAACCCTTCGGAGCCGTAGGTCGTCTTCGCCAGAGACTGCGTGGCCACTGCGCCGACGCCCGCTTTCGCCCACGGCACCACGCTGCCCACGCTGAAATATTTGCTCTCCACCGCGACCCCGAGTTCGCCGGTAGCGGGATCGCGCGCGACGATCGAGAAGGTGTTCACCTCGGGCTCCGCCGGGATCGCGGGCGCTCCGGAAAACCCGGCGCTTCCGCCCCAACCGACCCCGAGGATCATGAGCAAGGCGAAGCGGAGGAAAGACATAGGCACGAGGAGCCGCCGGGCGGCGGCTTCTTCTATCGCCGCGGCCATTCCGCGCAAACGCGAAACTGCGCCCGGCGGTCAGCGAGCCGGCGGCCGGGTTAGCGATTACTAAGGATCGGCGGATGCCTTATGCGGACGCCATTTCCCGGCCCGGCAATGTTCCGCAGTCTCCTCCGGGCATGCTTTCCGGAAACGTCAGCGAATTTACGCTGACCCCGCGCCAAGGTGCTGGCGCTGGCCGACATTTGCCGCCTCCAGGCGCGCCTGGAAGGCCTGCCCGCGGCCGAGCAGTGGCTGCAATCCATCGATTCCGCCTGGGCGCGCTGCCACTGTTTCCTCGCCCTCGACAGCCTCCGCTTCGGCGAACGCGCAGAATGCGGCCGGTAGGCTGGGCGGGCAAATCGGCGCCGCCCCGTGGGCGCAACGCAACCGTTGCGCGGCGCGCGGGTTTCGCCTCTGCTCCTTCTCCCCATGAACCGCCCGCTCCTGCTCGCCCTCCTCGGGTCGCTCGCCACCGCCCGCCTCGCCTCGGGCGCCGAGCCGCCGCTGCCAAATATCCTCTGGCTCGTCAACGAAGACCACGGCCCGCACGTCGGCGCCTACGGCGATGCCAACGCGATCACACCGACCTTCGACGCACTCGCCGCGCGCGGCATCCGTTACGCGCGATGCTGGTCGAACGCACCCGTCTGCGCGCCGGCCCGCACCACCTTGATCTGCGGAATGTACGCGACCAGCACCGGCGGCGAACACATGCGCAGCATGGTCCCCTTTCCCGCCGGAAAAAAAATGTTTCCGCAGCTCCTGCGCGAAGCCGGCTACTACTGCACGAACAACGCGAAGGAAGATTACAACGTGGCCAAACCGGGCGAGGTCTGGAACGAGTCGTCGAAGAAAGCGCACTGGCAGAATCGGCCAGCGGGCGCGCCGTTCATGGCGGTGTTCAATTCGGAGAAAAGCCACGAGAGCCAGATCCGCAAGCAGCCGCACACGCTCATTCACGACCCCGCGAAAGTCCGCGTGCCGGCCTATCATCCCGACACCCCCGAGGTGCGGCACGACTGGGCGCAATACTACGACGGCGTCACCGCTGCCGACGCCGACGCGGGCGCGCGGCTGAAGGAACTCGAAGCCGCCGGGCTCACCGAGGACACCATTGTTTTCTACTTCGCCGACCACGGCTCCGGCATGCCGGGCAACAAACGCTGGCCGCTGAACCGCGGCCTGCAGGTGCCGCTCGTGGTTTACATCCCGGAGAAGTTCGCGCACCTCCGCCCGCCGGAATACCAGGCGGGCGGCGTGTCGGAGCGGCTGGTCAGCTTCGTGGATTTCGCGCCCACGCTGTGCAGCCTCGCGGGCGTGCCGCCGCCGGAGTGGCTGCAAGGTCACGCCTTCCTCGGGAAATTCGTCGCCGCCCCGCAGCCGCACCTCTTCGGCTTTCGCGGACGCATGGACGAGCGCATCGATTGCATCCGCACGGTCACCGACGGCCGCTACGTCTATGCGCGCAATTTTCGCCCCGACCTGATTTACGGCCAGCACCTGAACTACCAGTGGCAGACGCCCACCACGCCGGTGTGGGAACGGCTCTTCAACGCGGGCAAGCTCAACGCCGCGCAATCCATCTACTGGGGCACCAAGCCGCCCGAGGAACTCTACGACCTCACCACCGATCCCGACGAGGTGCGCAATCTCGCCGCCGATCCCGCGCAAGCAGCCACGCTCCAGCGGTTCCGCGGTGCGCTGCGCGAGAATGGGCAGCGCATTCGCGATGTCGGCCTGCTGCCGGAGGGCGAGATGCATCGCCTCAGCGCGGGCACCTCGCCGTACGATTTCGCGCACAGTGCGAAGTTCGATTTCACCCGAATTTACGCCGCTGCCGAAGCCGCTACCATGCTCCGCCCCGTAGTGGCACCGCAGCTCACCGACTCGCTGCGCGATGCGGACAGCGGCGTGCGAAACTGGGCCGCCCTCGGCTTGCTAATGCGCGGCGCATCGGCCGTCACCGCCCATCACGACGCACTCCTCGCCGCGCTCGACGATCCCTCGCCCGGCGTCCGCCTCACTGCCGCCCGGGCGCTCGGTTGTTTCGGCACGGAGGCCGATCTCCAGCGCGTTCTCCCGCTCCTCGCTACCGCGGCCGATTGGTCGAAGAACGACGTCTTCACCGCGATGCTAGCGCTCGACGCCATCGAAGCCCTCGGTGATAAAGCTGCGCCCATCGCCCCCGCGCTCAAGGCTCTCCCTGCCAAAGGCGACGCGCCCGACGCCCGCTTCCGCGAATACATTCCCCGCCAACTCGATGAACTCAAAAAACGTTTTCCGTAGAGAAGCCTTCGCCAAAGAATGAAAATCCTCCAGCTCACCCTCGCGGCGCTCCTGCTCGCGATCACCAACACCTTGGCCGCCGACCGGCCAAACGTGCTCTTCATCCTCTGCGATGATCTGCGCTGGAACGCGCTGAGTTGCGCCGGGCATCCGGCGATCAAGACCCCGAACATCGATCGACTCGCCAAGGAAGGCGTGCGGTTCGCAAATACCTTTTGCACCACGTCGCTCTGCTCGCCGAGCCGCGCGTCGATCCTCACCGGTCTCTACGCGCATCGCCACGGCGTGCGGGATAATTTCACCGAACTACCCACCAAGCTCGCGCACTGGCCCATGCGCCTCCGCGAGAGCGGCTACGAGACCGCCTACCTCGGCAAGTGGCACATGGGCGAAGACAACGACACGCCGCGGGCGGGCTTCGACTACTTCGCGACGCACAAGGGCCAGGGCAAATACTTCGACACCGAGTGGAACCTCAACGGCGCCGGCGCGAAAGTGATCCCCGGCTACTACACCACCGTCGTCACCGACATGGCCCTCGACTGGCTCCGCCGCGACCACGGCGGCAAGCCGTGGTCGCTCTGCATCGGCCACAAAGCGCCGCACAGCTTTTACACGCCGGAAGAAAAATACGCGCACACCTTCGACTCCGTCCGCGTGCCGTATCCCGAGTCCGCTTTCCAGCTTGCCGACAAACCGGAGTGGATCCGCCAGCGGCTGCGCACCTGGCACGGCATCTACGGGCCGCTCTTCGACTGGCGGAAACAATTCCCCGACGAGCGCCCCGAGGCGGTGAAGGACTTCGAGAATATGGTCCACGGCTACTGGGGCACGATCCTGAGCGTTGACGACAGCGTCGGGCGGTTGCTCGCTTTTCTCGAAGAGACGAAGCAGCTCGAAAAAACGGTCATCGTTTTCATGGGCGACAATGGCCTGCTCGAAGGTGAGCACGGCATGGTGGATAAACGCACCGCCCACGAGCCGAGCATCCGCATTCCCCTCATCGTGCGCTACCCCGGTCTCGCCCGCGGCAAGGTCGTCGAGCCCCAGGCGCTCACGCTCGACCTTGCGCCCAGCCTCCTCGAACTCTGCGCCGCTCCGCCGCTGGAGAACATTCAAGGCCGCTCGTGGGTGAAGCTCGTGCGCGAGGGCGATCCGGCGTGGCGCCCGGCGTGGTTCTACGAATACAACTACGAGAAGCAGTTTCCCTACACCCCAAACGTCCGCGCGCTGCGCACCGACCGCTGGAAATACATTCACTACCCGCCCGGCGACGGCTCGCCAGACAAACACCTCGCGGAACTCTACGACCTCCGCGCCGATCCCGGCGAACTCCGCAACCTCGCCGCCGATCCCGGCTTCGCCAAAACCCGCACTGATCTCGCAGCCCAGCTCGCCTCGCTCCTCCTCGCCGAAGGACTCTCGCCGGACCAGGACAGGATGCCGCTCGATGAAGGCATCAAGGCGCAGCTCCCCGATCAGAAAATCCGCTAAAACGCGCAAAAGCGCGCCTGTGCTGCGGCGTGCGGTCGGGTTGTCGAGGGCACTCTCCTTCGCTATACCCTCTCCCCCTATGCCCCCTGTTCGCCTGCTCGTTCTCTCTCTGTCAATCGCCTTCACGCTGCCCACCGCGCGCGCGGAATTGGTGGAAGCGGACGTCGTCATCTTCGGCGGCACTTCCGGCGGCGTGGCCGCAGCGGTGCAGGCGCGGCGCATGGGCAAGACCGCGGTGATCGCGGAGTGGACGCCGCATCTCGGCGGGCTGACGACGGGCGGACTCGGGGCGACGGACATCGGCAACAAGGCCGCGATCGGTGGCATCGCGCGGGAATTTTACGAGACGATCGCGGCGCATTACGCGAAGCCGGAGGCGTGGAAGTGGCAGCCGCCCGAGGCGGCCAACACCGGTCACGAACGCGGCGGCGATCCGCTTTCCGAGAAGACCGGGCGGCCGACGAAATGGACGTTCGAGCCCTCCGTAGCGATGGGCATTTACCAGCGCTGGCTCGCGGAGGCCGGGGTGAAAGTGCGGCTCGGTGAACGGTTGAGCGCGGTGAAAAAAGAGGGGGCGCGGATCGTGGAGTTCAGCACGGAAAGCGGGAACGTGTATCGCGGGAAGATGTTCATCGACGCCAGCTACGAGGGCGACTTGATGGCGAAAGCGGGCGTGACCTATCACGTCGGTCGCGAGGCAAATGCCGACTATGGCGAGACGCTCAATGGCGTGCGCGCGGAGACGCCGAAGCATCAGTTCACCGTGGCGGTGGATCCCTACGTGAAGCCGGGCGATCCCGCGAGCGGGCTGCTCCCTTTCATCCAGCCGGGCGATGGCGGCAAACCCGGCGACGGCGACAAGGCGGTGCAGGCCTACAATTTCCGCCTCTGTATGACGCGCACGGAAGCGAACCGGATGCCGTGGACGGCGATCAAACCGCCGGGTTACGACGAAACGAAATTCGAGCTGCTCGCGCGTTATCTGGAGGCTCGGGAAAAAGCGGGCCAGCCAACCAAAGTGGGCACGCTGATGAATCCCACGCCGATGCCGAACGACAAAACGGACACGAACAACAACGGCGCGTTTTCGACCGACTTCATCGGTGCGAACTACGCGTTCCCCGACGCGGACTACGCGACCCGCGAGCGGATCGCGCGCGAGCACGAGCACTACATCAAGGGGTTTCTCTATTTCCTCGCGACCAGCCCGCGCGTGCCGAAGCCGCTCCAGGAGGAGATGAATCGCTGGGGATTTGCGAAGGACGAGTTCACGGAAAACGGCGCGTTCCCGACGCAGATGTACGTGCGCGAGGCGCGCCGGATGATCTCGGATTACGTGGCGACGGAGGCGGACTGCCGCTGGCAGCGCAAGGCGGAGGACTCGGTGGGGCTCGGCGCCTACGGGATGGATTCGCACAACTGCCAGCGCCTCGTGCAAAACGGCGTGGCCCGCAATGAAGGCGACGTGCAGGTGGGCGTGCGCGGACCGTATGCGATCTCGTATCGATCCATCGTCCCGAAGGCGGCGCAGGCGGAGAATTTGTTCGTCCCGGTGTGCCTCGCGGCCACGCACATCGCCTACGGCAGCATTCGCATGGAGCCCGTCTTTATGATCATGGGCCAAAGCGCGGCGACGGCGGCGGTGCTGGCGATCGACGGGCAGACGACCGTGCAAAAAGTGGACTACGCCGCGCTGCGCCAGCGGCTGGAGAAGGACGGGCAAATTCTCTCGTGGACCGGCCCCGCGCGGCAGGCTGACGTCCCGCCGCCCAAGCTGGATGGGCTGGTGCTCGATGACGAGGTGGCGGTGAAAGCGGGCGAATGGCAGGAGGGTTCGATCTCGACCTCGCGCCGGGTGGGCACGGGCTATCTGCACGATGGGAACGATAACAAAGGCGCCTGCACAGCGCGCTGGACGCCGGAGATCGCCGAAGCCGGCAACTACGAACTGGTGCTGCATTTCCCCCCGAATCCGAACCGCGCCACGAATCTGCCGGTGACGATCGAAGTCGGCGGCAAGGTCACGACGGTGAAGGTCAACGAACGCGACAAGTCGGGTGCGGCTTCGCTGGGCACGTTCGCGCTGCCCGCAGGAAAAAGCGTGACGCTGTCGCTGACGAATGCCGGCACCGACGGCTTCGTGGTGCTCGACGGCCTGCAGATCATCCGGCGCTAACGCCGCGCGACCGTGGCGCGCGCGAGCCGGCCGACGTAGGTCAGTACGCAAAAAAATGCGACGAGCCCGATGATCGTGAAAACGGTCTGCCCCCCGGTCACTTTCGCCTGGCCGGTGATCACGGCGAGCGCTTCGTGCGAAGTCGCGCCGAACCAGACGAAGAACACATTCGGAACGAGGATCGCGAAAAACGTGGCGACAAGATACGGCACGAAGCGGACGGCGGTGAGGCCGTAGCTGTAGTTTGCGAGGCCGAACGGGATCGGGCAAAACCGCAGCAGGGCCACGATTTTCCAGCCCTCACGGCCGATGGCTTCATCGATGAGCCGGAACTTTTCGTGCCCCGCCAGCCAGCGGGAAAAACGTTCGCGGAGAAAGTAGCGCGAGATCAGGAAATTGACCGTCGCCCCGAGAACGGTGCCGAACTGCACGGCGATCAACCCATTGCGCAGGCCAAAAAAAAGTCCCGCCATGATCCCGAACGGCGTGAGCGGCAGGCAAAAAAGCTGGATGACGAAAAGCGCGAAACCGAAGGCCAGCAGACCGGCGACCCCCATTTCCTGAAAGAAATGCTGCCACTGGAGGAAAAATTGGCTGAGCGCGGAAAGCATACGGGCGGGCGGGAGCGCAGAGCTATGCGTTACGCTGCCGATGCTTGCAACCCACGAGCCGGAAAAACCGGCGCGCCCGCCGGGGTCAGTTCATCACCTTGCTGATCGCGGCGCGGAGATCCTTCAGCGAAGCGGGTTTGGCGATGAGGAGGTCGACGAACTCGGAAACGTCTTCCCCTTCCTCGCTGATCCGTCCGAGGCCGGTGAGCATGATCACCGGGGTGCCGGGTTCACGCGCCTTGATCGCGGCAGCGAGCTGGTCGCCGCTCATGCCGGGCATGGCTTGATCGGTAATGACGAGGTCGAAGTATTCGGAATCGAAGCGCTCGATGGCGTCGCGGCCGTTGTTCGCCGTCTCGACGATGTGCCACTCGCTGCTTAGCGCGTGTGCAAGGAGTTCGGTCTGTACGGGATGATCGTCCACGGCGAGGATGCGCAGCGGGCGCGGGCTCGGCGTGGCCGGCTCGCGCGCTTCCGGCGTCGCGGCTACGGCCGCGGGGAAGCCAAAGGAAAACCGGGCGCCGCGGCCGGGCGCGGTTTCGATCCCGAGCTTTCCGCCGTGGCGTTCGATGGTCGCACTGACCACCGCGAGGCCCACGCCGGAACTCCGGCCGCCCTTGGTGGTGAAAAATGGATCGGTGCAGCGGCGGCGGACCTCGGACGTCATGCCAATCCCGGAATCCGCGAAAATGACTTCGACCTGCCCGGCGACTTTTCGTGTCTGGATGGTGATGCGCCCGCCCTGCGGCATGGCGTCGACGGCGTTGAGGATCAGATGGGTGAAGAGTTCGCACAGCTCGGCCGCGCTGCCGTTGATTTCGCCGAGTTTGCCGAGGTCGGATTCGATTTCGATCGGCGTCCCGTGTCCGCGCGACTCGGTTTGCCAGCGGGGACGGGTGAAGTTGAGCGCGCGCTCGATCACTTCGTTGAGATTCAGAGCAGACACGGCGCTCGACGGTTCGTTCGGCTTCTGGAAATCGCTGAGCCGGGTAATCGTTTCCACGGCTTCCAGCGAAGCCTTCACGATGATGTCGACGTGCTCGACGAACTCGGGCGCGACCGGTTTCGTCTGGCAGAGCTTTTGCAGCAGCTCGCTGTAGCCGAGGATCATCCAGAGCGAGTTGTTGAAGTCGTGGGCGATGCCGTTGACCATCGCGCCGAGCGCCCGCAGTCGTTCGTTTTCGGTGGCCTGGGCTTGCGCGACGCGCAATTTTTCCCGGCTCGTTTCGAGGTCGGTGCGGGTCTGGGTCAGCTCAACGCTGGCGATGCGCCGCTCGGTGATGTCCACCACGAATCCCTCGAACCCCACGATGCCGCCGGTTTGATCACGCACCGGCACGGCATTCTCCGAAATCCAAATCCGCGCGCCATCACGCCGGAAAACCTCCGACTCGAAACCGCTCACAATGCCCTCCTCGTTCAACAGGCGCCGAAACTCGGAGCGGCGCTCCGGTTCGACGTAAAAATCGATGTACTCCTCGTCGAGGTCGGTCTGAAGTTGCTCCGCGGTGTCGTATCCGAGGATGCCGGCGAGCGCGGGATTGGCAGCGAGGTAATTGCCCGCCGTGTCCATCTGGAAGATTCCCTCGAAGGCGTTTTGAAAGACGCTTCGATAGCGATTGTAAGCGGTGAAGGCGAGGCCGAGCGCTCGTTCCGTCCTTGGTTGCGATTGAACATCCGTGTTCGTCATGGGCTGGGGCGAGTCAGACGAGTGGGGGCCTCGATCTCAGGGATAGCTGCGTGTTGGTTGCTGGACTCATAATTTCCATACCTTTCAGCACTCTCTAGGCCAGCCGCGGCCCGAATTCCTGAGCCTGCGCTCCAGGCGTTCCCCGGAGCCTTCTCCTTCCACCCGCGCCCGCGAGTTTCCCAATCTACTTCGCCGGCGGCGAAACGACGGGCGGTGCAATCGGTGCCGGACTCGTGGCCGTCGGGCTTCCCGCCGAAGGTGCCACCACGGGTGGCCGCGCTTCCACGGGGGCGGGCGCGGGAGCCGGCGCATTCACCGAACGTCCCCCCAACCGGTTCGCCATTTGCAGCCGTGCATCGGCCACCGGCAGCATTTTTTCGGCGAACGCTTTGACCTCCGCGTCCGTTGATTTTGCCCCGATCGCATAGGACTCCACGCTCGCTCCGGCGGCGCCGATGAGCCGTTCCACCCACGCTTTCTCAAATCTGGCGCCAGACAGCGCGCCGAGTTCCTTTTTGATCCCGCCCGATGCGGCCGATTCCGCCCGCAATTTCCTGGCTGCGGCCATTTCTTCCAACTTGCCCCGCTCCGTCGCCTGCATGCTGCCCAGCATTTCGGCCACCGATTTGATCTGCTCGGAAGCCGTCTGCGCATTCGCGACTTCGGCCAGTGCGAGCAGTTCCGCCGCCGAGCGCCGGGCGCTTTGGAGAAACTGCAATTCGCGCCCACCGATCGTGGTGTGATAGATGCCGCCGGCCGGTTCGGGCGCCGCGGGGTCGGCGGGCGTGATCTGGATGATCGGCGGATATTTACCCGGAACGGTGCTGCGGCCCGCGGGTGGCTTCGCGCCCAACGATCCGGCGAGGGCCAGCGTGCCGAGGGCGAGGGAGAAAATTTTCATGGCGCGTTATTCCGCGAGCTTCTGGACGAGGATTTCGCCGACGATGACGGGGTTCGCCTTGCCTTGCGAGAGTTTCATTACCTGGCCCTTGATCGCATTGATCGCCTGCAGTTTGCCGGACTTGTATTCCGCCACCGCCTTCGGGCTGGCCGCGATGGCTTGCACGCACAGCGCCTCGATCGCGCCGGTATCGCTTTCCTGCTTCAGGCCCTTTTCCTCGACAACCGCCGCCGCCGTTTTCCCCGTGGCGAACATCTCCGCGAACACCTCCCGGCCTTGCTTGCTGCTGATTGTCCCGGCGTCGATCAGGTTCACGAGTTCATCGAGGTGTTCCGCCGAGATCGGGCTTTCACCGATCGTCTGCCCCGCTGCGGCGAGCGCACTGAGCAGGTCGTTGATCACCCAGTTTGCGACGAGCTTCGGTTTCTTTGCGCCCTTCGCTGCGGTGTCGAAGTAGTCCGCCAGTGCCCGCTCGCTCGCGAGCACATCGGCATCGTATTCCGTCACGCCGAAGTCGCGGACGAACCGCTCCCGTTTCGCCGCCGGCAACTCCGGCTGGCGCGAGCGCACCTCATCCATGAACACCGCCGTCTTCACCGGAATGAGATCGGGGTCGGGAAAGTAGCGGTAGTCGTGGGAACTCTCCTTCGTCCGCATCTGATACGTCTGCCCCGCGTCGTCATCCCACCGGCGCGTGCTTTGAATCAGCTTCTCCCCGCGCCCGAGCGCGGTCGTTTGCCGCTCGATCTCGAACGCCACCGCGCGCCGCACCGCGCTGATCGAGTTCATGTTTTTGATCTCGATCTTCGTCCCCAGTTCCGCCTGACCCTCCGGTCGCACGGAGATGTTGCAGTCGCAGCGCATCTGCCCCTTCTCCATGTCCGCGTCGCTCACCTTCCCGTAGACGAGGATTTGCTGGAGCGACGTGAGATACGCGAATGCCTCCTCCGGCGTGTCGATCTCCGGCTCGCTCACGATCTCCATCAGCGGCGTCCCGGCGCGGTTGAAATCGATGCCGCTCGACGTCTCGAAGTGCATCGACTTCGCCACGTCTTCCTCCAGATGAATGCGCGTCAGCCCCACCTTTTTGTCCGGGTGCGCGATCGTCTTCTGCGCGTCCTTCGGATACGCAAGATCGTGGAGCGGCACCGCGCCGCCCGCGCAGATTGGCTCGTCGAATTGCGTGATCTGATAGTTCTTCGGCATGTCCGGGTAGAAGTAATTCTTCCGGTCGAACTTGCAGACCTCCGGAATCTTGCAGCCAAGCATCAGCCCCGCGAGCGCCGTCATTTTCAGCGCCTCCTCATTCATCACCGGCAGCGCGCCGGGATAGCCGAGACACACCGGGCAGGTGTGGGTATTCGGTTCGCCGCCGTATTCCACCGCACAGCCGCAGAACATCTTGCTGTGCGTCTTGAGCTGAACGTGGACCTCGAGTCCGATGGTGGGGATGTAACGCATGGCGGGGCGGGAAAAAAGAGACGCGAAGTTAGGCGGCGGCGGCGCGCGCTGAGAAGAAAGAAGTGGGCGTGCCGGGAATCAAGGCGCGGCAGTCGCCGGCATGCGCAGCGCGTGGTCCAGCGCCTTGTCCCAATTCACCGCGCGCAGGCGTGCCACCACTTCGGGATCGTCCAGCGCCGCCACGATCCGCGGCTGGGCGAGCAGCGCCGTATAGCGCCGCTCGATCAGCATCTGGTTCAGCCCCGGTTCGCGGAAGATGGCCACCACCTTCGGATGCTCCACCACCGGCCGCAGCTCCGGGCTGGAGGCCAGCCGCTCGATCGCGCGCGAGTTGCCCACCACTTTCCCCACTTTCCCCAGCGTCGCGTAAGTCGCATCCGGCACCGGATCGAGCCGCGCCAGCATCGCCCCCAGCGGACTCTCCTCCGCCGCGCGCTTCAGCCCCGCGAGCGTGCCGATGAGTTCATCGCGCGGCGGCGGGCGCGACGCCGCGAGATACGGCGTCTTTTCCAGCGCCAGCTTCGTCTCCGCCAGCGTCCCCGTGAGCCGCAGCCCCACCGCCAACACCGCCACCAAAAACACCGCGTAAGCCACCCCGATTACCGCCCCGCCGAACCCATAAAGCAGCCGGACCGGCAACACCCCTTGATCCTTGGTCCGCTTGAAAAGCACCGCCCCGAGCAGCGCCAGCGTCAGGTAAACGAGGAAGCCCACGAGAATCCCGCCGACCGGCCCCAGCGCGCGTTCCGGGAACGGCAGCACCTGCCCCAGCACCGGCCCCGCGACCTTCGCCGCCAGCGCCCCGGCCACCACTCCCAGCACCGCCGCGAGCACACTCATCGATTGCCGGACCACGCCCACGCGCCAGCCGTGCCACGCTTTGAACAGGATGAAAATTCCCGCAACGACGAGCAGGATCATCGGCAGGGAACAGCGAAACGAAGCAGTGCGATCAATCCCGGAAAACGTCGCCGATCTTCAGCACCAGTCCCGGAAAAATCGGCGACTCCAACACCTCACCCACGGCCAGCGTGGCGACCGGCAGCGCCGCATTTTCCGCGAAACGGTAGACCTCCACCACGCGCTTCTCCGGCACCACCACCCACATCTCGGCCACACCACTCTCGGCGTAAATTTCCCGCTTGATCCCCATGTCGATCTTCGCCGTGCTCGGCGAAAGGATTTCCACGATGAGGTCCGGCGCTCCGTGCGTCCCTTGCTCGGTCAGGATGTGCGCCCGCGCGTGGCTCACGAAATACAAGTCCGGCTCCACCACGGTATCGGCAGCGAGCTGCACGTTGCTGGGCGCGGCGTAAAGAACACCGACCGCGTGCTCTTCGACGAAGTTGCCGAGCAACAATGAGAGACTCATGGAAATCCGCTGATGATAACGTCGGGGGCTGGGGGACATATACAGGTCGCCATCGATGAGTTGGAAATGCGGCGGACCTTCGGGGAGTTCGAAATACTCCCGGGCCGTCATCTTATAAAGGGTCGCACTCAGCGGCGTCATGCTCGGCAGTATGGGCTTACTTTGCGCATTCTCAAGACGCGGCTAGCCCACCACCTGCCCGCGCTGCCGCAGCACATGATCGATCACCACCAGCGCGGCCATCGCCTCCACCATCGGCACCGCGCGCGGGAGCACGCAGGGATCGTGGCGGCCGCGGGCTTTTAGCTCCGTCGCTTCGCCCGCCGCCGTCACCGTTTGCTGCGCCTGGAAAATCGTCGCCGTCGGCTTGAACGCGATACGGAAGAACACCGGCTCCCCGTTGCTGATCCCGCCCTGGATTCCGCCCGAGCGATTCGTCGTCGTGCGCACCCGGCCCGCTTCCATCACAAAGGCGTCATTGTGCTCCGAGCCCTTCTGCCGCGTCCCCGCAAAACCCGACCCGATCTCGAACCCCTTCGTCGCCGGCAGACTCATCATCGCCTTGGCCAGCTCCGCCTCCAGCTTGTCGAAGACCGGCTCGCCGAGCCCCGGCGGCAACCCGCGGATCACGCACTCGATCACCCCGCCCACGCTGTCGCCTTCGCCGCGGATTTGTTTGATGAACTCGATCATCCGCTCCGCCATCGGCGCGTCCGGGCAGCGCACGATGTTTGCCTCCACCGCGTCAAAAGTGACCGTCTCCGGGTCCACGTCGGCCACCAGTTCATGGATCGTCTTCACATACGCCACGATCTCCAGCCCCGGCGCCAGAGTGGCCAGCGCCTTCTTCGCCACCGCCGCCGCTGCTACCCGCCCGATCGTCTCCCGCGCCGATGCGCGTCCCCCGCCCTGCCAGTTCCGGATACCGTACTTCGCCTGATACGTGTAATCCGCGTGCGAAGGCCGGAACGCCTGCTCCATCTCGCGATACGCATCCGGCCGCGCGTCCTTGTTCAGCACCGACACACAGATCGGCGTCCCCAGCGTTTTCCCCTCGAAAACCCCGGAGAGAATGCGGCACCGATCCGCCTCATCGCGCGGCGTCACAATCTCACTCTGCCCCGGCCGGCGCCGATCGAGATCCTTTTGAATATCCGCCTCGCTCAGTTCGATCTGCGGCGGGCAACCATCGATCACCACGCCCACCCCGCCACCATGCGATTCACCCCAGGTGGAAATGCGAAATGCGTGACCGAACTGGCTGGACATAAAGGGGCGTCATGAAACATGCCGCCTGCGCGCGGCGCCAATGTTTTCTTGCTCCGTGAATGGCTTCCCGAAAAGTTGGCACCGCCCACCGTCGGAGCTAACTCCGCGGCATGAACCCCTCGTCCACCGATCTCGACCGTTTCATCGAAAATGGTGCGCGCCACCTCACTCCGCGTCAGCTCGCCGAACTCGCCTGCCGGCTCGACGAGCTACGCGAAACGCTCACCGGGTTCCGAGTCGCCGGCTACCCAAAGATCGAGCCGCAGCTCCGTTTCCTCGCCGGCGTGGTGGAAGAATGCACCATGCAACGAGAGAACGAACTCCCCGTGACCGCCTATCTCGAAGCCGCCTTCGCCCTCCTGTATCTCGATCGGGAAGTGGACCTCATCCCCGATTTCGTCGGCGAGATCGGCCTCACGGACGACGCGGCCATCGCCGTCCTCGTCCTCTGCCGCCACGTCGAGGCCTTCGCCCGCTTCGCCCGGGATCGCCACATCCCCTGGGAGCCCATCGCTCCGAGCTAGCGAAGGTCAAGCGCGCGGGCTTTCCTCTGGAGGTGGCGGCGCGCGTGCGGTAGTGCTCCTCTCCACCACATGCCCGACGAGAAGAGAGCCCCGACATCCAGCGCCTCCTTCGAGAACCGGATGCGCTTCGGCAGCTTCGAGATCCTCGCCGGGCCGGATGGCAAACAACACCTGCTCGGCAAGGGCGCGTTCGGCCGCACCTACAAGGCGCGCCACATTTTCCTCGAGCGCACCGTCGCGCTCAAGATCATCAACGACCGCTTCACGTCCGACCCGAAGGCGCGCGAACGTTTTCTCGGCGAGGCTCGCGCGGCGGCGAAGCTGCAGCATCCGCACATCGCGCAGATCCTCGATTTCGGCGAGACGGATGGGCTGCTCTTCTACGCGATGGAGTATTGCAGCGGTGGCGATCTCTCCGATTACGTCAAGCGCAACGGACCGCTCTCCGTGGTGCAGACCGTGCAGATCGGCCTGCAAGTGGCCGCCGCGTTGCAATGCGCGCACGGCGCCGGCTTCATCCACCGCGACCTGAAGCCCTCGAACCTCATGCTCGCCTCGCCCGATGGGCCGATCGTGACCAAGTTGATCGACTTCGGCCTCGTCATGACGGCGGCGGGCGATGACGCGGAGCCGATCGACCCCGATGAGATTCCCACCATCGAGCAACGCTTCGTGGGAACCCCGCTTTTTGCCAGCCCGGAGCAGCTGCTCGTGCAGCCGCTCGATATTCGCAGCGACTTCTTTTCGCTGGGCATGACGCTGTGGTTCCTCGTGCTCGGCGCGGCGCCCGATCCCGGCAATTCGCAGGCCGTGGTGGCCGCGCGGCTGAAGGGGGACAGCTACGCGCCGCGCCTGCCGGGCAAGCTGCCGCAGGCCTTCCAGGCCGTACTCGCGCGGCTGCTGGAGAAGCAGCCCACGAATCGTTTCGCCAATGCCACGCAGCTCGTCGCGGCGCTGGGCAAATGCGCGGCAGGTCTCGGCCTGCCGAGCGTGCCCACCTCGATCTACAGGCCGGGCACGGGCGACGAAATGGAGGCCGAGGATGCAGGCCCGCCGCAGGCCGCGGCGATCGAGCGGATCGCGGTGCCGGTGGAGGAATGTTACGCGCTGCAGGGCGAGCGCGGGAGTAGCCCCACGGGCGCGGATTTCGCGGCAAAGTCGCTCGCCGATCAGTCCTCGGTGTGGCTGCACTTTCTCAAGCCTTCGCTGGTCAGGAACGCGCGCACGCTCGATCGGCTGTGCAAGAACATCGGCCATCTCCAGCAGCGTCCGTCGCCCGCGCTGCTCGGCATCGCCGCGTTGCGCGAGCATCCGGATCGCACGCTGGTGGTGCTCGAAGCCCCGACCGGCCCCGACCTGCTTTCTTTCTCGAAAACCCACGGCCCGCTGCGCCTCGCCGATGCGCGTCCGCTGCTGCAGACGGTGGCCAATGCGTGCGACACCCTGCTCGCCGCGGGCCTGCCGCCGCCCGAGCTCGATCCGCAGCGCATCTTTCTCCGCCAGACCGAAGCCGGAACGCCGAATGGCGCGCAGGTCATGCCGCGCTTTCTCAGCCTGCCGGAGGTCGCCGCGGTGGAACCGATCCCGCCCACGCCCGCGGACCCGGCCTGGCAATTCGCCGCACTCATTCACCATGTGCTATCCGGCCGCAGCGTCCCGGCGGCGCCGGCCACGCCGCAGGTCGAGGGCTTGAAGGCGGAAGGCAATCGGCTGCTCGCGCAGGCGCTCGACGGCCAGCTCGTCCACGCGACACGCAGCGAACTGCTCGCCGATCTGCTCATCGCCGAAGGGCTCATGGGCGCCTCGATCACCCGCACCCACGCCACCGCGACTTCAAGCGCCAGCCCTTCCACGACGCATGGCCCCGAGGCGTCCGCCGCGGGCCCACCGCCGCTGCCCGCCAGTTCGCCCGACGCGCAGATCACCACCACGCCGCCGTCGCACCCGGCGGCTCCGGCCCCACGCATCCCGACTCAGCCGATCATCCCGCGCCCCGCCCCGCGCTCGCCCTCCGCGTGGCCGGTGCTGATTGTTTTGCTGCTGCTCATCTGCGCGCTCGGCGTGGGCGGAATGTGGCTGGTCTCCAAGATGCGCGAGGGCAAAGGCGGCAGCTTCTTCGGCCAAAATGCCGTGGTGCAACTGCAAGGCGATCTGCCGCAACACGCGACCGCGCGGGTGGGCTCGCGCGACGCGTCCATCGAGCGCGAGGGCGATCACTGGCGCGCGACTTTCGACGGCAGCAAACTTCCCTACCCCGCGCAACTCGTCGTGGAGGCGAAAGGCTTCAAACCCGTGACGATCGAGCTGAACAGCCCGACCGATCTAAGCCGCGGTCACGACACCAGCCTGAAACGCGCGGAGGGCACGATCGTCTTCGAGCGGCGCAATGGTTCGGATTACGACCGCGCGGTGCTGCGCATGACGGCGCAGCTACTCGACGAGCAGTCCTTCGTGGACCTCGAGCGCTTCGACCGCGGCATCCCCTTCGGCAGCGAACCCGAGGCCACGCTGGTCACCGGCATCTATCAGCTCACCCTGCGCGGCCCAAACGAGCGCACGGTGCGGCCGATGCTCGTCGATCGCGTGGTGATCAAGCCCGGCGAGCGCACCGTCTTCGAGCTGCCGCCCACGTTCGCCGGCCACTACACCGGCCCGCTCACCGCGCAGCGCGCCGGCCGCGTCGACAGCGAAGCGACGCGCATCGAAGTCATCATCGACCCCTCGCTCGCCACCGGCACTTACATCGAAGCCGGCAAACGCGGCCCGCGGCGCTTGATGATGGTGGACGGCAAGCTCGACAGCGAAGGCGTCTACACCGCGCGGATTCAGTTCTCCCTCGCCACCGAGGGCGAGCGGACCTTCGATCAAAACGTCAGCCTGCGCCGGGTCGAGGGCGGCGGCTTCGAGTGCGAAACGAGCGAGGCCCCCGAGGAAGATTCGATCATCGAACGGCGGCTCAACCGCCAGCCGCTTCCGAAAGCGGCCGCCTCCGCCAAAGGCCCGCTGCAACGGGAGAAGTAGCCGCAGCCGCGCGGCGAATCTCCGGGGAGCGCACGCGTCCCGCGTGCTGGTCGCCGCGTCCCGCCGCGACGGACTTTCGTTCGACGTTCACGCCCAAAGGAAGTTCGCGAAGGCGGGGACGCCTTCGCCAGCACGCGGGACGCGTGCGCTCCCCGGAACGCCGCCGCCCCGCCGTCACACCAGGCTGCCCAGCCGGATCAGCCGCAGCCGCGGCTCGCCCGCCGCGCGCGCCGCCGCGAGATCGATCTCAAACTCCGCGACCCAGTCGTTCGCCTCCTCCGGATCGACGAGCATCTGCTGCACGCGCCAGGTCCGCTGATCTTCCGCCGGCGTGACGTAGGTATGGCGGATGTTGCGCGCCTCGGGATCGAGCCGCAGGACTTCGTGCCCGGCGGTGTACGCCTCCAGCGCGCCCCGCAGTTTTTCGCCCGTCCACGGCTCGCCCTCCGCTGGCGAATCGACGACCGCAAGCGCCGCCTCCAGGTCCCCACTGACCAGCGCGCGGAGAAAGGTGAAGATGTGCTGGCGGATCGCCGCGGTGAAAGTTTTGCGGTCGCGGGTGATGTCGCGCGCTGCTTCCTCCGCGCCGGGCGGGCGCACCTCCGCGGATTCGCCGCGCGGGACGTAGTTCGGATCGCGCATCTTTTCCCACTCCTCCAGCAGGCTGGAATCGATCTGTCGCAGCATCGTCGCAAGGTAGATCTCCATCTCGCGGAGCGTGTCGTTCTTCGCGGCGTCGGGCACCGTTTGCGCGAGCACCTTGAAGACCGCGGTGAGGTGCCGCAGCAGCAGCCCCTCGGCGCGCTGGAGTTCGTAAATCTTGATGTAATCCGCGAAGGATCGGAACTCCTCGAACATCTCCCGCGCAATGGATTTCGGCCGGATGTTTTCCTGCCCCACCCAGGGATGCCGCGCGGCGAAAGCGTTGAACGTGGAATAGATGAAGTCGCGGTTCGGCTTCGGGTATTCGAGCTTCTCCAGCTCCTCCATGCGCTGGTTGTACTCGATACCCTGCATCTTCATCTCGGCGACGGCCTGCCCTTTCACCTTGTCGAGCTGGCGGCGCAGGATGAGGTCGGGATCTTCGAGGATCGACTCGACGAGCGTGAGCACCACCAGCGCGTGATCCGGCGCCGCCGGGTCCATCAGCGGCAGCGTGTCGTGAACGTAAAGCGACAGCGTCTGGTTCATGGAAAAATCCTCCTGCAGCTCCACGTTCACCCGCACCTTCGCGCCGTCCGCCGTCTGCGGAATGAACTCGATGATCCCCCGCTCCACCAGCGAACGAAAGAGCTGCCAGCCCCGCCGCGTGAGCGCCTTTTTTTGCTTCGGCTGCTCGTGGCAACGCGCGATGAGTTCGCGCATCGCGGTACAGCCATCGGTCGGGCGACTGAGCACATTGAGCAGCATGCCGTGCGTGATCTGAAACTGACTGGTGAGCCGCTCCGGCGCTGCGGTGATCAGGCGGGTAAAGGTCTTCTCGTCCCAGTTCACGAAGTTCCGCTCCGGCGGTTTGCGCTTCACGAATTTCTTCTGCTTCTGCTCCAGCAGCAGGTTCTCGATCGCATGCGCCGGCGCCTGCGCCACCACCCAGCCCACATCGTCGAATCCCTTCCGCCCCGCGCGTCCGCTGATCTGGTGGAAATCGCGCGCGCTGAGGATCGCGGTTTTCTGCCCGCTGAATTTGCAGAGCTGCGTGAAGAGCACCGTGCGAATCGGCACGTTGATCCCGACGCCGAGCGTGTCCGTGCCGCAGATCACCTTGAGCAAGCCGCGCTGCGCGAGTTGCTCCACGAGCACGCGATACTTCGGCAGCAACCCCGCGTGATGCAGCCCGATCCCGTGCCGCAGCCACTTCTTGATCTCCGGCCCGTACGGGCTGCTGAACTTGAAGCCTTCGAGCGCATGCGCGATCGCCGTCTTCTCCTCGCGCGAGCACACGTTCGTGCTCATGAAATTCTGCGCGCTCTCCGCCGCATCCGCCTGCGTGAAATGCACGACGTAGACCGGCCCCTTGCCGCCGGTGACGAGCGCCTCCAGCGTCTGCGTGAGCGGCGTCTCGACGTAGGAAAATTCCAGCGGCACCGGGCGATCTGTCGACGCCACGGTGATCGTTTCGCGCGCGGTCAGCCGCGTCAGTTCCTCCTGAAAAAACGCCGTGTCGCCGAGCGTCGCCGACATGAGCAGAAAGCGCGACTGCGGCAGCGTGAGCAGCGGTACCTGCCAGGCCACGCCGCGCTCGCGATCCGCGTAGTAGTGGAACTCGTCCATCACCACATCCTGCACCGCCGCCGCGGTGCCTTCGCGCAGCGCGAGGTTCGCGAGGATCTCGGCCGTGCAGCAGAGGATCGGCGCGTCGCGATTCACCGTCGCGTCGCCCGTGCTCAGCCCCACGTTTTCCGGCCCGAACTCGCGGCAGAGCGCCAGCCACTTTTCATTGACCAACGCCTTGATCGGGCAGGTGTAAACGGAGCGCCGTCCGCGCGCCAGGCTCTGGAAATGCAGCGCGGTGGCGACGAGCGATTTGCCCGAGCCGGTGGGCGTATTCAGGATCACGTTTTTGTCGTCGAACAGCTCCAGAATCGCCGCCTCTTGCGCGGGGTAGAGTTCCAACTTTCGCGCCAGAACCGAGTCGAGAAAACGCCCGAGCAGCGCGCCGCTGTCGAGCGCGCGGTCGGCAGCCGTGATGGGAAAAAGTGGGGTCACGATCAGTCGAAATGCAGGAACCCGCGGCGAATCGCCTCGGTCGCCGCCTGCGCGCGGTCGCTCACGCCGAGCTTCATCAGGATGTTGCTCACATGCCGCTTCACCGTGTCCTCGGCAATGTGCAGCAACCCGCCGATCTCCTTGTTGCTTTTGCCCGCGCTGATCAGCCGCAGCACTTCGATCTCGCGCTCGCTCACATCCGGCCCGGCCACGCGCGCGGCCAGCCGCTTCGCCAGCTCAGGCGGCAGATAGCGCTCGCCCGCCGCCACGGCGCGGACGGCCGCGAGCAGCTCGGGGCGCGGCGCCGATTTCAGCAAGTATCCGAGCGCGCCGGCCTGCACCGCGCGGTAGACATCTTCGTCGCCGTCGAAGGTCGTGTAGATGATCACGCGCGCCTCGGGCGCTTCCGCGCGCAGCGTCGCTGTGGTCTCGATTCCGGAGCCTCCGGCCATGCGCAGATCCATCAGCACGACATCCGGCTTCGCCTCGCGATACGCCGCGATGGCCTGCGCGCCATTCTCCGCTTCGCCGACGATCTGCAGATCGTCCTCGAGCCCCAACGACGCCGCGAGGCCGCTGCGCACGATGTGGTGGTCGTCGGCGATGAGGATGCGGATGGGCTTGGGCATGGTGGGTCAAACGGGCAGCGGCACGATCGCCTCCAGCGTCGTCCCGCGGGCGGGCGCGCTGGTGATCTTCAGGCTTCCGCCGAGCTTCGTCACGCGCTCCTGCATGCCGATCAGCCCGAAATGTCCCGGCTTGCCGCGCTCGATTTGTGGATCGAAACCGCGGCCATCGTCGCGCACACGCAGCCGCGCTTCGCCGGAGGGAAACGCGAGTTCCACGTCGATGCACGCCGCCGCGCCGTGCTTCACCGCATTCGTCACCGCCTCCTGCGCCACGCGCAACAGTTCGTGCTCGATCGCCGCGGGCAGCCGTCGCACTTCGCCCACGGTCTGCACAGCGATCTCGCGACCCTCGCGCAAGTCGGCGACCGCCTGCCGGATCGCGTCGGGCAGGCTGGCGACTTCGAGCGCGGGCTGGCGGAGATTCCACACGAGGCTGCGTGCGCCAGCCTGCACGCCTTGCACCAGCCGCCGGGCGCCGGCGAGCAGTTCGCGCGGCTTCTCTTCGGTCACGCGCGCGGAGGCGGCGTCGAGCCGCAACATGAGGCCCACGAGTTCCTGTTCGAGCGTGTCGTGAAACTCCCGCGCGATCCGCTCGCGCTCCTCCAGCGCGGCCTCGGCGCGCGTGCGGTCGCGAATGATCGCCATCTGCGCCGCCACCCGCCGCCGCAGCGCCGCGGCCCACGCGAGCGCCGCCACCGCCACGAGCGCGAGCAAACCGAGCACCGCGGCCAGCCGCTGCGCCGTCCAGAAAGGAGCCGCGCGCAAGACCACGAGATCGTCCAGCGACCGCAGCCAAAGCGCGAACGACCGCTGCCGCGCGCTGAAGCCGGTGCTGGAAAATTCCGGCTGCGTGGCGCGCGCGATCCCGGTGAGACGCAGCCGGCTCCCGGCCCGCAGCGCCACCGCTTCGCCGCCCGCCACACGCGCCTCGAAGCCGAGATCGTTCTCTCGCAAAAGCAGCGTGAAGCCGCTGCCGCTCCGCAGCACATCCACCAGCGTCGCCTCGACCTGCACGAGATCGGCGTCGAAACCGCCGGTCCGCACTGCCTTGGCCGTGGCCACGATCGGCAGCGGCGCCGCGCCCGGTGCGACGCGCCGGAAGGTCGCATCGCGCAGCACCGCGCTGAACGCGCCCATTTCGGCGAAGCCGATCGCCTCCACCGTGTCGCCGGGCTGCACCGTGGATTCGTCGCTCGTCTCGACGAGCAGGCCGCGCGCATCGTCGCGGAGAAAGAGCGCTTCGCCGGGCTGATGATGCGTGACCGTACCGCGGATTTTCACGCGGTGGCCGGGCGCTCCTTCGGGACGAAAACGGCGGAGCAGCGCGACCGGCGTGACCTCGGCGGCGAACGGATCGGCCGGCGCGGCTTCCTCGATCTGCAAGTCGGCGAGATCCGCGACGCGGAGATGCGGGGAAACCAGTTGCCGCCGGTCGTTGATGAATCCCGCCGCGAGACCCGCGACGCGGATGCGTGCATCGACGAGCAACGCCGCCGCGGCGGGATCGACGGACGCGGCGAGGACTTCGAGGCGGCCATCCCCGAGCGCGAGGGCGAAGATGCCCGCGCCGTTTTGGTCTTCGCGGAAGCTGCGGACGATCCCGCGCACTTCCACCCACTCGTAATGAAACACGCCGGACGCGAGCTGCTCGAAGCTGACCGGGCGCGGCGCGGGCCGTGGCGCTTCGCCGAGAATGCGCAGCCTTTCCGGCGCGATGCCCGGAACGTAGAGTCCCGCGTAGGTCACGCCCTCGACCTCGATGCGCTGCCCCGCTTTCAGCTCCGGCACCCCGGATCGCAGATGCACGAAACTCCCCGCGCCATCCTCCTGCACGAACGCGGTGCGCCCCCCATCGACCAACGTGACGACCGCCTGCAGATGCACCCGCCGCTTTAACGCGGCCTCTTCACCTGAGATCGCGCGCAGCTCGCGCGTGCTGCGCAGCACCGGTTCCTCGGCGCGCAGTGGTAGCGCGAAAACGAGCGCGGCGATGATGATGCGGAGCCTCATGACATCGGCGAGCATGACGGGAGGAGGCGACTTGGCGCGAGAGCGGAGTGGCTATTCGCCGCGGCCGAGCTTGATCGTGCGCTCCTGGAGCAGCACGCGCCTGGCCCGGGAGGTGACCGTTGCCGAGGGCTGGCGCGGATCGCGGGCGCGGGGGTTCGGCAGGCAGGCGACGATCAGCGCGGCCTGCTCGCGCGTGAGCGCCGCGGCGCTGGTGGAAAAGTGGGTGCGCGCGGCCGCCTCGACCCCGTAGATGCCGTCGCCCATCTCCACGATGTTTGCGTAAAGTTCGAGGATGCGGCGCTTCGAGAGGAGCAGCTCCATCCACACGGTGTAGTAGGCTTCGAGCCCTTTGCGGATGAAGGAGCGGCCCTGCCAGAGGAAGAGCGAACGCGCGCACTGCATGGTGATGGTGGAAGCGCCGCGCGGCGGTCGACCGCGCCGTTCGGCCTCGGCTTGCGCGATGCGCACCTCGTGCCAGTCGAAGCCGTGGTGCTGGTAAAAACGTTGATCCTCCGAGGCGAGCAGGCAGCGGAAAAAGACCGCGGGAATCTGGGCATCAGCGCGCCACTCGTAGCGCCGCGGCGCCACGGGTTTGCTGGCGAGCCGCGCCTCCAGCGGGCGGAGCAGCATCAGCGGCGTGATGGATGGATTCGCAAAACGAACCCAAACAACCTGCAACGCCGGAACGAGGAGCAGCGCAGCGACGAAGAGGAGGAGCCAGACCCACCAGCGCCAGCGACTGCCCGCTTTCTTCCGACTCAAAGAATCCGGACCAACGGCGGCGGCACGATGACGGGCCGGACGCGCGGGATTTTCAAGCCGCTCTCAGACTCCGGTTCCTTCACCACTTCGGCCGAAGTAATGTCGATGACGTTGGCCTCTGTGTCTTTGCGCGCCTTGTTTTCGCGCGATCTCGGGGGCGGTTCGGGAGCGGGTTCGCGGGTGGAGTGGCTGGCCTGCGCGGCGACGTCGTCGAGGACGCGGCGCTGCTGGTTGATGAGTTCTTCGAGCCGGCGGCGCAGCCCGTCGCGTTGTTCGACGATGCTGTCGCGTTCGCGCCGCAGGCGGGCCACGTCGCGCTCGAAGCGGGCTCCGAGTTCCTCCTCGCGCTTGTCGAGCGCCACTTTTTCCTGCGCGAGTTCGGCGCTCTTTTGCTCGTAGCGTTTGCGATCGGCTTCGAGCTGGAGCAGCGCGTCGTCGCGCTGCTTGACCACGGCCTTGAATTCGCGGGCGAAGACACCGCTCTGCGCTTTGTGCGATTCGCGGGCTTCGTCGAGCTCGCCGGAGAGGGTCTTTTTATCGACGAGCAGCCGATCGCGTTCGGCCGTGACCGTGGCGAGTCTTTTGTCGGCTTCGACCGAAGTCACCGCCATCTGCTGCGCGAGAGCCGTGCCTTCGAGCTCGGAGGTGTCGAGTTTCGCCGTGAGGTCCGCGATGTTTTTCTCCGCGGCCACCAGCTTCTCTCCCGTTTGATCCCGCTGCGCGGCCATGCTGGCGATTTCCTTTTTCAGCCGCTCGTCGAGTGCGGCGATTTCCTTGCTCTTGTCGGCCACGAGCGTCGCGAGCGTGCGTTCGTGCTGCGTGGAAAGCGCGGCGAGTTTGTCGTCGGTGGTGGCGGCCAGCGCGGCTTTTTCGGCAGTGAGCGTGGCGATCACGGCATCTTTTTCCGTGGTCAGGGCATTGAGCCCGCGCTGATGTTTGCCGGTCAGCGCCGCGATGGCTTCGGCGTGGGTCGTGATCAGCGAAGTGGCGTGCGTCTCGTGCTTTTCCGCGGCTTCGAGGGCCGTCGCGAGTTCCGTTTTCAGCCCGGCCACCTGATCATCGAGAGAGGCGATGCGCGTATTGGCTTCGCGGGTGCGGGTTTCGAGATCGGCCTTGGCGGCGGCGAGCGAATCGCGCTCGGTGCTGAGTCCGGCGAAGGACTTCTCGTGCAGCATCCGCGTCGAGCTGAAATCCGCGGCGAGCGCGTCGTGCGCGGAAAGCAAATCGCGATGCTGCAGATCGAGCGCTCCGTAGGCGGAACCGTGTTCCTTGCGCGCGTCATCCAGATCGCGGGTCAAAGTCGCGAGTTTGTCGTTGAGTTGATCGCGCTCGGAAACGAGACCGGCGAGGCGCCCTTCGAGGTCACCCTTCGCTTGCGCGGACTGCTCGCGCTCGACGCGCGCATTGGTTTCAGTCGCTTCGAGCTGCCGTTTGACGGCATCAAGATCGCGGGCCAAACCAGCGGCATTATTTTCGACCTCGGTGCGCTCGGCAGCGGCGGCGGCGAGCTGTTTTTCGAAGTCCGCTTTCGCGGCCGTGGTCTGCTCGTGCGCGACCTTCAGTTCGGCGCCGACATTGACGCCCTGCTGTTTGAGCGTCTCGACTTCCTCCGCGAGACGGCTGCGCTCCGCCCCGAGGCTGTTCGCCGCGGATTGCTGCTGTTGCCGGATTTTTTCCCACTCGGCACCCGCCGCGGCGAAGCTGCCCTGAGCGGAGTCGCGCTCCTTGTGCGCATCGGCGAGTTGCTGCTCGATTTCGGTGCGGCTGGTGCGGGCCTGCTTGAGGCGGTTTTCGTAATCGCTGCGCAGCCGGCCGAGTTCTTCCTTGATCGCGGCGGCTTCCGTGGCGGCCTTCTCCCGTTCGCCGATGACCAGCGCGAGATTTTTTTGGTGATCCTGCCGTGCGGCTTCGAGATCCTCGCGGGCATTGGCGAGCAGCGCGTTGATTCCGTCCTGATCGCGCCGGGCGGTGTTCAGTGCGTCCTGTAGTTCGCTGGTCGTAGCGTGGGTTTCGCCCGCCGCGCGTTGATGGTCGGAAATGGCCGCGGTGAGCTGCTCGGTGAGGCTCCTCACCTGGTTGCTCAGCAAATCGCGCTCGCCGGTGGCAGTGCTGAGCGAACGGGCGTGTTCGTCGACTTTCGCCTGGAGCGCCGCGGCGATTTCGCCGGGGCGCGGATCGGCGAGCGTGCGGTCGTGCTCGGCTTGGAGCGCGTCGAGATCGGTCGTGAGTTTTTCGGCGCGGGCGCGCGCTTCGTCGCGTTCGCGAAGGGCCTGCTCGTGTTCGGCGCGGACGCTGGAAACACTGGCGTCGGCGCCGGAACGGGCGCGCTCCAGTTCGCCGGAAACGCCGGCCAGTTTCGCCTCCAGCTCGCGGAGCTGGCCGGCGATCGCGTCGCGTTCGCTGCCGTGCTGGGTGGCGAGTTTGTCGCGTTCGGCGGCGAGCGCATCGCGCTCCTGCATGGTGGCTTTGATCCGGCCGCGATAAGATTCGATGTCGGCTTCGAGTTGCGCGACGGCGCGCGATTCCCACTCGGCCCGCTCCGCGTTCACTTTCGCGACGGTGGCCGCATTCTCCTCGGAAGTCGCGCTGAGCTGCGAGCGCGTCTGGTGCAGCTCGGATTCGAGCGAAGTCTGCGATTCCTGGAGGCGCAGAAGCTGCCCACGCGCGTCGGCGAGCGTCTGATCCAAGGTCGCCTCGCGCTGCGCGGCAGCCGCCGCGTCCTGCTGGGCACGCTCGGCGCTGGCTGCGGCCTCGGCGGTGAGCCGGGTGCGAGTCTGGTCCAGCTCGGCCGCGAGTTTTTCGCTCGTGCTTTGCAGTTCGCCGCGGACGTCGGTGAGGTTGCGGTTCAGCTCGGATTCGCGCTGCGCGGAGGCGGCGAGTTCCTGCTTCGCCTGATCGGTGCTGGAGGCGGCCTCGGCGGTGAGCCGCGAACGGGTTTGCTCCAGCTCGGTCGCCACGCGCTGGTTGGCGGCTTCGAGTTCGCCGCGGGTTTCGGTGAGCTTGCGGTTCAGCTCGGATTCGCGCTGCGCGGAGGCGGCGAGTTCCTGCTTCACCTGATCGCTGCTGGAGGCGGCCTCGGCGGTGAGCCGCGAACGAGTCTGCTCCAGCTCAGTCGCCACACGCTGGTTGGCGGCTTCGAGTTCGCCGCGGGTTTCGGTGAGCTTGCGGTTCAGTTCGGATTCGCGCTGGGCGGCGGCGGCGAGCTCCTGCTTTGCCTGGTCGGTGTTGGAGGCGGCCTCGGCGGTGAGCCGCGAACGAGTTTGCTCCAGCTCGGTCGCCACACGCTGGTTGGCGGATTCGAGTTCGCCGCGAGCTTCGGTGAGTTTGCGGTTCAGCTCGGTTTCGCGCTGGGCGGCGGCGGCGAGCTCCTGTTTGGCCCGGTCGGCGGCCGCGGCCGTTTCGGCGGCGAGCTGCGTTCGGCTTTGCTCGATTTCCGTCGCGAGTTTCTGGTTCGCGGCTTCGAGCGAACGGGCTTTTTCCTGAGCCTCGGCGAGCGCTGCGAGGTCGGCAGGATTCGGCGCCGCTTTACGCAGGCCGCCGAGTTCGGAGGAAAGGCGGGCGGTTTGCTCGAGCAGAGCGTTCCGTTCCGCGGTGATCTCGGCCAGGCGCGGATCGGGCAGCGCGGCGGCGGCGAGCGAAGCGGTGCCGGTTTTGGCGAGTTCCTGCTTCAGCGCGTCGCGCTCACGATCGCGGCTGGTCAACTCGCGCTGGAGGGTATCGCGTTCCTGCTGGAGGCGGGCGAGGTTTTCGCCACTGCGCGCGGCGACGCTCTTTTCAAATTCGACCTGCTCGAGTTTGTCCGCGATGTCCTTTTGCGCCTTCGTGAGTTCGGTCGTGATGCGGTCGCGCTCTTCCGCGACGAGCTTGCGATCCTGAAGTGCGGAGGTGAGCTGGCGTTCGTAGTCGCCCTTCACGCGGGCGGCGGCGAGGCGGGCGGCGTCGCGGGCACGGATCAAGTCATCGCGGCTCGCCTGCTCGTCGTCGCCACTCGGGATGAGCGCGGGATCTGGCTCGACGGATGCAGACGGAGTGAGCGGCCCGGGGGAATTGAAAGCAGCTACGGTCGGAGCGAGCGGCCCTACCGGCAGGGAAGTGTCGGCGGGCTTTTTTGGCACGGGCTCGATGCCCGATTTGAGCCGGGATTCGCGCGCGGGCTTTGCTTTCGCTTCGGCGGACGCCTTCATCTCCGCGGTGCCCGTCTGCCCGGGAACGATATTCCGGACGGCGCGGCGGCTCTTGAGTTTCTCGGCGAGCGTTTCGGCGGATTGCGAGCTGAGACCGGAGCCCGGTGTCGCGGTCGCGGCTTCGGCGAGCAACTTCATCACCTTCTGCCACGGGAAGCGAATCTCGGTCTGATCGCCGTTGGGAACTTCGCGCGCGAAGATCGCGGGGATGCGCTTGTAGACTTCGTGGAGCGGGATCGTGGTGTGCCCGCGCGCGATGCGATCGGCGAGTTCGCTGAGGTTGAATTTGAGCGGCGTCTTCGGGTCGTGCGCGCCGGGCTTGAGCTGCGCCTGCGGGATCCGGCGGAGGAAATCGCCGAGTTCCAGCGTCATTTCTCCTTCGTCTCCATTGGCCTTGGCGGGTTCCGGCGCCTTGTCCTTTTTGGCCGTGGGAGCGATCCGCTTGACCTCGGGACCAGGGATGCCCACCGCCTGCACCGCGGGGTCCGGCGCGCGGCGCGTAGGGCGCACTCTTTCCGGAGGAGCGCCCGCCGCATCGGCAGCCGGAGCGCCGGCGGGATTGCCCGGATTAGCCGTCTTGGGATCCGCTTCGTCGTCCGGCGCATTCGGGTCCTGCGCTTTGCGTTTGAAACGATCGAGAAATGACATTGATCCGAAAAAAGTAGAAATGGGTTCAGCAGCTTGCAGTCCATTCTGGTGAATAGATTGCGTACACAGTGGCGCTACTTTGTCTTGAAAGATTCGGCGAGGCGAGTGTCTTTTTGCTCCTCGTTGTCGATCAGCCACTCTCCGCATTCGGCGGCAAGCCGGGCCGGGAGGACTGCGACAATCCGCACCTGCTCCCCGAGGTATTCGGTTTCCAAAATCTGCGCCTGCCGGTGCACGCGGGCGATGAGCGCCGCTTCGCTCTGCGGGATGCGCAGTTCGCCCGTCACCGAACCCTCCGCCACCTGCGCCGCGATCGATTCCACCAGCGCCGGCACACCCGCGCCGGTGTGGATCGAAATGAACGCCGCGTCGGGAAAATGCCGCCTCAGCCCGGCGAGGATCGCCGGATCTTCAACGAGGTCGATCTTGTTGAAAACGATGAGCATCGGCCGGTCGTTCGCGCCCAGTTCGCCGAGGACTTTGATCGTCGTGGAGTAATATTCCATCACCTCCGGCTGACTCGCATCCAGCAGGTGGATGAGGAAATCCGCCATCGTCGCCTCTTCCAGCGTGGCGCGGAAGGCCTCGACCAACCCGTGCGGCAGGCGGCGGACGAAACCGACGGTGTCCGTGAGGAGCAGCGGCTGTTTGTTCGGCAGGGAGATTTTCCGCGTCGTCGTGTCGAGCGTGGCGAAGAGTTTGTCTTCCACCAGCACATCCGCGCCGGTAAGGCAGCGCAGGAGCGAAGATTTTCCGGAATTGGTGTATCCCACGATGGCCGCGTTCGGCACCGGCGCGCGTTTGCGATCCTTGCGCTGCGTGGCGCGGGAAGAACGCACTTGCTCGAGTTCGCGGCGGCAGCGGTCGATGGAACCGCGGATGCGCCGCTTGTCCTGTTCGAGCTGGGATTCGCCCTCGCCCTTGGCCCCGATGCCGCCGCCCTGGCGAACGAGATGGGTCCACGCGCGGGTCAGCCGCGGCAGCGAATATTCCATCCGCGCGAGTTCCACTTGCAGGCGCGCCTCGCGGGTCTGGGCGCGTTTGGCAAAGATGTCCAGGATCACCTCCGTCCGGTCGATCACGGCGATGCCGGCGAGCTTCTCCCAGTTGCGTTGTTGGCTGGGGGAGAGTTCGTTATCGAAGATTATTACGTCGATCGCGTTTTCTTTGGCGCGGGCCACGATCTCGTCCGCTTTGCCCGTTCCGATGCGAAAGCGGGCGTGCATTTCGCGATGCTGAACGAGCATCCGATCGATCACCGGGATGCCGAGCGTATCGACCAGTTCTTCGAGTTCCGCGAGCAGGCTCGTCGCTTCCGCCCGCGCCGAGGATTCCACAAAGGCCCCGACCAGCAGCGCGCGCTGCACCTTGTTCGCTTGCTCTTCGTTTTCGATCATCAGATTCCCGCAAGGTAGCCGACCCACCTCGGAATTGCGACAGGCTTCATCGGCCCGTTGGATTTCGCGCCTGACTGTAATTCCCACTCGAAACGGTTTAACCCTTCCCGCCCGCGCAGATTTCTGCTTTTCCTCACCGCGTACTCATGAGCACCGAGCCGATTCACACAGGGCGCATCCTGATCGGGGAAGACACTCCCGAGATCGCCTACTTGATGAAAGTCACGCTGCAGGCGGCGGGCTTTTCCATCGATGTGACCCACGACGGAGCCGAATGTCTGCGCCGCGCCCGCGAGACCCGGCCCGATCTCGTGCTCCTGGACATCATGATGCCGAAGATGCACGGCATCGAGGTGCTCAAGGCGCTCCGGCGCGATGCCGCCACCGCCGACATCGGCATCATCATCTGCACGGCCAAGGATTTTCGCGGCGATCTCGAGGAGTGCCTCGAACGCGGCGCCACCGGATTGCTCACCAAACCCTTCGAGGTCGCTGCCCTCGTCTCTACCGTGCAAGGATACTTCGACAACCGCGCCCGCTCGGGCATCCCCCTCACCGCCGGCGCCACCGGCCCCATCGGCGTGCCTTACGCGCCCCATCTCGACCCCCTGCGCTGCCACTTCACGCTTTGGGGCAGCCGCGGCTCCACGCCCACGCCGGGCTCTCGCTACCTTCGCCACGGCGGCAATACTTCCTGCCTGTCCATCCTCCAGGACGACGATTATTTCATCTTCGACGCCGGCTCCGGGATTCGGGAGCTCGGCATCGAAATCATGAAGAGCCCGGTGCGCCGCATTCACCTCTTCATCACCCACACCCACTGGGATCACATTCAAGGATTTCCCTTCTTCGCCCCCGCCTACCAGCCCGGTTTCGAGATCACGATCTACGGCGCCGAAGGCTTCGGCAAGGATCTCAAATCCGTCTTCCGCGGCCAGCTCGATCGCGATTACTTCCCCGTGCAGATGGAGGATATGAAGGCCTCGATCGAGTTTCGCAATCTCCCCGCCGATCCTGTGGTCATCGGCCCCGCCAGCATCTCGTGGGTTTCCGCCACCCACCCGGGCGCCACCGTCGGCTACAAGATCGCCATCCGCGACCGCAAGATCGCCTGGGTGCCGGACGACGAATTTCTCCTCGGCTTCACCGGCGACCCCGCGCCGCTCACCCGCGATCATCATCTCGTCCAGCCCTTCGCGAACATGATCGACTTCCTCGCCGACGCCGACGTGGTCGTCCACGAAGCCCAGTACACCAACGACGAGTATCCCCAGAAAATCCGCTGGGGCCACAGCTCCGTCGCCAACGCCGCAGCGCTCATGAAACTGGCCAACGTCCCGCGCTGGATCATCACCCATCACGACCCGATTCACGACGACCGTTTCCTCGAGGAAAAGCTCAACGTCACCCGCTCCATTCTCCTCCACCTCGGCTGCACGACGCACGCCAGCCACGGCTACGACGGGATGATGGAGTTCGTTTAAGAGCCGGAACCTGACTCAGGGAGCAGAGGAGAAACGGTCCAAGAAAAACACGAAAGGATCCGAAGCCGGCACCGACTTTCGTGCCTTTTTTCATGTCTTTCGTGTCCCTCTTCTGACTTCTTTCCCGAGCATTAAACCGGCCGCCTTTCGTCGCGTCCGCGGACGTCCGGGATTTTCCGTCCTTCCGCCATCGCCTTCCGCCCCTTCCTGTGCCATCCTCCCGCCCCGTGCCGAATCCCGATCCCGCCGACATCCCGCGCCCCCTCTTCTCCCGCCGACCCGAAGTCGCGCCGCTGGCTCCTCCCGCGCCTGATCCGGCCGCCGAGCGCGGCGAAAGTTTCCGCCCGCAGTACGTCAGCCTGCACGCCCTGCGCGAACACGGTCACGGCCCGCGCAATCTCGCCTGGGGCGTCGTTACCCTGCTCCTCGCGCTCATCCTCGTCGCCGCCTCGCTGTTCGTCACCGGCCCTCAGGCCCTCCTCGCGCTGCTCACCTGCCTGCTCACCTTCACCGCACTCTTTGTCCTCGCGCGAATGCACGTCTTTCGCCAGCGCAATGGCGGCTTCCTCGCCCTCGGCATCGTCGCGCTCTTCGGCGCTGCCATGCCCCTCATCGAGCTCGCCTTCCATGCGCTCGAGGAGTTTGTGAAAAATCGGCCCGTCGCCACGGCCACCGCTCCCGCAGCATCCGCGCCGGCGTCCGCGACCTCCGGCGAAGTCCTCGGCCTCATCGAAGCCTTTGCCCTCCCGCCGCCCGATCCCAAAGCCGGCCCACGCGTCCGCATCGTCAAAGACGTCCGCGTCAGCGTCGAAGGCAAACCTTACCTCGTCCGCGCCGGAGACGAATTTGCCTTCGCGTCCCGGAAAGGCCGCGAAGTCACCATCGCCGCCCGCGACCTCCTCGTCACCGTGCCCAGCGAAGCCACGGAAGTCGTCGAAGAAAAAGCCCTCGCCCCCGCGAAACCCCCAACGGCCACTCCCGCCCCGACCGCCGCGGCCGAACCCGCCGAGGAAACTCCCGCCCAGCGCACTGCCAGCGCCCAGCACGAAGCCATCCGCCGTTACCCCGCGCTCGGCATCAAGGGCTCCCTGGAAAACCAACTGTTCGTCAACCTCTACACCGAGTTGCGCGACAACGGCGGCGACGACTTTTTCACCAACCCAGAGTGGCCCATCGAACTCGCGGAACTTCTCGCCAAACGCGAGCACTGGCAGCGCG
>Ga0209181_10000723_pt1 | contig 61210 bp, 43 predicted proteins | sample MAT05_FD_187208 | JGI IMG/M metagenome (GOLD analysis project Ga0209181, IMG submission 187208) | Freshwater microbial communities from Lake Fryxell liftoff mats and glacier meltwater in Antarctica - MAT-05 (SPAdes) (version 2) | ecosystem: Environmental > Aquatic > Freshwater > Ice > Liftoff...
GCAGCCCTTCGGGCCTTCGGCTGGAGGCCATGGGCAGCCCTTCGGGCCTTCGGCTGGAGGCCATGGGCAGCCCTTCGGGCCTTCGGCTGGAGGCCATGGGCAGCCCTTCGGGCCTTCGGCTGGAGGCCATGGGCAGCCCTTCGGGCCTTCGGCTGGAGGCGTGCGATGACCGCTACCAGTGTTACCAGTGTCCACCTGCCGGCCCGTACCTCGCTCGCCGGCACCATCGTTCGTGGGGTCGATCGCAGAGGCGATCTCGACCTGCGCGCCGACGTCGTCGTCATCGGCACGGGCGCTGGTGGCGCGGTCGCGGCGCGGGTCTTCGCCGAGGCGGGGCTCGACGTCGTGGCGCTCGAAGAGGGCCCGCACATCACCGCGCGTGAGCACGGCGACATGCGCCCATCGCAGTCGCTGCGCCACGTCTGGCGCGATGGCGGCATGTCGTTCGCGGTCGGCCTCGGCGATACGCCCCTCATCAACGTGACGATGGGGCGCGTGGTCGGTGGTTCGTCGATGGTGACGGGTGGCGTCTGCCTGCGCACGCCCGACGACGTGCTCGACTACTGGGTGCGTGAACGCGGCCTGGGCGATCTCGGCCCGAGCGGAATGCGCGAGCATTTCGACGTGGTGGAGCAGTGGACAGGCGTCACCGAGGTGCCGGTAGCGATGCGCTCTCACGGCGTCACACGCTTTGGCGAAGGCCTGCAGAAGCTCTACGGCAAGGACGCGACGCTGACCTCGCTCCGTCGCAACACGCACGACTGTCAGGGCGAAAGCCGCTGCAACTTCGGCTGCCCACACGAGGCCAAACTCTCGGTCGATCTCAGCGTCATCCCGAAGAGCCTGGAGCGCGGCGCGACCGTCGTCTCCGATGCATTGGTCGAGCGCATCGTCATGCGCGGCCGCACCGCGACCGGCGTCACGGGCCGCCTTGGCAGCGGCCACCGCTTCGTCGTGCACGCGGACAAGGTCGTGCTCGCCGGCGGTGCCTGGCACAACCCACTGCTGCTGCGCCGCTCGGGCATGCGCTCGCGCGAGCTCGGCAAGCACATGACGCTGCACCCGAGCTTTCGCACAATGGCCCGCTTCGCCGAGCCGGTGCGCGGCTGGGAAGGCTCCCTGCAGAGCGCGTACGCCTCGCGCTTCATGCAAGATGGCCTGACGATGGTCGCCTTGTTCGTGCCGCCGGGTGTCGTCGCGGGTGGCATGCCCGGCATCGGCCCCGAGCACGTGCGGCGCGCCGGCGACCTGCAGAACATCGCGATGTTCGGCTGCCTCCTGCACGACGAGGGCGGTGGTCGCGTGTGGCCGGGCCCTAAGCGCGAGCCGATCGTCACCTATCGCATGGCCAAGCAGGACCGCGCTCGCCTGCCCGGCGCGGTAAGACAGATGGCCGAGATCTTCTTCGCGGCTGGCGCGCTCGAGGTGTTTACACCCGTCCTCGGCCTCGGCGCGCTGACGCCCGAACGCCTCAGCGCCACCAACTTCGATCGCATCCCCGGACGCCGCTTCGAGTGCACCTCGCAGCACCCGCTCGGCACCTGCCGCATGAGCAGCGACGCAGCGAGTGGCGTGGTCGACGGCCACGGCCGCGTCTGGGATACGAAGGGACTGTGGGTCGCCGACGGCAGCATCGTGCCGACCAGCCTCGGCGTGAACCCACAGGTCACCGTCATGGCGATGGCCCATCGCGTCGCGAGCGGGATCGTCGCAGGTCGCTGAGCGCCGAGTTCAGGGACGCATGCCTCGGAAGACCTGGGTCGCGAGTTCGCGCGCCAGCGTCTCGGGCGGGGCATCGAGGCCGGCCCAGCGCACGAGCCCATCGAGGTAGAGCATGGCCGCGCCGTGCATCGCGGACCACGCGACCAGCGCCAGGATCTGCGGGTCGCCTGCGGTCACCTTCTTGGCCCGCTGAGCGGCGACAATCGACGTGACGCACAGCGAGAAGACAGCACCTTCGCTGGCGCGCAAGGCTGGCGCGCGCGCCGCCTCGGGCGAGAACATCACGCGGAACAGACCCGGTCGCTGGATGGCGAAAGTGAAGTAGCCGATACCGAGGCCCCAGAAGCGGGCGAGTGGATCGGGCTGCGCCAGCTCGCTGTCGCTGGCGCCCTGCCCGCCCGCGTTGCAGTGCTCGAGCAGCTCGCGAAAGCCGCGCTCGGCGATAGCGACGAGCAGCGCCTCGCGATCGTGGAAGTGGCGATAGGGCGCCGCGTGCGTGACGCCGGCGCGGCGCGCGACCTCGCGCAGTCCGACCGACGCGGGGCCTTCCAGCTCGGCAAGCGTTATCGCCGCCAGGATCAGCCGTTCGCGCGTAGCGTGATCGCTGTCTACCGGCGCCGCGCTGGCGCCCGGCATGTCGGACGGCTCGGATGAGACGAGTGCGGGGCGCTTGAAGGCTCTGGCCATACCTCATAGTGGCGCGCGTTCGGGGCCGCCGTCAAGCTCGCTGCAGCAGGCGCTGGCGACTGCACAGTTGACAGTGTCTACATCGTTGCACTAGAGCAGGCCATCCGCACAGCGAGGGCGAGGCATGACGACCGACGGCAACGACAACAAGTTCTGGGACAAGCGCGGCACGCAGCATACGGGCCCATGGGACACGATCGTCATCGGCTCTGGCATGGGCGGCATGACCGCCGCCGCGATGCTCGCCAAGACCGGCCAGCGCGTGTTGGTGCTCGAGCAGCACTACGTGCCCGGCGGCTTCACCCACATGTTCAACCGCCCCGGCTACAGCTGGGATGTCGGTGTGCACGCGGTCGGCGAGGTCACGCGCCACAGCATGACCGGGCGGCTCCTCCACCACCTCACCGACGGTGACCTGAAGTGGGCTTCGCTCGGCCCGGTCTACGACGAGTTCCACTGGCCCGACGACTTCCGCATCGACTTCCCCGACGACCCACGCACCTTTCGCGACAACCTCGCGCAAGCCTTCCCGAACGAGACGCGCGCCATCGACGGCTACCTCGACGCGACCCGCGACGTGGCCGCGGCGATGCGCGGCTACTACCTCGCGCGCACGCTGCCGGCCGGCGTCGGCGGCATCGCTGAGAAGCTCCTGGCGAGGAAGGCGAGCGCCGCCTTCGGCGAGACGACCAAGGCGCGGCTCGATCGAATCAGCGGCAACGAGAAGTTGAAGAGCGTGCTCGCCTCGCAGTGGGGCTACTACGGCGCGCCGCCGTCGCGCAGCTCGTTCGCTATCCAGGCGCTGGTCACCAAGCACTTCATGCACGGCGGCTACTACCCGGTGGGCGGCGCCAGCGAGATCGCCAAGACGCTGCTCGGCACCGTCGCGAAGTCCGGCGGCTGGACCCGCATCTCGAGCGACGTCGAGACCATCGTCATCGAGAACGGGCGCGCGGTCGGCGTGAAGCTCGCCCCGAAAGGCTCCGATAGGTCGGGCGAGGTGATTCGCGCCAAGCGCGTCATCAGCGCGGCGGGCGTTCTGTCGACCGTACATCGCCTGCTGCCGCCCGAGGTAGCCAATGCCCACTGGGTCTCGAGCGTGAAGAAGCTGGCCCCGGCGCCCGCCCACGTCTGCCTCTACATCGGGTTCAAGGGCGACATCCGCAAGGCCGGCGCGACCGCCGCCAACAAGTGGTTCTACGAGACCTGGTCGACCGAGGCGGAGGCCTGGAACACGCGCCCCGGGCGCGAGCTGCCGGACGCGCCGTGCCTCTACTCGAGCTTCCCGTCGCTAAAGGATCCGCTGCACGACCCGGGCCCGGAGGAGCGCCACACCGGCGAGGTCGTGACGTTCGTTCCGTGGGACCAGTTTTCGCAGTGGGTCGACTCGCGCTGGAAGAAGCGTGGCGCGTCCTACGAGGAGTTCAAGGCGGCCATCACCCACCACATGCTCGAGCAGTTCTTGAAGCACATGCCGGGGCTGCGGCAGTACATCGACGTCGTCGAACTCTCGACCCCGGTCTCGACCGAGCACTTCACGCGCCCGATGGCCGGCTCGATCTACGGGATCGAGCCGACCCCGGAACGCTTTGCGTGCAAGTGGCTGCGCCCGCGCTCGCCGATCCCGGGCCTGTTCTTCGCGGGCTCGGAGGTAGCGACCGTCGGCGTCATCGGCGCGATGATGGGTGGCGTGCTCGCGGCGATGTCGGCCGAGCCGCTCGGAACCATCAAGCTCATGCGGCGCCTGGGCGACCGCGGCGTGGGCGGCGCAGCGTCATTCGCGTAGGCCTAATCCTAATACGGAAGAAGCCACGGCGCAGGACGGGAGACAGAATCGAGCGGAATTCGCGAAGCGAGGCGCGCGCGGCCTAGGAGCCGCCCCGAAGGCCAGCCTCATAGGCTGCCGAGGGGCGAGCGACGATGGCCCCGCGTGCATCGCGAGCGAATTCAGGGCGCGCTGATGACCGCGCCCTCGGCCGCGTTGCGCCACGACAAGGTGCTGACGATAGCGGCGCTGGCGTCCCACAGGGTGACGGTCTCGCTGTCGTTGTTCAGCGAGAGCGCGCCCGACGAGGCGGCGACAGCGTCGCGATGGCTGCCGCCGTCGTAGATGTGGACGCTGGCGCCGGCGGCGAGCGTGGTGCCGCTTCCAAAGACGTGGCGGTGCGGGTTGGTGATGTCGCCGATGCTCCAGCCGGAGAGGTTCACGGCGACGACGCCGCGGTTGACGATGGTCACATACTCTTCGGGGCGGTCACTGCCGACCGGGTTGGGGAGCGCGTTGGCGACGATGACATCGTCTATGGCGTTCTGGCCGGGGTCTCCGTGGCCGGGCTCCTCCACGGGCACGGTGGCGGCCCAGGGCGAGCCGTCGACGCGCAGGCCGGGCGAGCTGCGTAGCCCGGTCGGCGACAGCGCGCCGTGCTGGCCCCAGACACCGCCGTCGATGAGGCCGTTGAAGTCCAGGTCTTCCAGGCCGAGGTCGGCGCGGTGGATCGACTCGCCGGAGACGCCGACGCCGAAGCTGACCTGGTCGACGATGACACCCTGGGCGTTGCGCAGCCGCATCGTCTCCGCGTCGTTGTTGATGGCGAGTTGGGCGGACGAGGCGACGATGCGGTTGGCGGTCGTGCTGGGGCCCGAGTAGACGACCAGCGCCGCGTGCGGGGCGAGCGTCGTGCCGGCGGGGAAGACGTGGCGGGTGGCGCTGACCGCGTCGCCGATGGCCCAGCCCGACAGGTCGGCCGCTGCGTTACCGAGGTTCGCGACCTCGACGTACTCCTCGTTCTTGTCGACGCCGTCCGGGTTGGCCATCACCTCGGTCATCGCTACCAGCGGGCGGTCGGCGCAGAGGCTGGGCGGCGCGACCTGCGTGGCCATCGCCGACGAGACCTTGTAGATGCGGCAGAACTCCTGGACGTAGGGCGCGACGAAGCGAGGGCCGGATAGAATTGCGAGCGTCTCGTCGTTCTCGGTCGTGGCGCCGGTCGACCAGTTGTAGGAGCCGGTGACGACCATCGGGTCGCTGCCACCGGCGTCGACGATCATCACCTTGTCGTGCAGGCGACCACCGGCAAAGCCCGAGCTGTTCTCGTTGCCGTCGAGGTAGACACTGACACCGTTGGCCGCGAGGAAGTCGTCTTGGCTGTAGCGCGAGGTGGCGCTGCCCTTGTCGAAGACACCGACTACTTCTACGCCGCGCTGCTTCGCCGCGACCATGTCGGCGGCCACCTCCGCCAGGGTGAAGCTGTAGGTCATGAAGTAGACACGCGTCTGGGCGGTCGCGAGCACCTCGCGCAGGCGCGTGGCGGTGTCCTCCTTCGGGCTGAAGTGCAAGGTCACCGAACCACCGTCGAGCGCGACCGTCGGGCGCGTCGCGCGCGCGATCTTCTTCGGGCCGAACTTGCCGGCGAACATCTGCTCGAACTCGCCCTTGAAGATCGTAGCGAGCTCGGTCGAGTCGGCGAACACCAGGTTTTCGTCATTCTGCTCGGCCGCGTAGGTCGTGAAGTTCATCGAGCCGAAGGCGACGATGTGGCCATCGACCACCATGAACTTGTGGTGCATCAGCGCCGTGCTCGGGCGCAGCATCATCGGCACGCCGGCGGTCTGGATCGCCTTCAGACCGTTCGAGGTCGCGAGTTCGTCGCCGTGGCCGACGAAGCGCACGCGGATGCCGCGCGAGAAGGCGCGCAGCACGGCTTGCGTTATCGCCGCGTGATCGAAGCCGTAGACCGCGATGTCGACCGAGGTGGTCGCTGCGTTTATCGCTTCGATGACACGCTCGTCGATCGGCATGTCGACTTCGGTCGCGGCCGACGTGCCGGGGTTCGTGAACTCCACCTGCCAGGCGTTGGGCGCGAGCGTGAGCGGGCTCTCGGTGATCGCCGGCGCGAGCTCGGCGTCGAGCGTCGAGGTGTCGCAGGCGGTCGAGAACACGAGTGCGCATGCGCCAAGGAAGGCGCCCATACGGATCGACATGGCGAGGTCTCCAGGTGGCCTGCCCCAGAGCGGGTGGCGACGGGAGGACCTCGGGCGGATGCGCGGTAAACTTAATCGGCTCGGCCGAGCACGAAGCCCGGCCGAGACGTCAAGAGCGACATTGAGCGGGCTATGCGCCGCGTGTGCTCGCGAGAATTCGCGAAGCGAGGCGTGCGCGGCGAAGGAGCCGCGACGAGGCCAACCTCATAGGTTGCCGAGGAGCGAGCGACGATCGCTGCGTGTGCTCGCGAGAATTCGCGAAGCGAGGCGTGCGCGGCGAAGGAGCCGCGACGAGGCCAACCTCATAGGTTGCCGAGGAGCGAGCGACGATCGCTGCGTGTGCTCGCGAGAATTCGCGAAGCGAGGCGTGCGCGGCGAAGGAGCCGCGACGAGGCCAACCTCATAGGTTGCCGAGGAGCGAGCGACGATCGCTGCGTGTGCTCGCGAGAATTCGCGAAGCGAGGCGTGCGCGGCGAAGGAGCCGCGACGAGGCCAACCTCATAGGTTGCCGAGGAGCGAGCGACGATCGCCCCGCACGCATCGCGAGCGAATTCAATGCGTTGCGGTGCATTGGACGACTTCCCAGGCGCACGTGCCGTTGGTCTTCTTGGCGCAGACGCCGGTCGGGCCGGCGAGGGTGTCGCCGTCGGGGCAGAGCCAGTTCGGTAGCGTCGGGGCCGGGCCGCAGTCGGCATCGGGGCAGATGTCGGTGCCGCCGGGGCACTTCTTGACCTCCCACTGGCACTGGCCGCTCTTCTTCATGCAGCGGCCGCTGGGGCCAGCGATCGTGCGGTCGTCCCGGCACATGTAGTTGCCGGCGGTCGGGGCCTCGCCGCAGTCCTCGGGCTCGCACTCCGGCGTCTCGGGGCAGGACACGACTTTGTAGGCGCACTCGGTTCCGTGCGCGATGCACTCACCGGTCGGGCCCGACAGGGTCACGCCATCGGGGCACATCACCTGGTCGGCGTCGTCCGGCAGCGTGCCGCAGTCCCAGGGCTGGCAGCCCTCGGTCGGGAACGGAGCTGGGGTGTCATTGCTCGTGTCGTTTGGGAGCTTGCAGCCGCCGACGAACGAAGCGAACGAGACAACGGCGAGGGCGATGATGGATGCGCGCATGATGGACCTCCGCGTAGTGCGGCGGCCTTCTCGCCCATCATGACGCGCCGCGTCAAGCATTGGCTGAATTCACTCGCATCTCGTGAATGACATTCGCTAAACATGCGCTCAGGCGCTCAGGACGGCCTTTGCAGCGAGTGCACCGGGGCCGGCGGTGAGGCCGCCGCCGGGGTGTGAAGCGCCGCCGCCGATGAACAGACCGGCGATAGGCGTCGCGTAGCGGCCGGTCGCGAGCGACGGGCGGAACGACAAGAGCTGGTCCGGCGCGAGCTCACCATGGAGGAGGTGACCACCGTGCAGGCCAAAGCGGGTCTCGAGATCGACCGGCGTGATGAGCTGCATGGTCGTGACCTGGTCACGCACGCGTGGGCAATACGCCGCGAGCTGGCCGAGCGTCGCCTCGAGGCAGGCGGCCTTGGCCGACTCGGTCCAGCCGCCTTCGAGATCGTAGGACGCGGCATGCACACGCACGACCGCGACGTGGTGGCCCGGCGGCGCGAGCGTCGCGTCCGACATCGAGGGCACCGTCACCGACAGCGCCGGGGCCAGGGCGAAGCGGCGGTACTTGGCCGCGTCGAACGCCTTCTCGACCTCGTCCAAGGTCTCACCCGTCCGGAGGGCCTCGACCGCGGTGCCCGCGTGCGTCGTCAGCGGGCCGTTCAACCCCAGCAGTGCCAGCGCGGTCGCGCCACGCATGCGATAGACACGCGCGCCATCGGCGACCTCGAGCGGCAACCACGGGGGCCCGATGAGCTTCAGGAAGGTGGCCTTCGGATCGAGTGTCGAGAGCACCGTGTCGGCCAGGATCTCCTCGCCCGAAGCGAGCCGCACGCCGCGCACGCCGTCGCCAGCGACGAGGATGCGATCGACCTTCGCGCCGGTGCGCAGGGTCACGCCGTGACGCTTCGCGGTCGCCTCGAGCGCCGTGATGAGCGCCGGCGAGCCGCCTTCGATGCGGCCTGCGGACATGACCTCGCGCAGAAGCAACAGGACGGCAGTGTGCGCCGACCAGGGGCCGGTGAACGTGCCTTCGAGCGCCCCATACGAGAGGCCCGCGCGCAGGTGCTCGGTCGGGAAGACGTCGCGCAGGAAGTCGGCGACGCACATCGGCCCGACCCGCACGAGGTCCATCATCGCCTTCTTGCCGAGCTTGCGGACCGACCAGGCGGCGCGGCCGAGCGTCCAGATCGAGTCCTCGGACGAGAGCGGGGCGCGGTCGAGCAGGCCCAACAACGCGGGCTTCAGCGCATCGACTTGAGTGCGGAAGTCGTCCCACGCGTTCTTGTCGGCGGTCGAGACCGCGCCACTGAGGCCGTCTTTGGTGTCGGGTGCGAGGCGGATCTCGCCCTCGCTCTGGCCACGTGACGGCATCACGATGGTCGCGCGCGGCTTGCGCGCGAGCTTGATGTCCAGCGACTCGAGCACCCACGGCCGCACCAGCGACGTGTCCTCGTAGACGCCCGGCATGTGGTAGCCGGGGTGGAACTCGTGGCTCGCTGCGAGGCCACCGAGCACCGGATTCGCTTCTAGTACCGTGACCTTACGGCCCGACTTAGCCAGCATGGAAGCGGCCGCAAGCCCGTTGTGCCCGCCGCCGAGGACGAGGATGTGATCGCCGCGTTTGATCTTGGCGCTCATACCGCACCCTCCTTGAGCATGCGGACCGCGGCGAGCTGGCCCGGCGCGCCCATGATGCCGCCGCCCGGATGCGTGCCGGAGCCGCACATCCAGAGGTTGTCGACGGGGGTCTTGTAGCGCGCCCAGCCGGCGGCCGGACGCAGGAAGAAGAGCTGCTCGAGCGAGAGCTCGCCGTGGAAGATGTTGCCTTCGGTGAGCCCGAACTCCTGCTCGAGGTCCCACGGCGTGAGCACCTGCGTGTGCAGGATGTGGTCACGCAAGGTCGGCATGTACTCGGCGAGCGTGTCGATGACGTCTTTGCCGAACGCCTCGCGATGCTCGGGCCACGACGAGGGGCCGGTCTCGAGCTGGTAGGGCGCGTACTGCACGAAGCACGACATGATGTGCTTGCCCGGCGGTGCCAGCGACGAGTCGGTCAGCGTCGGGAACACGACGTTGATGTACGGACGCTTGCTCCAGCGGCCGTACTTCGCGTCATCATAGGCTTTTTCGAGGTAGGCGAGGGACGGCGCGATGGCGACGTCACCCCGCAGATGGAGACCGTCGCCCGGTCGGCAGGTCCACTCGGGGATGGCGTCGAGCGCGACGTTGACCTTGCCGCTCGACCCGCGCATGCGATAGCGGCTGATCGACGTGACGAGGTCGTCGGGCAGGTGCTCCTTGCCGACCAGCTTCAAGAACGTGCGGTGCGGATCGACGCCGGAAACGACGGCCTTGGCGCGCAGCTCACGACCGTCTTCGAGCACGACACCGATCGCCTTGTTGCCCTTCAAGAGCACCTTGGAGACACCCGCCGAGGTCTCGATGTCGGCGCCGAACGCGCGCGCCGACGCGGCGATCGACAGGCTGATGCCGCCGGTGCCGCCCTTCGAGAAGCCCCAGGCGCGGAAGGCGCCATCGATCTCGCCCATGTAGTGGTGCAAGAGCACGTAGGCGGTGCCCGGCGAGCGCACGCCGAGGAACGTGCCGATGATGCCCGAGCACGCCATGGGCGACTTGAGCTGGTCGGACTCGAACCACTCGTCGAGGAAGTCGGCGGAGCTCATCGTCATCATCTTGACGAAGCGGCTGAGCTCCTTGTCGCTCATGCCCTGCATGCGGTCGGCGAGGCCCTTCAAGCGACCGAGTTCGAACGGGTTGAAGCTCGTCGGATCGGGCGCGACCATGTCGATGATGGGCTTGACCCACTTCGCCATGCGCCCCATCGACTTGCCGAACTGCGGGTAGAGCTCGGCGTCCTTCTTCGAGAAGTGGGCGATCTCACGACGGGTTTTGTCGCTGTCAGGCCAGCGCACGAGGCCAGGGCCCTCGAGGTGCGGCGTGAAGCTGCACTCGAGTGGGAGAATCTCGAGGCCGTGCTGCGCGAGGTTCAGGTCGCGGATGATCTGCGGGCGCAGGAGCGACACGACGTAGCTGCAGACCGAGAAGTGGAAGCCCGGAAAGACCTCCTCGGTGACGGCGGCGCCGCCCAGCACGTGGCGCTTTTCGAGGACTTTGACCTTCTTGCCAGCCTTGGCGAGATAGGCCGCACAGATGAGGCCGTTGTGGCCGCCGCCGACGATGATGGCGTCATAGACGCTCGTGTTCGAAGTGCTCATCGTCATGCCTTCTTGCGGGGCGGGTCGTAGAACGGGAGCGCGACGACCTTGCACGGAACGCGCGTTCGCTCCCAGTCGGCGAGGATCTCGAAGTCGAGCTCGGTGCCGAGCGGCGCGACCTCGCGGATGACACTCGCCAACGCGAGGTTCTTCTTGAGCGTCGGCGACCACGCGCCCGAGCTGGCGTAGCCGACCTGCTTCATGCCGCGGAAGATCGGGATGCGCGAGCGCCACGCGGCGGTCGGGATCGACGGCGGCAGGTCATGGCGATCGAAGGCCGCCTCGAACGCGTCCCAGTCGATCTCCAAGCCCACGAACGCCCAGTGCGAGCCGTTCTTCTTCTCGGCGATCAAGGCGCGCTGGCCGATGAACGGCTCGCGATCGAGCTCGACGGTCCAGTCGAGACCGAGCTCGAACGGCGACGACTTCGAGGCCGGGTGCACGGTGTCGTAGGCCGAGTGGTAGTCGTTGCCCTGCAGGAGGAAGCCGGCTTCGATGCGCGAGATGTCGAGGGCGTCGAGGCCGATTGGCCAGATGCCGTAGTTCTTGCCGCGCGCCATCAATAGGTCCCAGAGCGCCAGTGCGTTGGCGTTGTCGACCCACACCTCGTAGCCGAGATCGCCGGTGTAGCCGGTGCGGCTGATGGTCGCCTTGAAGGGCGTCGGCGCATTGAAGGTTGCGTGCGTCCAGCCGAAGAACTTTACCGCCTCGAGGTCCGCGTCGCAGGCGGCCGCGAGCACTTTGCGCGAGGTCGGGCCCTGGAGTGCAACGGCCGCGACCTTGTCAGATAGATCATCGATCTGCACGTCGAGGCCGGCCGCGTGACGCGAGAACCAGAACCACGAGGGCGACGCCGACGTGATGCGCCAGGTGTTCTTGTCCATGCGCCAGCAGGTGCCGTCATCGAGCACCTTGCCGTCGTCGTCGCACCAACAGAGGTACGTGACGCGACCGGTCTTCAGCTTCGATACCGGGCGCGACATGACGTAGTCGAGGAGGCGCCCGGCGTCTTTGCCGCGCACCTCGTACTTGAAGAGCGGGCTCACATCGAGGAGGCCAGCACCTTGCCGGATGGCGTTGTACTCGCGCTCCGGGCTCTCGTCGTAGTGGCGCACGGCATAATAGCCGGACCAATGCTTCCAGAGCATGGAGGTGCAGAGCTCGGAGGTGCGCGCGTGGAACGGGGTCGGAAGCGGCATCCGGGCGCAATAGCCGCCGACATGGATCGGCGTCAATCGAATCGCGAAGGGGCTTCAGCACTCTCGGCGAATCGCAACGCATTGGTCATCTAACGTTCGCGTCGCGGAGCGAGTGTGCTAAGCGGCGGCGTCCGTGGCGAGCTGTCTGGTTCGGAGGTATGCGATGTCGTTCAGTCCTTTGGAGAAGGTGTCGACCTGGCGAAAGCTCTCGGTCGGGATGTGGGGTGCGCCGTCGAATCCGACCGCCCAGGGCGAGCGTGAAGTCGACCTCAACAAGACCCTGCCGTGGCTGGAAGAGGTCTCCGAGAAGTCGGGCGTCAAGGTCACCATCACCCATCTGTTCGTCGCGGCGATCGGCCGGATGCTGCGGAAGTACCCGGACTACAACGTCATCTTGAAGCGCAACCGGCCGTTTGTGCGCAGCACCGTCGACATCTTCGTGCAGGTCGCGGTCAAGGGCGAAGGCGGCAAGGCGGACCTGTCGGGCGTCAAGGTGCGCAACTGCGACACCACGACGGTCGTCGATGTCGCCAACCAGATCGCCTCGCGCGCGAAATCAATCCGCGCCGGCGACGACAAGGACATCGAGTCCGCCAAATCGTCGCTGCGCTTCATTCCGCCGCAGCTCGCGCCGTACCTGATGCGCGCGGTGTCGTTTCTGAACTACGACGTCGGCCTCGACATGTCGAAGCTCGGCCTCAAGCCCGACCCCTTCGGCAGCGCGATGGTCACCAACGTCGGTGGCTTCGACATCACGCAGGCCCTGGTGCCGCTGATGCCGACCTCGCGCGTCGGGTTCCTGTTCTGTCTCGGGCAGATCCACGACCGTGTGCGCGCGGTCGAGGGCCAGGCCGTCGTGCGTCCGTCGCTGCTCCTGACCGGCAGCTTCGACCATCGATTGTATGACGGGTTCCAGATCGGTCAGATGACCAAGATGGTCGATGACGTCGTGACCAACCCCGAGCAGTACGATCTGATTTGACGTCGATCTGACGCCGCTCCGGCGACCGCTATCGCGACGCGGGTCGATCGGACGTCGCTCCGGCGACCGCTATCGCGACGCGGGTCGATCTGACGCCGCTCCGGCGACCGCTATCGCGACGCGGGTCGATCGGACGTCGCTCCGGCGCGCCTTCGGCTTGCCTCTCGCGAGCCGAGGGCGAGCTCGCTAACGCGATGACGCGGTCGCCTTCGCTCGGCGTACATCGTCCAGAGCGAGCCCGCTAACGCGATGACGCGGTCGCCTTCGCTCGGGCGTCTGCGTAAGTGGTCCAGCGCTTCAACATGGTCGGCAAGGCGATGCGCGCGAGCGCGTTGATGAACGACTTGGGCAAGAACGCCTTGGCGGCGAGCTCGTTCCAATAGGTCACGCGCGTCTCGGTCGGCGAGACCGCCTCGAGTAGCCAGCCGCCATCGTTCTGCTTGAGTGTGTTCGAGCTGACGAGCGACCAGGTGAGCTTGTTGGGGCCTTCTTCGACCATGCGCAGCGTGTAGTCGAAGCCCTTCAAGAGGACCTTGAGCTGGAAGGCGACGACCGCGACGCTGCCGGTGCGCTCGACGATCGTCGCGCCTTTGATGTCGTCCAGGATCTTCGGGTACGCGAGGTAGTCCGTGATCGTGAGCCAGAAGGCTTCGATTGGGACAGGCGCGATAATGGTCTTTTCGCCACGGGTCGACATCGCGGGTCCTCTACTTGCTCCGCCGGATTCATGCAATCGCGGCGAGGCGCTCGGCCAGCTCGGCGGTCGTGAACGCCGGCAGGAGGCAATGGGTACCGACGCAGACCAGCGCCTGCGGCGGCAGATCGGTGCGTGCCTCGAGCAGCGGCCAGGTCAATGCCTCGTGGCGGCGCGTCGGCAGGATGGTCAGCGGTCGCGGCAAGGTGCGCGCATAGGCGAGCAGCTCGTCGGCCAGCGGACCAGCGCCGGTCACGACGATCGAGACCTGCGGCGACTCGGCCAAGGCGAGCGCATGCAGGAGCGTCGGGCACGCGAGCGGCGCACGCTCCAGCATGCGCGCCTGGACCGTGAAGACATCGTCGGCAAGCGCGCGGTAGAAATCGTTTGAGGTCAAAGCAAATAGCTGTACGGCCGCCAGCGCCAGCGCGTGTTGGCCCGCGGGATAGGGGCCATCGTGGTGCTCGCGGCTACGGCGGATGAGGTCGCCACGGCCAGCCGGCGTCGTGTAGAAGCCGCCGCCTTGCTCGGCCGGCGCCGCGAGCTTGGCATGCGCCTCGGCTATCACCGCTTCGGCCAGCGCGATGAGCTTCGGGTCGCCGAAGGTGCGGTGGGCTTCGATGAGGCCGAGCGCGAGGTGGCCGTAGTCGGTGATGAAGGCGTGGCGGCCCGGCAAGCGCTCGAGGCCCGTCAGCGAAGGCGTGACGGAGTCAGGCTGCCCATGCTGGCCGGTGAGGCGCGAACGAAGGACGTCAGCGAGCTCGCGGGCTGCGTCACGGGCGCGATCTGAATTGAACAAGCGCGCCAGCACCGAGAACGCCGAGAGCGCCAGCCCATTGAGGTCGGTCAGCACCTTGTCGTCGCGAATAGGCCGCGGCCGCGCGTCACGCGCATTGCGAAGCAGCGGATAATGCGGGTCCCAGCTCGCGCGCAGGCCAATCACGTCGGCATAGCCGAGCTGCTTTGCGAGCGCCTCGAGGTCGTTCGCACGCGGCTGTGGGATGTGGCTCGCGACCGGCTCCATGTGGCCGGACGGGCCGCGATGGGGCACGCCCGGGCTCACGTTCCAGGCGGTCGCGAGCAGCTTCGCGGTGCCTTCACCGAGCACCGCCGCGAGCGACTCCGGTGCCCACGCGTAGAAGCTCCCCTCCCCGCCCGGGTCGTCCGCGTCTTCGGCTGACGCATAGCCGAGGAAGCTGCCGTCGCTGCCAGTGACGCGCAGGTCGCGCAGGAGGTAGTCGCCGATCGCCAGCGCGGTCCGCTGGAAGTCGGGACGGCCTGCTGACACCGACGCGAGCGCGTAGGCGACCGCGAGCTGGGCGTTGTCGTAGAGCATCTTTTCGAAGTGCGGAACGCGCCATTCACGATCCGTTGCATAGCGATGAAATCCGCCTCCGACGCGGTCATGGAGGCCGGAGTCCTGCATCGCCTCCAATATCTCGACGGCCGTCGCGCGCGTGTCGGCGTCGCCGAGCGACATCGCGTAGACGAGCCACTGGCTCGGCGGGAACTTCGGCTGACCGCCAAAGCCCGGGTTGTCCGCATCGAACGTGCGCGCGACATCGGCCTTCGCGCGCTCGGTGATGCCGGCGGGCACCGAGGTCGGGCGTGCCAGTGCGAAGTTACCGAGGTGCTTGGCAAGCTCACGCGCCGAGTCGGCGACGCGCTGTGCGTCGTCGGTCCACAGCTGCGAGAGGTACCCGCAGAGGTCGACCCAGCGGTCGCGCGGGAAGTAGGTGCCCGCGAAGAACGGCCGCCCATCATGGTCGACGAACGCGTTGAGCGGCCAGCCGCCGTGCCCGTGCAGGGCCTGGACGGCGTCCATGTAGATCTCGTCGACCTCGGGCAGCTCCTCGCGGTCGACCTTGATGTTGACGAAGAGCCGGTTCATCAGCGCCGCGGTCTCGGGGTGCTCGAACGACTCGTGCGCCATCACGTGGCACCAGTGGCAGGTCGCGTAGCCGATCGACACCAGCACCGGCACATTGCGGCGCTTCGCTTCCGCGAAGGCGGCCGGGCTCCACTCGACCCAGTCGACCGGATTGTCTGCGTGCTGGCGGAGGTAGGGGCTCGACGATTGGGCGAGTGCGTTGGCCATGCGGCATGCTTGCCACAGGCCGGCCGGTCAGGTCACGTTCAGGTTGGGGCTCCAGCTACGTGACCGCCCACTTCTCGCAGAGACAAGCGGTCTGACACTCAGCCGAGGTTGTTGTGGCGCAGGAGGGCGTCGGTGCTCGGCTCGCGGCCGCGGAAGCGCTTGAAGACCTCCATCGGCGGCACGCTGCCACCGAGCGCGAGCACGGTCTCGCGGAAGCGGCGGCCGACTTCCGCGATCCGCTCGTCATCGTCGAGGCCGGCTTCTTCGAAGGCGGCATAGGCGTCGGCCGAGAGCACCTCGGCCCACTTGTACGAGTAGTAGCCGGCGGCGTAGCCACCTGCGAACAAGTGTCCGAAGCTGCAGAGGAAACGGTCCTCGGGCAAGGGGCTTATCACGGTGTTTTCGCTGGCGACCTGGCGCTGCACCTCCCAGATGGAGGTACCGCCGGCGGCATCGAACGCATGATGCAATTCGAGGTCGAGGCGCGCGAAGTAGATCTGGCGCAAGAAGGCCGAGCCGGCGCGATAGGTCGATGCGGCGAGGACCCGCTCGACCAGGCTCGCGGGGATGGGCTCGCTGGTCTGGTAGTGCTTGGCGAACGACGCGAGGGTCTTCGGGTGGCGCAGCCAGTTCTCCATGAACTGGCTCGGCAGCTCGACCGCGTCCCACTCGATGCCGCTGATGCCGGCAACCGGCAAGAGCTCCACGCGCGTGAGCATGTGCTGGAGCCCATGTCCGAGCTCGTGGAAGAGCGTCGAGACCTCGTTCCAGGTCATCAGGGAGGGGTTGTCGCCGACGGGCGCGGACTGGTTGCAGACGAGGTAGGCGATCGGCGTGCGGACCGCATGGCCGGCGGGTGCGAGGCGGCTACTGCGACCGCGCAGCTCATTCATCCAGGCGCCCCCGCGCTTGTCGGCTGGGCGGCTGTAGGGGTCGAGGAAGAAGCCGGCGATCGGCTGGCCGTCCGACATCACATCGAACCAGCGCACATCGGGATGCCAGCCGGTGCGATCTCCCTCGCGGATCTCGACGCCGAAGAGCTTGTGCACCAGCGCAATGACGCCTTCGAGCACGCGCGGCAGCGGGAAGTACGGCTTGAGGTCTTCATCTGAGTAGGTATAGCGGGCCTCGCGCAAGCGCCGCGCCCAGTAGCCGACGTCCCACAGCGCGAGCGCGTCCGTGGCGCCTTCGCTGCGCGCGAAGTCAGTCAGCTCGGCCAGCTCACGCTGGGCCGCCGGCTTGGACGACGTGTGCAGCGACGCGAGCAACGCCAGCGCGTCGGCGACCGAGGGTGCCATCTTCGCGTCGAGCGAGTAGTCGGCGAAGGTGTCGAAGCCGAGGAGCTGGGCTTGCGCTTTGCGCAAGGTGAGGATGCGCGCGATGCGGTCCGAGTTGTCGAGCTTGGCGTCGCCCTCGGGGCCGGCGCGGCCGATCCAGGCGCGATAGATCAGCTCGCGCAGGTCCCGGCGGTCGGCGTTCTCGAGGAACGGCATGACGCAGGTCGGGTCGAGCGTCAGGCGCCACGGACCGGCCTCGGGGGTCGCGGCCTCGTTGCCGGCGAGCTGCGCACTCTGCGCCATGAGGCCACGCAGGCTCGGCGGTGCGCCGGCCATCTCGTCTTCCTTGGTGAGCTCGTGATGCCATGCCTTGGTCGCGTCGACGAGGCTGTTGCCGAACTCCATGCCGAGCTGTGCGAGCTGCTGCTGGTTGGCGTTGAACTGGTCTTTTGCGTCGCCTGTCAGGCCGACGCCGCCGTGCCGCATCGCGCGCAACGCGAGCTCAACGGTGCGGGCGAGCGCGTTGTCGGCGATGCCTTCGGCGTTGGAGTACGCGCGGTAGAGCGCCTCCGATTGGCCTAGCCGCGAGTGGAACGTGACGACTTCCGGCTGGACGTCGGTAATCGCCTGTCGCAGCGCGTCGGTCGTGCGCACCGAGTTGAGGTGGTTGACGAGGCCCCAGGTCCAGCCGAGGCGGTCCTCCAGCTCTTCGCTGCGACCGACGATCTCGCCTATCGGGAGGCTGTCGGCGACCGCCTCCAGCGCGTCGAGATCGGCCTCCGCGCGGGCGAGCGTGAAGCGCACCGCGGGCACGACCTGCTCGACCCGGATGGCGGCGAAGTCGGGGATCTCGCCCCATGCCAGGAGCGGATTGCCAGCATCGGCAGCGGCTGGCGATACGGCGTTGGTCGCATCAGCGGGGGACTCTGACTGCGGGTCTGTCGACATGACTACCTCACCATGGCGCATCGGGCTATGTTGCCGCCTCGCTGGACGTAGCTCCCGAGGCAGGCTGCCAACGGCGATACTACAGGCCAGCGTGCGAGGGCTACCGAATGCGTTGTCTCGTGACCGGCGGTGCCGGCTTCATCGGTTCGTTTCTGTGCGAGCGACTGCTCGACCAGGGCCACGAGGTCATCTGCCTCGACAACTTCTACACCGGCAGGAAGCACAACATCGCGCACCTGCTGGACGACAAGCAGTTCGAGCTCATCCGACACGACGTCACCGAGCCCATCCTGTTGGAGGTCGACCGCATCTTCAATCTGGCGTGCCCCGCCTCACCGGTTCACTACCAGTACAACCCGGTCAAGACCGTGAAGACCTCGGTCATGGGCATGATCCACCTTCTCGGCCTCGCCAAGCGGGTGCGCGCGCGCATTCTGCAAGCCTCGACCTCCGAGGTCTACGGCGACCCCACGCAGCACCCGCAGACCGAGGACTACTGGGGCCACGTCAACCCGATCGGACCACGCGCTTGCTACGACGAAGGCAAGCGCGTCGCCGAGACGCTGTGCTTCGACTACCACCGCCAGAACGGGGTCGATGTGCGCGTCGTCCGCATCTTCAACACCTACGGGCCGCGCATGCTCACCGACGATGGACGGGTCGTCTCGAACTTCGTGGTGCAGGCCCTCCTCGGGCGCGACATAACCCTCTACGGCAACGGCGAGCAGACGCGCAGCTTCTGCTACGTCGACGACCTGGTCGACGGGCTCGTGCGCATGATGGACCAGATCGAGACGCGCGGTCCGGTGAACCTCGGCAACCCCGGCGAGTTCACCATCCGCGAGCTCGCCGAGCTGGTCATCGAGCTGACTGGGACGAAGTCGCGCATCGTGTCGCGCGGGCTCCCGCCAGATGATCCCGTGCGCCGCCAACCCGACATCACACGTGCGCGCACGCTGCTACAATGGGAGCCCAAGGTCGCCTTGCGCGAAGGTCTGATAAAGACGATCGCGTTCTTCGACGAGCTCCTGCGTGAGCAGCAGGCGACCCGCGCCAGCTAGCAGTTATCCCTTTCATATCAACCCATTGGAGAATCTCGCGCATGCGTCTTCCGACCCTTCTCAGTGCCCTCGTCCTGACCCTCGCTCCCGCGTTCGCGGCCTGCGACGACGACAAGGCGACCGACACCATCAGCGACTCCCTCTCACCCGACACGACCGGCGATACGGCTGGCGACACCAGCGTGAGCGATACGATCTCGGATACGACGACCGACGTGCCCACCGATGCGTGCGGCGTCGACACCATCTGCGGCGACACGAGCCCGGCGGACACGACCGACACGAGCACGCCCGAGACGGCCGCTGAAGTCGAGGTCAGCGCGCCCACGCGCGTCGAGGCCGCGTGCAGCGAAGCCGGCTACGCCGAGTGCTTCATCAACGACGACTGCCAGGCGGGCGAGCGCTGCGAGAACATGAGCGCCAACGACGTGGAGATCCCGTGCTGCGTCGCGGGCGCTCGTGGCACCAAGGTCGCGGGCGAGGCGTGCACATCGGAGAACGAGTGCGATACGTCGTTGTGCATCTCGTACAACGACGGCCCGCGCCTCTGCTCGAAGCCGTGCGACGGCTCGGGCACGGACTGCCCGGCGGCCGCATCTGCGTGCATCTTCGGGTTCTGCGTCCCAGAGTAGTTCCCGCGGCAACGCTCGGCCGAGCAAGCTTATATGCTGCGATAGGTTGCTGCTCGGATTCCGCCGAGCGCCGCGGCGAGAGCGACCGCGGCCAGGCGAGAGCGACCAGAGGTCGGGCGCGCTACTCGCTTGCGAGCGCTTCCAAGGCGCTGATGAACGTGCGTAGCGGCGCGCCCGTGGCACCAAAGCCGGTGCCCGGGTAGTCGCCGCCCCAGTTCCAGGTCGACGCGAAGATGTCGCTGTGCACGAGCCCTGCACGCGCGAAGTGCAGGAGGAAGTGGGCGGCATTTCGCGAGCCGGCGGCGTGCGGCATATAGCCCGGCAGGCGACCGGTGTTCTTCAGATCGGCCTCTTCGTCGCGATTGGCTTCGTAGTGCCAGGCGCGGCTCGGGAAGAAGTGCATGTCCTCGCCGCTCGCCTCCGACGCGGTGCGCAAGAGCTGCTCGATGTGCGGGCTGGCGAAGTGCACAGGCGTCGCATAGGGCCCGTAGGCTTGCAGCGCGGCGGTCGTGAGCGTCGCAAAGCAGAACGTTAGCTCGGGTGCGAAGCGGTCTTCCGCGTAGGAGAGACCGTCGGCCAACACGAGGCGCCCCTCGGCGTCGGTGTGGTCGATCTTCACGCGCTGGCCGCGGTGGCTCTTCACGACGGTGCCGGGGCGCATCGCGCGCTCGCCGACCGCGTTCTCGCAGGTCGGGATGCACAGGACGAGCGGGCGCGGATAGCCGCCCATGATGAGGTGGCGGAAGGCCGCAAACGCGAGCGCAGCGCCGGCCATGTCGTTGCGCATGTGCGACACGAACGACTCGTACGGCTTCACGTTGATGCCGCCAGTGTCGAACGTGATGCCCTTGCCGAGCAGCATCAGCGGACGCCGACTCTCGTTGCTGACCTCCGTTGACGGTGTCCAACGCGCAATCGCCAGGCGTGGCGGCGACGCGTCACTGGCCTGCCCGACCGCGAGCAACAGGTTCAGCCCGAGCTCGCGCAGGCGTGGCTCTTCCAGGATCTCGATCTCGAGCGAGCCGCCCTGCAAATCGAGGCTCGCGAGCTGGCGCACGTCCTCGCAGATCGACAGGCTCGTGCGCACGCTGGGATCTTCGTTGACCCAGCGTCGGAACAGGTCCTCACTCGCTGCGAAGCGCTCGGTCGCGACGTCGAGCCCGAGGCTCGCAGCGGTGCGGGCACGCGCCCCGAGCGCGCGTCGCAGGTCGAGTGCGATCGCTGAACGCACCGCCGCAGGTGCCGCCTCGGCGACGAGCTGCGGCACCGCGCCACGCAGATCGTAGAGCCTGCGAACGCGTCGCACGATCTGATCGACCTGCCAACGCAGCTCGGCCACGGGGCGCGTCCAGTCCGCCGCGATCTGGAGCTGGAGGCCAAGCTCATTGGCTTCGCCGCTGTTGGTACGCGACGCGATCTCGCTCAGGCGGGCTTCGAGCCCCACGCCCGCGATGACGGGCAGCCCGCTCGCCCCGAATCTCTGGTTGGTCTCGGCGGCAGCCGAAGGAGATTCGGCGGCCTCGCGATGCTCGTCCGACTTGGCCAGGAGATCGACACGGAAGGACTTTTCAGGGGTCGGCATGACGCGCTCGCTCACTTTCCGGGATGGCCACCGGCCAAGGGCACGGGGGGCGGCCCATGGCCCTTGTCGACTCGCGCCGCCTCGGCGATCTGCGCGACCGCGGACAGGATCCCGGTCGCCTCGTAGGGCATGAAGATCTTGTTGGCGGGGCCCATTGAAAGCTGCACCAGCGTCTCGAGGTAGCGGATGGCGATAACGTCCGGCGTCGCGGCGCCGCTGTGGATCGCGTCGAACTCGAGCTTGACCGCTTCGGCTTTTGCCTTGGCGACCTCGACCAGCGCCAGGGCGCGGCCTTGCGCATCGAGGATAGCGGCCTGCCGGCGGCCTTCGGCTTCCATGATGGCCGCGTCGCGCTCGCCCTGGGCGCGCAGGATCTGCGAGGCCTTGCGGCCTTCGGACTCGATGACGAGGGCGCGTCGCTCACGCTCGGCCTTCATCTGGCGCGACAGCGCCTCTTCGATCTCGGGCGGCGGGTTGATGTTCTTCAGCTCGACGCGCGTGACCTTGACGCCCCACTGGTCGGTCGCCTCGTCGAGCACGCGCTGCAGCTTGGCGTTGACCGTGTCACGGGAGGTGAGCGTCTCGTCGAGGTCGAGTTCGCCCATGATGTTGCGCATGGTCGTCACTGCGAGTTGGCGGATCGCGTTCGAGAGGTCGTCGATCTCGTACATCGCGCGCTCGGGCACGACGATGCGGAAGTAGATCACCGAGTCGACCTGCAGCGCGACGTTGTCCTTGGTGATGACCGGCTGCGGCGGGAAGTCCATGACCTGCTCACGCAGCTCGATCGTGCGCGTCATCTTGTGATGATCGGCCCTGAACGGGCGCACCGCGTCGATGATCGGGAAGATGAAATTCAACCCTGAATGCGCGACCTTGTGAAAGCGACCGAGGCGCTCGATCATCATGACCTGCGCCTGCGGCACGATGCGGATGCCCTTGAAGACTAGGAACAGGAAAAACGCGGCGATTGCGAGCGCGACTATCAGACCGGGATCGGGCTTCATCAGATGGCTCCTTCAGGGGGGCGAGGTGCTGTGGCACGGCGTGGGGTGACGATGAGGCGGGCGCCCTGGACCGCAACGACCTCGACCATCGCGCCGCGTTCGATACGCGTGTCGCGTGCCGCCGAGGCGGTCCAGCGGGCTCCGTCGAGCTGCACGGTGCCGGCGTGCACGTCACCGTCGATGGGCTCGACGCAGAGGGCCAGCTTACCGGGCATGTTCTCAGCGCCGGTGCGCAGTGTCGGGCCCTCGCGATGGAGATACTTGCGCGCGGGCACGATGAAGACGAAGCCCAGCACTCCGAAGACGACGATCTGGATCGGCAACGAGGCGCCGAGCCAGGCCGTCAGCGCTGCGAAGAAGGCCGACACGCCGAAGCTTCCGATGACGAAGGCCGGGACCAACATCTCGAGGATGAGGCCGGCCAGGGCGCCAATGATCCAATAGATAGCGGGGTGCATGCGCACGCACTCAACCCCGACACCGAGGGCGCGTCAACCTCCGCCGAAAACACGACACCGTCTTGTTTACGCGAGGGGACCTGGCGGTCTAGTTAGCGCAGGAGGGCTTTGCATGGCGACCAACGACAACATCGACAGCGACAACGTCACGGGCTCGAACGAGGACGCCGACGTGACGGTCGACCCCGGGGTCGCCCAAGCACTCACGTCCCGCTTCAGCCGCACCCGCAAGAACAGGGGGGCCGAGCCGAGCGACATGGAAGAGATCGCGCGTTATGTCGATGGCGACCTGCCGGCCGATCGACGCACCGCGGTCGAAGCACGCCTGCGCGCCGAGCCCGAGCTGAAGGCGATGGTCGACGATCTGGCGAAGCTCGAAGGTCAGGGCGGCTCCAATTCCGCGAATTCGAATGTCATCCCGCTGGTGATTCCGGCCGGCCGCACGGCGCGGGTCGGGCAATCGGGGCTCGGCACGCTGCGCGCGCTGCCGCCGGCCGAGACACGCAAGAACCCGCTGCGCACGGCGATCATAGGGATCGGCGCGGCGCTGGCCATCGCCGCGGTCGTGTTCCTGGTGACGCGCCCGGCCGTCCACACCGAGGGCACGCAGGGCGCGGGCATCGGCGACAAGCGTGATGGGATCGCTATCGGCTTCGAGGCGGGTCAGGCGGTCTTCGAGGTCGACGCGATCAGCAGCGGCGAGCTCACGGTGTTGGTCGCGACCCCGAACGGCACGCGCGCGGTCGGCCTGTGCGACGCCAAGAGCTGCCTCGTTACGCAAGACCAGTTGCCGCTTCGCGCTGGCAAGAACAGCGCGCGCGCAGTGATCGGCAGTGACAACGGCAGCTGCGCCTTCGTGCTCGCGCTCACCGCCAATGGCAGCAACCCCGGCAGCGCGCGCTCGGCGGCCTACGTCGACCCGCACGCGGCGGCCAAGGCGCTGGGCACGGTGGTCTCGAACGACACCTGCGTACTCGAGTCACTCGACCGCTTGCAGGGCGTCTCGGGCGCGCGTCACGTCGCCTTCATGAAGGTCCCGTAGCGCTGCTCGGCGCGAGCCGCGAGCGTCGGGGTCAAGATGAAGGCGGTCGCGACACCGAAGACGAGCCCGCCCAGGTGGGCTGCGTGATCGACACCGGCACCGCCCGAGGCGGCGCTGATGAGGAAGTTCGACACCAGCACGATGCTGCCGCCGAAGGTGCCGGCGACATAACGGATAGGGATCCGGCCGTGATGGCTCTGGAACCAGAGGCCCAGCGTGAAGCACAGCCCGGCGCAACCGGCGATGGCGGCGGACGCGCCGACGGTCGCGAACGGCAGGCCCAACATGGACTTCGCGACCAGGCTCGTGAGCCCACCGAAGGCCGCGCTGGCGAGAAAGAACGCGAGAAAGCGCGTGCGTCCCAAGACCTGCTCGAGCACGGGCCCGACGCCGGCCAGGGCGAGCATGTTGAGCGTGATGTGCTGCGCTTCACCCGGCAGGTGCAGGAACGCATAGGTCAGGAGCGACCACGGATGCGCGAAGCCGGGCTCGAGCCGGAACAGACGCTGCACATCGCGCGTGGTCGCCGAGCCTGCCAACGCGAGGCCCAGGAAGACCGCGAAGCAGGCGATGATCAGGAGCCATACGACGAGCGGCTCACGCACCGTGAACATCGCGCGAAAGGCACGGGTCAGGGCGCGTTCAGCGCGCACGTCGGCCTGCGCGTTCCGAAGCGCGACGACCTCAGCCAGCAGGTCGAGCCGATCACGCTCGGGATCGACCCGCTCGGCCGATGACAGGTGGCGCAGCAGGCGTCCCTTGGGCTGGTCGATGAGGCGGTCGAAGTGCTCGGCCAGAAAGGCCACGCGGCTCTTCGGGTAGCCACTGGTCGAGAAGCGCTCGGCCGCGACCGAACGCAACGACGCGGGCAACGCCGACGACGACTTGCCGATCGCGAGCGCCAGCGGCGACGCGTCCTGCTCGAGGTAGCGCCTCACGTTCGACTCGGCGACGTTGCCGAGCGACTGCTGCCAGGCGGCTTTGAGCCAGTAGGGAAGCCTATCCCAGTAGGCCATCGCGACGAGGCGCCCATCGAGCTTCGCGAGCGCATGGGTCTGCCCGGCCTGCGTCGGGGACGCGAGCATCGGGCGGCTCGGGGTCGGCGGGCTCACCAAGCTGAGATCGCCTGAGCAGGTCGGGCGGTCAACCTGATCAGGAATTCGTGGGCTGCACCCGGCCGAGCCGGGTGGTCCAGCCCATCAAGAATTCGTGAGCCACACTCGCACGAGCACGCTCGGCCGCTACAGAAGCTATCGTAACGGCCGAGTTGCTCGGCCGAGCGTCTCGAGCACAATTCGCCCTGCGGGCGGACATGACGCCGGCCGTGAATTCCGAGCGCGATAGGCATCACGTCGACCGGGCGACGATCGCCTGATTTCTCGTTGCTCTCGCCTTGCCACGGCTTCGCCTGCTCGCCGAATTCGAAGACCAGCCATCTCGCCTGGTTGCGGGATGGCCGCGCGAGGCCATCTCGACCGGCGAGATGCCCTATCAATTGCTGCCGCGCCTCGGCGGACCCAACCACCTGCGCGGCTGGTACGAGGGGCACCTGCGCGACCGGCACTCGTTCCTGGCCCAGCTCGAGTGGCGCTTTCCGATCGCCGGACGCATCGGCGGCGCGGCCTTCGGCGCGATCGGCGAAGCGGTCCCGAACCTCGGGGACCTCTCGTTGGAGCGGGTGCGCGCGGGCGGCGGGGTCGGCCTGCGATATCTGTTGAACCAGCGCCAGAACGTGACGATCCGGCTCGACCTCGCCTGGGGCAGCGGCTTTGGCGCGTACTTCGACGTGCTCGAAGCCTTCTGAGCTACGGCACGACCCGCCGTCGCTGGCTCCGCCGCCAGTTCACCTTCTGGAAGATTTGGCGCATTCTCGCGCCATGACCCCTCCCGAGAAGCGCGACAAGGGCACCCGGATCATCCCTCGCGGGGCCAACTCGAAGCCGGCCGACGCCTCGCTGCAGGTGCCTCCGCCCCTGCCCGCTGCGTTCGAGTCGCACACGCCGTCGATCGAGCGCAACGCCACCCCAGTTCGTGCAGCCAATCAAGCTTCGCCGCGAGCCCCTGCGACACCTGCCGTCACCGCGTCCACGCCGGTCGCACCCACCACGGCGTCGGGCCCGGCGACCGATCTACAGCGCTGGGCCGCGACGTTCGGGGCCGAGCCGCGCGTCTCGGTGCCCGAGGCCGAGGCACCGAAGTCGCGACCAGTCGCATACCCCGAAGCCGCCCGCAGCGCGGTCGCCAACACCGCGAGCGACAACAGCGCGGCCCGTCGCTACGCGGTCGAGAGCGCACTCGGTCGCGGCGGAGTCGGCGAGGTCGACCTGGTGTTGGACCGCGACCTCGGCCGCAAGGTCGCCAAGAAGCGGCTGCGCAGCGAGTTCCGCAACGAGCCGCTGCTCATCCAGGCCTTCCTCGAGGAGGCGATGATCGCCGGCGCGTTGGAACACCCCGGCATCGTGCCCGTGCACGACATCGGCGTGAGCCCGGGCGAGGGGCCCTGGTACACGATGAAGCGGCTGCAGGGTGAGCCGCTCGCGACCATCCTCTCGCGCCTGCGCGGCGCCTACCTCGAGACGCTCAAGCAGTGGCCGCTGGCGCGCCTGGTCGAGGTCTTCGTACAGTCGCTGCGCGCCATCGCGCACGCGCACGGACGCGGCGTCGTGCACTGCGATCTCAAGCCCGGCAACATCCTGGTCGGCGAGCTCGGCGAGGTCGTGGTGGTCGACTGGGGCCTCGCAAAGGTCCTCGGCGAGGGCGGCTTGCACCAGGCTCGAACCCGCCTGTGGAGCGGTTCTCCGGGGTACATGCCGCCGGAGCAGGCGACCTCGGAGGACGTCAGCCTCATCGACACGCGCGCCGATATCTGGGCGCTCGGCGCCATCCTCTACGAGCTGATGACGCTGGTCGTGCCGCAGGCGCTGATCGATGGCAGCGTGCCGGAGCCGGCGACCGATGGTTCGTTCGCGGAGCTCGTGTCGCTCAAGCGGCGCATGGCGCTCGGGCCGTATCGGCGCGAAGTCCCGCCCGAACTCGAGGCGGTCTGTGTCCGGGCGCTGGCGCTCGACCCGCGGGATCGCTTCGACAACGTGCTCGAGATCCTGGTCGCGGTGGAGGGCTGGCTTCAGGGAACGCAAGAGCGCGAACGCCGCGAGACGCGGGTCGTGGCCGCGGCCGCCGCGGTCGACGCGGTCCTCTTGAGTGGTGCCGGGGACATCGCCCGCATCAAGGTCGCGACCGACATGTTGATCGACGCGCTGCGCGATTCGCCGGGTCGACCCGAGCTCGTCTGGCGCGGCAGCTCGCTCTACTGGCTGGTCTTCCGCGAGCTTTACAAGACCCCGACTCCAGAGCTGCGAGCCGTCGCGACGACGCTGCTCGACCGGCTCGCCGGCCTGGTCGTGCCCGAGCCGGGTGATGGCCAGGACATCGGTCCGTGGATCGAAGCGCTCGACGAGGTCGCCGACGAGGCGCCACGCGTCAGGTCTTTGTCAAATCGTCTCAAGGCGTTGCACGCCACGCCGCTGTTCGCGGGGCTCGGCGGTCACGAGCTACTGCCCGTCGCGAGTGCGGTCGAGGTCAAGAAGATCGCGGCCGGTCAGGCCCTGTTCCACGAGGGCGAGCCGGGCGACGCGCTGTGGGTCCTGGTGAGCGGCGAGGTCTCGGTCGAGGCCGGCGGCAAGCAGCTCACGACCATGCAGCCACCCGCCTGCTTCGGCGAGATAGCGCTGGTCGATCGTTCGACCCGGACCGCCTCGGTCGTCGCGGCGACCGACGTGCTCGCGCTCACGCTGACCGCCGACAAGTTCGGTAGCCTCGTGCGCCAGCATGGTGCCATCGCGATGGGGGTCATGCGGCTCCTCGCCGCCCGCTTGCGGAGCGCCACCGCCCGCGAAATCGCAGGCCACGATTAGCACCCGACCTGTAACGGTTGCGGGCGTTTCTTCCTGCGTCGTATCGGTCCCGCTGATGGGACCTGCGCGGCTCGCATCGGTCCGCTTCGCGGCCCTCACGACCAGCTCCGGTCCGAGGCGCAACCTGCCGTTGCTTCCTGCTTGGCGAGGTCTGCGGCCGGGAGTATGGTCCCGCCCCGCTGGCCTGCGGCCATGCCTACATCGCCTTCGGCCTGGCCGATACGGAGCAGCAGTGACCGAGCTCGTTCGACGACGCACCGCCCTCTACGACACGCACGTGGCGATGGGCGCCCGCATGGTGGAGTTCGCCGGCTACGACATGCCCGTCCAGTACGACGGCATCCTGGCCGAGCACGAGCGGGTGCGGCAGCGCGTCGGCCTGTTCGACGTGTCGCACATGGGCGAGGTGCGCATCATCGGCAAGGACGCGCTGGCCGCCGTCAACCGCCTCATCACCAACGATCTCAATCGGGTGAAGGACGGCCGCGCGCAGTACACCGCGCTGTGCCACGAAGACGGCACCATCGTCGACGACCTCATCTGCTACCGGATCTCCCCGGAAGAGATCTTCATCTGCGTCAACGCCAGCAACCGCCACGCCGACGTCGCCCACATGCGTGAGCGCCTCTCCGGCGAAGCGACGCTCGCGGACGAGAGCGACGCGTTCTCGCAAATCGCCGTCCAGGGCCCCAACGCGCCCGAGGTCTTGAAGCGCGTCTTCGGCGCGGCCATGGCCTCGACCAGCGCGTTCAAGATCCGCGCGGCGACATTCGACGGGGCCGGCTGCTACTACGCGACCACCGGCTACACCGGCGCGCCGGGCGCCGAGATCTACCTGCCCAATGACCGCGCGACCTCTCTCTGGGCGGCCCTGATGGAGGCCGGCAAGGACCTCGGCATCGGCGGCGCGGGCCTTGGCGCACGCGACACGCTGCGCCTCGAGATGGCCTACTGCCTCTACGGCAACGACATCGATCGCACGACCACGCCGCTCGAAGCCGGCCTCGGCTGGGTGACGCGCCTCGACAAGGACGACTTCGTCGGCAAGGCCGCGCTGGTCGCTCAAGAGGCCGCCGGCGTGCCGCGTCGCCTGGTCGGCATCGAGGTTTCGGACCGCGGGATCCCGCGCCACGGGTACGCCATCAAGCATGCCGGCGCCGAGGTCGGCCACGTCACCTCGGGCACCATGTCGCCGTCCACCGGGCGCGCCATCGGCTTGGCCTACGTGCCGACCGCGCTGTCCGCTGTCGGCACCGAATTCGTCGTCGACTGCCGCGGCAAGGACAAGCTCGCCCGCGTCGTCGCCACACCTTTCTATTGCATTGGCGGGCAGCCTGGCTCCGCCAGGCCTTCTGCCAATTCTGCGCCGGTCTGACACCGGGCACTGCTCAGGGGAAACCACATGTCGAAGGTTCCGGCCGATCTCCGCTACACGAAAGACCACGAGTGGGCGCGCAAAGACGGCGACGTCGTGCACGTCGGCATCACCGACTACGCGCAGGAGCACCTGGGCGACGTCGTCATGGTCGAGCTGCCCAAGGTCGGGCAGTCGCTCGCCGCTCACAAGGTCTTTGGCACGGTCGAGTCCCCCAAGAGCGTATCCGACCTGTTCGCGCCGATCGCGGGCACCGTCAGCGCCGTCAACGACGCGCTCGACGCCAACCCCGAGAAGGTCAACAGCGACTGCTACGGCGACGGCTGGGTGTGCGCGCTGACCGTCAGCGACGGCGCCGAGTTCGAGGCCCTGATGGACGCCGATGCTTACACCGCGTTCCTCGCTAGCCTCGACGCCTGATGCGCTACATCCCGCATACCGAGGCCGATGTCCGCTCGATGCTGGCGACCATCGGTGTCCCGACGGTCGACGCGCTGTTCGACTCGATCCCCACCTCCCTCCAGCTCGGGCGCCCGCTCGAGGTGCCGTCGGCGATGGCCGAGCCCGACCTGCGCGCGCACATGCGCGACCTCGCCGAACGCAACGTGGCGATGTCGCGCGCGGTGTCGTTCCTCGGTGGCGGCGTCTATCGCCACTACGCGCCGGTCGCTGTCTCCCAGCTCCTCTTGCGTGGCGAGATCTACACCGCGTACACGCCGTATCAACCTGAGATTGCTCAGGGAACGCTGCAGATCATCTTCGAGTTCCAGACCCTCGTGAGCGAGCTCATCGGGGCCGAGGTCGTCAACGCGTCGATGTACGACGGGTCGACCGCGCTGGCTGAAGCGGCGCTGATGGCGATGCGCGTCAGCAACAAGTCGCAGCGGGTCCTGCTGTCGCGCGCGCTGCACCCGCAGTGGCGCGAGGTCACGCGCGTCTTCGTCGAGAGCGCGGGCGGCACCATCGTCGACATCGACGTCGGCAAGGACGGCCGCACCGATCTCGCCCATGTCGAGCGTGAGCTCGAGGCGGGCGCAGCCGCGGTCATGCTCGGCTACCCGTCGTTCTTCGGCACCTTCGACGACCTGCCGGGCGGTCGCGCGCTGTGCGACAAATACGGCTCGCTGCTGGTCGCCTCGTTCCAGGAAGCCGCCGCCTTCGGCCTCATTACGTCGCCGGGCGAGCTGGGCGCCGACATCATCGCCGGCGAAGGCCAGAGCCTCGGTGTGCCCGCCTCGCTCGGCGGCCCACACCTGGGTCTCTTCGGCACGCGCGAGAAGTACCTGCGCCAGATGCCCGGCCGCCTCGCGGGCGAGACGGTCGACTCACGCGGCAACCGCGGCTTCGTGCTGACGATGTCCACCCGCGAGCAGCACATCCGCCGCGAGAAGGCGACGTCCAACATCTGCACCAACGTGGCGCTGATGGCGACCGCGTCGACCATCGCGATGGTGTTGCTTGGGCCCAATGGCCTGGCGACCGTCGCGCGCGCCTCGCACCTGCGCGCCGAGGAAGCAAAGGACAAGGTCTTCGCGCTCCCCGGCTTCGCGCCGTACTTCCCGGACAGCCCGACGTTCAACGAGTTCGTCGTGCGCACGCCAAAGCGCGCCGACGCCTACGTCGACGCGCTGGCGCCGCGCAAGATCGCTCCGGGCATCGCGCTCGGCGCGTTCGCGAAGGAACTCGGCGACGCCACCCTCTCGCACGCGCTCCTCATCGCTGCGACCGAGCTCACGACCGAGGCGGACATCGACGCTCTGGTCGCCGGTCTCGCCTCCGTCTGAGTCCAACTCCCAGCGGTCGATACCCGCGGCCGAGCCGGCTCCGCCGCTACGATCCCTCGTAGCGGCGGAGCCCACTCGGCCGACTTGCGTCGACTCCTGACATCACGTGTCGAGCTCGCTCGGCCGACGTGCGTCGAGCTCTCGAAACGACGTGTCGACCTCACCGAAGGCGTGAGTGGCGCTAGCGCAACCGCTCCAAACGGGATCGGCTTCACTATCGAAGGTCACCTCCACACGATTCCGATCCGACCCCGGTTACAATCGGCAGATGGGACACGTAGCACCTCCCGACCGCATGAATTCTAGCAGTGCACACTAATTCTCGCGGCCTCCGTCAACCGCGCTCAAGAGCTCTATTGCGGCATAGGGCTCCACGGATTATACCGGCATTGTCCTTTCTGCCGCCTGTATCCCGTGCGACAGTGACGTTCTCCCGTCGCCGCCTGCCGCCCAGCCCACTCAAAATCAGAGTCACACTCATGACTGCAACCGCACGTCTAAGGGCACTCGTCTGCCTGCTCTCCCTGTCGTCAGTCGCACTGACCACAGCGGCCAATGCCGCAGACGAGATTATCCCGCCTGGCGCCTATATCATCCAGATGGCGCCGGCTACGCGCACTCAGGATAACCAGCTTCACCCGTACGGTATGGTGCGCGAGCTGGTCGTCGAGAAGCAGGTGCCCGTGCTCTGGGCGATCAAGACCGGCAAGGCCAAGGACGGCATCGACTTCACCGTCGACGGCGTGGACTTTCGCAGCAGCGCCTTCATCGTCACGGCGCAGTACGCAGCCGCCGCCGCGACCACCATCGCCGACTGGACCCGCACCTGTACGGGCGCGACCCAACCCAAGTGCGGCGTCGTCGTACACCAGACCACGGCCAGCTTCACCGCGCCCGTCTTCAAGCGCATCACCGCGTTCCCGAACGTGGTCATCAACACCGAGAACGCCGACATCGTTAGCGGCTATCTCGCCGCCGCTGGCGTGCCCGCTAGCGGCTACACCAACGCGCTGCCCAACGATCTCGACGCCTGCGCAGACGCCTACTCGATGCCCCACTCGACCCCGACCTGGGACAACCACGGCAAACTCAAAGAGTACGTCGGGCGCGGCGGCTATCTGTGGACGTCGTGCTTGACGCCGAACGTGCTCGAGAACGTCGACTCGCCCGACGCCGACACCGATCCCGATCTCAACTTCCTCTCGAACCGCATGTTCGTCCGAAACACGACGACCCCTCCGGTCAAGCCCTACACCTACCCGTCGTCCTTCGATGATCACCCGATCATGCAGTTCATGGGCGTCCTGGACGACGCCGCCAACTTCGGGGCCGAGAACGTCTACGTACCGACCCAGGCCGGCTGGCGCGCGACCACCCAGATCCCGGTCTTCGACCCCGTCCAGGGCAACCTCGGCCTCGCCAGTAACCAGTCGCCCGGCCCCGCGGCCATCGTCGCGTTCGGCCCGGCCTACGGCGTCGCGGCCAACGGCCTCGTGATGTACTCCGGTGGTCACAACTACCTCTTCAGCAGCCAGTACAGCTACGAGGCGATCCGCGCATACCTGAACTTCCTGTTGCTCGCCGCGGTCGACAAGGGCGTGCAGGTCACTACCACCATCCCGAGCCCGATCTTCTCGGCCGGCGCCTACACCGTGACCGCCAACGCCACCAACGGCAGCGGCAACTACGGCTATCAGTGGACCAGCACCTGCGGCGGCAGCTTCGCCAACAGCATCGTGGCCTCGACCACGTTCACCGCGCCGGCCGTCACGACCGACACCCCCTGCATCATCCAGGTCTCGGTCCTCGACACCTGCGCCCGCGCGGGCTTCAGCTCGGACGCGATCATCATCTCGTCGCGCGCCCCCATCGCCTACAACACCTCGCTGCAGGTCAACGAAGACGCGCCGGCAACGGCGCTCGCGATCACCGCGCCGCTCGATCCCGATGGCACTTCCAGCGCGCTGGTCGTGACCGTGACCGGCCTCCCGACCCTCGCCCAGGGCACCATCAAGAAGGCCAACGGCACCGACGTCACCAATGGTATGACGCTCACCCCGGCCGAACTCGTCGGCCTCACGTTCACGCCCGCGCTCAACTACTTCGGCACGCCGGGCGACTTCACCTACAGCGTCAAGGACGCCGACCAGCTCACCGCCAATGGCAAGGTCACGCTGTCAGTGCTCCCGGTAAACGACGCGCCCGTCGCCACCAATGACAGCGGCCTCACCCAGAAGAACACGACCCTCGTGATGAGCCCCGCTGTCACCAACAACGACAGCGATGTCGACGGCAGCATCAACGTCGCCAGCGTCGATCTCGACCCGACCACGAGCGGCCGTCAGACGACCTTCGTCGACACCCACGGCACCTGGAGCGTCAGCGACACCGGCATCGTCACGTTCGTCCCGACCACCGGCTTCACCGGCAGCGAATCGGTGACCTACGTCGTCCTCGACAACCTCGGCGCCGTCTCGAACGCCGCGACCATCACCGTGAAGGTCAACGCACCGCCGGTCGCGGTCGCCGACAGCGCCACCACCCCGCAAGGCCAGGCAGTCGTGTTCGCAGCCACGCTGACCAACAACGACAGCGACAGCGACGGCACACTGGTGCTCGCCAGCATCGACCTCGACCCGACCACCGTCGGCATCCAGACCACGCACACGATCACTGGCGAAGGCACTTACACCGTCACCGCCGGCATCGTCACGTTCACCCCGGTGTCCACGTTCGCCGGCATCTCGACGATCAACTACGTCGTCAGCGACAACGACGGCGGCCTCTCGAACCAGGCGGCGATCAGCGTCACCGTGCTCGCGACCGCCACCGCCAGCGATGACACCTACGGCGTCACCAACGGCCAGGTTCTCACCGTCGCAACCGGCAGCGGGCTCCTCGCCAACGACACGGTCGGCAACGGCAACACCGGCACGGTCGCACTGCTCGGCGGCGGCCCCAACCCGACCACCCAGGGCAGCCTGGTCCTCAACGCCAACGGCTCGTTCACGTTCACGCCGGTCGCCGGCTTCAGCGGCCCCGTCACGTTCGACTACACGCTGACCTCCAGCAACACCCAGACCGACACGGCCACCGTCACCATCAACGTGAACGCCCCGCCAGTGGCCGTCAACGACAGCACCAGCACCCAGAAGAACACGCCGGTCACCCTCACGGTCACCAGCAACGACACGGACAGCGACGGCACGATCAACGTCGCCAGCGTCGACCTCGACCCGGCGACCATCGGTATCCAGACGACCCGCACGACAGCGGCCGGCGCATGGAGCGTCACCAACCTCGGCGCCGTCACGTTCACCCCGATCGCGACGTTCACTGGCGCCGCGACCCTCACCTATGTGGTCGCCGACGACGATGGCGGTCTCTCGGCGCCTGCCACGATTACCGTCAACGTCAACGCTCCGCCGGTCGCGGTCGCTGACACCAGTACGACCGTGCAGGGCACGCCCGTCACGCTCGTTGCCGCCTTGACTGCCAACGACAGCGACAGCGACGGCACGCTCGTGCTTGCCACAGTCGATCTCGACCCGGCCACGGCCGGCGTGCAGACCACGCGCACCATCGCCGGCGAAGGCACTTACAGTGTCACGGCGGGCATCCTGACGTTCACCCCGGTGGCCGCGTTCGTCGGCACCTCGACCATCAACTACGTGGTCAGTGACAACGCGGGCGCTATCTCGAATGCGGCCGCTATCACCATCACGGTGCTCGCCCCCGCGGTCGCCAGCGACGACACCTACGCCGCCACCGCTGGCACGACGCTCACCGTCGGCAGCCTGACCGGCCTCCTCGCCAACGACAGCGTCGGCAGCGGCAACACCGCCACCGTCGCCATCGTCGCCAACACCGCCCCTGACGCCACGAAGGGAACCCTCGTGCTGGCCGCCGATGGCACCTTCACGTTCGTGCCCGCGGCCGGCTTCAGCGGTGCAGTCACGTTCGACTACACGCTCATGTCCAGCAACGGCCAGACCGACGTCGCGACCGTGACGATCAACGTCAACACCCCGCCGGTCGCCAACAACGACAGCGCGACCGGCCTCCAGGGTGTGACCGTCGTCTTCGCCGCCGCGCTTACCACCAACGACAGCGACAAGGACGGCACGCTGGTGCTCGCGACCATCGACCTCGACCCGGCCACCGTCGGCATCCAGACGAGCCGAACGGTCGCAGGCCAGGGCACCTTCAGCGTCAACGCCGCGGGCATCGTGACGTTCGTCCCGGTCGCGACCTTCGTCGGCAGCGCGACCATCACCTATGTTGTCAGCGACGACGACGGCGCCACCTCCAACGTCGCGACCATCGCGGTCACCGTGCTCGCCCCGGCCGCCGCGAACGACGATGTTTACAGTGTCAACGCCGGCGCCACCCTGGCCCTGCCAGTCGGCGCCATCATCGCCAACGACACGCTCGGCAGCGGTGTCACGGGCACCGTCGCGCTGGTCGGCAACGGCCCCGATCCGGTCACCCAGGGCACGCTCACGCTGGCCCCGGATGGAAGCCTCACGTTCGTTCCGGTCGCCGGCTTCAGCGGCACCGTCAGCTTCGACTACAACCTCACCTCAAGCACCGGTCTGACCGACCGCGCGACGGTCACCATCAACGTCAACGGCCCGCCGGTCGCAGGCGATGACACCATCACTACGCCCGAGGACATCCCGGTCCGCATCACCGTGCTCGGGAACGACACCGACCCCGACGGCGACGACCTGGTGCCGACCATCATCACGACCCCGAGCCACGGCACCGTGCTGGTCGATGGCGACGGCGTCATCACCTACGTGCCCACCCCCGGCTACAACGGCCCCGATAGCTTCACTTACGAGGTCTGCGACCTCACCGACCTGGCCGAGCTGTGCGACACCGCGACCGTCACGCTGACCGTCACCCCGGTCAACGACCCGCCCGTCGGCGGCGACGACATCGTCGCCACGCCCGAGGACACCCCGGTCCTCATCGCCGTCCTGACCAACGACAGCGACCCCGATGGCGACCCGGTCCACGTCGGCAACATCGCCATCCCGCCGCAGCACGGCACTGCCGAGATCACCCCTGATGGCTCGGTGCTCTACACGCCCGACCCCGATTTCAGCGGCACCGACACGTTCACCTACGCGCTCTGCGACCCATCCGACCTGTGCGTGCTGGTCGTCGTCATCACCCACGTGACGCCCGTGCAAGACCCGCCCACGGCCAACGACGACAGCGCCGCGACCGCGGTCGCCACGCCGGTCAACGTGCCCGTGCTCACCAATGACAGCGACCCCGATGGCGACGTCCTGCACGTGCAAGCGATCGCCGTGCCGCCCACGAACGGCCAAGCCAAGATCAACGAAAACGGCACCATCACCTACACGCCGAATGCCGGCTTCGTAGGTAACGACAACTTCGTCTACACGGTCTGCGATGCCAGCACCTGCGACACCGCCAGCGTCAGCGTCAGCGTCGGCAGCGGCAACGCGGCGCCGGTCGCCTTGGCCGACAGCGAGACCACCGGGCGCGGCGTGCCGGTGCTCATCGCCGTCGTCGCCAACGACAGCGACCCCGATGGCGATGACCTCGTGCCCGGCGCCCTCGGCCAGCCGAACCACGGCCAGACCGCTTGGATCAATGGGGAAATTCGCTACACGCCGGACGCCGGCTTCAGCGGCCAAGACACCTTCTGGTACGAGATCTGTGACGCCAATCTGTGCACCAGCGCGCTGGTCACCATCACTGTCGAGACCGGCGCCAACACCGCACCGGTCGCGGTCGACGACCTGACCTCGACGCCGCAGAACACGCCGAAAACGATCGTCGTCGTCGCCAACGACTTCGATCCCGATGGCGACACGCTCACCGTCAGCCAGCTCGGCACCCCGGCCCACGGAACCGCCACCCTCGGCAACGACGGCAGCGTCACCTACACGCCCGCCAACGGCTTCGTCGGTGTCGACAGCTTCTCCGTGACGATCTCGGACGGCCACGGTGGTACGGCTACCTCGACGACGACGGTCATCGTGACGCCCGCCGCCAACCGCCCGCCGGTTGCCACGGACGACAGCTACGTGGCGCCCAACGACGCGCCGAAGGTGCTCTCGGTTCTAACGAACGACAGCGACCCGGACGCCGACCCGCTCACGATCATCGCGGTCGTGCAGCCCGCCCATGGCACCGTGACAATCAACGCCAACGGCACCCTGACCTACGTCGCTGACCCCGGCTACGCTGGCCCCGACGCGTTCACCTACACGATCAGCGACGGTCGTGGCGGTTTCGACGAGGCCCTGGTCGACCTCGACGTGACGTCCAATGCCAAGCCGCTCGCGCTCACCGACGATCGCGCCACGACGCCCGAGGATCACTCGGTGCTCGTGGTCGTGCTCGCCAACGATCGCGACGGCGACCAGCTCGACGTGACCCGCATCACGACCGCGCCCGCCCACGGCACCGTGACCATCGCGCCCGACAACAGCGTGCTCTACACGCCGGCCGCCGACTTCAATGGCAGCGACACGTTCAGCTACGAGGCCTGCGACGGCGACGGCAACTGCGCTATCGCCCACGTGATCATCACCGTGACTCCGGTCAACGACCCGCCCGTGGCCGCTGACGACGGTGTCACGACGCCGCTCAATACGCCGGTCGTCGTCGACGTGCGCGCCAACGACCAGGATGGCGATGGCGACGCGTTGACCCCGCCCACGATCGTCACGCCCCCGCTCCACGGAACAGTCACGGTCGGCGGCGACGGCAAGGTCACGTACACCCCGACCAGCGGCTACGTCGGCCCCGACACGTTCACCTACGAGGTCTGCGACCCGAGCGGCGCTTGTGACCAGGCTAGCGTCGCGGTCGACGTCGGGTCCAGCAACCGCCCGCCGGTCGCCAACGACGACACCGCCACGGTGCCCGGCAACGGCTCGGTGTCGATCCCGGTCGCCAGCAACGACAGCGATCCGGACGGCAACCCGCTGAGCATCACGGTCGTCGGCAACCCGCCGCACGGCACCGCGACCCTCACCCCTGACGGCGTCATCACCTACACGCCGGACCCGGGCTACGCCGGCACCGACACGTTCTTCTATACGATCTGCGACAGCGCCAACGCCTGCGACACCGCGACCGTCACGGTCACCGTGCAGCCCGGCAAGAACCTGCCGCCGGTCGCGATCGACGACGTCACCTCGACGCCGAAGAACACGCCCGTCACCATCGTCGTGCTCGGCAACGACAGCGATCCTGACGGCGACGCCGTGGCCGTCCTGAGCGTCGCCCCCGGCGCCCATGGCACGACCAGCATCACGCCCGATGGCCGCGTCATCTACACGCCGGACGCTGGCTACACAGGTCCCGACAGCTTCCTCGTGACGATCATCGACGCCCGTGGCGCGACGGCTACCTCCCTGGTCTTCGTCACCGTCACGGCCGCGCAGAACCGCGCGCCCATCGCCGGCGACGACAGCTACCAGGCGACGGGCCTTCCGCTCGTGCTGCCCGTGCTCGGCAACGACAGCGACCCGGACAACAACCCGCTGACCGTCGTCGACATCGCGCAGCCGACCCATGGCGTCGTCACCATCAACGCCAACGGCACGCTGACCTACATCCCGAACGCTGGCTACGACGGCGCCGACAGCTTCAGCTACACCATCAGCGATGGCGTCGGCGGCAGCGACAGCGCGGTCGTCACGATCATCGGTGTGGTGCACAACCTGCCCCCCGCAGTGACCGACGACAGCGCCACCACGCGTGAGGATCACCCAGTCGTCATCGTAGTGCTCGCCAACGACAGCGACCCCGACGGTGACGTACTCACGGTCACCACCATCGTGACCGGGCCCAAGCATGGCGAGGTCGTCATCAACAGCGACCAGACCGTGACCTACCTGCCCAGCCCCGACTTCAACGGCACGGATACGTTCACCTATCGCGCCTGCGACGACGAAGGCGCCTGCGCCGACGCCGTCGTCGTCGTGCACGTGACGCCGGTCGACGATGCGCCTATCGCGAACCCCGACACCGTCACGATCCCCGGCAACACGCCGGTCGTCATCGACGTCCTCGGCAACGACGAAGACCCCGAAGGCGACGAGCTGACCGTGACCGAGGTGACCGAGCCCGAGCACGGCACCGCCACCATCGACCCGGACGGCACCATCACGTACACGCCCGACCCCGCCTTCACCGGCGAAGACACGTTCACCTACACGGTGTGCGCGGCAGATAAGTGCAGCGTGGCCACGGTCACGGTCATCGTCGGCAGCGACAACGGCGCCCCGACGCCGAGCGACGACGTCGCGACGGTCGACGAAGAAGGCTCGGTCGACATCGACGTGATCGCCAACGACACCGACCCCGACGGCGACACGCTCACCATCGGCTACGTCTCGAACCCGCCGCACGGCACCGCCGAGCTCGACCCGGACACGGGCCTCATCACGTACACGCCGGACCCCGACTTCACCGGTGAGGACACGTTCTTCTACGAGGCGTGCGACCCGTCGCACGTGTGCGTCACGGCGGTGGTCACTGTCACGGTCACGGGCGGCAACGACGCCCCGGTCGCCATCGACGACCGCTACACGACGACCGGCAGCCCGCTCACGTTCGACCCGCGCGACAACGACAGCGACCCCGACGGCGACGCGCTGACCATCATCTCGGTCGGCACCGTCAGCCACGGCACGCTGGTCATCAACCCCGACGGCACGCTGACGTTCACGCCCGAGCCCGGCTATGAAGGCCCGGTCGTCTTCTCCTACGTCGTCTCGGACGGCGAAGGCGGCCAGGCGACTGCGACCGTGACCATCGACGTTGCGCCCGGCGGCAACCGCACCCCGGACGCCCAGGACGACACCTACGTGGTCGGCCAGGACACGCCGCTGACGCTCGCCGTGCTCGGCAACGACAGTGACCCCGACGGTGACACCCTGGTCATCGTGGTGGTCGAACAGCCGGCCCACGGCACGGTGACCTTCGGGCCCAACGGCGCGCTGATCTACACGCCCGATGCCGGCTACTTCGGCCCCGACTCGTTCTCGTACACCATCAGCGATGGCCATGGCGGGACCGACACCGCGGTCGTCACGCTGAACGTCGGCGACCGTGATGGCGATGGCCTCTCGGACAAGGAAGAGATCGCTCTGGGCACCGATCCCGACGACTTCGACAGCGATGACGACGGCCTTGGCGACGGCACCGAGGTCCGTGGCGACGGTCCGCTCACCCCGTGGGGCCCGACCGACCCGATGAACCCCGACACCGATGGTGACGGTATTCAGGACGGCACTGAGGTCGGCGTCAGCGAAGGCACGATCGGCACCGGCACAGCGTTCATCCCGGACCTCGACCCGGCGACGACGACCGACCCGAACGACGACGACAGCGACGACGACGGCTTGCTCGACGGCAACGAAGACACCGACCACAACGGTCGCGTCGACAACACCATCGGTGGCGACGGCAGCCAGGGCTCGGGCGAGACCGATCCCAACGACGCCGACACCGACGGCGATGGCCTCCAGGACGGGACCGAGCTCGGCTTGACGACACCCCAGGGTGGCGACACCGACCCGGCGATCTTCGTGCCCGACCTCGACCCGACGACCAAGACCAACCCGCTCGACACCGACACCGATGACGGTGGCGTGTCGGACGGCAGCGAGGACGCGAACCACAATGGTCGCGTCGACACCGGCGAAATTGACCCGAATGTTGGTGACGACGACGTGCCGACCGTCGTGCCCGAGCTGCTCGTCAAGGGTGGCCCGAGCTGCGCCGGTGGCAGCGACCCGACGCTGTGGTTCCTGCTCGCGCTCGGTCTGTTCATCGTGTCCGCTCGCCGCCGCGTCCGTCGCAGCTGAGGATCTTCGAGTCGTCGCGGGATGCAATCTGTTTGCTCTCGCCTCGCCACGGCTTCGCATGCTCGGCGAATTCGTGAGCGAAGGCCTGACTAAGTCAGGCTGCCCGCGAATCCCGCGACGGCTCGGTCCGCCCCAACCCCTTTTCTCTCGAGCACTTGGCCTCGCACGCGAGGGCACGCTCAGATCGTTACATGGAGAGGACTTATGTCACGCTTTGCCCAGACGGGTCTGCACGCAGCACTCGCGCTCATGTCGCTCATGGCGTTCACGCACTCCGATGCGCGGGCGCAGGCGCCGGACACCAGCTTCGTTGTCGAACAGTTCGAGCCTCTGCCCAACCAGGGCACCAACATCCTCAACGTCGGCAAGAGCGAGGTGCTCCCGCACCTGAAGCCCTCGTTCGGCCTCGCCCTGCACTTCCAGGACGACCCGTTCCTGTTGGTGCTGAAGTCGGACGAGGGCGAGGTCCAGCAGCGCATCATCGACTATGTCGTCAAGGGCGAAATCTGGGCGTCGCTCGGCCTCTTCGACTGGTTCGACATCGGCCTCGTGATGCCGGTCGTCTTGTCGCAAAAAGCCGGCGCGCTGCTGACCGAAGGCGGCCAGGACTTCGACAGCTTCACGACCGCCGACCTGCGCATCGTGCCCAAGCTGAAGATCTTGGACAGCGCCGACTTCGGCGGCTTCGGCCTGGGATTGATGGCGCCCATCAGCCTGCCGACCGGTGACGACACGAGCTACAACTCCGAAGGCGTCGTTCGCATCGAGCCGCGCCTGATCATCGACTGGCGCTCGGAGGGTGGCTTCGTCATCGCCGGCAACATCGGCTACCAGCCGCGCAAAGAGCGCAAGGTCCTGAACTTCGAGAACGAAGACGCGCTCAAGTGGGGTCTCGGCCTCGAGGTGCCGCTCGACGACAACGGCAAGCTGCAGGCGATCGGCACCGTGTTCGGAACGGTCGGCGTCGGGGCCGAAGCTGGCGCGACGCGCACCAACCCGGTCGAGGCCCTGGCCGGCATCCAGTGGTGGTTTGCGCAGGACTGGGTCGGCAACATCGGCGGCGGCGCCGGCCTGACGGGCGGCGTCGGTTCACCCGACGTGCGCATCTTCGCAACCCTTGGCTACACCCCGCGCAGTAACGGCGACCTCTGCCCCGGCGAACCCGAGGACATGGACGGCTTCCAGGACGACGACGGCTGCCCCGACCCCGACAACGATGGCGACGGCGTGCTCGATGTCGCCGACGGCGCGCGCGACGCGAGCGGCTTTGGTGCCTGCCGCAACGACCCCGAGGACAAGGACGGCTTCGAGGATCCCGACGGCTGCCCCGACCCCGACAACGACAAGGATGGCGTCCTCGATGTCGCTGACGGCCCGCGCGACGCCACGGGCTTTGGCGCCTGCCGCGACGTGCCCGAGGACAAGGACGGCTTCGAGGACGGCGATGGCTGCGCCGACCTCGACAACGACAAGGACGGGGTCCTGGACGTGGCCGATGGCCAGCTCCAGCCCAGCGGCTTCGGCGCCTGCCTGAACGACCCCGAGGACAAGGACGGCTTCGAGGACGAAGACGGCTGTCCCGACCCCGACAACGACAAGGACGGGATCCCGGACGTGGCCGACAAGTGCCCGCTCAAGCCGGAGACGGTCAACGGGTTCGAGGACGCCGACGGCTGCCCGGACACCAAGGGCAAGAACGTCCAGATCACCGACACCCAGATCGTCATCCTGAAGAAGGTGTTCTTCGCGTACAACCGCGACATCATCAAGCCGGAGAGCTACGGGATCCTCGACGAGGTCGTCGCGGTGCTCGCCGAGAACCCCTGGATCGGCAAGATCCGGGTCGACGGCCACACCGACTCAGACGGCGTGGACGCCTACAACCTGGACCTGTCGACCCGTCGCGCCGCGTCGGTGATGAGCTACCTGAAGGGCAAGGGCATCGACCCGACGCGCCTGTCCTCGCAGGGCTTTGGCGAGACCGTGCCGCTCAACAGCAACAAGACCGCTGCCGGCCGCGCCGACAATCGCCGCGTGGAGTTCACCATCCTCGAGGCCAACGGCAAGTCGATCCGCGTGGAGGTCGAAGACAACCGTGCCAAGACCACCGAGTAGCCACTTGGGCAGAGCTTGCTCGGCCGCTACAAAGTTATCGTAGCGGCCGAGCGTCGATGGTTCGGCTGCTCGGTCCAGCGACGCGCTCGCGGCAGTCCTCGCGCTCGGTCTAGACGATCTCGCGCGGCCTGCGCCCAACCTGACGGCGTCGCGGCGCGGAGCGACGATCGTCTCGTAGCCAGCCAGCAAGGCCGTGACCTCGGGGTCGGGGGTGAGCGCCGAGGTCACGGCGATGTTGGTGGCGGTGGTGCTGACGAGGTCACTATCGAAGGTCAGCTCGATGTTGGTGACGAACTTGCCGAACGACCCCGCGCTGGTCCGCAGGCGCCCGTCGCGGTCGCAGATGTACCTGTCGTGAGAGTGGCCGCTGATGATGACGGACACGCGCGCATCGAGCGCCGTGATGATCTCGCTGATAGGACCACCGATGGCGTTCATCACCGCGATGGTCGGCTCCTCGTGGAAGAGACCCGTTGAAGTCGTTGAACACGATGATGCGTACGGTCGTGCCACTCGTGACCTCCGGCGCGACGTCCGCGGGTGCGACGTCGGCCACGGTCTCCGGTGCGACGTCGGCCAACGTGTCGGGCGCGACGTCGGTCACGCCATCATCACCGCCACAACCGAGCACGAACGATCCGAGGGTGCGACGAAGGGGCGCATGGCGCCTCCAATGTTGTGAGGAGCCACGACTGTCGGGGGTGAGCGCGCCTGTGTGTCAAGCCACAGCCCTCTCAGATTCAACGGCTGACGCGCCTCCGTTCGGCCAGGTCCTAAGTTTAGCTCCGGCCAACATCGAAGATATCGATGGTTCGACTGCTCGAACCATCGATGGCGTAGTCGGCGAGGATCTCGCCGACCACCGGCGCCAGCTTGAAGCCATGGCCTGAAAAGCCTGTCCCGACGATAACTTGCAGCGCATCGGGGTGCACGCCCAGGGCGAAGTTCTGGTCCTGGCTGTTGGTGTACATGCACACGCGCGCGCCGAGCAGCGGACCATCGGCGGCGGGCATGTAGCGGCGCAGGTAGCTGCGGATGATTGCCTCGTCGGCGGCGTGCACATCGCGGTCGATCGTCTCGGGCGAGGCCGGCGCCCCGCCGCGATGGGCGGCCAGCTTGAGCCCCTGGTAGTAGGCCTCGGGTAGCCCGTACACGAACTCGTCGCCGTAGCGCATGAACACCGGCAGGCGCCCCGGACGGTAGGCCTCGGGGTCGCTCGGGCGCACCCAGAACTGGACCTGACGTCTGACCGACAGCGGCAGTGGCGCCGCGATCGGCGCGTGCTCGGGCCACCAGGCGCCGAGCGTGAGCACCACCCTGCGACAGGTGATCGTGCGACGTGAGGTGGTGATGACGACGCGCTCGCCGTCCAGGTCGAGCAGGTCGAGCGACTCGCGCGCGAACACCGTCGCGCCATCGCGCTGCGCGACCTCGACGAGTGCTTGCACGCACCGTTCGGCGAACAGGATGCCGGCCTCGTGCTCGACCACCGCCAGGTCGCCCGGGTCGGCCTTGAACTGCGGGAAGCGGCGCGTCAGGTCGCTCGCCGAAAAGAGCTCGTGCGAGAGCGCATGCAGGTCGACCGAGGTCAGCACGCCTTGCAGGTCGGGCTCGCTCGCGGCGCCGAAGTGGAGGCCGCCGGTCTGCAGCAACAGCGTCTCGCCGACCCGCCCCTCGAGCCCGCGCCACGCGTCCCAGGCGCCGTGCAGGAGCGGCACGTAGCGCGGGTCCTCGTAGTAGGCCTTGCGGATGATGCGCGTGCCGCCGTGCGAGCTGCCGAGCGCGTGTGGGATGTCGAAGCGCTCGACCCCGATGGCGCTGATGCCGCGCTTCGCCAGCGCCGCGAGCGTCGCCGCTCCCATCACGCCGAGCCCCACCACCGCTACGTCGACCTCGTGCTGCATGTCCCCTCGCATGTCCTTGAAAGGGCAACATTGCATTCCGCGCGTACGTCGTCGAAAAAGGCGCCCGTGACCGCCGTCGTCATCGCGATCTTCGCACTCACCTACGTGCTCATCGCGTTCCGACGCCTGCGTTTTTTGCCCATCGGGCGCGCCGCCGGTGCGCTCCTGGGCGCGACGTTGATGGTCGTGAGCGGTGCCATCACGCCCGCCGAGAGCTATCGCGCGATCGACGGCGACACGATGGTTCTGCTGCTCGCGATGATGTTGCTCACCGGCGAGCTGGAGCTGACCGGCTTCTTCGTGTGGGCGAGCGCGCGGGTGCTGCGCCACGCGAAGTCACCCAAGGCGCTCTTGGTGATGGTCGGAGTCGGTGCGGCCGTCGGCTCGGCGCTGCTCGTCAACGACACGGTCTGCCTGTTCATGACGCCGGTCGTCGTCGCCACTTGTCTCAGCGCGAAGCTGCCGATGGGCCCGTACCTGACCGTGCTCGCTACGTCGGCGAACCTCGGCAGCGCCGCGACCCTGGTCGGCAACCCTCAGAACATGCTGATTGGCTCGATGTCGCAGATCCCCTTCGGGTCGTTCCTGCTCGCAGTGCTGCCGGTCGTGGCCGTCGCGATAGTGGCGCAGATGGCGCTGGCGCTGTGGTTTTATCGCAAGGTCATCCCGGCAAGCTTCGCGTGCCCGACGTCTGATGAAAGCGCGCCCCCGATGCCGCGTGGTGTGCTGCGGATCCTGGTGGTGTTCGCGGGCGTGGTCGTGGCGTTCTTCGCTGGCGCGCACCTCGGCTACGCCGCGATGGCGGGCGCCGTCACAGTGATCGTCATCAACCGACGCGACCCGCAGCCGACGTTCGTGCGCGTCGACTGGACGCTGCTCCTGTTCTTCGCCGGCCTCTTCATCGTGACCGGAGCGCTGCGCGCAACGGGCCTCGTCGACGACCTGTGGCAGGGCGTCGCACCCGCCTTGCGCCTCGACGAGCCGGGTGGCATTGCCGCTTTCACCGGCGTCATGACCGGCGGCTCGAACCTGGTCTCGAACGTGCCGATGGTCGTGCTCAGCGGGCCCTACCTGCATACGCTCGGCGACGCCGCGTTCGGCTACACGCTACTCGCCTACGTCACGACCATCGCCGGCAACCTGACCCTGGTCGGCTCGGTCGCGAACATCATCGTCGCCGAAGGCGCCCGCGAGCACTACCACCTGGGCTTTGTCGAGTACCTGCGCTTTGGCGCCGTCTCGACCGTGCTGTCGCTGGCCATCGGCGTGCCGCTCTTGTCGTTGTGGGCGCCCATCGCGCTGCGGCTCTGACCTCCCGACCAGCTCGAAGGTATGGCGGCCAGCGGGCGCGAGTCGATCCGATCGACTCTCAGGGGTGGTGACCAGCGGATCGGGGTCGATCCGATGCACTCGCAGGGGTGACGGCCAGCGGATCGGGGTCGTTCGGATCGACTCGAACGGGGTGACGACCACCGCCAGCGAGTCGATCCGATCGACCCGAGATGCTGCTCATGAACGCTTTGAGTCGATCGGAGGCACTCGAGTGCACTGAAACAAGCCGAATTCGCAAAGCGAATTCAGGCGCAGGCGTCGCAGAGGCCCCTTAGCTGAACTTCGATGCGTCCCTTGCTGACCGCGGTGGGGCTGATGCCAGCGCCTTCGACCTGGTCGACACGCACGACGACCCCGTCGAGGTGGGTGACGTTGCCGCAGTCGGTGCAGACGAAGTGGGGATGCTCGGCGCAGGCGTTCTGGCGGCCAGCGCGCTGGAAGCGCATGACCCCGCCGATCTCGGTCTTGACGAGGATCCCGACCTCGGTGAGGTCGATGAGGTTGCGGTACAGGGTCGAGCGGTTCCAGGGCGTGTCGCTCAGCTTCTCGCACACGTCGTGGTGCGCCAGCGGCTCGCCGCTTGCCTCGACGAGGTCGAGGACCGCGAGGCGCGAAGCGGTCACGCGCAGGCCGCGGGTGCGCAAGAGCGCCGCCCGCTCACGCATCGAGCCCGACTGGATGACCTCGCTCAGCCCCTGCGGGGCCGCGTCGTCGTGCTCGTGATCATGCTCATGCGCGTGCCGAACCATGCGCATCTCTTACGCTCCCCGGGCGCCCCCGGCAAGCTCGGGCCCACTGGCGGCGCGGCGCGCCTCGCCCTGGATGCGGCCCACCATCGCGAAGAAGCCGTTGCGTCGGTTCATGCTGACGTGCTGCGCGAGACCGAGCACATCGAAGAACGGACCGATGTCGAGGGCACTTATCTCCGCCGGGGTCTTGTCGTCGTAGGCGACCAACAACACCGCGATGAGCCCGCGCACGATCGACGCGTCGCTGTCGGCCTTGAAGTGCAGGCGCCCGTCGTCGAGGTGCGAGGTCATCCAAACCTGGCTCATGCAGCCATCGACCTTGGTGACGTCGTTCTTCAGGACGTCCTCCATCGGCTGCAGCTTCTTGCCGAGGTCGATGATGTAACGGTAGCGCTCCTCCCAACCGTCGAGCAGCTCGAAGTGGTCGCGCAGGTCGTCTAGCGTGATCGCAAGTTCCATCTGGGTTCAATGCGCGCGAGCCGCGACGAGGTCAATGCCGACACTGGCGCGCGGCGAGAGCAGGCGCGCGGCGAGCGCGGCGAGATGACCCGTGGACTCCGTCCGCGTTTCAGAGGATAGCCAAGTGGTCTGGCTTGGAGGTCGTCATGCACATCGCGATTACGGGAGCATCAGGCCTCCTCGGCAAGGCCCTGGCAAGCGCGCTGAAAGCCCGAGGGCAACGCGTGAGCCGCTTCGTGCGCCGCATCCACGCGCGCGGCGACGAGCCCGACGAGATCCCGTGGAACCCGATGGACGGCACGCTCGAGCCAGCCCACCTGGAAGGGGTCGACGCGGTCGTGCACCTGGCCGGCGAGAGCGTCGCCGGTGGCCGCTGGACACCGGAGCGCAAGGGCGCCATCCGCGAGAGCCGCGTGCTCGGGACCCGCACCCTGGTCGACGCATTGGCGCGAGTGTCGAGGCGTCCGGCGGTGCTCGTGTCGGCCTCGGCGATCGGCTACTACGGGGCTACCGATGGCGATCCGGCGGCCGCCGATGTAACGCTCGACGAGTCCTCGCCGCCCGGCAACGACTTCCTCGCCGACGTCTGTCGCGCCTGGGAAGCCGAAGCGCAGCGCGCGGAGAGCTTCGGCATGCGGGTCGTACGCACGCGTATCGGGGTCGTGCTCGACCCGCGTGGCGGTGCGCTGGGGAAGATGCTCGGGCCTTACAAGGCGGGGCTTGGCGGCAAGGTCGGCAGCGGTCGCCAGTGGATGAGCTGGATTGCGCTGCCCGACGTGGTCCGCGCCTTCGAGCATGCGCTCGACAACGCCGCGCTCACGGGCCCCGTGAACCTCGTCGCCGGCGACTGCACGCAGGCCGACTTCTCGCGCGCGCTCGCCCACGTGCTCGGCCGCCCGGGCGTCATGCGGCTGCCCGGCTTCGCAATCAAGGCGCTCTTCGGCGAGATGGGCGAGACGCTGCTGCTCGGCGGGCAGCGGGTCACCGCCAAGGTCCTGCGCGAGAGCGGCTTCAGCTTCTCCTATCCCGAGCTCGAACCGGCGCTGAGGTCCATGCTCGGGCGCTGATGCGCCTGTCTAAGGATTAGTGACGCGACCCCAGCGCAGCTCCGACGACTCGGTGCAGCCGCAGGCGGCGACCTTCGCGTCGGCCGAAAGCGCGTGGCTCTCGCAGCGGCAGCCGGTGTTCAACGCCCCCAACGGGGTGCCGTCGGCCGCGTAGAAGCGCAACCCACCTTCGGCCGGTCGGGTCACCGCCACCAGCGTCACCGAATCGGTCGTTACGCGATGCAGGCCGCGGATCGGCAGCGGGTCCGCCGCCGAGCCGATGGCCAGCGACGACGTCTTCGCGTCGGCGGCCAGCGGCCAGGTCATGAGCCGCGCACCGAGCGCGCCATAGAGGATCGTCCCGTCAGCCGACAGGGCGAGCTTACTGACCCGTGACTCGTCACGCGTGCCCGCCTCGGACTGCGTCCTGAAGAGCTCGACCGGCGGCGCGCCGGGATCGACCGCGAGCGTCATCAGCGACACGCTTCCGATGTCGTCGGCCAGCGCGAAGCGCACACCGGCCGCGTCGATGGCGACCGCGCCGCGTGTCACCTGCGAGACCGGCAAGGTCACCAGCGCTTTCGCCTCGACCGCTGGAGCCGGCGCAGTGGCAGGCCTGGCGACCGTCAGGTCCCAGAGTTCGAGGCGCTGTTGCGTGCCATCGCGCGACGACGACAGCGTCAGCGCGCGCGTCGCCCTGTCGTCGAGGGCCGCGTCGAGGCCAACCCAGCCGCTCTCCCCGAGTTCGCCGCGACGCTCGAGCGCGTCCGCGGACCAGAGGCGCCAGGGTCGGTCGGGCTCATGGAACGAGCCGCCGAGATAGATGGGGGCCGCCGCCGCGAACACCACGCGGCCGAGGCGATTGCCTTCGGGCGTCGGGTCGGTCCACAGGAAGCGGCCACGCTCGAGGTCCCAGAGCAGCGCCTGGCCCGCCAGGTCACCGGCCGCCAGGAACTTGCCGCTGCCAGAGAGTGCCAAAGTGACCGCGTCACGCCGCAAGATGGTGATGCCGGGCGGTGGCGGCGGGCGCGGCGGCGGATCGGAATGGGGAACATCGATGAACGACATGCCGCCAGCATCGGCAGCCGGAGGCGATACGGCGGCCTCGTCGTCCGGGGACGTGTCGGGCACGCCCGGGTCCTTCGAAGAGCAGGCCGCGAAGGCGAGCGTGGCCGAGGTGATCAGGATGCTTTGGAGGCGCATGGGTTGCACGACTTTACCGCCTGTAGACCGAGGTACACTACATAACATCACCCAACATGCCAGCCGAGGCGTGTTCGGTGCGCTAAGCGCTTGGCTATAACCCTCTCTATGAGGTACGTCCCGCGCCGCGTCGGGGCGAAACCTGCCATGCGCCCCGAATGCTATAAGTTCTCGAGGAATATCGAACGCATCGCCAGATCGCCTTTACAGGGTGTGGGTTCTGGTGTTGCCTAGCCCGCACTTCCCGTCCGCTCGGCATGCGTGAGCGAGCATCAGGAGCTCCTGAAATGATCAACTCCATTCGCCGTATCGCCTCCGGCTGCCGTGGCCGTATTGGGCGCGTCCCATCCGCGGCCGCACTGCTGGCGTGTACACTCGCTGTGACCGGCAGCACCGCCTCCGCGCAGGAGCGACGGGACTACGTGGTCGAGCAGTTCGAGCCGCTGCCGAACCAGGGCACGAACATCCTGAACATCGGCAAGAGCGAGGTCATCCGCCACCTCATGCCGTCGTTCGGTCTCGTCTTCCACTTCCAGGACGACCCCTACCAGCTCGTCTTCGAGTCGAACGAGGAGGAGATCCACCAGCGCATCCTCGACTATGTCGTCAAGGCTGAGGTCTGGGCGGCGATCGGCCTCTTCGACTACCTCGACATCGGCCTGGTGATGCCGGTCATCCTGTCGCAGAAGACCGGCGACCCCGAGGACCCGAGTCCGGGCGCGCCGCAGTTCGCCAGCATCTCGTCGTTCACGACGTCCGATCTGCGCATCGTGCCGAAGCTCAAGATCCTCGACTCGAAGGACTTCGATGGCTTCGGCCTCGCGTTCCTCATGCCGATCTCGCTGCCGACCGGCGACACCGACGCCTACGCCTCGGAAGGCAACGTTCGCATCGAGCCGCGCCTGGCGCTCGACTTCTCGACCGATGGCGGCTTTGTCATCGCGGCGAACATCGCGTTCCAGCCGCGCGCCACCCGTCGCGTCCTGAACTTCGAGAACACCGACGCCTTCAAGTGGGGCCTCGGCCTCGAGATCCCGCTGGTCGAGGACCTCGCCCTCATCGGCTCGCTGTTCGGCACGGTCGCCGTCGGCGCCGACGCCGGCACCTCCCGCACCGCCCCGATAGAAGCATTGGGCGGCGTGCAGTGGTGGTTTGCCAAGGATTGGATCGGCAACATCGGCGCGGGCTCCGGCCTCTCCAACGGCGTCGGCGCGCCCGACTTCCGCGCCTTCCTCTCGATCGGCTACACGCCGCGCTCGGGCAAGGACCTCGACGCCGACAAGGACGGCATCCTCGATGACGTGGACAAGTGCCCGCTCGACCCCGAGGACAAGGACGGCTTCGAGGACGAGGACGGCTGCCCCGACATCGACAACGACAAAGACGGCGTCCTCGACGTGGCCGACGGCCAGGCCGACTCGACGGGCTACGGCAAGTGCCGCAACGACCCCGAGGACAAGGACGGCTTCCAGGACGAGGACGGCTGCCCCGACCCGGACAACGACGCCGACGGCATCCTCGACACCGCCGACGGCGCTGTCGACGGCAGCGGCTTCGGCGCTTGCCGCAACGACCCCGAGGACAAGGACCTGTTCCAGGACGACGACGGCTGCCCCGACCCGGACAACGACGGCGACAAGGTCCTCGACGTGGTCGACGGCGACAAGGACGAGACCGGCTACGGCAAGTGCCGCAACGAGCCCGAGACCGTCAACGAGTGGAAGGACGAGGACGGCTGCCCGGACATCAAGCCCAAGGCGGTGCTCACCGAGACCGGCATCCAGATCCTCGAGAAGGTCTACTTCGACTTCAACAAGGCGACGATCCAGAACCGCAGCTACCCGCTGCTCGACGAAGTCGTGCGCATCCTCACCGAGAACCCGCAGGTCAACCTGATCCGCGTCGAAGGCCACACCGACAACGTCGGTAACCGCGCCTACAACGCCGGTCTGTCCGACCGCCGCGCGAAGTCGATCCAGAAGTACCTCGTCAGCAAGGGTGTGCCCGCCAATCGCCTCATCGCGAAGGGCTACGGCTTCGACTTCCCGATCGACACCAACGCGACGCAGGAAGGCCGCGACCGCAACCGCCGCGTGGAGTTCAACATCCTCGAGATCGACGGCAAGCCGGTCGAGAACCAGGTGATCCGGACCAAGACCAAGTGATGACAGTTCGAACGGCCTGACCTCGTCAGGCCCAATTCGCGGGCAGCCTGACTTCGTCAGGCCTTCGCTCACGAATTCGAGGAACGGGGCGGCTCTTGGGCCGCCCTTTTCTTTTGGGTTCGCGGTGTGGTCGGGTGGTGTACGAGGGGCGCGTGAGAAAACGCGACAGTCGAGCACCCAAGGCGGCCGATGCTGGCCAGAACGCGGTCGACGAGGCCGCTCTCGAGCCGATCGATGAGGTCGATGAGGTCGATGAGGTCGGGGTCGTGCACCTCGGCGACAACCTCGAGGTGCTCGCGAGGATCCCCGACGCGTGCATCGACCTCGTCTACATCGACCCGCCGTTCAACACCGGTCGCACCCAGCGCAACACACAGCTGCGCATGGTGCGCGACGAGGTCGGCGACCGGACGGGCTTCAAGGGCCAGCGCTACCGGACGACCGCGGTCAGCTCACGCGCGTTCGCCGACAGCTACGACGACTACCTCGGCTTCCTCGCCCCGCGCATCGCCGAGCTGCATCGTGTGCTGAAGCCGACCGGCAGCCTCTACTTCCACATCGACTATCGCGAAGTGCACTACTGCAAGGTGATGATCGACCAGATCTTCGGCCGCGAGTGCTTCCTGAATGAGATCATCTGGGCCTACGACTACGGCGCGCGCGCAACCCGGAAGTGGCCGGCCAAGCACGACAACATCCTCTGGTACGCGCGCGACGCGAGCCAGTACTGGTTCGACTCGGAAGAGGTGGACCGCATCCCGTACATGGCGCCGGACCTCGTCGGCGCGACCAAGGCCGCGCGCGGCAAGCTCCCGACCGACACCTGGTGGCACACCATCGTGAGCCCCACTGGCAAGGAGAAGCTTGGCTACCCGACCCAGAAGCCACTCGGGATCTTGCGCCGCATCGTGCGCTCGTCCTGCCCTCCGGGTGGGGTCGTGCTGGACGTGTTCGCGGGCAGCGGCACCCTCGGCGCAGCTGCGCTGGAGAGCGGTCGGAGGTTCGCCCTGGTCGACCACAACCCCGAGGCGATCGAGGTCATGAAGCGACGGTTTGCGAGCGCGGGTGCGACGGTCAGATTCGAGCCCGAGGGGTAAGATGGCGCAAGCGCGAGCGCGAGGGCGAGCGCGAGCGCAAGCGCGAAGACGAACCACCGGAATTCGCGAAGCAGGGCGCGCGCGGCCTAGGAGCCGCCCCGAAGGCCAGCCTCATAGGCTGCCGAGGGACGAGCGACGACGGCCCCGCGCGTCCTGCGAGCGAATTCACCAGTTGGAGAAGGAGTTGGCGTTGCAGTCACGCTCGGAGGCGCTGCCGTCTTCGCAGCCGCTGACCTCGTCCTTGCCGCCGAGCAGCCAGCCGCCGCCGAGGCACTCGTCGCCGTCATTGCCCGACCAGATGATGTCGTTGCCGCCGTTGCCGCAGATGCGATCGGGCCAGGTTGCGCCCCAGTCGCCCGAGCTCATCTCGTCGTCACCAGTGCCGCCTTTGATGAAGTCGGAGCCGGGGCCGCCATCGATGTAGTCGTTGCCGGCCTCGCCATCGAGCTTGTCGCGGCCGTCCTCGCCGAAGATCTGGTCGTCGTCGGCGTCGCCGATGCACAGGTCGTCGCCCGGGCCGCCGCGCAGGACGTCCTCGTTGGGGCCGCCGTGGAGCTCGTCGTTGCCGTTGCCGCCGAGCAGGAGATCCTCGCCGTTGCCGCCGAGCAGCACGTCGTCGCCGTCTTCGCCGTAGAGTTCGTCGAAGCCCCGGGCGGCCGTCGAGGGGGTCGTTGCCGGGGCCGCCGTGGATGATGTCGGGCTCGCCGTCCAGGACCAGGCCGCGCGACTCGCCGTAGAGCTTGTCGTCGCCCTCGCCGCCCTCGATGTGATCGAGGCCCTGGTTGCCCTCGATGATGTCGTTGCCGCCAAGCCCGATGAGGCAGTCCTGCCCGTCGCCGCCCTCGATCTCGTCGTCGTCCTGGCTGCCGATGACGAGGTCGTCGCCATCGCTGTGCTCGGGCCCATTGCCGACCAGCACGCAGGCGCCGGCGACCTCACATTGGAGGCGCGCGCCGCGCACGAAGATGGTCACCCGACCACGGCCCGCGTCGTCGACCCACGAGCCGACCGTGCGGCCACAATAGAGCGTGTCGAGGCTGCGACGACGCCGTCGCCACAGGTCGCAGAGACGCCCTGGCAGTCGTGCGCGCAGAACCCGTAGCGGCCGTTGTTGTCGCCGTCGTCGCACAGCTCGAAGGCGGCCTCGATGAAGCCGTTGCCGCAGCGGATCCCCGGGCCATTGCAGGCGATGCTGCAGTGGTTCCAGGTGCCGTTGTCGGCGCCGTCGTCGCACAGCTCGCCGGCATCGAGCGTGCCGTCGCCGCAGAATGCGCCGGCGCCGCCGCAGTCGGCGCGGCAGTGGGCGTACGTGCCGTTGAGCTCGTAGCCCTCGTCGCACAGCTCGGTGCCCTCGACGCGGCCGTCGCCGCAGACCGTCGGGACCACCGGCACGTCGTTCGGTGCGCTGGTGTCGCCGATCGTGTCGATCGTGCTGGCCACGTCGGCGGAGTCGCCGTCAGCGCATGCAGCGAGACAGACGACGGCGCTCAGGGCGAGGTAGGACAAGGCTTTCATGGAGTCTCCGACGGTGACAGCGCGTGCGCTTCGTCGGGCATATCATGCTGGCCGTTCAATTCCGTGAGGTCGTCAGGTGCCGCTCAGAGTTGGGCTCGGCAACGGCAGCCGAAGGCGACAGGGGGCGCCTCAATGAAAGTCGTGCGACCGCGGCACGGCGAGCTGCTCTGCGTTCGTAGCGACTCCGCCTTCGCCCGCGATTACCTGCGGCACCCACAGCGACTCCGCGATGAAGTTCACGACCCCGTCCTGATTTTGCAGGTGGCCGGTCACCCCGAGGAACGACTCGTTGCGCGCGAGGATCGGATACTTCTCGAAGATCGCCTTCCACACGATCACGTTGACGAAGCCGGTCTCGTCCTCGAGCGTCATGAACAGCACGCCCGAGGCGGTCCCGGGCCGCTGTCGACAGATCACGACACCCGCGTAGCGCATGCGCTGGCGTTGCGACTGCCCCGCCTGCGCCAGCTCCTGGATGACGCGCGCCGACGGTAGCCCCTGGCGCGTCAGCGCTGGCCGCAGCGGTGCCAGCGGGTGGCCGCGGGTCGAGTGCTCGCTGGTGCGATAGTCCCACGCGATCGTCTCGGCCGCGGCGAGCGGCCTCAGCAGCGGCAGGTCCTCGTCTTCTTCGAGGGGCAGCGGGTCGAGCGTGCGCGAGATCCCCTCGATGAGCCACAGCACCTGCCGCCGCGCCGCGCCAGCAGCGGCAGCCGAAGGCGATACGGCGCCAGCAGCGGCAGCCGAAGGCGATACGGCGCCAGCAGCGGCAGCCGAAGGCGATACGGCGCCAGCAGCGGCAGCCGAAGGCGATACGGCCCCGCTGGCGTAGCCGTCCAGCGCGCCGGCCTCGGCGAGCAGCCGGAGCGAGCGCAACGACAGCCGCGCATACCGCGCGAACGCCTCGAGATCGCCACCCTGCCCGGCCTCAACCGCGAGGATGGCGCGCGCGCCTTCGGTCTTGGCGAAGCCCTTGATGAAGCGCAGGCCCATGCGGATGGCGAACCGCTCGCCCGGGCCCGACAGCGCCTCGAGCGTGCAGTCCCAGGCCGAGCTGCGCACGTCGACCGGCCGCACCTCGACCGCGTGGCGCTTGGCGTCCTCGACGATGGTCGACGGCGCGTAGAAGCCCATCGGCAGCGCGTTCAGGAGCGCGCACGAGAACTCGGCGTGATAGTGACACTTCAGCCAGGCGGTCGCGTAGGCGATGAGGGCGAAGCTGGCGGCGTGGCTCTCGGGGAAGCCGTACTCGCCAAAGCCCCGGATCTGGTTGAAGATCCGCTCGGCGAAGTCGCGGTCGATGCCCTTGTCCTGCATGCGCATCACGAGCTTGTCGCGGTGCTTCTCGATGGCGCCCGAGCGGCGCCAGGCGGCCATGTCGCGGCGCAGCTGATCGGCCTCACCCGGGGTGTAGTCGGCGGCGACCACCGCGAGCTTCATCACCTGCTCCTGGAAGAGTGGGATGCCGAGCGTCTTCTTCAGCACCGGCTCGAGCGATGGGTGCGGGTAGTCGACCGCCTCCTCGCCATTTCGGCGCCGCAGATACGGGTGCACCATGCCGCCGGTGATAGGCCCCGGGCGCACCAGCGACACCTCGATGACGAGGTCGTAGAAGTTCTTCGGCTTGAGGCGCGGCAGCATCGACATCTGCGCCCGGCTCTCGATCTGGAAGACCCCGACCGTGTCCCCGCGCGAGCACATGTCGAACGTCGCGACGTCATCGGGCGGGATGGTCGCCATCGACAACACCAGCCCGCGATAGCGCAGCAACATGCGGAACGCGCGGTCGAGGTGGGCCAGCGCGCCGAGGCCGAGCAGGTCGACCTTGAACAGCTCGAGCGCCTCGACATCGTACTTGTCCCACTGGATGACGGTGCGGTCCTCCATCGTGGCGTTCTCGATCGGGACGAGGTCGTGCACCGGCTCGTGGCCGAGCAAAAACCCGCCTGGGTGGATCGACAAGTGCCGCGGGAAGTCCTGGATCTCAGTCGCCAATTCCGTCAGGCGCGCCCAGTGCGGGGCGACCTCGCGGGCATCCATCGCGCCGGCCAGGCGCAGCTCGTCCTCGTCGAGCGTGCCGTATGCGCCGAGCTGCTTCGACACCCGATCGAGCTCGGTCTCGGGCAGGCCCAGCACCTTGCCGACCTCGCGCAGCGCCGAGCGGCCGCGATAGCGGACCACGTTGGCGACCATGGCGGCGTGATTGCGGCCGTACTTGCCGTAGACGAACTGGATCACCTCCTCGCGCCGCTCGTGCATGATGTCGAGGTCGATGTCGGGCGGCTCGGCACGCTCGCGCGACAAGAAGCGCTCGAACAGGAGATCCATCCGAACGGGGTCGATCGCGGTGATGCCGAGGCAGAAGCAGACCGCCGAGTTCGCGGCCGAGCCGCGGCCCTGACAGAGGATTTCGTTGGCTCGGCAGAACGTCACGATCTCGTGCATCGTGAGGAAGTAGCCGCCGTAGTCGAGCTCTTCGATGAGCGCCAGCTCGCGCTCGACCTGGGCGCCGACGGCCGCCGGGATGCGCTGGCCGTAGCGCTTGTGGGCGCCTTCCCAGGTGAGGTTGCGCAGGTGCTCGGCCGAGGTGGTGCCGTCCGGGAGCTGCTCCGACGGGTAGCGATAGCGGATCTCGGACAGGTTGAAGCGGCAGCGCTGCGCCAGCTCGAGCGTGCGCCGCACCGTGTCGGGCGCATCCTCGAAGAGCGACATGAAGGCGTAGGGCGACTTCAGCTCGTGCTCGGCGTTGCACTTCAAGAGGCGGCCCGCGGTCACGAGCGTCGTGCCATGACGGATGCACGTCAGCACGTCTTGTAACGGGCGCCGCGCGGGCGTGTGGTAGAGCACCTCGCTGGCCGCGACGAGCGGGATCCCGAAGCGCTTGGCGCGCGCGCGGGTGCGGACCTCGCGCGCGACGTCGGCCGCTTCGCGATGGCGGACGAGCATGCCGTAGAGGCGGTCGCCGAAGGTCTCGTGCAGGGCCGCCAGATGCGGCAGGACCTGGTCGTCGGGTGCTGGGTCGCCGACCAGCGGGGTCACGACGATCACGCCCTCGCCGAGCTCGAGCAGCTCCTCGCGCTGCAGGATCGAGCTGCCCTTGTCGGCCCGCCGCCGCCCGAGCGTGATGAGGCGACAGAGCTCGGCATAGCCCGCGCGGTCACGCGCGTAGACCAGCGCGAACGGTGGGTTGGGCTCGGGGGCTGCCAGCTCGAGCTCGGTGGGCGACTGGAAATTGATTTGAGCACCAATCAATAGCTGCAGCCCGAGTTCGCGCGCCTTGACGTGCGCCCGCACGATCCCCTGCACGCCGTCGCGGTCGGTCAGCGCCATGGCCGGGATGCCACGCTCGACCGCCGCCTCGACCAGCTCGTCGGGATGGCTCGCGCCTTCGAGGAAGGAGAAGTTGGACTTCACCCAGAGCGGGACGTAGGCCGTCATTCGATGCGCCCCTCTTCGAACCAGCGGCGGCGGCGGCGGTCGTGGTAGATCCACAGGAGGTCGCCGCGCTTGGTCTCGACGAAGGCGTATTCGCGATGGACCTCGCTACCTTCGCCGATATTGGGCGTGCCACGCTCGCCCGCGGCCGCGAGCCACCAGCCGCCCGCCACCACGAACGGCCCGTGCACCGCGACGATGGTGCCTTGCGCCGGGTCGCGTGGCTGCCAGCCGTCGTTCCTGAGATCGCGGGGACGCGGCGGCAATGGCTCTGGGTGTTGATGCAAGCGGCGCACGAACGGCAGCGGCGCGCCCGGCTCGGCCGTGACCAGCGGCGCCGGCAGCGACTTCGACGTGTGATCGAAGACCAGCGGCTCGAAGCCCTGACGCGCGCGCGGCAGGTGCGCATCGCGCAGCGCCATGGTGCCGACCGCCCCCTCGCCGAGCTCGGCCTGCACCCGCGCCAGCGCGCGCGCCGCGGCCGCCCCGTCCTGGTGCGTGCCCAGCTTGAAGAGGCGCATCTGCTCCGGGTTGGCCGCGGTCTCGAGCGCCTCCAGGCGCAGCTCGACCAGGCCGGTCGTCAGGTCGACGCTCTCCAGGCGCAGGCGCACGAGGTCTATCAACAATGCGCCATCAAGGGTCGGCGCCGCGGGTCGGAAGCGATGCTGGCGCAAGGTGGTCGACTGCGCGCCGCGCGCCTCGAAGCCGAGATCCAGCAGCAGCTCCGCCACCAGCGCCTGCCGCTCGCGCACGATCGCGAGCACCTCGTCGAGCAGGCTCTTGATGCGGAACAACAGGCGATGTGCGTCGTGCTCGAGGAAGTCGAGCAGCACCCGCACCCGCGCCGGCATCACCTCGGGCATCGGCTTCAGCCGGTCGCCCGTCTCCCTCAGCCCTGGCAAACCATCCGTTATCTGCCCCGACAAGCCACACGCCAGCCGATGCAGCGCGTGCGCCTCGGGCCCCCAGCGCTTCATCACGCCGGCCGCCGGCAGCGCCATCAGCTCGCCCAGCGTGCGCACCCCGAGCCGCTCCAGCCGGTCGCGCACACCCGGCGAGATCGCCAGGTAGGCAAGCGGCACCTGCATCGCGAGCGTCCTCTCCGCCTCGGGATGGGTCATCACCCGGAGCTGCTCCGAAGGCGATACTGCGGCCTTGGCCAAGGCAGCCGAAGGCGATACTGCGGCCTTGGCCAAGGCAGCCGAAGGCGATACTGCGGCCTTGGCCAAGGCAGCCGAAGGCGATACTGCGGCCTTGGCCAAGGCAGCCGAAGGCGATACGGCCGTCAGCGACTTCACGCCGGCATAGGTCCCAAAGCGCGAGAAGCCGATCGAGGCCAACGCGGACAAGCCCTCGCGTGCAAGGTCCGCCAGCACCGTGCGCCCCCACGACAAGAGCGTCTCGTAGAGGCCACCCAGGCCACTCACATCGACCCAGAAGACGCCCGGCTCGTCCTCGGACGGCTCGATGTTCGGCGAGTACGCGCGCAAGTGGGACAGCACCAGCGCGATGCCCGCGCCGACGACGCCCGGCGGCACCACCCCCGCGCGCACCTCGCGCGCCAGCCCGAGCGCGTGCGCATAACGCTGCCCCGGCAGGATCCCTGCGCGCCGCGCCGCCGCGTTCACGTGCGTGACGAGGCCCTGCGGCCGATCCTCGGCGACCACCACCACCGGCAGCTCCGCCGCGGCGCGCTGCCAGTCGGGGCGCTGCTTCAACAGCAGCTGCAACGGAAACGCCGGGATCTCGAGACATCCGAGCACGCACGTCGCGGCCCGCGAAGACGCTGAGGCAGCCGAAGGCGATCCCGCGCTCCGCTGCCCGCCATCACGAGAGCCCGGCGGGGGCACGGAAGACCTCCCTGTGGCTCCAGCCGGGGCCAAAGCGCTTGTCTTTCTGCGCGCTCACCTCGACCTCGAAGCGCGCCTGCCCATCGAGCGACGGCGTGCGCACACGCGCCCGACCGACGTTGGCGTGCAGCGACACGAGCGAGCCGATGCTGCCCGCCTCGGGTGGCTTCTCGGTGAGCGCGAGCAGCACCGAGCCATGCGTCTGCGCAAGCCCGGTGAGGCGCGACTGGAGCGGCAGCGGCAGGTCGACCTCGACCTCTACCGCCAGCACCAGATCGAGCACCACCAGCGCAAACGCGCCCGACCTCAGGAGGTGCGACGCCGCCCTCCCCGCCTCGAGCGGACCCGGCGCCAGGACGACCGGCAGCGCGCGCAGGTCGATGCCCGCGGCCGCCACATCCGGCGCATGAAACGGCGTCGGTCGCCCGCGGCTACGCGCCGGGCACAGGCTCACCCAGGCGACGTTGCGGCCCTGACGCTGCGCCTCGAGCACGAGCCTGAAGGCCATGCTCAAGACCGCCGAAGCCCCCTTGCCCGACAGCTCGACAAAGCGCCCGCCGAGCGACGCGAGCTCGAAGCGGCGCGCCGCTACGGCAGCCTCAGTCGCGGCAGCCGCGGCGGCTGCGGGCGATAGCGAGGCGTGGGCGCCAGGCCGCACACCGGTCGATACATGAGACTGCAGGAGCTTTAGCGCACTCATACTGAACAGGCGTACAGCACACTTGCAGCCAAGCGCAAGCACGCAGCTCGAAGGTCATGCAACCCAAGACAAACAAACGAAGCCGTCCGCCCTCGGGTGGCGTACACAGAGACATGCAGCGCCTCCTCACCCTGCTCGTCGTGCTCGTGACCATCGGCCTCGCGTGGCGTGTAACGCTCGACGAGGCCTTTGCGTGAGGCTGCGGGGCGCCCGTCGGTCCGGCGGGCAAGGATCAACGCGAGGGTGATCGTCCCTGGCACCTGTCGGGCTCGCTCGGCTTCTTCGAGACCGACCTCCGCTTCCAGGAGGCAGGCGCCGCGAGCTCGCACGCCGACCTGCGCGAGGTGCTCGCGGCCATCGGCTTGTCGCGTGACTTCGGTGACCTGTCGTTCGGCGTGCGCGTCGGCGCGGTCATCGACGGTGAGGTCGTCAACCGGGGCGTGCGCTACGACATCCGACCCGGCGTGGTCGTGGCGCTGTCGCTCGACTGGCGCGTGTTGTCGGCACCGGTAGACCCGCTGACGCTGACGCTCGGCGCGCAGCTCGGCGCGTCGCACGTCACGCTCGACGACGGCCAGGCGACGCAAGGCTGGACCGCAACCGACCTGCGCGCCTCGGTCACCGCGTCGCGCACGTTCTTCGATCGACTGACGCCCTACCTGTCGCTGCGCGCGTTCGGTGGGCCGATCTTCTGGCGCGACGCGACCGGCAGCGACACGACCCACGTGCAGCTGGCGCTCGGCGTCGGGCTCGAGCTGGTGCCCGGCTGGTCATTGCACATCGAAGGCGCGGTATTCGCCGAGCGGGGTGTCTTCGGGGGCCTCGCGGTCGCGTTCTGACCGCCGCGCGCTGACTCGATTCGCTCTACGACGCGGTCTGCTACGAAGCAGCACACGAGCCATTCGTGACCGCTGACGGCTGAACGACAGCCGTCGGCTTGCTACACGTGCCGTCTCGATCTAACTTCTTGGGGTAACCCCGC
>Ga0209181_10000724_pt1 | contig 61186 bp, 62 predicted proteins | sample MAT05_FD_187208 | JGI IMG/M metagenome (GOLD analysis project Ga0209181, IMG submission 187208) | Freshwater microbial communities from Lake Fryxell liftoff mats and glacier meltwater in Antarctica - MAT-05 (SPAdes) (version 2) | ecosystem: Environmental > Aquatic > Freshwater > Ice > Liftoff...
AACTTCCTCTTTCCTCACCCTATTTGTGATTCCGCTCATGTACTATGGCGATCGCATCAGTCATAAACAGGCTCTGGATGAAGAGTCTCCAAACTCTCCATCCACCCCACCTGAAGAGTTACAACAAACGATGACTAACTAATTGCCCAAAAATTTCCTCACATTACCGTCCATCCTGATGTTTGGGTGACAGACACTCCCACTTCATCGACAGCCTGTCATTTATTCCTGAATGCGATTCAACTATTGGAAATCAAGGGAATTATTCCTAAATCAGAGAAAGTTTTTGAAAAGGTAAATTGGGCGCTTCGAGAAGCATTTTTTACTCAACTTGCTGATATTAGCGATCGCAATGTCCAGTTTGCGATCGCTGAGAAATTAGGTATTGCGATCGCTTCTATTCAAAAACAGATCGATAGTGGTGAGGCTTATGCATTGCTATCAAAAGATTTTGAGTTAGTCAAGGAGCATACGGTTTCCGTTAGCCCGACCTTAATTTTTAATGAGGGTCGGCAGAGGCTGAATGGCAATGTTGGTTATCGGGTGATCGAGGCAAATATTCGAGAATTACTCAATAACCCACCTGATGAACAGTCTTGGTGTTAGACAAAATAAAAAGTGGTACTTTATACCACTTCTTGTTTTTTGATTTTTTTACTTCCAAAAACCTTAAGACTTTTGTAAGAAAGCTACTGTCAAAGCTTTTAGCAAACTAGAGTATTCCTAAAATTGATGCTTTCTAGTCTTTAGTTCACTCTTATAATCCATTCTTAGAGAAATCATGGATCTTTTATCAAATACCGTTGCACTGTCGCGAATGCAGTTTGCGCTCACCGCAATCTTTCATATGCTTTGGCCAGTCCTAACCACAGGCATGTCGATCTACTTAGTAATTGTGGAAGGATTATGGCTAAAGACCCGTAACCCCGATTATTATCGTCATGCTCGATTTTGGTCAAAACTTTTCGTTCTCAATTTTGGGATTGGTGTAGCATCAGGATTACCGATGGAGTTCCAGTTCGGAACAAATTGGGCTCCTTTTTCTGAAGCGGTGGGTGACTTCTTTGGGAGTATTCTTGGCTTTGAAGGAGCTATGGCTTTCATGCTTGAAGCTGGATTTCTGGGCATCATGCTCTTTGGCTGGGGGCGCGTGCATCCTGCTATTCATTACCTAGCGACGATCATGGTTGCCTTTGGTGCTAACCTTTCTACTTTTTGGATTTTGGTCGCTAATTCTTGGCTCCAAACTCCAGCAGGTGGAGAAATGGTACAGGGCAAGTTTATTGTGAGTGATTACTTTCAGGCGATCGCAAATCCCTTTATGGTGAAAAGCGTATCGCATATGTTTTTTGCGACCTTGGAAACCTCTTTATTTGTAATTGGTGGTATCAGCGCTTGGTATATTCTCAATAACCGCCATCAGGAGTTTTTTGCTAAGTCGCTAAAAATCGTCCTCGTTGCTACGATCGCAGTTACGCCTTTACAAATCTATATCGGACACCTAAGTGCGGAACAGGTTGCCCAATATCAGCCAACTAAACTCGCCGCGATGGAAGCAAAATGGGAAACTAGCCCTGCGGGACAACCCGCGGATTGGAGTTTGCTCGCTATTCCTGACGAAGCAACGCAAAGTAATAAATGGGAGATTACGATTCCCAATGGATTAGGCTATGTTCTAGAGTTCAAGAAAAATCTCACTACGCCTGTGCTGGGATTAAAAGAATGGCCATATAGCGATCGCCCGCACATGGTGGGATTGATTTACTACTCTTTTCGGGTTATGAGTGGCATTGGCTTTTTTCTAGCTGGGCTGATGCTTTGGAGTGTGCTGCAATGGCTATTGGGTAACCTCTCAAACGCCAAAATTGCCGATCAAAAATGGCTACTTCGCACTTGGATTTTTGCGGCTCCTCTAGGTTATATCGCGGTGGAATCAGGTTGGATTGTCCGATGTGTAGGGCGACAACCTTGGACGATGTATGGGCAAATTCGCACGGCTGATGCGGCTTCGCATATTCCCGCAAGTAATGTGCTGACTTCCCTAACCTTGTTTGCCGTGGTTTACTCGATCTTGCTAGTTGCAACTCTGTATTTTGGTAGCAAGATTATCGGTCATGGGCCTAACATGGAGATTTCTATTCCTGAAGTGTATGGAACTGATAAATTGGCGATCGCAACAGAGCCAGCCATATTTGTTCCCGATCAACGCCCCATCGAAACGCAACAGTAAAGAAGTGACGATACACAACACTTTGCGCTGTGTATCTCGGAATAAATAATTTCTAGGTAAATTTCATGGAAGCATTAGTACATTTTCTGCCGCAAGTCTGGTTTGTAATTCTGGCATTATTTCTATTTCTTTATGTCATGCTTGATGGCTTTGACCTTGGTGTAGGTATTCTCTCCCTTACCAGTTCCGATGAAGAACGACGCAGTATTCTCATGACTAGTTTAGGAAATATCTGGGATGCTAATGAAACTTGGCTAGTGATCATGGGAGGTGCATTGTTTGGCGCATTCCCCCTCGCCTATGCCACAATCCTCAGCGCTCTGTATATCCCCATTTTTATTATGATATTCGGCTTGATTTTTCGAGCCGTAGCCTTTGAATTTCGCGAACATTCCAATAACAAAGCATTTTGGAATTTTGCTTTTGGGGCTGGCAGTTTTATCGCCGCCTTAGGACAAGGATTTGCCCTTGGTAGTGTGATTGAAGGGATTAAAGTTGATGCATCAGGACACTTTATCGGATCTACTTGGGATTGGCTAGATTGGCGATCGATGCTGGTAGCGCTGACGCTAATTCAAGGATATGTCTTGATCGGTTCTACCTACTTGATTTTAAAAACAGAAGGAGAACTCCAAAAAACCCACTTTAAAACCTCCAAAATTGCCGCAATTACCACATTTATCGGTGCGATCGTGATTACGATCGCCACGCCGATTGTTTATGAAGCGGCGCGAACACGACTATTTAGCGCTCCTTTGGTTTATATTTTCGCAGTGATTCCAGTTCTCGGTGTGTTGCTGATTTGGGCGCTGTTACGCAGCCTAAATCGTGAAGAAGAAAATACACCGTTTATCTGGACAATTTTGATCTTTCTAATCACTTTTGTTGGGTTAGGACTGATTGTATTTCCTTACATTATTCCCAACCAAATTACAATCTATCAAGCGGCGGCGGCTCCTAGTGCCTTAGTATTTATGCTCACTTTCATTGGTGTACTGATTCCGATCATGTTGTTTTACAACATCTATAATTATGTTGTATTTCGTGGCAAAGTCGTTGGTAGTGCCTATGGAGATTGATTAAAGCCATCATTTATTGAGTAAGGTTTTGAGTTTTTAAATGAGCAAAGACTGGCAAAATTGCGATCGCTTCCTCGAACTCCAATCACGATGGATGACTTTAATTGGCGAACATTTGCAAGACGATCGCGGCGAAATTTTGGAATATTGGCGAATTGAGAAAGCTGATTCGGTAATTGTTTTAGCAATTCAAGGCGATCGCATCCTGCTGCCATCCCCAAACTATCGCGTAGGAATTGGCAAAACAACCTTAGACTTTGCTGGTGGGCGCGTAAACAATGGACAAACTACTGAACAAGCTGCGATCGCTATATTAAAGCGTGAACTAGGAATAGAGCTAGAGGCGATCGCCCAGATTATTCCCTTAAACTCAGAGGGATGGTCAGTAAACAGTTCTTTTTCTAATCAGAAACTCTATGGCTTTATTGCTCATATTCAATCAACAGTAAAATTTCCACCCGATAGTTTAGCCTACCCTATCAATACTGAAGGATTGCACAAGCTACTAAAGGATTTAATTTGCTTACAATGCCGAGCATTACTGATGGAATGGATGCTGCAATACGATTATCTACGTTTTCACAGTGAATAGGCAAAGAAAGACCCAAAAGGTAATTATAAAACGCCTAGAAAGAAATTCTCTTTATAGAAGGCTCCTTTGTTGAACCATTCTATAACTATATAGCTATAATTTGTTGTACACTATAAATACTAATACTTAGCCTATGCAGGTTTTGAAAATGCAAATATTACCCTCACTCCAAATTGGTCAACATCTTGTCCGCTATCCCATCATTCAAGGAGGAATGGGGATTCGGATCTCAGGGGCAAATCTGGCGGCGGCGGTTGCGAATCAGGGCGGCGTGGGAGTGATATCAGCAGTCGCTTTAGGATTAAATTCTCCGTATTTTGATATCACTCAGCCCAATGTTCGCAAGCGTAGAGAACAATTTTTTGAGGCAAACCGACTAGCGCTGATTGATGAAATTAAAAAAGCTCGAAGCCTAAGCCCTGATGGCATTCTGGCTGTCAATGTCATGGTTGCAGCTCAAGATTATGAAACATTAATTCGCACATCAGCCGAACAGGGTATAGATCTGATTATTTCTGGTGCAGGATTGCCGATGCAATTGCCAGAATATACCGCAGACTATCCTGATGTTGCACTAGTGCCAATTGTCTCTAGTACTCGTGCCGCCAGAATTATTTGCCGTAAATGGGAACGTAATTTCAGAAGATTGCCAGATGCTTTGATTGTCGAAAATCCTAATTCCGCAGGTGGACATCTGGGAGCTAAATTGGAGGAATTAGGCGATCGCGCCTTAGATGCCGAACAGGTAATTCCAGAATTGGTCGAATATCTAAAACAGGAATTCGGTCAGACAATTCCTGTAATTGCCGCAGGTGGCGTTTGGGATCGAGGCGATATCGATCGTATGTTGGCATTGGGAGCCAGTGGTGTACAAATTGGTACGAGATTCATTACCACCGATGAATGTGATGCCGACATTCGTTATAAGGAGTTTCACCTTCATGCTCAACCAGAAGATGTGGTAATTATCTCCAGTCCTGTGGGAATGCCAGGAAGAGCATTGCGAAATACTTTTGTTGATCTGGCGATCGCAGGTTCTCCTGACTTAGATAAACGCTGTCTAGCGAGTTGTCTACATAATTGCAAATGTCGTGACGAGCAGAAATATTACTGCATTATTCAGGTATTAGACAAAGCCGCAAGAGGCGACATCGAGAATGGGCTAATTTTTTCAGGCAGTAACGCTGGACGGGCTGAACGGATTATTCCTGTTGCCGAACTCATGGCAGAGTTAGTTGCTTAGACCGCTATACAATATACATACAAGATCATAAAGAGATATGAACCAATTTAAAGACTGGGGATTCTCAGCCCAATCGTGGCGCGGTGAGAAGGGCGAGTATTGGGTACTCGGTCAAACAGTTCTCTCCGTTGGATTTGTGTTATTACCCATCTATCCAACGATCGCTTTAGATAGTGTATCGCCACTCTGGCAATATGCTGGTTGGGGCTTGACAGGTCTTTTCAGTCTAATTGCGGCTCTATTATTGCTTTTCGGCAGCTTAGAATTGGGAAGTAATCTTACGCCTTTGCCCCATCCTAAACATGATGGAGAATTGGTAACTGGTGGTGTGTATGCCATAGTTAGGCATCCCATTTATAGTGGGGTAATTTTCCTTACGATCGCCTATAGTTGTTGGCAATTGAGTTTTGTTCATGCGATCGGGGCAATACTTTTTCTATTGTTTTTTGACCTCAAAGCCAGAAAAGAAGAATCATGGTTGAGTAATAAATTCTCTGGCTATGATCAATATCGATCGCAGGTTAAAAAACTAATTCCTTGGATTTATTAAGGTTGAGTAAGGTTGACTAATCATGTGGGATGAACGCTTTGATACATCAGAATATATCTATGGGACTGAACCCAATGATTTTCTGATTTCGGTAGCATCGAAAATTCCTCAAGGGAAAATTCTTTGTTTGGCAGAAGGAGAAGGACGTAATGGAACTTATCTGGCTTCTTTAGGTTATGAAGTCGTTGCCGTAGATCAATCTTCGGTAGGGCTTGCCAAAGCTCAAAAACTAGCGCAAGAGAAACAAGTGGCGATCGCCACAATTCATAACGATCTCGCTGATTTTGTAATTGAACCTCAAACTTGGGATGGAATTATTTCTATCTTTTGCCATCTGCCCTCAGATTTGCGAGCTAAGGTGTATGGTCAAGCTGTAATGGGACTAAGACCGAACGGTGTTTTTATCCTCGAAGCCTTTGCCCCAAAACAACTGCAATATAATACAGGAGGTCCAAAAAATATTGATATGCTTCCTGCTATTACCACGTTGCAGCAGGAATTAGTTGGTCTCCAATGGGAAATTACGATGGACATAGAACGCGAGTTATTGGAAGGTCGCTTTCATGCTGGTAAAGCCGCCGTGATTCAACTTTTTGGTAGGAAATAAAGTACTGTTTGAATTGTCAGGTTTAATTGAACTTAATAGTGATCCATGCAGTCTAAACATCTATAAATCTATATACTGATGAATGAAAAACCATGTTGAAATCTAATAAGAGAACTGTCTTGGGAATTGCGATCGCTAGTTGTATGGGTCTACTTCCAGTTGCATTTGTTTATGCTCAAAACGCAAATAATTCTGTTGTTATTGCTCAAGCGCTAACCAATGCTGATATCGAAGGATTGAAGTTTATGCGTGAAGAAGAAAAAATGGCGCGGGATGTTTATCAGACGTTGGATCGGCAATGGAATGTACGCAGTTTCAGTAATATTGCCGAGGCTGAGCAACGCCATATGAATCGGGTGAAAATGGTGATGGAGTCCTATGGTGTTGTCGATCCTGTCGTGAACGATCAAGTGGGTGTATTTACCAATCCGCAACTGTCCGCTATGTATGTGCAACTGGTCAAGCGAGGACAGACTTCGCGACAAGAAGCTTTAAAGGTGGGTGCACTCATTGAAGAAACCGATATTAAAGATTTGCGCGATCGCCTGAATGCGACTGCTGATCCTCAACTTAAAAATCTTTATAACAATCTATTGCAAGGTTCCTATAATCATTTGCAAGCCTTCGTCAGACAGATCGAACGACAAGGTGGATCTTATATCCCTCAAGTCCTCTCGCAGCAAGAGGTAAAGGCGATCTTAGATCGCGGACAAAGCCGTGGCTGGATGCGTTAACTAGAATCAATATCCCAATAACCTCGCGCCTTGGTAGAAGATAAAACTAGTAATCCAAGCTAGTCCAACTGACCAACCAACAGAGAGCATGGCAAATTTTATGCTTTTTGATTCGCTCTTGATCACCGCGATCGTAGATAGACATGGCACATAGAGCAAGGTGAACAGCATAAAACTATAACCCTGAACCCAGTCAATTTGTTGGGCGATCGCCCCAGCCAAATCGCCCCCTTCAGCTTGACCATAGATTACAGCCAATCCACCTAAAACAATCTCCTTAGCAATAAACCCAAAAAATAGAGCGACTGTAAGCTGCGGGTTGATACCAATGGGCGCAAACAATGGCTGTAATGCTTGTCCAATCATGCCAGAAAGAGTCTGAGCACTTGCCGAAGGAACATTGGTAGGAAGATTGTTTAGTAGCCAGATTGCAATCACACCAAAAATAATAAACTTGCGCGACCAGATCCAAAAATGTTTTACCTCGCACCAAGCACGCACCATAATTTGTTTGAAAGTCGGTAAACGGTAGGGCGGTAACTCCAGTACTAAAGGTTCTTGACTGGGAAATTTGCCTTTAAAGATTAAAGCTGTAAGCAGCGCCGCCGCAAAACTCATCATGTAGAGACTGAAAACGACCAGAGATGATTGATTTGCTGTAAACAGAGCCGTAGACATGAATAGGAATACGTTTAATCGTGCCGAGCATAAGGAAAATGGAATTACTAACATCGACAGCATCCGTAAACCTTGCGATCGCATTACTCGCGTTCCCAAAATTGCAGGCACGTTACAGCCAAAACCCATCAGTGACATCACAAATGATCGCCCATCTAATCCCAATCTTTCCATAAAGGCATCCATCAAAAATGCGGCTCTGGATAGATACCCACTATCTTCAACGATCGCCATACAAAGAAAAAACAGAAAAATTACGGGTAGGAACGCTGCTACAGTACCGATTCCCGCGTATAGTCCATCAATCAGAAATCCTTTCAAAAAAGCTGGTAACGATGAGAACAATGGTTCCAAGGCAATTCCCTTAAACCAGTTCAACCCATTTCCAAGCAACTGTTGCAATGGTGACCCGATCGCATAGATTGTTTGAAATATGAAATACATTGCGGCAAAGAAAAGCGGCAACCCCAAGAATCGGTGTAATAAAATCCGATCTAAACCCCTAGTCCATTTGTCTGAGAGTCTTAAGGGGATTTGCACAGCACCATCAAGTATGTCCTTGAGTTCATCTGCAAGTTGCCGATCATTCAGTAAATTTTCTTCCAGCCCTTTAATCTGAACTAAGTCTGGGTGCTGCTGGAGAGATTGAGTAATCGTGGCAATCGCCTTCTGATAACCCATCCCATACTTAGCACTGATTGGCAGCACAGGCATTCCCAGACGTTGCGCTAACACCTCAGGCTGCACTTTGACCCCAAACCGATTTGCCTCATCAGCCATGTTTAGCATCAGCAAAGCGGGCAACCCTAATTGCCTCACTTGCAGTGGCAAAATCATTTGGCGATCAATCTGAGCCGTATTGAGAATAATTAGGACTAAGTTGAGGGGGGTTTTCTCTAGAAAACATCTCACTACCGCCTCATCTTCCGAAAATCCCCGTAAGTCATAAATCCCTGGTAAATCAATAACTTCAACCAACTCTTCGCCTAATTTAACCTCAGCCATCATCAAGTCAACTGTAACTCCTGGCCAGTTACCAATATGGGCATGGGAGCCAGTAAATCGGTTGAAAAAGGTTGATTTACCTGTATTGGGCATTCCCAAAACCGCAATTTGTCTCATGCAGCCACTCCGACGGCCGTAACAGATATATGACGGGCATCACAACGACGCAACATAACCTCGGTCATACCAATCTGCACATGCAAAGGTCCTTTCATCCATCCGCCTTGACGTAGCACATGGATTTCTTGCCCACAGCGAAATCCAAGCGCATTAAATCTATGCTGTAATCCAGCTTCAATATGCATGGCAAGTATAGTTGCAGACTGACCTGCCTTGAGATCGCCAAGGTGAGTATTAGATATAGTGATGCTCATATAATGCTAATTTATTGACTTATATTCTCAATAGTATACTAATTTTAGTAAGTCTGCACATAAATTTTTGTGAGGCGACAATTGTGGCGTTGCATACGTTCATAAAATTAATTTGGAAACTACCATATCATTTTTATTAACACCCAATAATTTGGCTATTGGGTCACATTTAGCAATTAATAGAAAAAAGATATTTGGATGAGTACTTTCCATAAGACCTTCAAAATTTCCCTGTCCTTTCGATATGATAAGGTCAGCATTGTTGTATTCTGCTGCAAATTCGTCTGAACATAATTCAATGAGTGTTGAAGGTGCATCAAAACCATTAGAAATGACCCTGCATATATTATCCATACCTACCTGATTAGCATCTTCAAGTGTTACATCATTAATTACAGGCGCTCCTCGTACAACAAAAGTTATATTCTGATGTTTCATTGTTTCAATAAACAATTTATCAAAAACTATTTCGCCACAATTATCGCCTAAATATAAAACACTTTTAGCTTTGCTTATTTCGTTTTTTAATTCTGCCGTCATATCAATTTTCAAATCTTTTTTGTATAAAAATTCGATCTGATCCGATATGTTGTCATTTACACTCTGTGCCCCATAATCAATTATATTGCCAATAACTGATAGTTTTGCTGCTGTGGAAAAAGGATTTTCGCTCTGATTTACTATGGTTTGCCAATATGAATATTTTTTTAGAAGAATATTATTCGCCTTTAATTTTTCTTCAGCATATAGATTTGCATTGCCAAGTTTTATCTTAGCAATGCGGTTAATTTCAGTTGCTATTTTGGGATTTGACATTTCCCAATTGGACGCAATTAATTTATGTACTGAAAAAATGAAATCTTCTGCAACTTTTTCATCAGGCTTAAATTTATCAATAAGTTTTTCAATTGTCCTGATATGACAGAAGTAGCATTCGTGTCTCATAATTTTCCTTTGTTAGATTGCGATATCACTTTTACTTATTTTTTCCAACCAGCCGCCGCCTGTGCCAAAACGTAACTAGCGACATTTTCAATATCATCAGCCTCAAGCTTCTTACCAAAGTTAGGCATGGCATTTTTACCCTTATAAATTTGAGTAATGATGGCATCTAAAGAATACATCCCATACTTTTCAAGGGCTGCTTTTTTCAAGGTTTTAGCTGCAACTACACGATTACTACCTAAGGAATGACAGGAAGCACAGTTAGCTTTAAATAACTGTGCGCCAGCCTCTAAATCTACAGCAAAAGCAGGTTGGCTAAATCCTAGGAGAAACATACATAGGAGTAGAACAGATATAAATTTTTTCACTTTGGGTTTCCTAAACTAACAAATAGTTGCATCTTGCACCACTTCCAAACTACGTTGATCCTCGAGTCAAAAGACAGGCTATCAAATTGTAAGTATTGGAGTAAGCTCGTAAATTAATCGTGGTATGTCCAAGATATTTTTAGTATAAATACATGACTTACACCATCAAACTCCATTTAAATATGGATTTTCATTTTACGCTGCACAATTGCTAATATAATTATATAGCAATATATCAATAAGTGGTTAAATCGGCTTAGAAGGAAGTACTCAAAGGGGGTAAATTATTTAGCTTATAAAGTTTTAGCGATCGCATTTCCTGCTTTTTCCCAACCAGCTAAGCTCGGTGGAAATCCCTTTACATTGTCATAATTAAGCAGATGTAAGGTCATTACGCCCATAGAGGAACGATAGCCAGTCGAACAGTATAAAATTACAGGGCGATCGCTCGGAATTTTACTTAAATTGCGAGATATTGTCCGCAAAGGAATATTGATCGCATCAGGGATATGTCCAGATTGATATTCAGAAGGTTCACGCACGTCAATCAATAGGGCTTGACGATCGACCATCAAACTTTTCAACTCTTCGACATTTGCGATCGTGTAGTATCCCGATGGAATTGCCATCAGATATTTATCCACAGCCATTTCTAATCGGGGATAACCTTGAATGCTCGACAAAATATCAGTTTTATCTATCGGTTCTGATGCCATCAGTTTGGGTTGAATACCCAGAAAAAGGCAAAATAACAAAATGATAGCCAGCAAATTTTGGATTGACTTCATAAAAAACTTTTTAGACATAGGAACAATGATTAAGGATTTACTGAATCTTGAATTTCTTTTTTGATCTCGTCAGGAATAAATACTGCATACATCCCGCGTAAGTCACCAACTTTGAAGTTATATGCTAAATCTTGAGGATAGCCTTTTTGCACAAACTGAGGGCGGCGATCTTTTGCCCCATGACAAACTAAACAACTTGCCTCCACGTCAATTCGGCGGTAATAGCGTGTTCCTGTCTCTTGATTGATAGTTTCACGATTCCAAAGCCCAACTAGATCATGGTCTTGCTCAAACTTTGCCAACGCCATCTTGTCATGGAGATTCTCAGGAGCATGGGCGGGATTACGATATTTAGTCGCAATTTGTTTGACCTGCCAACCGTTTTCCTTGCTGAGTTGCATGGCTTGCATTCCCACAGGACGACATACTTCTTTCATCGTTTGCTGTGTCGGTTCTTCGGTACTTCCTTCTAAGCTCGAAGCCAAACCAGTTCGCATGGCATCTAAAGCTTCAATTTCCTGAACGGCGTGAACTAATTCTTCAGGATGGGGAATAATCGGAGCCGCTAATGCGATCGCAGGAACACTAGCGATCGCCAACAAACTGAAACTGATCATTAGAAATAACTTTAGAAGGAAGCCTAAAATAATCTGATGTAATTTTTGAATAGATTCTTGAATTGGGCTTAACAACATAATGCGCTCCAACGGTATTTAATCGGATTAGTAAGTAAGATGATTTCCTGAAAAGAATATTTCAATTTTCTCTTAGATCCCACATTCCGCTCGTAATGGAAGAGGAAAATAATTAAAATTCAAAACAACCGTTTAGCAATGGTTTCAAGGATCTACCTAAAAATATATGATTCTCAATAAATTAGCATTATTGAGAATAGAGTGAATTTTGATCGCTGAGATCCCTATTGCCTCGTTGTAATTATTTCTGACCTCTTTTACGAGCGGAATGTCGGTTAGATGATATTTAGCCCGCAGCAGGTGCATTCATTGAAGCTAAAATCTTCTGTACGATTTGTACTCCTGTCAGGGCTTGCCAGCCAAATAATCCCATCAAAACTATATTTAGGGAAACGTGAACCTTACGAATCCAGTCATGCTTTTGCATAAATGGCACTAAGGCTGTAGAAATGGCAACAACTCCTACCATGCCTAAACCAGCAAACAAATGGGCGTTAATGAAAATCTTGCCATTATTTATATAAGTCACCACGATGCCCCCGATCGCTCCCAATACCATCAGTACAAGAACGACGGAACCCATTTGATGATGGCGGATCGCAAATCGACCTTTGATCATTTCCTTTTTGAGATCGCCTTCTGCCAATCTTGTCTTCCGAACCTGAATACCCAAGTACATCGAATAAAAGGTGATACCCAATAATACCCACATCGCGATCGGATGGACAAAACTAAGATAAGGCTTGAGAGCTGATAAAGTGTCTGAATTCATGACGATTATCTCCAAAGTGATTGTATAGTTTTTTTACTTCCCAATCCACAGAATAAAGCTAGAAAATTGGTAAAACCTTATACCTAAATCCAATGTATGGGAAAGTAGTGGGAACAAAAATTAGCATGACATCCTGATGTATAAAATCATGTTTGAATTGTATGAATTGTACTGAAACCATATAACTCTTTACAACTCTTTATAGCAGAACTACCACATACTCAGAATCTTTCAAGCGGTTAAAACCTCTATTTAATAAAGGCTGTAGACTTTTACAGAACTAATATAACTTAATCTTATGATTATTCTTGTTTAATTATATTACTTATAAGTTATATTAAGAGAAATCGCAAAAAACATTGCAATACTTCAAGACTTTCATCTTCCACTATTGCTGCAAGCTTTGCAATTTGCTTAACATTGGAGATTACTTTTATGAACACGAATGTTGGCGTTATTGATCGCCTGATCCGTCTGTTATTAGCTTCGGTTATGTTCTATTCAGGTTTATACCTTTATAGCGGCACTGCCCTAGGAACTGGCTTGGTTATTGCGGGTGGTGTATTGCTCGTAACCGCACTTGTAGGCTTCTGTGGGCTTTATCAACTTCTGGGAATTCGTACCAATAATACTAATGAATATTCTTAAAAAGATATTGGAGTGTTGTACTATGCGCAGCCTTCCTTTATCCAAAAATATCACTTCTTTATAGAGTCTCTTCATGGAAAATAGTCTGCATCTCGAAAGCCCGTCTCTATCGAGGCGGAAATTACTAAATTTTATTACTGGATCAGCAGTCGCTGTGACCGCAGGTTCCGCCCTTTATCCCTTTGCGAAATTTTTTGTTCCTCCATCAGAATCCGTTGGCGCAGGTGGCTTTGTTCTTGCTAAGGATATCTTAGGTAAACTAATTCCTGCTTCGCAAATTTTGGCTGAACCACCTGAGACTAGAGCTTTAGTTGCAGGATTAGCAGGAGAACCCACTTACCTAATTGTCACAGCTGATAACACTCTTGACAATATCGGAATTGTCGATAACTGCACTCATCTTGGTTGCACCTTTCCTTGGAATCTAAACGATCAGCAGTTTCAATGTCCTTGTCACGGTTCTCTCTATGCCCCCGATGGGACTGTAGTACGAGGTCCTGCTCCGCTGCCACTCAAGATTGTCAAAGTTGCAATAGTTGACAACAAAATTTTGCTATCTCCTTGGATAGAAACCGATCCTCGTACTGGTGAGAAGCCTTGGTGGGTATAGAAAACCTGCTTATACATAACTGCGATCGCAGTCTGTGTGAACTTCTTAGTTCAGTTATATTCCGTTCACTTTTATTTTGAATTATATTGAAAAAGAGTAATAATTATGAAAACTTCTATCTTCCAAAAGCCGTCGAAGCTTTACCCATTCGATGCTTGGCAAGTCTTTTCTGACTGGATCACAAGTACCAACAATCGACTATATATTGGCTGGTTTGGTGTTCTCACAATTCCCACGCTACTCGTGGCGGCGATCGTTTTTGTGCTGGCGATTGCTAATGCTCCATCCGTTGATATGGAAGGCATTCGCGTTCCTATTGCAGGATCGCTGATGGCTCACAATAATCTAATCACAGCCGCAGTTGTCCCGACTTCTGCCGCGATCGGGCTTCACTTCTATCCTTTATGGGAAGCCGACTCGATGGATGAATGGCTCTATAATGGCGGTCCCTATCAACTGATTGTGTTTCATTTTCTAATTGGGATTTGGGCTTATCTAGGTCGGCAATGGGAACTGAGCTACCGTCTAGGAATGCGTCCGTGGATTGCCATCGCCTTCTCTGCTCCCGTTGCTGCCGCCACAGCCGTCTTACTGATTTACCCCATTGGGCAGGGAAGTTTCTCAGAGGGAATGCCTTTGGGAATTTCGGGTACATTTTATTTCATGATGTCGCTGCAATCAAGTCATAATGTCTTGATGCACCCGTTCCACATGATTGGTGTGGCTGGGATACTGGGCGGTGCGCTTTTGAGTTCTCTGCACGGATCTCTTGTTACCTCCAGTCTAATTCGCGAGACGACAGAGATTGAATCAGCAAACCTCGGGTATAAATTTGGTCAACAGGAAGTTACCTATAACCTGCTTGCAGGGCATAGTGGCTACTTGGGTAGGTTGCTGATGCCCATACTGTCTCTGCGAAATAGTCGGTCTACGCACTTTCTATTGGTAGCTCTACCTACTATCGGCATTTGGTTTGCCGCTATGGGTATCGGCACTATGGGTTTTAATCTGAACGGTTTCAATTTCCAGCAGTCAATTCTGGATGATGCTGGTCGCCCAGTCCGCACCTATGCCGATCTGCTCAACCGCGCAAATCTTGGAATTGAGGTCATGCGATCGCCTAATGGACATAATTTCCCTGTACCTTTAGCACTTGTGTCTCCTAAAATTTCTGCCTAAACACTTATCGATTATGTTTTTATCTGATCGCTAGATTAATGATCGGGTAATTGTCCAAAATGGTTTATTGAAATTGGTGGAAAACTTTCTTAAGCTATAGGATCAATTACTTTTTGGATATCTCTAATTGCGGTGATCGGCAAAAAAAGGAACTCAGTGAGCGTGTGCATGATTGTTTGCAATGTGGCTACACAACCGACAGAGATATAGCGGCGGCACAAGTCATGCTCAACTGGGTTCTCTATGATTCTACGGTGTTTGGAACGAGCATCGTCAAACGTGGAGAGCCAAGCTCTACTCCATCCCCTACGCATTGTGGCGGGATGGCGCAACTTGGCTCGGCGAAACGTAAAAAACACTCCTTGCTCGATGGGAATTTAGAAACCCCATCCTCGCGTAGCAGGTTGGGGTAGTTCATTCCTGACGTAGCCTCTTTAGCCAATGCTCGTGGTCATATTTTATCAACTAAGGATCTCTTAAAAAGTATCAATGTTTCTGACACTAAGCTTTCAGAAATCAAGCGAATCGACTTTGGGCAAGGGCTATACCTAGAATTATCTGGATTTTCATACGTCGATGATTTTCTGATGCCAAATTTTTATTTCCGTCTGACGACTGCATATGACATTTTGCGGATGGGAGGAGCACCAATCGGCAAGCGTGATTTCATGTTACACATGGTGTCCTTGATAAAACACCAAGGTGATAGCTAGCATTCCTGCATAAGTTTCCACAATTAAAAATCATGAGTTTAGGTTAGGCTAAATACAACTGAATCTATGAATGCGGGTTCTATGATCCTAACTCAAGCCATTTCTGCAAAAAATACGCAACTGTACGACCGCGATTTCTTGGAGTGGATAGAAACTACAGCAAATTTATTGCGATCGAATAGGTTTGGAGAAATCGATCTAGAAAACCTAATCGAAGAGATAGAAAGTATGGGGAGAAGTGAAAAGAATGCTTTAGAAAGTAATCTAGAAGTTTTGCTTATGCACTTACTCAAGTATAAATATCAGCCTCAAAAGATTTCAAATAGTTGGAAGTATACGATCCGTGAACACCGTTTACGCATGATTAAATCCCTCAAATCTAGTCCTAGCCTCAAGGTCTATTTTTTGGAGATTTTTGTGGCATGTTATAAAAATGCTAGAGATCTGGCTGCCGATCAGAGTGGTTTGGAAATAATCACTTTTCCTGAATCTTCACCGTTTACGCCTGAAGAGACAATTGATTCAGACTTTTTGCCTCAAACTTAATCTTGGAAACTTCGCTATGATGTCGATCGATTGAGGGAATAGATCTATATATGAATTGGGATTTGTACAACAGAGATAGCACTCACCTCAGTTTTGCTAGGCTTGATCATGAATTGTGAGAACTGAAAGCTTTGATAATTAATCTTTAATGGAGACTGATAATGCTAAAAACTATTGATGAAATTTACGATCGAGTGATTCACGTATTACCGTCATCGGAACGGTTGAAATTAGCAAATTTGATTTTAACTAATTTAGTCCAACAAGGTACGGTAATTGATGATAGTGACACCTGGAATGAGGAGAACGTATCAGATTTATCTAGGTTCTCTTTGCAGTATGCAGCAACAATTTATCCTGATGATGAAAAATGACCAAAAATAAAGACGATCGAAAAAAATTAGAGGGTCAGCGTCTGAGTTACAGAAATCACCAGAAGGTCAAGATCGGGGATCGATCGCTCATTGGGAAAAAACGTTAGCAAATTGTCGCAACAACATCGAGAAATCAGAAAGGAGATTGAATAAATGAAAGCAATTTATAAACATCCAATGGAACGACTTGAAATCTATCTGAGTGAATATAAACCTCAGTTAGAAAAAGCTCTGTCAGCTATTGAAGCAATCAAAACTTTGCAGCAAGACTCCGAAGAGTTTTCTGATGCGATCGCCTCACTTCATGTTTGCGCCACAATCTTAGAACCCTATTCAGAAGGAATGGTTGAAGCGATCGATCGATTTACTGAAGACAGAGAGAATATAGACTGATGGACTTATCAAAAAGGGACACTACATTGAGGGAGTAAACCTGCACTCCCTCAATGTGGATTCAGGCTATGTGATCACAGTTGGTTTGTCCATGCCTGTGTGAGTGCGGATCTGGGCGATCTGGTCGGCGATCGAAATCAGACTTTGCAGAGCTACTTGTGAATCAAGCCCTTGCTTGGTGACATCGGGTTCGTAACTTTCGAGATAAACTCGCAGGGTCGCGCCTTGTGTGCCAGTGCCAGAGAGCCGAAACACGATGCGTGATCCATCCGTAAAGCCAATCCGAATACCCTGTTGTTCGCTAATGCTGCCGTCGATCGAATCGGTGTAGCTGAAGTCATCGCTGTATTCGACGATATATGCACCAAACTGTTTGCCTTTGAGTGTGGATAGTTGGGCGCGGAGATTTGTGACTAGAGTGTTGGCTCGATCGATATTTACCCCTTCATAGTCATGGCGAGAGTAGTAGTTGCGTCCGTATGTTTGCCAATGTTCCTGCACGATTTGTTCGACCGACTGCTGCCGAACTGCGAGGATATTCAACCAGAAAAGTACTGCCCATAGTCCATCTTTTTCGCGCACATGATTGGAGCCTGTGCCAAAACTCTCTTCGCCGCAAAGTGTGACTTTTCCCGCATCGAGCAGGTTGCCAAAAAATTTCCAGCCTGTAGGAGTCTCATAACAGTCAATTCCCATTTGCTGGGCAACTCGATCGGCTGCGGCACTAGTGGGCATCGATCGAGCGATTCCTGCGATCCCAGCACTATAACCAGGAACGAGTTTGGCATTTGCCGCCAAAATGGCAAGACTATCGCTCGGTGTCACAAAGAAATTATTGCCCAGAATCATATTTCGATCGCCATCGCCATCCGAAGCCGCGCCAAAGTCAGGTGCGTGTTCGGCAAACATAATTTCCACTAGTTCGTGAGCATAGACGAGATTTGGGTCGGGGTGTCCACCACCAAAGTCTTCCAGTGGAATGCCATTGATTACAGTTCCCACGGGTGCGCCTAGACGCTGCTCAAAAATGGCGCGGGCATAGTCGCCTGTAACGGCGTGCATCGAGTCGATACACATGCGAAACTTACCAGTGACAAGGAATTGCTTGATTCGATCGAAGTCAAACAGCGACTCCATCAACTCGGCATAATCGCTCACGGCATCGATCACTTCCACCGTCATCGTCCCTAACTGCGATATTCCTAGACGATCCAAATCAATATCATTAGCTTCGAGGATCTTGAAGCCTTCAATTACCTTGCTACAGGCATAGATCGCATCTGTCACCTTCTCAGGGGCGGGACCACCGTTACCGATGTTGTACTTTATGCCAAAGTCACCATCGATCCCACCTGGGTTGTGACTGGCAGACAAGACGATACCGCCAAAAGTGTGATATTTGCGAATAATGCAGGAAACTGCGGGGGTAGAAAGAATGCCGCCCTTGCCCACCAATACTCGTCCGAACCCATTTGCCGCCGCCATTTTGAGGATTACTTGGATCGCGTGGCGATTGTAATAACGACCATCACCGCCCACCACTAGAGTTTGCCCCTGATAATCCACCAGACTATTAAAGATCGACTGGACAAAGTTCTCAAGATAATGATGTTGCTGAAACACGGAAACACGCTTGCGTAATCCAGACGTGCCAGGCTTTTGGTCTGAAAATGGTGTGGTGACGACAGTACCTATATTCATAAAATAACCTAAGTTGCCACCCATAATTTAACACTGAGAGCAAGGATAAAGAGCATAACTTTTAGCTCAAAGCCCTTAGCCGTGACAGCATGAATTGACTTAGGTAAAAGCTGAGAAAGCAAACTGCCAGTAGTCTCAATTACCTTGTGTTTGTAATGCTGGAGAAAATGGACATAACTCGGTACAGGTCTTTTAGAAACGCAAGCACCAGACAATGTGTACTCGCATCAAAAGATTAGTTCGCAAAACTATCTGCTTCTCTAAATCCAATATGATGCACGATATTGTTATTAGTCTGTTCAATACAGCAGAAAATCTGAAGCAAAGCTCTTTGAAGAGCTATACTTGAAACGTAGAGAAGCTCAATTGGCATGATTAAATCAAAAAACGGATAGAAAATTAAACTTAAAAATTAAACGTAATTTCTATGGTGTCAGTGAATCAAGAGATTGTACCAAAGCTGAGTATAGGTATTCCTGCATATAACGGAGAGAGATTTATTCGTACTGCGATCGAATCTTGTCTACAACAAACTCATGAACCGTTTGAAATTTTGTTGTCCAATAATGTCTCGATCGATCGAACGCAGCAGATTTTAGAAGAGTATGCCGATCGACCTGGGATCAAGATTGTATCTCCTGCTCAACATTTGGGAATTGGGGCGCACTATCGGCACTTAGCAGATGCAGTATCAGGGACTCACGCGATCTTTCTGTCATGCGATGATGCTCTGCATCCAGAGTTTGTGCGGTTTGCGATCCGAGAACTAAGCCAAAATCCAGATCTAGGAATGCTGGCATTTGGGGGATATTCCTGTAATTCAGATTTATTACCAGTCAGTCGATTTGGTTTGAGCTATCCTACTCAGACTCTACCTCGATCGACTACTTATAGTCATTTCAGTCAAGCCTGTACTTTTATCATGTCTTCTTGTGTGTGGAAACATGATCTTGTGCAGTCGATCGAACCTCTACCTAAATCGGCGGGACTTGTGACTGATTGGTACTGGGCCTTGGTGACTGGGCTGCAATCTCCGATCCGATTTTCTCGCAAAGCTTTGGCATATTATCGATTTCACGACAGTAATTCATCACATTCTAATTACGGTCGATGGCTATATGAGGCAGCCGAGATGTTAGATTTTTTGCTTGCTAATGCCAAAATTGAATCCGAACTTCGAGATCAGCTCGAAGCAACGCGCCTCCTGATCGAAAATGCAGCCATTAACGGCATCAGTCAGATAGGCAGTGAGATTCCTAGTGAAATTAGCAACTCTCAAGTCGATCTAATCAGTCGATCGATCAAACAAGCGATCAAACAACAGATCAAAAAGTTATTAGCACAGAAGTCATTTGGGCATCCCAGTTTTTTACGCTGATCTTTTATGCCGCTCTTCTACAGAGACCTAAAACCAGTGGAAACCCTTTTCAAGACAAATACACTGCCTTCATTGCCGCGCCCAATTCGGATATCTGCATCTAAATAGGTTGTCTCTAGCCAACCGCGTTGTTCACGATTTTTGATTTTAAAGTCAACAGCAGGCAGCTTCTTTTCTGATTGTAAAATCTCGATAAACTCATGCACGTTCTGGTACTTGAGCAGTCTTTGCAAACCCACGACCGATCGCTCAAATGTGACATTAACTCGTCGTTCTGACACCACTTTAAAACTAGCGCAGACGCTGACTAAGCCTTCTAGTAAAGGTAAGCTAAATATTTCAGCGACATTGTAAATCTTCCCTTCGGCAGCCCGCACACACTGGTAAATTTGTCCTAACTTTAGTCCTGGGATTCGATCGAAACCCAATAAGTCTTTACTCGTAGTGAACAGCAGTCGCCAATCACCTGTGAGTAATTCCGCAGCAGCAGTTGGTTGAGGCGTGGGGTTAACTTCTTCGAGATAAGCGATCGCTGAAAAAATTGCTTTCTTCTGGAAATCAGTGATTTGCAAGCCCCGATTAACAGGGTCGATCGCCCGAAATAGGGCATCTTTTTTGCTCATACCTAAATCGCTTCGGCTGGAACTTTAGCCAAAACGCCATTCAAGAAAATATCTGATAAACCTTCTGCCATTTGTTGCAACTCCAGTGGCGAGCCACTTTTACTCATGGTTTCATTACTGAAGCCAGCTACGGCAAACATGCCCACAAAGACTTTGGCAATCACCTTAGGACTAAGCCCCTTACGATAAACTCCCTTCTCGATCGCTTCTTCAAAATATACTTCAGCAATTCCCGTCATTTTATCAACCACTTCCATCTGAATCTGGTCGCGGAGTTCAGGATGAAACTGTGCCTCCATAAAACAGACCTTCATCATGTCGATATTTTCGCTCATGTTGCCCATGCGACGGCGCATCATATTCGCGATTGCCTTATAGTTACTCATCTCACTCAATTCTGTGAGCAAATCAGTCAAGAGGCTAATCCACCCTTGGGTCGCAACTTCAACCAGAATCGCTTTTTTATTCGTGAAATAGCGAAAAAGAGTCCCTTCAGCTACACCTGCCTCTGCAGCTAGATCCTTAGTCGTTGTAGCATCAAAACCTCTTTTGGCGAAGAGTTTTTGCGCGGACTGTAATATTTTGGTGCGCGTATCTACTTCGATCTCAGTTTGACGATTAAAAAATTTCATGATTTACAACGACAGGACTTTGAACAAAATTTGACTTACTCAGTCAAAAATAACGAAATAAAACGTCACATATAGATAGCTTTGGATATTACAACTCAAATTAATCTACATCTAATCAACTCTATCTTGCCTTAAACAAATCTAAATTTGTCTTAAAACTTAAAATATCATAAGTGTTCACTCATAATTTACTTAATACTTTAAGCATTACTTAAAGTTTGCACATAACAAAAGTTTAAAACTATACACGTAGCAGGAATCTTATTAGATTTACCAAAGATTAACGTAGAGTTTATGGCATCAACGATCGATTCCCATTAAGCAGCTAATCTCATTTAGTAATTCTTCTTTACTATAGGTTCCTTTTTGCAATACTTTTTGAACGGAGCCATTCAATCGCGAGCGTTCTTCTATGGTTAGATCCATTGCGGTAATTACGATGATTGGGATTGACTGCCACTGTTTCTTTTGCCGAAAAAACTCAATGAACTGAAATCCATCAATATCAGGCATCATCAAGTCGAGCAGGATTAAATGTGGCGGCGGGTTTCTGAGCAAAATTTGCAATGCTTCCCTGCCATTTGTGGCTGCCATCACGGAGCAGTTTTCTTTTTCAACAATCTCAACTAAAATCTGGCGTAAATCGACCTCATCTTCGACAATTAGAACCGTAAACAGCGAAGGAGATTCACGATCGGATCGATCGAAGTTGTCATCATCTTGCAGTAGTTTTGGATCGGGACGATAACGATCGAGCGTCAATATTAAGCGATCTCGATCGACAGGTTTGATCAGATAGTCGGCTGCACCCAAAGCATAGCCAACATTCTGATCGTTAACGATCGTCAGCATGATTGTGGGGATATTTGCCGTGATCGGATCGGCTTTGAGCGCAGTTAGCACTTCCCATCCGTCCATACTTGGCATCATCACATCCAGCGTAATCGCATAGGGACATAAACTTTTAGCCAGACGAATGCCCTCTTTACCGTTCGGGGCAGTGTGTACCAAAAATCCTTTTCTAGAGAGAAAGCGTCGCAGCATATCGTGGACATCAGGGTCATCATCAATCACTAGCACCGTTGGTAAAGATGAATCTGAGGCGAAGTTACTCTCAACTTCGATTAGCGTTGGCAATTTACCATTGCCATTATTAGGATCGGTATTGGTATTGTTAGGTAGGTGGATCGAGAAAGTGGAACCTTTGCCTAGCTGACTTTCTAACGTAATGTCACCACCTAACATCCGACAAAATCTCTGGCTGATCGTTAAGCCTAAACCAGTACCCCCATATTTGCGAGTAGTGCTGCTATCAGCTTGGGAAAATTCTCGGAATAAACGATTGATTTGGTCGGGACTGATGCCAATGCCTGTATCGGTAACATTAAAGCTAATCCACTCTACACCTGCAATATTTTTACGCTCGATCGACAGAGAAATTAGACCGTTTTTGGTGAATTTACAAGCGTTACTGAGTAGATTGAAGAGTGACTGTTTGACTTTTGTGACATCACTTCGGATCGAATTAATCTCAGGATCGCACTCTACAACGAGCTGATTCCCATTTCGCTCTTGGATCGGACGGATTGTGGTGATCACTTCCTCGATCAGTTCGGGCACATTAAATGGTTCGATGTAGATATCCATTTTGCCTGACTCAATTTTGGACAGGTCGAGAATGTCATTGATCAATTCCAATAAATGCTTACCCGCAGAATGAATTTTCTTGAGATCGGGAACGATCTGATCTTGTCCTGTCTCTTGGGCTTCATCTTGGAGCATTTCGCTGTAACCGATGATCGCATTGAGAGGAGTGCGAAGTTCGTGGCTCATGTTGGCAACAAAGGCACTTTTGGTGCGACTAGCTTCGAGGGCACGATCTCTTGCTAGAGCTAGTTCTTGGTTGACGCGATAAATTTCTGCTTCTTGACGTTTACGCTGCATTACCGCACCAAGTTGAGCCGCGATCGCATTGATCAGTCCCAGCAATCTTTGATCATCGTCATTTGGTTTCTGCATGAAAAAAATGATGATCGCAACGACTTGATTTTTAGCCACAATCGGGATTGCCAAGCCAGCATTAAGTCCACGATCTAGCGCTATGAACTTGCGTAGAAAATGCAGTTCAGTTTCCTGAGAAATGTTCCAAATCCATTCTGGTCGTTTGAGTTGCCAGACACGCCCAGGAAAACCTATACCCAGAGGAAACTTGAGGTTTTGACTGATCTCGCGAAATTCTTCTAACCCATCAATGCTGCTATACCAAGCGGGGCTACATTCGAGCGATTCGCCATCCGTACTTGGTGTCCAAGCTTCGCCCATTACCCAGCCAGTAAATCCACAGATCTTTTGCAGCGCAATCTCCAAAGCCGACTGCAAGTCCTCAGCTCCACTAATTGCCAAAATCATCGTTTGGAGTAGATTTACCTCTTCTTCGGCACGTTTACGCTGGGTAATATCTTGTACAGTGCCTTCAAAGCCGATTAAGTTCCCTTCAGTGTCACGCATTACTCGCGCACTTTCTGAGATCCAGATTTTGGGTCGATCGACCGAGGGAGTCTTACTGCGTCGATAAACCTGAGACTCAAATCCAGAGATCGTCTCGTGGGTTTGCATAAATTGGACAAAGTCAGTCCACTGGTTAGGATTGACATAAAGCTGGGTGGTGATATCAGTGAGATTTCCGAGTAAATCCTCGGCCGAGTCGTAACCGTAAATACTCGCCAACATTGGATTTGCGATTAGGTAACGCCCTTCGATCGAAGATTGAAAAATGCCTTCAACCGAATTCTCAAAAATACTGCGATATTTCGCTTCAGCCGAGTGGAGATTTTGGCGCAGTTCGCGGGTTCGCGCTTTTAGAACCGTATAAGTGTCTCTTGCTTGACTGACAACTCCAATCAGCTCGGCTTTATTGAATGGCTTGGTGACAAATTTAAATACTTTGCTGGAATTGATTGCTTCTACTAGATCGCCAACATCTGTATAGGCGGTCAAAATAATCCGCATCGTATCGGGGTATTTTTCCACCAACTGGCTGAGCAATTCTGTCCCACTCATCAACGGCATCTGTTGGTCAGAAATTACCACTGCGACATCGTCTTCAGCTTCCATAAGCTGTAATGCTTCTTGACCATTTTCGGCTCTTAATACGACATAATCTTTGTAGAAAGTTCGTTCCAGCAAGTCTAAATTATTTGGTTCATCATCAACTATCAGGAGTTTGGGCTTTTGGCTGGTTTGAGGCGATCGCATGACTCTAAATACCTAACTAATAATTATTCGATCGGAAGCCAAATCATGTCTTTCGATTTAGATAATTCCCTTATTTTCAGCTTATCTGACTAAGCCTTTTCATGATGTTCTTAGAAGAACAAATTCGATATTCGATCTTTATTTGGCTTTTTCTGGCTAAGCCTGCTAGGCCCAGTCGTCTCGCCCATCATTGCGCGTGCTAAAAATTCTGGTGGTGGCGTGGATTTGTCTTGTCTTGGCAAATAGTTGTTCTGGAGTTAGTTGCCACTTTTCTAGGACTTTTTGTAAATCTGCCTGAATATCTCTTGCCCCTGGAAACCCCTGATAGCGGATTAGTAATCGAGCTAGATCGGCAAGGTTGCGGTCTGTCGGATCGCCTCTAAGTAATTCATCAACTACAGCTCGATCGCCAAATCGTTGGGGATGTTCTTGGTCTTTGAGTTCTGCCATATCAGAAATTCTCCCGAAAATATTAACTAATGCTTAATCACTAAGCCTTGACCTGTGGGTAATTCCAGCACTTTATGCTTAAACTCATGCATAAATTCTAACTCGGCGATTGACTGGTTTTTATTTGCGAGCCAGCCAAAATCATCTAACACTAAGATTGCGCCCTTTGACATGCGTGGAAATAATTCTTGCAGTGCCATAATTTCGGCGATCGAGGAGTTCATATCTAAATGCAGATAAGCGATTTTTTCTGGAACTGCCTCGGTAAAAGAATGCGGCACAATCCCTTTGACAATCTTGACGTTTGGATAAACCGAAAACACTTGGTTGACATGTTCTAGTAATCGATCGGGATCGAAATCTTCATATTCTGACCATTTTTCGCGCTCTTCCACGGTGGAAGTCTCGGCGGCTAAACCTGAGAAAGTATCGTAAAGGTAAAACTGCTGTGGCAGCGATTCAAAATCGAGATATTTACAGATCACCGCCGACGAAAAGCCTCGGAATACACCACACTCGACAAAATCTCCCTCAATATGCAAAGCATGACTCGCGGCCCAAGTTAGGACATGTAACCGCCATGCCAAGCTATGTTCCTGTTCGGTTTCGATCGAAGCCCGAAAGCTATCAGCAAATTTCCGATCTTTTCTAAATGTGAGATTTTTTTCGATCGCAATCAACATATCCGATGCAAACACACTGCCGTTATACGTCTCGCGGATGTAGTCAAGTGCTTGCTTAAACTTTTCAATCCGATCTGATGGAATCCCGTAAAACACTCTATCTACCCAATTTAAGTTGATTTGAAGTTTGGCTTTTGACCTCGATCGCGAATTGCCCTAAGCTGTGAATTTTGATTTTTTAGTTTGATCTGCGATCGCCTCTCATACCTACCATTTTTTTCGACAGATGGACAAATTTTGTCAGATAAAAATAATTTCGGCAGTGTGTTGCTGACGACATTAATTCGATCGAAAGATATGAAAAAGTACATTCAGCATGAAAAATTTATCGCCCCTAGTGTTATATCAGCTATGTCCCAAGATCTAGGGGATTCATTAAGTCCTGAACCTGCTTACAAAGATTTAGCTCCTGCCCAGCAGCGAGAACGGTTGCAAGAGTTGGCGATTGTTTTTCTGAAGTTGGGTTCGATCGCCTTTGGTGGTCCTGCTGCCCATATTGCGATGATCGATGATGAAGTAGTGAAGCGGCGACAATGGCTAACGCGGCAACAGTTGCTGGATTTAATTGGTGTCACTAACCTGATCCCTGGGCCGAATTCAACCGAATTAGCGATTCATATCGGTTTAGAGCGCGGTGGCTGGCGAGGGCTAATCGTAGCTGGAGTTAGCTTTATTTTGCCTGCAATGCTGATTGTCTGGGCTTTAGCTGCTCTTTATGCTCAATACCAAACTGTGCCGCAATTGGAATGGATGCTTTACGGGATCAAACCTGTAATTATAGCGATCGTGATCCAAGCTCTATGGAAACTCGGTAAATCAGCGATCAAGAATATCCAGACTTCGATCGCAGTCATTGCCGTAATTATTTTATTCTTTCTGGGGATCAATGAGATCTTGCTGCTAATTGTGGCGGGTGTCGTGGTGGCGGTAGTGAATGTGTGGCGATCTGGCAGCCATAGCTCCAGCAACTCTCTAATTCTCTTACCAACTGGGATATTCGCAAATTTATCGAGCGCAAATTTGGCTAACGTAAGTACGAAAGAGCCTGCTAGCTGGTCGAGTCTGTTTCTCGTATTTCTCAAGATCGGCTCTGTGATGTATGGCGGCGGTTATGTTCTGCTGGCTTTTTTACAAAAAGATATAGTCGAACGCTACCATTGGTTAACTTCGCAGCAGTTATTGGATGCTGTGGCGATCGGGCAGTTTACACCTGGACCGCTATTTACGACTGCCACTTTTGTCGGTTACTTAGCGGGTGGGAACCTAGGCGCGATTGCGGCAACGATCGGGATATTTCTGCCTGCATTTGGACTGATTGCCTTAGTTAATCCACTTGTGCCAAAGTTACGGAAATCGCCTTGGACTGCGGGTTTTCTCGATGGTGTGAATGCGGCTTCGTTAGGACTGATGGCAGTAGTTACCTATGAATTAGGGCGTGCTACCCTCTTGCCTCTAGATCGATTGGATTGGTTTTCGATCGATCTAGCAGTAATAAGTTGTGTGATTGTATTTCGGTTTAAGCTTAACTCCGCTTACTTGGTACTTGGTGGCGGTGCGATCGGCCTTTGCTATCGATTATTTTTCTGACTAATAGGGAGGCATGGGAGCTTGAGGGATGGGAGGCTCTAGAGAATCAGCTTTTTCATGCTCGATTACAAAAACATTAGAGTAAAGATGAGCGATCATTTCTTGTCCTTGCTGCGTTAAAGATAAGTAATACAGCGCATCTTTGACATACGGATAAACATTTGTCCAGTAAAACTTGGGATAATTGCGACGTAAATCGCCTGGATGAGCATATCCCAAGGCGCGGTTTACACCTGTTTCTTCAAATTCGTAGTAAAGTGCGCCAATTTTTTTGAGGTAGCGCGGATCGCTGAGTTGTCCGATCAGATCGGCCGAGCGCAACAGTCCAGAAAAGTTGGTTGTATCTTGATGATCGCCTGTTTTCGGTACGGGGAAACGGGTTAGCTCGATATTGCGGGTGATCGTGGCAGCGTTGATCAGGGCATGTCCACCAAATCGCTCTGAGATAAAAAGTTTGGCTCGATCGACATGGTAAGGAGTCAGTCCTGCATCAGATGCACCTGGCGGCAATTCTATTCGATCGCCATCAAGCCCAGTGGCAAACTTACCGTTTTGATCTTGGCGACATACACCTTTGACATAGCCGATGTCATGACAGACCAGTGAAATAATGAAATGCAACCAGTCTTCAGGCGAAACACCACCTTCTCGAATATGCTTGCCGCGCAGAATCTCCTGACCAACGAGCGTGACCAGAATAGTATGCTCGACGTTGTGATAAAGCGCGTCACTGTTGGCAATATTTTCCAGTGCCATGTTGCCCGCCCAGCCGATGATGTCTTCGTAGTCATGCTTGTAACCACCATAAGTACGGCGATAGCCAGCTTTAAGTTGGGCAACAAAATCATTGATCAATAGCTCGGTGGCGTTAAACATATTTTCTCGATCGATCTGCTGGGGAAAATATACACATAATCAATTCTAACTTGTAGCACTCTTAAGGATAAAGATCCAAGCTGAGATATATTGGCAACGTAGAGTAATCGTCACATCACTTGTAAGAAACAGAATGCTGGAATATCTGACCACATTATTAAGTCTTGCCTCGATCTATGCCCTGTTTAGCTTGGGGCTGAACTTGCAATGGGGATTTGCAGGATTAGTGAATTTTGGTCATGTGGCGTTTATGACAGTGGGCGCATATACCACCGTGCTGTTGACCATGAAGGGAGTTCCTTGGCCGATTGCTTTTGCGATCGCTGCCGCCATGTCAGCACTTCTGGGATTACTGATTGGCTTTACAACTTTACGCCTGCGCGAAGATTATCTGGCGATCGTCACAATTGGCACATCAGAAATTGTGCGATTGATTGCCACGAATGAGGAATGGCTAACAGGGGGGGCGAGGGGAGTTTATGATTATGCCAAGCCGTTATCTAATTTGGCTTCTTCCCGCGATTATCCCTATGTCTTATTGGGATTATTGCTAGTGGTTCTGATGTTGGTTTACTGGCGACTGGAATGGTTGGTTCGATCTCCTTGGGGTAGAGTGCTCAAGGCAATTCGTGAAGATGAAGAAGTGGCGAAGGCATTGGGTAAGAATGTATTTTGGTATAAGTTACAGGCGTTTACAATTGGTGGTTCGATCGCGGGACTAGCGGGTGGTTTTTATGCTTGGCAACTCACAACGGTTTACCCCGATTCGTTTGTACCGCAAATCACGTTTCAAGCTTGGACAATTGTGACGATTGGTGGCGCAGGAAATAATCTCGGTGTGTTAATTGGCGCGATCATCTATCAGGCTTATAGTGTCCTACCGCGTTTTCTCCCCCAACAGATTCAAACTTTACTTGGTGGCGGGCGACTAGAAGCAATCCAAATTATTTTAATTGGCTTGACTTTAATTTTGATTATGATGTGGCGACCACAGGGGATTTTAGGCAAAAAAGAAGAACTGACTTTAAATTAATAAATCTGGTTCTTGCCCCAACCACGGAATGCCCTAAATCGATCGCGCGAACTTAGGAGATTTCTTTTAAAGAATCTACCTAGCCCCCTGCCCCCAATCCTGGGGGGTCTGAAATCAAAGTCCCCAGAATTGGGGATTTAGGGGCTTCGGAATGGGTAATTTTTTGCCAGAAACCGCCTTAGTGACTACCAATTCCCGACCTCACCAATTTTGCTAAAAAGAACCCATCCATATCGTGTTGATGCGGCAAAATCTTGATCCAGCCTTCAGGTGTGGCGAAATGGGAAACAGGATGCTCAGGTTTGGGATGTTCGATCTGCCAATCGGGATGTGTGGCGAGAAACTTGCCGATCGATCCTTCATTTTCGGCAGGATGGATCGTGCAGGTGGAATAGACAATGCAACCACCAGGTTTCACCCACTCAGCCGCTTGATTCAGAAACTCCGCTTGGGCGATCGACAGTTTTTTGGGTTCATCCGCAGTTTGCCGCCAACGAGCATCAGCATGGCGGTGCAGCGTTCCCAACCCCGAACATGGCACATCCAATAGCACCCGATCGGCTTGGTTAGTAAAATCGCTGAATTCCCGACTATCTCCCACCCGAATTTGGATGCTTTTTAGATCGAGTCGATCGCAATTTTGGTTTAGTCTTTTTAATCGATTCGCAGATCGATCGCAGGCCCAGACAGTGCCGCGATCTCCCATCAGTTCGGCAATGTGAGTCGTCTTCCCCCCAGGCGCAGCACAAGCATCGATCGCGACCTGATCGGGTTGTGGATCGAGCAGATCGGCCGCTAATTGAGCACTGGCATCCTGTACAGTCCACCAACCTTGGCTAAATCCTGGTAGTTCGCTAATTGCCCCCACTCCTTGCCCTAGGCGCAATCCCCAAGCTAAATATGGTAAAGCAGAAATCTCGATCTTTCGATCGACAAAAGCGGCAATTACTTCCTCCCTGCTTGTTTTTAAACGATTCACGCGCAAATCAATATGTGGTGTTTGATTGAACCACATACAGAGCTTGGCTGTATCCGTCGCCCCAAATTCTCCCACCCATAAATCCACCAACCAATCGGGGAAACTATGCAGATTTCCTAATCCCTCAATGCCGTCAAACAGTTCGCCTTTCTCTTTCGATCGAACCACATTTCGCAGTACGCCATTCACCAAGCCCGCTAATCCATTCAACTTATTCTGCTTTGCCAATTCCACACTGGTATCTACGGCTGCCGATGCAGGAATCTGGTCGAGATAGCAAAGCTGATAGATGCCCAAATGCAAGATCAAGCTCAGATCTAGCGGCGGCTTTTGGTTAGGTTGTCGAGCAAATTTCGCCGCGATCGAATCTAATGTCCGTTGTCGCCTTGTTACGCCATAAACCAGTTCGGTAATTAGGTGCCGATCTCGATCGTCAATTTCTCGATATCCATGCAAACATCGATCGAGCGCAATATCAGCATAAGCCCCCCGCTTAAAAATCAAACGGAGGGCTTCAAACGCAATCTGACGCGAATTAATTGTCAAATTTTTAATCTCTTCGCATGAGTAACAGTTGTACTAGTTGCAAAACAGCATAGATCGTGGTCGCAACGTAGGTCAAAGCCGCCGCATTGAGGACTTCACGCGCACCTTGTTTTTCCTCACCTTGGAGAATGCCTAACTCATCGATCAGACGCAGAGCGCGGTTAGAAGCATCAAACTCGACTGGGAGAGTCACGACATGAAACAAGATCACCGCCGTAAATAGAGCAATGCCAATATTAATAAAAATACTGCTCACCGCCCCCAGTCCAGTAAAAATAATGCCACCGATCACCAACATCGGGCCGAGATTAGAACCAATATTAGCGACAGGAACCATAGCTGCCCGCCAATTCATCGGTTTGTAGCCCTTGACATCCTGCAAGACGTGACCACATTCATGTGCTGCCACCGCCGCCGCAGCCAAAGAGTTAGAAGCAAATACTGACTCTGACAACCGTACAGCCTTGGCACTAGGGTCATAATGGTCGGTTAATTCGCCTTCAACTGGCTCGACTGTGACGTTAGTAATGCCACTACGTCGAAGAATAGTTTGCGCGACTTCAGCCCCAGTCATGCCTAGACTAGATTTGACCTCGGCATACTTCCTATAAGTGCCCTGCACTCTGTTTTGCGCCCAAAACATCAATGCCATACCAGGAATGAGAATCAATTGAGACGGGTGAAATAAAAACATCTGAGATTCCTCTCTGAACTCAAGTTAGATACATGATGCCATGTCTCTCAGCCCCGCTAAAGTCGTATTTCCCTCACCAAAGATTAGGCTTAAGTTTTGGCAATCATATAGAGCTATAATTCTCTGACCACAATTCCTGAAAAAATCAATTTACCCCGTAATTCATGGCAGAAGTTACTTTTTTTAACGCCCTCAGAGCCGCGATCGACGAAGAAATGGATCGCGATCCCACTGTTTACCTGATGGGCGAAGATGTTGGCTTCTACGGAGGCTCCTACAAGGTCACCAAAGATCTGTACAAAAAATACGGCAATCTACGACTACTCGATACTCCAATCTGCGAAAACAGCTTTACGGGGATGGCAGTAGGTTCGGCGATGGCGGGGTTACGCCCGATCATCGAAGGCATGAACATGGGCTTCTTACTGCTGGCGTTTAACCAAATTGCTAACAATGCTGGGATGTTGCGCTACACATCGGGGGGGAATTTCAAAATCCCGATGGTAATTCGCGGGCCTGGTGGTGTAGGTAAAAACCTTGGTGCAGAGCATTCCCAACGCCTCGAAGCATATTTCCAAGCAGTGCCTGGGATCAAAATTGTTTCCTGTTCTACGCCATACAACGCCAAGGGTTTGCTCAAATCAGCGATCCGTAACGATAATCCTGTGCTGTTTTTTGAGCATGTGTTGCTTTACAACCTCAAAGAAAATATTCCTGATGAAGAGTATCTATTGCCGATCGACAAAGCTGAGCTAGTCCGTCCTGGTAAGGATGTCACGATTTTGACCTATTCGCGAATGCGCTATCACGTTTTGAAAGCGGTAGAAACTCTCACCAAAAAAGGTTACGACCCTGAAGTGATCGATCTGATTTCGCTCAAGCCTTTGGACATGGAGACGATCGCTACGTCATTACGCAAAACCCATCGTGTGATCATTGTCGAAGAAGACATGCGCTGCGGCGGCATTGGGGCAGAAATCATCGCCTCGATTAACGATCGACTATTCGACGAACTAGACGGCCCAGTTGTGCGTCTAGCCTCGCTCGATGTTCCTACACCCTACAACTCCACCCTAGAAAATCTCACGATTGTCCAGCCTCAAGACATTATCGATGCCGTCGAGAAAATGCTCGGTGCACCTGTTTAGTTTTAGCCCAGAATTGGGGGCTGGAATCTAGCTCCTGTATTTGTTTTGATAACTGATTCTTGCTCCTGTAAGACCGAGCTTTTCTTTTAAAGTTTGGAAATAGGAGTAATTTTCGCGCAAAATCACAAATTGAGCGGCATGTTCTGCCATGTGGATATCAACCTTCTGCCCTGGCAAAATTGGTGCAGCTAGAACCCCGTCTGTCCATAGCTTTAAAGACGTGTCATCTTCGATCAGGGGGTAGACACTGACGCGCAGACGCGGTGGAATCACGATCGCTCGACTTGATAAGCTCATCGGACAAATGCCTGTAATGGCGATCGCATCCATCGCAGGGTGCAAGATCGGCCCATTCGCCGCCACCGTATACGAAGTTGAGCCTGTGGGAGTCGCCACTAGTAACCCATCACCATGAAACTGGTCGATCGCTTCCCCATCAATTTCCAGCTCTAAAGCCGTAGTTACCATTCGATCGGCGGATGCAGGCTTAATGCACATTTCATTTAGGCATAGAAAAGTGTTGGGTTTTGACTCTAAATTTTTAGGGTTAATTGTGACAATTTGCGCTTGTAACATCATCCTTTTTTCAATCGCAAATCGATCGACAAGTAATCGATCCCAGACATCATTTGTGTCAACAAATTGCTCGGTTGACTGAGTTAAAAAACCTAAACTACCGCCAATATTTACCGCCAATATTGGGATAGACAATGGAGCTAGATTCCTTGCTGCACTTAGAGTTGAACCGTCACCACCCAACACTAATGCTAGGTCTATATTTCCACCAGTCAACTCCAGAAACATCGGATAGGGATCGCTGTCCACACCACTTGCCCCGATCGATACTTTAGAACCAAGCAGTTCAAGCTCTTGGTAGCAACGTTCTGCCCAAACTAGACTGGCGGTACTTCCCGATTTATAAGCAATTACCACCTGATTAAGTTTCACAATTTCGCATTCATCGTAGATAGGTCTCTAAAACAATACATTTAGATCGAATAATGTAATTATTTTTGTATTTTGGGCAGATTACTAACAAAAAAACTAAATTCTAAGCTACGATTTTCATATACCAATGTTGTTTCGGTACAAGCGCGAATATGAGCCAAGCTGATTTCGGAACTCCCCCAGATACAGACTCATTGCAATCTAATCTGCTTGATTGCACAGCAAAATGCGAACAAGCTCACCTCCTCTTGCTACAGCAAAGTGAGCAACTTAATCTTGCCCAGCAAGTAATTGAGCGACAAGAAGCTTTAGTCCAGTCACTCCAAAATCGAGTCGATCAGCTAGATCAGGAACTCAAACTCAAGTTGGAATTGCTAACTCAAAGCCTTACTAATGGTGAAGATTTACGTAGTCGTCTCAAACGTCAGCAACATCATACATCGCAGCTCAAAGCCGCTCTAGAGCGTTGTCTAGAATCTCCAACCAATATTTCTGCTAGAGTCGAAGTTACAGCTCTAGAATCTTGGTCTGTCTCTAAACTCGAAGGTGTTATGGAGCCATCGATCGACTACGAAGCTGTCAAAGAAGTTGCCAAAGAAGTGGTCAGACCACTCATGCCTGATGTTTTACAAAATATCGTCCAAGTTAAGTCTGAGGTTCAAGCACCCGATCGACCAGATGAGTCAGATGAGTTAGATCTGGCATTCGAGCCAACTAGCCCTGAATTACCAGAGCGTAAAATCGTCCCTGAGCTTGGATTTAAGATTCCGCTTGCATCCGCTACTGTTGCCAGTGTTACCGATGTCACCGATCTAAGTTCGGATTCAGAGCAAAACCTAGAGGCAGAAAAAGCTCTGGACTCTGTGGCTCTTACCCAAGATGGTCAAGACGAAGATAACTTCATGCAGGATGGCTATCAGCCGAACTTCCTCCTTTCTCAGGTTGTTCCACCACAATTTATCCAAGCTTTACAAAAAACTATAACTAAAATTGAGCCAGCCCCTCTAGTTAGTAGCCAGTCAGGTAAGCCAAAAGTTACTTCGTTAGCGGCGGTGAAATTGCCCCAATTCCCTCCCCTGCGTCGCTAAACTATGAGTTAAAACATGATTGGATACCTGCGTGGTTCGATCGCCAATGTTAAAAGTGAGGTATCTCGTAAGCCCACCCTTGCTACAATCACGATCGATGTTCATGGTGTCGGCTACGATGCTCAGATTACACCGAACACGCTCAGCCAGCTTTCTAGCATCGCTGAATCTCATGCCGAATCTTTAGTCCAACTTTTCACTCATCTCCAAGTGCGTGAAGATCAGATGGTATTGTTTGGTTTTGCCAGTGCGGCTGAACGTGACCTATTTCGTCAACTTACCAGCGTTTCGGGTATCGGCTCCCAAGTCGCAATGGCTTTGCTCAATACCCTAGGGTTACAAGATTTAGTCAAAGCGATCGTCACAGGCAATATTCGGCTACTCAGTCTAACGCCAGGGGTGGGGCAAAAAACCGCAGAGCGACTGGCCCTAGAACTAAAATCAAAGCTAGCAGATTGGCGACTAGCTCAGGGGAGTAGTTCGATCGGCGCAATTGCCCCTGCAGTCCAAGAAGATGTCGAAATGACTTTACTGGCTCTAGGCTATACACCCAGAGAAATTAACTCTGCTTTAGAATCGATCGCCCGTTCACCCGACTTAATCAACAACCAAGATGTTGAGATTTGGCTTAAAGCATCAATTAGCTGGCTGAGTCAAACCTAATCCCTTTATTCCGCTAAACTATTGATCGAGAGTTCAGAAACTCGACGTATTAGCCTAAACATTTGTGACTGAAATAGCCCCGCGCCGCCCTAAATCCCCATCCACTTTTTTAACTCTGCTGGTTCGCTTAGTAGTTTTGAGCATCGGTACAAGTATTGCTGCTGTTTCAGGCATCGCGATTGCTTTGTGGCAACCAGAGTGGATCTGGCAGCCTAACACTTCTAAACTCGCCCCCGAAAAAGAGCAATTTACCTTATCTTCTGATGATCTGTTCGCGCCCGACAAAGCCACGATTTTGCCAGCAGGATTCAAACTTTTAGACCAAGTTGCCGCCCAACTTCCTGTCACTACAAACCGCACGGTAAGGGTCGTGAGCCATACCGACATCACCGCTACCCTTAACGGTAAAGGATTAAGCTTGTCTCATCAACGTTCGATCGCAGTCAAAGAATACTTGATTAGGCTGCGAGGGGAACAGAATTATTACTGGATTGCGATCGGCTACGGCTCATCGCGTCCTGTTGCCGTCAATGATACTGAAGCCAATCGTAAAACCAATCGTCGGATCGAAGTGATCGTCAGCAATCCCTGAAAGAGTTAGCTGTCTGACTAACTCGCGATATATTCTTGCATTCTGGCTTTGCGCTTACGCAAACTATCCATCGCTTGACGTTCAAGTTGGCGTACCTGCTCACGACTCAGATCCATCCGCTTGCTGATGCTAGCGAGAGACATTTCCTGCCCATCTTCCAGTCCATAGCGCAACACCATCACCTGTCTTTGTTTGGGTGGTAACTCGGCAAGTAACTCCTCAATACCATCACGCAAAGATTCATGTACAGCAAAGTGCTCAGGCGAATGTCCTTGATCTTCTAGGAGATCGGCTAGTTCTGTGTCTTGGTTATCACCAATCCGCAAATCCAGTGACACTGGCTGACGTGCCAGCGATAAACATTCACGCACCTGCTCGGTTTTGATATCCAGAGCCGTTGCAACTTCAGCCGTGGTCGCAACTCGACCAAGCACCTGAGCCAAATGACGCTGGGCTTTTTTGATCTTATTTAGCTTTTCGGTAATGTGGACTGGCAGACGGATCGTGCGGGCTTGTTGGGCAATCGCGCGGGTAATTGCCTGCCGAATCCACCAGTAGGCATAAGTGGAAAACTTAAAGCCTTTAGTGGGGTCGAACTTATCAACCGCACGCTCTAGTCCTAATGTGCCTTCTTGCACTAGATCTAACAACTCAAGGTTACGTTTCTGATATTTCTTTGCTACCGAAACCACAAGCCGCAAGTTGGCTTCAATCATTTTGCGTTTGGCTCTTGTACCTTGGCTAAAAACTTCATCCAAAGTATTAGGGGTCAGCCCTGACGATTCTGCCCATTCTTGCTGTGTTGGTAAGCGGTCATTTTGCAGCGAAAAGTTTTCTTGAGTTGTAACTAGATGCATCATTTGCTGCACCTGTTTACCGAAAATAATCTCTTCTTCGTTCGTAAGTAAGGGAATCTTACCAATCTCATGCAGATAGGTACGCACCATGTCAGCAGACAAGCCTACCTGCTTTGTAGATTGTCTGGCACTTGGCTTTGAGGTCTGGGTCAGTTTTTGCTTAGACATAGTTATGACTCTCTACTGAACTCTCTACTGAACTCGTTAATGCAAATCCAGAAGACCGAGGCAAGGTGACTAGGTAATTAGACTCACAAAAGTTTAAGTTTTGTAAACTTAATCAACTCATTAATCAATTGTCTCTGACTAATCATTTATGATGAAGGATTAAGTCTTGGTTAGGGTACTTCCAGATTAAATATTATTACAGATTAATTTCAAAAGTCAAAGAACGGTTTTTACTACTCCTCCTATACTTTTTTTAGCTAATAAGTACACCCAGAGTTGATCTAAGGATAGTTAGTTAGAAATTAGAAAGACTATATTCTTGAAATCCTCCTAAAAACCAATTCTCTAGAAAGAAAATTTAAGAAGTCCTTAATATTGCCAAGTGAGATTTTTTCTATCTCTTATACGAAATTACTGATTAACTAGATTTATCTGACTAGCAAATTTGGCTTTTGGTTCAAGCTAACAATCCACTAGTCAACAAATTTTGCGGCAAAAACTCTACTGGTTCTGGGCAATGACGTAAATCGCTACATTTTTGTGCCAGATTCAAATGTTAAAATTTGTCAACTTATCATCTATTTCTTGCAGGAGAATATTCAGTGGCATATGCAGTAACTTTAGTTCGGGGTGATGGGATCGGGCCAGAAGTAGCAAAGGCTACGCAAACTGTTGTCGATGCCACTGGCGTAAAAATTGACTGGACAGTTGTAGATGCTGGTGTAGACGTAATGGAGCAGTACGGTACACCTCTACCAGAACATGTACTGGAGTCGATCCGTACGACCAAAGTTGCGATTAAAGGCCCAATTACCACCCCAGTTGGTTCAGGGTTTCGATCGGTTAATGTGGCGATTCGGAAAGAGCTAGATCTTTATGCCAATTTGCGTCCTGCCAAGTCGATCGAAGGTGTAAAAAGCACATTCAAAGATATCGATCTAATTATTGTGCGGGAAAATACTGAGGATCTGTATGCTGGGATTGAGTTTGAGGTAGGAACAGAAGCTGTAGGGAAAGCTAATCAGTTTTTGAGCGAACTATCGGGTAAAACGATTCGAGCCGACTCGGCGATCGGGGTTAAGCCAATCTCCGATTTTGGCAGCAGACGTATTGTGAAGTTTGCATTTGACTATGCCCGTGCCAACGGACGCAAGAAAGTGACGGCGGTGCACAAAGCCAACATTATGAAATTTACTGATGGCTTATTTTTGGAAGTCGCTAGGGATGTGGCAAAGGACTACACCGATATTGAGTTTGAGGATCGGATTGTTGACAATATGTGTATGCAGTTGATGCAAAAACCTGAACTTTATGATGTTCTGGTGTTGCCAAATCTCTATGGCGATATTGTGTCTGATTTGTGTGCAGGGATGATCGGTGGTCTGGGTGTGGCTCCTGGCGCAAATATTGGGACTGATATGGCTGTGTTTGAAGCGATTCACGGTTCTGCGCCTAAATATGCTGGTCAAAACAGAGTCAACCCTACGGCTCTGATCCTTTCTGGGGTAATGATGTTGCGTTATCTCGGTGAAACCAGTGCTGCCGATCGACTTCAACAAGCGGTCGAGGATATCATTGCTGAAGGTAAGCATGTCACCTACGATCTCGCACCTAGCGGCATTACGCCTGTGGGGACTCAAGAAATGGCTGAAGCGATCGCCGCTAAACTCGCAAGCTGATCGCTGAAACGATCTAAAGGGGAACATTTGTACCTTTGATTCGACAAACAGATCTAGCAACGGATGTCTTGGAGTATCTTATCGGTTCGATAGTGATTCATATCACTTCGGCTCTAAAGCATAATCACTAAGCTTTCAGCCGCCAGTCACAGTCAAGTCTGCGGCAATGGTTGATAGTAGTAGAGCCTCAGTTAAATCCTAGTTTCGAGGAAAGGACGGTATAAAATGTTTTCCCCTAAATTTGCTAAGTTTAGCCTTGCTTTTGGTGCTGCCTGCCTGTCGATCGTGATGGCGACAACGGCATTAACTAGCTCGGTTGATGCTCAATCCAAAAAATCACGTTACGGTTTGGGATTACCTAAAAGCGGCACAGCTAGCGGTGCAGTTCGAGGTAATGTCCCACTATTGACCCTACTAGCTCCTGAAGATGGAGCAAGGACTTTATCACCTCGACCTACTTTCTATTGGTACATCGCACCAAATTCTCCAAGCGAAAAGAATACGCTTGATTTTTACCTGCGTGAAAACTCCACCCAAGAAGCTAAGTCAATTTTTAAAGGACGAGCAGTTTCTGCTAGCAGTGGCTTGTACAAATTAGTTTTACCAACATCAGCACCATCGCTAGAGGTTGGCAAAGCGCGAAGATGGCAATTGCGGTGGCAGAGTGCTGCTGGGGCTTCTGATAATAATGTCAATCTCAACGCCAACATTATCCTTGAGAACCCTACGCCAGAAGTCGCAAAGGCACTCAGTGCAGCTAAAACCGATCTAGCAAAAGCTCGGATTTATAATAAGTCCAGCTATTGGTACGATGCCTTAGATGCTTACAGCAAATGGATTGATGCAAATCCCAATGATCTCGAAGCTCGCAAAGAGCGTCAAGCCATGCTGGCAGAAGTATTTAATGAGGATTACAGCCTGATCGCAAATGCCAAAAACATGGCTGCCGAGAAAACTGAAGCAGCTAAAGCTTCGGGAGCTAATGCCGAAGTTTTAGCTGAGGCTGAAAGTTCTAGACAATACCTTTTGGCAGTACGTGCAGCTATTTCTAAGTTGCTAGTTCAGATTGATACCACTCCAACTATTTTGCAGGCTCTGAAACCATCATCTTGAGTACTGCTCAATGAGTGCAGCCCAAAATGTTACAATTTCAGCCAATATGATTTCTATGTCGAGATTTCTGAGCTAATTCTATGTCAGACAAGTCAGATAATTTTTGGGGAGGGTTTATTTTCGGGGCGATCGTTGGCGGCGTGGTTGGTGCTGTCGTAGTCTCGAAACTTGGCAAGGAGTCAGAGCAATCGATCGACGGTATAGACTCTGACTCACAATTATCTGGTGATGCAAAGGCTGACCTGAAGTCCACCGATCGAGCAAAGCGCAGTCTAGAACAAAAGATTGCTCAACTGAATGCGGCGATCGATGCGGTTAGTTATGAATTATCTAACTCAGAAGGAAACGGGCAGCAAAAGTCTAAAAGCGAACTCGGAACGCCAAACTCAGATCGTACAAATTGAGATTTTTCCTAAAAATAGGATAGATTAATGACAGATTCACTTGGCCTTGACTATATACGGCAATAATTCTATGGCAATAATTCTAAGCACCGCTTTATCTTTTATCACGATTTATTTGGGACTTCTGATTGTACGAGTGTTACTTTCTTGGTTCCCAAACATTAGCTGGTCAAGCCAACCATTTGCGGCTTTGAGCCAAATCACTGACCCCTACCTCAATATTTTTCGATCGATCATCCCGCCTTTAGGTGGCATGGATTTTTCACCGCTGCTAGCCCTGTTAGCCCTGCAATTGTTGCTGAGAGCGTTGGGAAGTATCGCACCCAGAGCAATGGGTTTTTAGGCAAACTTAATGACAAACATGCTTGATTTGAGCGGTAAAACTGCTCTAGTGACTGGGATTGCGAATAATCGTTCGATCGCTTGGGGCATTGCCCAACAGCTCCATAAAGCTGGAGCCAAACTTGCGATCGCCTACCTGCCTGATGATCGCGATCGAACAAAAACAAAAGTAGCTGAGTTGGTCGAACCCCTCGCACCTGAATTATTGCTGCCATGCGATGTCCAAAATGAGGAGCAGATCGATCGGATGTATGATTCGATCGCCAAATCTTGGGACAAGCTCGATATTCTGATCCATTGTCTTGCTTTCGCCAATAAAGATGAGCTTTCGGGTGAATTTAATAAGATTTCGCGTGACGGCTTTAAACTCGCCCTCGATGTTAGTGCTTACTCTCTGATCAGTCTTAGTCGGGGTGCAAAAGCCTTGATGAAAGAGGGCGGTAGCATTATTACTCTGACCTATATTGGCGGCGTTAAAGTTGTGCCAAACTACAACGTCATGGGCGTGGCTAAAGCTGCTCTAGAAATGAATGTCAAATATCTAGCAGCAGATTTGGGGGCGCAAAACATTCGGGTGAATGGAATTTCCGCAGGGCCAATTCGGACTCTAGCATCGGCGGCGATCGGCGATATTCACAAAATGCTGCACCATGTTGAGGAGACTTCCCCGCTCAAACGGTTGGTTAGTCAAGTTGAGGTTGGCAATGTGGCGGCATTTCTAGCTAGCGATCTATCGAGCGCGATTACAGGGCAGATTATTTACACCGACTGCGGTTACGAAATTATGGGTGCTTAGGAATCTCAACTTACTCAGCTACGTATTCTGCCAAGCTTGACCAAAATCGAACAAGTTACATGAGAAACCTAACTTCTATTGCCACTACCCTGACTATAGTAAGTTTTGCCTATCTAGTAGTTGCACTTTCCGCTTCGACCGACGACAAAAGAACAGTCGATCGAATCCCTACTCAATCCCAAGAATACGTTTTTTTGAAAGAAGGAACTCTAATCAGGGCTTACAATGTTTGTGGGACGAGTAACATCTAACTAATTTTTCTAATTCTCCATGCAGATTGAAACCTTCAGCGAGACCTTTCCGTTGTTCGACGCAGCCGATGCCGAGACTCTAGAGTGGTTGCTTTCTGTTGCAGTCGAACGTGATTACCCATCAGGACGCGCTGTTTTGATGGAAGATGCTTGGGGCAATGCTGTCTACTTCATCCTGTCGGGATGGGTGAAAGTGCGCCATCTCAATAATCAAGACGCGATTACCCTGGCAATTTTAGGCAAAGGGGACTTTTTTGGCGAAATGGCAATTTTAGATGAGTCACCTCGATCGACTGATGTCGTGGCTTTTTCGCCTGTCAGATTGCTGAGTATCCCAGCCCAAATATTTATCCAGTTTTTGTTTAAGGATTCACAATTGCACCATCGCATGTTGCAACTAATGGTAAAGCGACTCCGCAAAGCCAATCAGTCGGCTCAGTTGCGTCAGGCCGCACCCGCAGTTCGGATCGCGAATATTTTGGTGAGCATTGCCGATACTTATGGCACTAAAACTGATGCTGGGACTGAAATTTACAATTTACCTCCGAAAGATATTGCCGATCTTTCTAGTGTTAGCGTTGACGAGATCAACAAGGTACTAGACAAATTAAAAGAAAAGGGGTGGTTGCTAATCGATCCTAAAAATCAGGTGATCACGCTAGCTAATCCTAAACAGTTGGCGCAGTTAGCCGCCGCACACTAGCCGAGTATGGTTTTTAACTCAGTTATTCGATCGCTTATTCGCTCTGCTTTAACAGTAGAGCTAGAAAGCAAATTACAAGCATCACACTGTCTCAATCTCAGTGGCATTTCGCGTTTGAGTAAAGGGCTGGTTGCTTCGACGCTGGCGCAAAAGCAGGAACGACCTCTGTTGGTGGTAACGGCAACTCTAGAAGAGGCGGGTAGATGGGCTGTTCAACTAGAAGCGATGGGCTGGCAAACCACGCATTTTTATCCTGCTTCCGACACGTTGCCATATGAATCATTTGCGCCAGAGCCAGAAATTACTTGGGCACAGATGCAGGTGTTGGCAGCGATTACGGAGCAATTGCCCTCCCCCCCAGATCCTCTCCTTGTAGGCGAGGGGAATAAGACACTAAATCCATCTAACAAGCTAGCGATCGTGGCGACGGTGAGAGCGTTACAGCCGCATTTACCCAGTGTCGAAGCATTTCGATCGTTTTGCTTGCAGTTGTCGTCTGGGGTCGAAATGAAGCTAGAGGCTTTGGCAGAACACCTAGCAAAACTGGGATACGATCGAACTACCCTAGTAGAAGCTGAGGGGCAGTGGGGACGACGCGGCGACATTATTGATATTTTCCCCGTTTCGAGTGAGTTACCTGTGCGGTTGGATTGGTTTGGCGACCAGATCGAGAAAATTCGCGAATTCGATCCCGCCACTCAAAGAACTTTGGATTCGATCGATAGTATTACGCTGACTCCGACAAGTTTTGAAGCGATTTGGAGCGAGTCGGGTGAGTCGGAATTGGGTTCTAATCCGCCGAGAGTTTCTTTACTCGACTACTTCCCTGCTAATTGTTTGGTGGCGATCGACGAAATCGAGCAATGCCAAGCCCATAGCGATCGATGGTTTGAGTCAGCCGAAATCCAGAAGCTGGAAATCCAGCAGTCAGGCAGTGCGATTTGGCAAAACTTTACGCTCCACCGCAACTTTACCGAGTGCTTACAGCAAGTCGAACAGTTCGATCGAATCTATCTTTCTGAGTTAGCTGAAGATCAACTGCCTAGCTCAACTTCACATTACCTCAATCTTTCGAGTCGTCCTGTCCCTGCCGTGCCACATCAGTTTGGGAACCTAGCCCGCACGTTGCGGGAATATCGCGACATGGGGTTTCAGATTACTTTGGTGTCAGCCCAGCCTTCCCGTGCTGTGGCATTGTTGCAGGAACATGACTGCCCCGCCCAATTTGTGCCGAATGTCCGAGATTTTCCCGCGATCGATAAACTGCACAATGGACGCACACCTGTAGCGTTGAAATATTCGGGTTTGGCGGAGATCCAAGGATTTATCTTGCCGACGTTTCGGATTTTGATCGTGAGCGATCGAGAGTTTTTTGGTCAACACTCACTTGGCACACCGACTTATGTGCGGCGGCGACGACGGGCAGTTTCTAAGCAAGTCGATCTCAATAAACTCTCGCCTAAAGATTATGTCGTGCATAAGCATCACGGCGTTGGGCAATTTCTCAAGCTTGAAAGCCTGTCGATCGATCGCGAGACACGCGAATATCTTGTAATTCAATACGAAGATGGGTTGCTGCGGGTGGCTGCCGATCAAGTTGGCACATTGTCGCGCTATCGGGCAATGGCAGAAGGAAAACCGACCCTAAATCGGATGACGGGTAAAGCATGGGCAAATGCGACCAACAAGGCGCGTAAAGCGATCAAAAAAATTGCGATCGACCTGCTCAAGCTCTACGCCCAGCGATCTCAACAAATCGGTTATGCCTTCCAGTTTGATAGTCCGTGGCAACAAGAGATGGAGGAGTCTTTCCCCTACCAGCCCACACCCGATCAACTCAAGGCAACCCAAGATGTCAAGCAGGATATGGAGAGCGATCGACCGATGGATCGGCTGATTTGTGGTGATGTTGGCTTTGGCAAAACTGAAGTAGCAATTCGCGCCCTATTTAAAGCTGTAATTGGTGGCAAGCAGACTGCACTTCTAGCCCCGACTACGATCCTTGCACAGCAACACTATCACACCTTGCAAGAACGATTTGCCCCCTATCCAATCAAAATCGCCCTGTTAAACCGTTTCCGTACCGCCCAAGAGCGCAAAGAAATCATTCAACGTCTTGCCACTGGGGAATTGGATATAGTTGTCGGTACGCACCAACTGCTCTCCAAAGAAGTGGTATTCAAGAATCTCGGATTGCTTGTCGTGGATGAAGAGCAAAGGTTTGGGGTCGCTCAAAAAGAAAAAATTAAGTCATTTAAATCGGCGATCGATGTCCTGACTTTAACCGCGACCCCAATCCCCCGCACGCTTTACATGGCACTTTCGGGTGTGCGTGAAATGAGCTTGATTACCACACCACCACCATCGCGTCGATCGATCAAAACCCACTTATCGCGCTTCGATCCCGAAATGGTCAGAGCCGCGATCCGTCAAGAGATCGATCGAGGCGGTCAGATATTTTACGTTGTACCTCGGATTAACGGGATTGAGGAAACATCGACGAAGATTCGGGAAATGTTGCCAGGTGTGAGAATGGCGATCGCCCACGGTCAGATGCCAGAAGCCGAACTCGAAACCACAATGCTGACGTTCAATAGTGGCGAAGCAGATGTGCTGGTCTGTACCACGATCATTGAGTCAGGCTTGGATATCCCACGAGTCAACACGATCATTATCGAAGATGCTCACAAACTCGGTCTAGGACAGCTTTATCAACTGCGCGGTCGGGTCGGACGTGCTGGCATCCAAGCCCATGCTTGGCTGTTCTATCAAAACAAAGGCGAACTATCAGAACCCGCCCGCCAACGCCTCAAGGCGATTCAGGAATTTACCCACCTCGGATCGGGTTATCAGCTTGCCATGCGCGACATGGAAATTCGGGGTGTGGGGAATCTTTTGGGCGCAGAGCAGTCGGGACAAATGGATGCGATTGGGTTCGATCTTTATATGGAGATGCTACAAGAAGAGATTAACGAAATTCGCGGCTCTGCGATCCCTCAAGTTGATGATACCCAAATCGATTTACCTCTCACCGCTTTTATTCCATCCACCTATATGCCCGACCAAGATCAAAAGATGAGTGCCTATCGTGCCGTGGCAGCGGTGAATTCTCGTCGTGAACTCGTGCAGATTATGGAGGAATGGAACGATCGATACGGGACAATCCCTCATCCCGCCCAACAGTTGATTAGGGTAATGGAACTCAAGCAAGTTGCCAAAAAAATCGGATTCGCCCGCATTCGCCCCGAAGGTAAGCAAAACATTATCCTTGAGACTAAGATGGAAGAGCCTGGTTGGAAACTGCTGTATCAGAAATTACCCAGCCATTTGCAGTCTCGGTTTATATTTCAGCCAGGTAAAGTTACAATCAGGGGCTTGGGCACAGTATCTCCAGAGCAACAGCTCCAGAGTCTGATTGAATGGCTAGAAAAAATGACGATCGAAGTTCTTTAAACTTAAATGACCCCAGAGGTAATGTTAGAATCACCCCCCGAAAATCAGACTAAAAATGGCGATAATTTCGATCGACAAGTGAGACATCTAGAGCAAGATGTATTACGAATGGGAGCATTGGTCGAAAATTCCTTTTGGCTAGCACATACATCAATGTTCGATCGAGATCTAGAGGCAGCAACCAAAATTAAGCCCCAAGATAAGCGGATCGACCAGTATTATCGCCAGATCGAACTAGACTGCATTAACCTGATTGCCCAGCAGTCACCAGTTGCACGTAACCTGCGATTGCTCAGTGCGATGATGCACCTAGTGCGCGACCTCGAACGTATCGGCGACTATGCCGAAAATATCGGTGAAATTGCCACCAAACTATTTCCCTACCCCATTCCATCCCATATGGATCGGCTACAAGTAATGTCAAATCGTTGTCGCGCCATGCTGGCAATGAGTTTAGTCGCTTTATCCGATCTTGATGCCGATGTCGGTCTACAGATCAAGGTCAAAGATGATGCGGTTGACTCTGACTACGAAACTCTCTACACCCTACTATCTCAGCAAAAAAATGTTCAGGGCAGCTTAGAACCAACTTTGTTACTTGTGCTGGCAATTCACCATTTAGAACGCATGGCAGATCACGCTACAAATATTGGTCAGCGCGTTGGCTATATCATCACTGGCAAACGAAACTGAGTTGTTAGCTTGAGTCATTAACTGGCAATCATGCTGGCAAGAAATCTTCATCCAGACATTGCTCAGGTGTAAAAGGCGAACCATCAGGGAATTGAGCCAGTTCTAGTCGGGTTTCGATCCGAGCTTGTTTGCGTGCATCAAGATAGCACTTGTCAAAAACTTCGACCAAATAACGCTTCAGGCTGGGACTGACTTCCAAAGCATCATCTAATCTGCGCCGATGCTCAGCGATACTTAACTCCCAACTGACTGAACGTTTTTCGGGCTGATATTTGTATTTGAGAAGATGGATTAAAACAATTACAAGATTACTTCTAAGTGCTAATTTTTCACTTCTTCCCATGCTTTCGACTTCTTCAACTAAATTTGCCACATCTAGCTCAGAAATCCTGCCTTCGTGGAGAAGTTTTGCCGTCTCCTCTACCCACAAACAAAAGTCATGCTCGTATGTTTGTGCCAGAGTTGCTTGAGTTGATGCTTGAATCAGTGCTTGTGTCATCTGTCCAGCCTCCTGAAATCTCAGTCAGAATTTTCCTAGCAGTCTATAAAAACACTATCAAAAATTTAAGGCGGTGGGGGGACTCGAACTCCCGGATGGAAGCTTTGCAGGCTTCTGCCTTACCACTTGGCTACACCGCCGTGACTGAAATTGCTTTCAGCAGATCGCAGTATAGCAGGTAATGCCCGATGCTGGAATCCCATAATTAAGAATTACTTGGCTAGACCTCGATCGAAAAGCTAAACATTCAGCTCAAATAAATCCAGTTAGGCTGGAGACTCGTAGAATATCTAGAACAGCAAAGATGAGATCCTATGCCACAAATTTACTGCTCACCTGACGAACAGCATATTAATGCTGTCGAGACAGAAACAATCTTGCAAGCTGTTTTGGCATCTGGCATTCCTCATACTCATGTTTGCGGTGGTTCGGCTCGTTGCTCAACCTGTCGGATTTTAATTACGGATGGATTTGAATATTGCAGTTTGCCGACAGTCCACGAACAAGCGCTGGCACTCAAATTCGGTTTCCCAAAAAATATCCGTCTAGCCTGTCAGACCAGAGTTTCTGGTGATGTTAGTCTACGGCGACTGGTTTTAGATAATGAAGATATCGAGCTGGTTGAAAATCAAATGATGATCGGCTCGATCGGTGAAGAGAAACATATGGCAGTCTTATTTGCTGACTTACGCGGATTCACTAAATTCTCTGAGTCAATGCTGCCATATGACGTAATTTATATTCTCAATCGCTACTTCAATCACATGAATATGGTGATTAATCGCAATGACGGCATCATCAACAATTATATGGGTGATGGGTTTATGGCACTTTTTGGGATCGATGTAGAGAGTTCGCCATCAAGTGCAGTGGAGAATGCCGTGCGGGCTGGGGTAGAAATGTTAGAAGAGTTAGAGCGATTCAATAAGCATTTAGAAATGCTCTATCATCGACCGCTCAAAATGGGGATTGGGATTCACTTTGGCTGGGCAATTCTAGGTGCAGTTGGAGCCTCGGAGAATAAGATCGTGACGGCAATTGGAGATACGGTAAATTTTGCCAGTCGCATTGAGTCGGCAAACAAAGAATTTGGCACTAACTTCTTGATCTCCGAGGATGTTTACAAACTAGTGAAAGATCTAGCAATCGTCAATAGTGAATCTATGGAAGTCAGCATTCGTGGTAAAAGCGGTAATTATCGGCTATATGAAGTCAAAGGCATGAAAGTATCAGTCGTGCGAAAAAACTCCAAACCTAGACTTAAATCAAAAAGTCAAGCCTCAACTTTAAATATTTTTAGCAGCCTAAGTAAGTTAATAAAAGTAATATTCGGCTCGATCGAACTCATAATTAGAAACATAATTAGAAAAGTATTCAAACGCAGATTTTGATATTACATAAGTGTTCGCTGGTTGAATCAAACAGTAGCAATCTTCTAGTCTCATCACTATGCCAGCCCTAGATATATATCACAATGCCGCAAAGCAAGCCCTGATTAAAGCTGGCTGGACAATCACTCACGATCCGCTACATCTTCGCTGGGGTCGAAAGGATATGTACGTCGATCTGGGGGCTAGAAGGCTTATTATTGCAGAGCGATCTGAACAAAAAATCGCCGTAGAAGTCAAAAGTTTTATCGGTGAATCTGAAATGCAGTCATTTCGGGACGCGGTTGGACAATTTGCAATCTATCGCGCTGTTTTACGCCGTACATACCCAGATTACACTCTTTATCTAGCTATTCGAGATGTGGTCTACGCCTCTTTTTTTGAAGAGCCGATCGGACAAATTCTAATAGAAGATGAAAATCTCAAACTGGTCATTTTTGATGCCGAACAGGAGGTGATTGTGCAATGGAAAAATTAGCTGAGTATCGTAATATTATTAAGTCTGTTTTAATTTCATATACCGAAATCCCCTATTCTCATGGAGAGTTGATATGTAAACCGATCTTTGATGAAGTCCGTGATAGCTATATGTTAATGACCCTTGGATGGGATCGCAAAACCCGCGTACATGGTTGCCTTATCCATCTCGACATTATCAACGGCAAAGTATGGGTGCAACGAGATGAAACCGAAGATGGTGTAACCCGCGAACTGGTCATGGCAGGAATCCCCTCACAGGATATTGTTTTAGCATTTCATTCTGCCGATGTCCGCCAATATACTGGCTATGCGATTGCCTAAAGATCTCTAAAGATCGATTTCACAATAAAAAGCGATCGATCTTTAAAAAGATCGATCGCTTTTTGGCTATCCAGCGAAATGTCTAGCAAATTGATTTAGGCTACAACTGCTGGATTTGAAGGCTGGGCAGATGCCTGAACTCTGTTATTTCTCTGACTGATAGTTTCCTTGAGAACTAAAGGAGAAATCTCAATGTGATTGAACAAAGTTGTCACAAAGGTGAACAGCAAGAAAGGCAAAGAGACAACGATAATTAAACCTACCCCCGCAAAAGCATACATAGGATGAGACATCAGCGACAAAGCCGCAGCTAAGCTCGCAAAAATCACACATAGCCACACAATTATTTGACCGTAGATATCGCCGAGTTTAAGCGTACAAGTAAAGTGATATTTAGTAAGTTCATTCATAGATTTCACCTAGTCTTTATATGTTTTTATATTTATCTAAAAGTCTTAAAACTCTGAACCGAAAAAATTGATTTATTTGTTTGAATATAGCTAAGATTCTACTTACTTTATAGAGTTTTTTTATTTAAGTTTCATATCTTAAATAAACATTACTTAATATTCCTTTAACCCTGAGATTTGGAATGTTACAAATTCTTCTTAGAGTCTCGATCGATCTGTAGAATTAATCTGAACAAAAGTTTGACAAAAGAGTTCAGCATCCAAAGTGAGTAAAAAAATTGGGATTGGAATCATTGGTACAGGGTTTGGACAAATCGTGCATATTCCAGGATTTCAGGCGCATCCAGATACAGAGGTGATCGCTGTCTACCAACGCAACTTAGAGAAAGCCAAACTGGTGGCGGATAAATTTGATATCCCTTATGCATCAGATCGTCTTGCTGACTTATTAGCAAATCCCGCCGTGCAAGCTGTTGCGATCTCTACGCCACCATTTTTGCATTATGAAGCTGCTAAGGCTTCGATCGAAGCAGGTAAGCACGTTTTATTAGAGAAGCCGATCGCTTTAAATGTGAATGAAGCGATCGAACTCGATCGACTAGCTCAAAAGCAGGGTGTGGTAGTAGCAGTCGATTTTGAGTTTCGTTGTGTACCGCAATGGCGTTATTGCAAAGATTTACTCGATCGAGGTTGGGTGGGCAAGCCGAGACTGATTACGATTGCTTGGTTGGTGCAGGGACGAGCTGATGCCAAACGAGCATGGAACTGGTATAGCCAGAAAAGTAGAGGTGGTGGTGCATTGGGAGCCTTGGGTTCACACACTTTTGATTATGTGCATTGGCTATTTGGTGATGTTAAGCGACTGAGTGGGCAACTCAGCACTTCGATCGAAGTACGCCCCGATCTTGATGGCAATACGCATTTAGTCGATGCTGACGACACCTGTAATATTTTGCTAGAACTATCTGACGGCACGCCTTGCAACATCTCGATTAGCACGGTAACGCATCGTGGTAGAGGACATTGGGTAACGATCTATGGAGATCGATCGACACTCGTGCTCGGCAGTCCCAATCTCGGTGATTATGTGCATGGCTTCAGTGTCCAAACTGCAAAATCAGGCGGTGAATTGGAATTTCTGCCCGTGCCACCCGAATACAACTTGCCTCAAACCTATCCTGATGGTCGGCTGGCTCCGTTTATTGCCGTGTGCGATCGATTCGTTACAGCAATTCAGCAAAATACTCCTGTCGTGCCTGGACTGCGTGAGGGTATCTACTCTCAGCTATTAATGGATTTAACTCATCAATCCCATACTCAAGCAAAATGGATGGAAGTACCAGAGTTACATACTCTCTCGCTGACATAGAGCAAGGGAGAGAGTATGTAAAATAGTGATATCGACAAGCAATAATCGTTAGATACTCATCATCTACTGCATAAACTAACCGATTCGTATCATGGTAGTGTCACGAATTTTTCGTCACTTACATTCTGTGATTTTGAAATGCTCTTGCTGTAAGGCTTTAAAAAATTAAATTCCTTGGTGGCGAAAAAATAAAGACACCACTATCTTAAGAGTTTTTAAGATTATTACACAACAAGTCCAATGACGATAATTACAACTATGAACTACCGAAACCTCATCACAATTGAACCCAATAAACGCGGTGGGAAGCCTTGCGTACGTGGTTTAAGAATTACGGTTTATGAAGTGCTTGAGTACTTGGCTTCCGAGATGACCGAAGCAGAAATTCTCGATGATTTTCCCGATCTGACGCGAGAAGATTTAAAAGCCTGCATTGCTTATGCTGCCGACCGTGAGCGTCGTTTTATGACCGCACCATTATCCGCATGAAATTACTTTTTGATAAAAACTTGTCACCCAAGTTGCCGAAACGTTTGAGCGATCTTTTCCCAAATTCGCTTCACGTTCGAGATGTGGACATGAAGGCAATGATAGACCCAATAGTTTGGGATTATGCAAAAGACAATGATTTGATGATTGTCTCAAAAGATGCGGACATGCATGACCTGAGCTTAGTATTTGGAAATCCACCGAAAGTTATTTGGCTTCGTTTGGGAAACTGTTCGACATTGCAAGTTGAAAATTTGCTGCGTCGAGATTTTAACGCGATCGAATTATTTTATGAAGATGAAAATTTGTCGCTACTTGCTTTATTGTCATGATTTGCTGAATCGCCTTAATAGCTTTTGCAATGCACTCGAACTCAGTTTTTCTCAATTGAGATCGTAGCGACTAGGATTAGTTGGCTTCATCGGAGTCATTTCCGAAAAACGTGAATACTTGACCTCATTAGAAGGGGGCAATCCCGACATCGCAAATAACCCGATTTTTATATCCTCGAAAAAAATCACACCTCCAATCTGTCCTCCAACTAGAAAAGATCCGTGAAAGAACTGATAATTTTCGAGATGGATCAAGAGAAAGCGATCGATCTTTACAGCTTTGCCAAACAATTGTTGACAAATTCTATGGATCACAGCATCTAGGTAGTCATTTTGGGCAGGTTCACCTAGATCGGTGAATTTGGGATGATCTGCAAAATGATCCATATAAAACGACCAGATTTTGTCAAGATCTGCTTCTCTGGAAATTTTTTGCTTTAATCGGCTGATTTTCATAGTGAGGATAATTGTGGGTAAATTGATCTGCAAATTGTTGGAAGTGCGAAAATTTTATGACTTATTGCCATAGCCTGTGAGTTTTACCGTCGCGATCGAAAGCACAAACACGATCGAAAACAAAACCACCCCGATCGCCGAGGCATAACCCATTTCCAAACTACCGAATCCTTTCTCATAGAGGTAATAAACCACAGTTTTTGTACTATTAGCGGGACCGCCTCTCGACATCACATGAACCTCTTCAAATATTTTCATCGCCGCGATCGAAGAGATCACCGAAACCAACAAAATATATGGTGTGAGTAAAGGGATTGTAATATCAAAATGTCGTTGCCAGCCATCAGAACCATCGATCGCCGCCGCTTCGTAGAGATCTTGGGGAATTGCCTGTAATCCCGCCAGATAGATCACCATGTAATATCCCAATCCTCGCCAAATCGTCACGGCAATAATCGCAAAGATCGAAGTCGATGGATCGGTCAGCCAAGCAATTTTAATCGGTTGCATTGCAATCAGGGAAATAAAATAATTGAGAATGCCATTTTCGGCATAAACCCACTTCCAAGCAATTCCTGCAACCACAACCGAGACAATCACAGGAAAGTAATAAATCGCCCGAAAAACCTGAATGCCTTTGAGCTTTTGATTCACCAAAATTGCTAAAACTAATGGAATTACCACCAAGCAAGGAACAGCAAACAGGAGATAGATTAGCGTATTGCCGAGTACTTGCCAGAACAATCGATCGCGCCACAACATCTCATAGTTTTTCCATCCGATCAAACTTGGTGTGCCAATAAAGTCGTAGTTGGTAAAACTCAAATAAAAAGCTTGAATCACTGGCAAGAACGATGTGATGCCCAGTAACACCAAAGCTGGCAACAGGAATAAATATGGAGTCCAGTTAATATTTTCGATCGATCGACTAATTGCTGAGCGTCTGCTTGGTTTACTGTGCATACTTTAGACTTCTATCCATACGAGATCGCCAGATCGGGTTTATTAACGTATCGACTAGAATAGCAAAATCCACTCGGCTAAATTTCTTATGGCAGAATTTCGGCTTAATGCACCTTGGGCTCCAACCGCAGATCAACCCAAAGCGATCGAACAGTTACTCGAAGGCTTAAAACGAGGCGATCGACACCAAACTCTTCTAGGTGCAACAGGTACAGGTAAGACAATGACAATGGCAAGCGTGATTGCCCAGTATCAGAAGCCAACCCTAGTCTTAGCCCATAATAAAACCCTTGCCGCCCAGCTCTGTAACGAACTGCGCGAATTTTTCCCCGACAACGCAGTCGAATACTTCATCAGCTATTACGATTACTACCAGCCCGAAGCCTACATTCCAGTTACCGATACCTACATCGAGAAAACAGCTTCGATCAATAACGAAATCGATATGCTGCGTCACTCGGCAACTCGATCGCTATTTGAGCGCAAAGATGTGATTGTCGTTGCCTCGATTAGTTGTATTTACGGTTTGGGGATGCCTGCCGAATATCTCAAAGCTTCGATTCCCCTGCATGTAGGAGCCGTAGCCGATCAAAGACAAGTATTACGAGATTTGATCGACATTCAATATGAGCGGAATGATATTGAATTAAATCGCGGACGGTTTCGGGTCAAAGGTGACATTTTAGAGATCGGGCCAGCCTACGAAGATCGGATCGTGCGCGTAGAATTTTTTGGCGATGAGATTGAAGCCATCCGCTACGTCGATCCTGTCACAGGTAGCATTATGCAAAGCATGGAAGGATTGAATATCTATCCCGCTCGTCACTTTGTCACGCCAAAAGAAAGATTAGCAACGGCTTGCGAAGCTATTAGCTTAGAACTCGATACCCAACTAGAAGTTCTGTTTAAAGAAAACAAACTATTGGAAGCCCAACGTCTGGAACAACGTACTCGCTACGATCTCGAACTGCTCAAAGAAGTAGGATTTTGTAACGGTGTAGAAAATTACTCACGTCAACTGGCGGGACGAAACCCTGGCGATCCACCTGAATGTCTAATTGACTACTTCCCCAAAGATGACTGGTTGTTAGTGATCGATGAATCCCACGTATCGATTCCACAACTGCGAGGCATGTACAACGGCGACCAGGCGCGTAAAAAAGTCCTAATCGATCATGGTTTCCGCTTACCCAGTGCTGCCGATAACCGCCCCCTTAAAGCCGAAGAGTTTTGGCAAAAAATGCAGCAGTGCGTCTTTGTTTCCGCAACTCCTGGCGATTGGGAACAAGAGATTTCCGATCAAATCGTCGAGCAGATCATTCGTCCTACAGGTGTGCTCGATCCAGAAGTATTTGTGCGCCCAACTGAAGGTCAGGTTGATGATTTACTCGGCGAAATAAAAGAGCGGGTAAAAAAGAACGAGCGGGTCTTGGTGACAACTCTGACGAAGCGAATGGCAGAAGATCTGACCACATATCTGCAAGAGCGACTAGTTAAGGTGAGATATCTGCACTCTGACATTAAATCGATCGAACGGATTGAAATTCTCCAAGCTCTACGAGAAGGTGAGTTTGACGTGTTGATCGGGGTAAACCTGTTAAGAGAAGGTTTGGATTTGCCAGAGGTTTCACTTGTGGTGATTCTCGATGCTGATAAAGAAGGATTTTTGCGGGCAGTTCGATCGCTAATTCAAACAATTGGACGCGCTGCCCGTAACGTCAACGGACAGGTGATCATGTACGCCGATCGAATGACCGTTAGCATGGAAAAAGCAATCGCCGAAACATCAAGACGACGGGCCATTCAAACGCAATACAACCTCGATCACAACATCGAACCGAAATCCATTATCAAAAAGTCTGGCAACGCGATTTTAGATTTCCTCTCAGTATCTCGTCGTCTCAACGAACAGCAAATCAATTATGCCGTCAGTCAATCTGCCAATATTTCTCTAGACAACATTCCCGAACTAATTCAGCAATTAGAATCTCAAATGCAAGAGTCCGCTAAAAAACAGGAATTTGAGCAAGCTGCCCAATATCGCGACCAGATCCGAAAACTCCGTAATCAACTACTTGGCAAGTCTTAGCAAACAAGATCCACGAGTCCTACTTCTTTGTAAAATTTGAATTTGCAATTGCGGGGCTTTTATCGATCGAAGCCTTGCTTAGATTAGCCCCAATCATGTTTGTGTCAGTCAAATTGGCATGAGATAAATTCGCTGACTCTAGATCGGCTCTAGTGAGGTTCGCATCAGTGAGATTAGCTCCTTCTAAATTTGCGCCAAACATATATGCACCATAGAGATTAGCTTTAGTCAGATTAGCTCTAGAAAGATTGGCTTTAAATAAATCCGCGCCTTCGAGGTTAACGTTTTGTAAATTTGCGCCCGACAAGTCTGCTTCATTCAAATCTAGCCAAGACAAATCCAATCCTATTAGATCTTTGCCTGCGGCTATTCTCTCGGTGAGTTCTTCTCGCGTTATTTCTGCCATCACTATTAGAAACTCCTCCAAGGCGATCGGTTTTACTTCTGTAACAGCCATAAATAGCCCAAGTTGCTAGCAACAAAATGAATGATCGAACTATAAGGGCTTGGAACAAATTCCTGCTCTAAGTCTTACATTTATGGGTAGCAACTCAGGGCTAAGTGTTTTTGGGCTTTTGCCTTTAGCTCGATCGAAAGCTACTTATGGGCGGCTTTCTGAGCTGACTTGAGATCGGCACTAAAAAACATTGGAATGAAATTTTGCACAAATGAGATTGGATCGCGTTCCCAAGCCTTCTGCGCTAAATCAATCCGAGTCTTTTGGAGTTCAGGCGACAGCAAAGTCTGAGGTAGTTTTTCGAGCAAATACTGCGGACGTTGCCACATAGGTAATGTTTCTACTACCTTCATCAAGTTGTTGACGCGGCGGAACTCAGCTCCCATCAACACATCCATACCTGACTCGAACGCAGCTTGTTCGATCGCCGAGTATTTGCGCTTAGCGACATCGACTTTGGCATAGTGTGCGGGACTCTTTTTCGCGATTTCTGCTAGCTTACGATTGCCCCAACGCACATGCCCCACTTCTTCTGGCATGATCTGTTCGATCGTTTCACGGATCTTGATATTTTCAGGAGTCTGCTCGCCACTTTTGAGTACCTTAATATGTGCTGAGAAATATTCACAGCCACGTTTTTCGGTAACGTTAATCGCCGCTAGAGCTTCGATCAGCATATCTTCTGGATGGGCACTGGCATTGTTGTCGAGTAACCGTTCAAATTCATCAATATAAGAAGATCCAGGTGGTGTGCCGACATCTTCGCCAAGATCGTAGAGTAGATCGGTCAGCCAGTAAGCATGACGCGCCTCATCTGACACATGGTGAGAGAGTTCTTTCACCATGTCGCGAGGTTGACCATTTAACCGTTCGATTAAGTCGGTCAAATCCTTACAACTGCGCTGCTCGTTAAAACGGTAGCGGTTCAAAGTTACCATGTGGACTTCACGATTCTTGACCACTTGCGCCAAGATTGCCTGAGCACTCAACTCATTCCGAAATTTGCGAGGATAGGCGACTGTCATAACGGTATGTATAAATGTTTGTACTTTTGTAAACACTTATATTGTAGATCAGGTTAACTGGTGACCGAATGACCACAGCTAGCTCAGATTTCGATCGAAGCGAATTTCTGCAACTAGTTGTTCTGAAGTTGGTATATATTCAGGCGCGAATGTGAAGCACTTGCCTAGGTTGTTTCATGTTATTTTGTATCCGTATTAGCTTTTTTCCATAGTTCTGAATCAAAGTCTACGTATTTTTAATTCCTCCTGACTCAGCTATGGCAATTTTTTAGCAGATTTATGTCTAAAGAGCGATCTAATTTGGGGCAAGAGATCGCAAAATATTCCAGACTTAGACATTACCTAAATCTGATGTTTTCACTTAATTTGAATAATTACTAAGAGGTCAATCAATGGCATTTATAGATGGCACTAGTTCTGTAGATTTTCTGGACGGCACTCAGTTTGATGATGTCGTGAGGGGATTTGACGGCAATGACACCATGCGCGGACTGGATGGGAATGATAGCCTCAATGGAAACGAAGCTGAAGATTACGTTAATGGAAATCAGGGCAACGACACTGTGCGCGGTGGTAGAGGTAATGACACAGTACTCGGTGGTCAAGGCAACGATCTGATCTTTGGAGACTTAGGTAATGATTTCTTATATGGCGATCGAGGTGCTGACACTCTAGAAGGCGGCGATGGCAATGACTTGTTTGTGATTGGGGTTGGCAATGGCGGCTCTACGATTCAGGGAGCTGACGTAATTACAGATTTTCGCGGCGATGGCACGGGTGGTACAGCAAGAGATCTAATTGGGCTGCTCAGGACAGATTCAAACAAAAGCCTGACCGATCTGTTCAATGGCTTGAATATTACTGTGGTCAATGGTGACACAATCATTCAGGACAGCGCCACAGGTGAATTCTTAGCTGTAATCGATAATTTCGATCGGACTCTGACTTCCTCTGACTTTAATATTGCCGCTCCGCCTCAAGCTATTGAACCTCCAAGCTCTACCCCCACACCTTCTCCTGCGCCGTCCCCCACCCCTACACCAGCCCCTACTCCGTCCCCCACTCCTACACCTGGGGGCACACCTACACCTTTTGCTTCGGTTTCAGTTATTGCGACTGACTCGATCGCAGCAGAGTCTGGCACACCACCTTCTGATACAGGTACATTCTTGGTCTCACGTGATAATTCGGTCGGTAATCTGACTGTAAATCTGGCAATTAGTGGCACTGCGACTAATACGACGGACTATGCCACGATTCCTACAACCGTGACGATTCCGAATGGTTCGACTTCGGTCGTAGTTACTGTCAGTCCCGTCGATGATGCGATCGTTGAACCGACAGAAACAGTGATTCTGACGATCGCTTCTGGTTCAGGCTATTCGATTAGTTCGCCCAACACGGCTGCGGTTTCGATTTTGGATAATGATGTTGTAGTAGTGCCAACGGCTTCGTTATCGCCAACGGCTGCGAATATCGCTGAGAACGGTTCGACCTCGACCAATATTACGGTAAATCTCGCCAGCCCCGCTCCTGTGGGCGGGGTGCTTCTTACTTACTCTGTGGGCGGCACAGCTAGCAATGGAACGGACTACACTACTCTGACTAGTAGTCTTTTGATTGTTGCAGGTTCGAGTTCTGGGGTGATTTCTGTTGCCGCGATCGACGATCTATTCGCACTAGAAGGTAATGAGACAGTTGTTTTAACCCTGACTAATGTGCCTGGATATACTATTTCTGGTGTGGCTTCAACTGTAACGATCGCTGATAACGACGCGCTCACGACTGCCAGTAGTACTTTGCCTGGGACTTCAGGGTTTGGCGATCAGATTATTGGCTCTACTGGTAATGACTCGTTGAGTGGTTTAGCGGGTAGCGATACTCTGGTTGGTGGGGCTGGTAACGATACTCTATTTGGTGGTGCTGGCAACGATCTGCTGACCACGGGCGGTGCTACGACATTCAATACCGTGATCTATGCTGCCACAACTGATGGATTCGATGCATTTTCAGATTTCTTATTAGCTGCCGATCGAATTGCGATTAACGATAATGCTGGTGGATTTACCAACTTTACAGGGGTGGCTGGAGCTACTCTAGACGTGAGCGAATATGCGGAAGGTGCAACTGTTGTGGTAGCTTCTTTTTTACTCGTGAATACCTTTGGGATTCTGAGTGTGACCAATGGAGCCGATGTTGATATCTTCTATGATCCTAATAATACGGTTGCTGGCGATGAGATTGCGCTAGTTAAACTGCAGGGAAGAACGCTTACAAGTATCGATAATACGGCATTTGTACTGGGAGCTTTTTAATTAGCTCTCTAATTTTTATCCCATAGCTGCTGAAAGTCTGCGATCGAACGATCCCAAGATGCATAGGCAGCTTTTTGTTTGGCATTTTGGCGGAGTTGTTGAAACTGGTCGGGATGCTTGAGTAACTGCTCGATCGAATCGGCAATATCTTCGCCTGTACAAGTGGCGGGGAGGACGATGCCGCAATCAGGTGGGATGCTATCACCCAGTCCACCTGTTTTAGTGACGATCGAAGGGAGTCCGCAACGTAGGTATTCTAGGGCGGCAATCCCAAAAGCTTCTTGGTACGAGGGTAGTGCGCCAATATGACAGGCTTTTAATTCTTCGACAAGGCGATTCGGTTCGTGCAGTTTGTTGATGAAGCCAAGATTTTCGATTTCGGGATCGTGGGGAAATAGATTTTCTTGAGCGCCGATTACTCGCACAATGATTTTGTAGCCCCTCGATCGTAAGATCCGCACACCTGCGACTAGTCGGTCTAAGCCCTTCCGCAACGGTACTTTTCCGACAAAAGCAATCCGCAATGGGATGTTCTTGCCATCGGGTGGTTCGCCCAATTCGGTCAAATCATTGGCATCGTTCACAAAAGCTGATTCAGGTAGATTGGCTCCAGGGATGATGGCATGGACTTTGGCGGCAGGAATATGACATCGATCGATCACCTGACGGGCTGCCCAAGGTGACATACAAATCACATGCTTTGCTGCCATGTATTGCTCGTGTTCGCGTGCAAGGGCTTGTTTGGCGATCCTTTTGCCAATGGTGCTAGCGATATCGTAATCCTCAAACAAGCAGGGCAGGGGAAAGTCGATGTAGTGAGAGAAGGCAATCCCTTTGGTCTGACACAGTTCGTAGGGTGGGAAAAGCTGAAAATGGCTGACAATTTCGCTAATCTCGCTAGTATCGACCTGATTGAGCATAGCTTCATTGAAATAACGGGTGTGCTGAAAACCACCAAGTCGATCGCCACGCAGTAGATTGCCCAAATTCCAGAGTAGACGTTGGTTTTTTTGACGTGATGGCTCTAACTTTAGTCCTGTCTTAAAGAACCCTGCCCGTTTTCCTGCTTGCAAAAAAAAGTAGGGAATATTACTCCAGCAGTTGATATCGTTAGCGTCGCCCAGAACACCTACGGCCCGATTAGTCATAATTTGCGAAAGAGAGATTAAATTAAATCAGAGAGCGATACAAATCAGCCAGCTTAGCAGCAGACATATCCCAACTATATGTTGTTGCCAGCAAATTCCGCGCTGCCATCATCCGATCTGACCAAGGCGGTTCGTGCTGACAGGCTAATTTCACGGCATTAGCCATCTGTTCAATATCGCGTCGATCGATCATCACACCCGTTGCTGCGGTGAGAATCTCTTGCGAGCCACCAGGACAGCGAAACCCAATCACGGGCAGATCGCATGCCATTGCTTCAATTATTGTCAGCCCAAATGGTTCGTGTCGCGAGGTCATACAAAACACATCCATTGCCTGATATGCCATAACTGGATCGTTGAGCAATCCTGTAAACACGATTCGATCGATAATTCCTAATGTTTGAGCTTGGTGTTTGAGGCTGGATCGATCGGGCCCATCACCCGCCACGATGCCCCAATAATTTGGCGGTAAAGCCGCGATCAGATTCAGAAAATCATCCGCCCCTTTCATTACATTGTGCAGTCGCCCGACAAATCCGACAACAGAGGCAGTTTGCGGTAAGCCAAGACTTTGACGGATTTCATGTTTTCGATCCTGACTAGGTGGGACATAGTGGTTTAGATCGACCCCATTAGAGATCACATGTAGAATCTCTGGCGCAAATCCTACATTAGTCTGTTGGCTGTTTTTTGCCTCTTGGGTAATGCAAACTACGGCATCGACAGAAGATCTCTGACAAGCATAGAGCCAAGCAGTTTTAATCGGCTGCGGTTTCGTCTTGCCGCCACCGTGGGCATGGACGATTTTTTTGTAACTCAAATGTTTGCCAGCATGTTTGAGCGTGAGCAACTGCGGCCACAGCATATCGTCGTGATGATGCACAATGTTTGGCTGTTGTTGGCGTAAGTACTTGAGCAATCGCGGCATATGCTGGATGTCACCAGAGTTCTTGAGTCTAAGATAATCGCATCGATCGACTAACTGGT
>Ga0209181_10000727_pt1 | contig 60986 bp, 46 predicted proteins | sample MAT05_FD_187208 | JGI IMG/M metagenome (GOLD analysis project Ga0209181, IMG submission 187208) | Freshwater microbial communities from Lake Fryxell liftoff mats and glacier meltwater in Antarctica - MAT-05 (SPAdes) (version 2) | ecosystem: Environmental > Aquatic > Freshwater > Ice > Liftoff...
GAAAGGGGAAGGTGGAAGGTGGAAGGCGGAAGGTGGAAGGTGGAAGGCGGAAGGCGGAAGGTGGAAGGTGGAAGGTGGAAGGTGGAAGGTTGATGGTTGGTGGTTGGTGGTTAAAGGTAAAAAGTTGAAAGCCAAAAAAATCCAAATTGTTATGAAACAAAAGTTTACTGACTCCGGAATTGAAATTAATGAAGTGTACACGGCTGCTGATCTTCCTGAATTGGGTAATGAGCTGCCCGGTGAGTTTCCTTTTACCCGTGGTGTACAGCCCGATATGTACCGCGGTAAACTATGGACGATGCGGCAATACGCCGGATTCAGTACTGCTGAAGAAAGTAATAAACGGTATCATTTTTTGTTGTCGCAGGGTGTAAACGGGCTCAGCGTAGCCTTCGATCTTCCAACACAAATTGGCTACGACAGTGATCATCCTTTATCGGAAGGCGAAGTGGGTAAAGTGGGCGTGGCCATCGACTCGCTGGAAGATATGGAAACCTTGTTTAAAGGAATTAAACTGGAGGATATTACTACCTCTATGACCATCAATGCAACCGGTTTTATCCTGTTGGCTTTTTATATCGCCTTAGCAAAAAAACAAGGTGCCGATCTAAGCAAAATATCCGGTACCATTCAAAATGATATTTTAAAAGAATACGCCGCCAGGGGTACTTATATTTATCCGCCCAAACCTTCTATGCGTATCATCACAGATATATTTGAATGGTGCGCCAAAGAAGTCCCCAAATGGAATACGATTTCGATATCAGGCTATCATATCAGGGAAGCAGGCAGTACAGCAGTGCAGGAAATTGCCTTTACTTTAAGCAATGGTAAGGCCTACGTGCAGGCGGCCATCGAAAAAGGAATGGACATTAATGTTTTTGGTAAACGCCTCTCCTTCTTTTTTAATGCGCATAATAATTTATTTGAAGAGGTAGCCAAATTCAGGGCCGCCCGAAAAATGTGGGCCGTCATTATGAAGGACCTGGGCGCAACAGATAACAGGGCGATGATGCTTCGTTTTCATACACAAACAGGTGGATCCACATTGACCGCTAAGCAACCGCTGAATAACGTGACAAGGGTGGCGATACAAACCCTTGCGGCTGTGCTGGGTGGCACCCAAAGTTTGCACACCAACGGTTACGATGAAGCGCTGAGCCTGCCTACCAAAGAAGCGGCTGGCATCGCTTTACGCACTCAGCAAATTGTAGCTTTTGAAAGCGGTGTACCGGATACGGCAGATCCGTTGGCCGGCAGTTATTTTATAGAAAACCTTACAAATGAAGTAGAAACCAATGCATGGGAATTGATTGCAAAAATTGATGCGATGGGTGGCAGCGTGGCTGCTATAGAACAGGGTTTTATGCAGGATGAAATTGCCAGGAGCGCTTATGAATACCAGCGGCAAATTGAAAGTGGTGAAAAAATAATTGTAGGCGTCAATAAATTTCAATCTTCGGAAAGCTATACTACCCCGGGTTTTAAAATTGATGATAGCATCCGGCAGGTACAAACCGAAAAGATCAATTTATTAAAAGCAGGAAGGGACAACAATAAAGTGCTGGCTTGCCTGCATCGAATTAATGAGGCTGCAAAAGGTACTGCCAACCTAATGTCTATAGTAGTGGAGGCTGTTGAAAATTATTGCACTCTTGGGGAAATTTCAGATGAATTAAGAAAAGTTTTTGGAGAGTATAAGTAGCAGGTAATGGCCACCATCACGGTAATAGATGACATCTTTTAAAAAAGTTATCATCACTAAAAAAAATACAAACAACAGCTACAGGAACAATTTGAAAATTAACAATTTTTACGAAAGATTATTTTTTTGGATGGAGCTGTTTTTTTGTACGAACGAAAGTATTTTTTACCAGCATCCTTGCGTTTTTTAATCCCGCTATTCCGGACGCCCTCTTTTACAAAATATTTTTTATTGAGCTTTTATTGCTTCGGTGTATAAAAAGCAAAGGGTTGACAACTTTTTAGGAAGTTGTCAACCCTATACGAATGCTCCAGGCTCCTTCAAATCTTTATTTCAACAATTCTTCCAACTTTCTTTCCAATGCCGGTCCCCGCAAATTTTTAGCAATAATTTTCCCATCAGGACCGATCAGGAAATTTTGAGGAATACTGGTAATTTGAAATTGCTGTGCTACCGAATTGGTCCATCCCTTCAAATCACTTACATGCCCCCAGGATAGATTGTCCATTTTGATAGCATCAACCCAGGCTGGTTTAGCTTTGTCTAAAGAAACGCCCAAAACCGTAAAATTTTTGTCCTTAAATCTATTGTAGTTGGCCACTACATTTGGATTCTCCTGCCTGCAGGGCCTGCACCAACTGGCCCAAAAATCAATCAATACATACTTGCCCCGGTATTGGGTAAGACTTACAGGAGCCCCTGTTGTATCTGCTTGTGTAAAGTCTGCCAGTACTGTACCAATTGCGTTCTTCTTTGATTCTGCAATCTGCTGGGCCACATAATTCCCCATGGGGGTGTTTTTAATTTCTGGTGATATGCTGTTAAATAAGGTTTCTGTTTTGGAAGGATCATCCGTTAACTGGCTATACCGGATAACAGCTAATGGAGCGATAAAGGAGGTACTTTTTTCTTTTACAAAATTGGTAGTCGCTTCCATGGCTCCGGTTACAGCCGCTGCATCATATACTGCATTTTCTGCAAATACTTTTTGATAGGGAGACAATGAAACCAATAACTGGTTATAATCATCATTGGAAGGGGAGCCGGAAACCGTTGCAAATTCCAGCGAATCCTTAACCCCGGTCACTTTTACCGTACTATTGTCGAGGAACAAAGTAATATAGGGTGGCTGGTCGTTAAAAAGGATAATTTTAAAATCAGGGGTAGTTAGTTTACCCTTAAAGCTGAATGTATTTTTCATCACTTTTGATTCCGCTTCGGGAGCACCGGTTTGCCCGTTTAATAAAGCTACTTTGGTTCCATCTGCAAAACCTTTTACAAGGCCGTTGATAAAAAATCCGTCTGCTGAAGCAGGTTTTACCAGTTTTGCAGGGGTAGTTGATTTAACCAAGGGCTTTGCTTTTGTTTTTGTTTGAGCAAAGGCCAGGGCTGGCAGGAGAAATGTAAAAAGAATTATTTTTTTCATGGTCATCATTTGAGAGCGCAATTTAACTGGTTTTAATGATAGCACATCAGGCCAACACGCTATTTAGGAATTCTTTAGTAGTGAGGTCAATATCGCTGGTATTTTCAAGGGCCCGTATATAAGCGCTGCCTATGATGGCGCCATTGGTATATTGACAGGCCGATTGAAAAGTTGATTTATCCTTTATACCAAACCCAACCAGGATCGGGTTTTTTAATTGCATATCCTTTAATTTCTTAAAGTAGGATGACTGGTCCCCGATCGCTTTATTATTACCTGTAGTAGATGAAGATGAAACGGCGTATAAAAAGCCACTGCATAAATCATCGATCTTCCGGATTCTTTCTTCACCTGTTTCGGGGGTAACTAAAAATATAAAGCAAAGGTTGTGTTTATTAAATAGCCGACGGTATTCGGTTTCAAATTCGTACATAGGCAAATCGGGCAAAATAACTCCATCCACTCCCACCGCTTCAGCAGCTTCACAAAATTTTTCCAACCCAAATTGCAGGATTGGGTTCATGTATCCCATTAAAACGATGGGCAGGTGAATAGTGTCCCGTATATTTTTTAATTGCTCAAATAATACATGGATACTCATTCCGTTCTCCAGTGCAACCATATTACTCTGTTGAATGACCGGTCCATCTGCCAATGGATCGCTGTAGGGCATGCCAATTTCAATGATATCGGCACCATGCTCCTGTAAGGATAAAAGTACTTCGGGCGTGCTGTTCAAACAGGGATAACCAGCAGTACAATATACATTTAAAACATGCTGGTGTTTACCTGCAAATAGTTGATCTATCCTGTTCATGATTTGTGTTGTGTTTGGCGGTGTGAATGGTGAAAAGTGATCCGATAGCTATCGGATGGTCAACGGTCAATGGGTGCATTGGTGACCAGATAGCTATCGGATGGTCTGATCAGTCATATTCATTATTCATTACTCATTACTCATTACTCATCATTCATTACTCATAGCCCGGTTTCCAGTTCCATCTTAATATCTGATCGTTTGTAAATAGAGTTGGCGACCGGCACTTCAATAAAACCATACTTCCGATACAGGTGTATGGCAGGTGCAAGTTTGGTGTTGGAATACAAGATCACTTTTGCTGCTTTCAACTCTTTTGCTTTTGCGATGCAATATTCCATCATCCTGTTAGCAATCTTCATCCCCTGGTATTCTTCATCCACTGCCATTTTTGATAATTCATACGTGCTATCCGATTCTTTTAACAAGGCGAACGTACCGGCCACATGGTTATTCAACAGGGCAAAAAATATATAACCGCCTTTATCAATGAAAAAATCTTTTGGGTTACCAAGCATCTGTTCATCTACCGGTTCTACTACAAAATACTTTTGCAACCAGTTTGTATTTAACCTGGTAAAATGTATCGCAAGCGCATCGCTAAACGGTACAATTTCAATATTTGCTTTTATATCCATCATTTTAAATACTTCATATAAGTCGCCAGGTCCTTATCTCCTCTCCCGCTCAGGCAAATCACTACCACATCATCCTTTTCAAATTGCATATCATTTAATACAGAAAATGCATGGGCAGTTTCCAAAGCCGGAATAATGCCTTCCGTTTTACTGATTTCCAATGCAGCCGCCAAGGCTTCTTCATCCGTAGCACTCATAAATGTACCCCGGCCACTGGTGTATAAATGCGCATGCAACGGTCCAATACCAGGATAATCCAGTCCGGCTGAAATGCTGTGCGGCTCCACCACCTGGCCATCTTCGGTTTGCATCAGCAGGCTTTTGCTACCGTGCAAAATACCGGGCTTTCCCAACTGAGTGGTAGCAGCACTCATGCCGCTGGCAATGCCACAGCCGGCAGCTTCTACTGCAACCAGTTTTACAGAAAGGTCATCCAGGAAATGGTAAAAAGCGCCTGCTGCATTACTGCCTCCACCTACACAGGCAATTACATGTGTGGGCAATTCGCTGCCGGTTTTTTCAAGCAATTGCTTTTTTATTTCTTCGCTGATCACGCTTTGAAAACGTGCCACCATATCCGGGTATGGATGCGGGCCAACTACGCTTCCAATGATGTAGTGCGTATCAACGGGATTATTGATCCAGTCCCTGATGGCTTCATTGGTTGCATCCTTTAATGTCTTACTTCCACTTAACGCCGGCACTACCGTAGCCCCCAGCATCTTCATCCTTGCCACATTGGGTGCCTGCCTTTCAATATCTTTTTCACCCATATATACAATGCACTCCAACCCCTTTAAGGCACATACGGTAGCGGTGGCTACCCCATGCTGTCCGGCGCCTGTTTCCGCAATGATTCTTTTTTTGCCGAGCTTTTCAGCGAGCAGGATCTGGCCTACGGTGTTGTTGATTTTATGAGCCCCGGTATGGCACAAATCTTCCCGTTTTAAATAAATGGTAACATTGTGTTTGTTACTCAACCTTTCTGCCAGATACAACGGCGTTGGCCGGCCAACATAATCCCGCAATAACTGGTGATACTGTTGCTGAAATGCGGGATCGTATATTATTTGCAGGTACTGCTCCTGTAACTGCTTTACATTTGGATATAACATTTCCGGGATAAATGCCCCACCGAATTTTCCATAATAGCCATGCTCGTTTACTGAAAAATTACTTTCTTGTATTGTTGTCATTTGTATTTTAATTTAACTATTCGGACGGATTGTAAAAATTCTTTCCACCACAATATTTTATATAAAAAGATAATATTCAAATTGTATGCTTTGCCCGAAAGGAAGAAAACCTTCTTTCACCTACCGTACAAGGGCGTACCCACGGAACGCTTTTAAAATATTATTCAATGCCACAAAGAGTAAACTACTACGGAGTTAAAAACCGGTTATGACTTTCTTTGGGTGCATTTCAAATCCGATGGCTATCGGATCATCCTGCTTCGGGGGCGGCACAACAAAGCAATATACAATTTTAATAAAACGGGTGTTTATTGGTTATAAAACATTCGTTTATTTTGCAGCCTGTTTGCCGTCACCCCAACCTCTTTCCTCCCGAAATAATCGGGATCTTCGACAAAGGAGAGGGGAGTTTGACCCTGATGCCTCAAAGCCCTTTTTTTACCGGATAAGTTGTGTCATTTTTTTGCCGTTTTATTTAGTATCAGCTTTGCATATTGGATATACTTCAACAATGATTCTCTGTACAAGAGCCGATAGCAATCGGCTGCGCTGCCTCTGAAGCATAATCATTGAACCAATGCCGGGACAAAAAAAGCTACCAAACAAGTCTATCACGTAACACTAAATTAAATGCCGGATAAATTATCAAGTATCCAGTATCAATTATCAAGTATCCAGCATCTAGTGTCAAGCATCCAGTATCAAGCATCCCGTATCCATTCTTCAGACCACCAACTCTAAAAATTTCAAATCCATCCACCGGTTAAACTTATATCCTACCTCTTTAAAATGCGCTACTTCTTCAAAACCAAATTTCTTATGCAGAACGATACTTGCTTCATTGGAAGCTTCTATCCCCGCAACGATTGCATGCAAATTCAATTCCTTTGCTGCTTTTATGAGTGGTGGCAACAATAATTTTGCTATGCCTTTCCCCCTGCTGTCTGCTGCTACGTATACTGAGTTTTCAACAGTAAAACGGTATCCTATCCATGGGCGAAAAGGGCCAATGGTGCTGAAGCCTACCATCCGTCCTTCCGCTTCGGCAACAAATACCGGGTAGCCCTGTTCCTTTTTTATTGCAAACCATTCCTGCCGCATTTCAAGTGTATGCGGATCGCTGTGCCATACTGCAGTGGTGTTCAAAATAATTTCGTTGTAGATGTCCAGCATTGCCGGTAAATCGTTTTCATTCGCATGCCTTATACTGATCATACAAAAATTTATTAGTACCAATAATCAATGGAACTCCGGAACGAACTATTTTTTTAATCCCTGCTTTAGCTGCAATAGCAACGCCATATCCTTCACCCCCGGGCTTTTTTCAAAGCGGCTGTTTACATCAATTCCAAAATAATCCGGGTGCTTAAATGATTTTATTTGGGCAACATCTTCCACGCTGATACCACCACTTAAAAAGAAGGGCTTTTCAATTTTACTTTTACTGATCAGCTTCCAGTCAAATTTTTCGCCGGTACCCCCAAGCTTACCATCTTTTGATGCCGTATCAAATAAATAGTAATCGCATACGGCATCATAGTCGGCTACCATTTCATCGATTGACGTTGTTTCCGCTCCAATGGCAAATGCTTTAATCACCTCCACATCGCCTGATAACTGTTCACACAGTTCCGGCGTTTCATCACCGTGCAATTGTACCACATCCAGGTCATAATCATCTACCATCTGCATGATTTCCTTATAGTCTGCATTTACAAAAACGCCTACTTTTTTTACATCAAAATCTGTTGACTGCAACTCCTCCTTTGAAATTTTACCCACTACATATCTCGGCGACTCTTTATGGAAAATTAAACCCGCAAAATCAATGTTTAAACCATCTAGCTGTTGCAATTGCTTTATTTGCGTAATCCCGCATACTTTAATATTCATTGTACTTCGTTTTCTGTATTATTGTAATTGTTGAATAAAATTTTTTATACGATTCATATCTTTTATACCGGGCACCATCTCAAACCTGCTGTTGATATCAATCGCAAATAGTGCCTTTGCTTCCGGCTTTTTTTCAAACTCTTTTAATTTGTTCACATCACCCGGCTCAATGCCGCCACTTAAAAAATAAGGCTTGCCCACCGCCACATCATTTAATTTATCCCAGTTAAATTTTTTACCCGTTCCACCATAACCAACGCCTTCGGTATCGAACATAAACATATCACAAACGTCCATATATTCTCTTATCCGCCAACCAATATTATCGGTATCGCTAATGCGGAAGGCCTTTACCACTGAAATATAATCTGCTATTTTTTCACAATACCTCGCCGTTTCATCTCCATGCAACTGCACCATGTGAAGCCTGCATTCATCCACCATCTGCAGCACTTCTTCAACGGATGCATTTACAAACACACCCACCTTATTGGTATTATTTTCTTTCTTTATCTGGGTAGTAGTCATGTGACGTAATACATAGCGGGGCGACTTGGGATAGAAAATCAAACCGGCAAATGTAGCCCCCACTTCCGGCAACATCACCATCTGCTCCACCTGTGTGATGCCACAAACTTTTACTCTCATTATACGCTTTCATTTAATTGTTGAACAAAAGTAGCAAAAGCAATCGCCGGGTCGGGTTGTTTCATAAAATTTTCGCCTATCAAAAACCCTTTGAAACCTGCCCGCCTGAAGATACTGATTGTTTCAACATCGCTGATACCGCTTTCGGCTATTTTGATTTTATCAGCCGGTATTTTTTTGCTCAATTCGATGGACCGGTTAATATCAACGGTAAATGTTTTTAAATCGCGGTTATTTACGCCTACGATTTCTGTTTCGTCACATATAAGATCCAGTTCCTCTGTTGAATGAATTTCCAGCAAAACTTCCATTCCTAATTTTTTTGCATATACGGCTAATTCTTTAACCCTCCCCGGTGTGAGGCATGCTGCAATCAATAAGATCACATCCGCCCCTATCGCCCTGGCTTCAGCAACCTGGTATTCATCTATCATAAAATCCTTGCGAAGGATGGGAATATTATTGAATCTTGCATTTTGAATATCATCAACAGATCCGCCAAAAAAATGTTCATCTGTAAGTACGGAAAGACAACTGGCTCCATGTAAAGTATATGCCCTGGTTACTCCTGCTACATCTGCATTGCCATTAATTATTCCTTTGGAAGGCGACTGCCTTTTAAACTCTGCAATGATGCCTGTTTTGGTATCATCCTGTAAAAATTGCTTCAACGAAAAAACCGGGCGTGTAAAAAAATCATACTGCATTAATTCTTCGAGGGTAACCCGCTCCTTAGCCAGCGCAACTTCCACTTTTTTATGTTCAATTATTTTATCTAAAATATTCATGCCTATGTTCTGTTATTAACGATTGTAGTAATAAGGATTGTTTTCTGTTTATAATTCTCTTTACCGTTTATTGTTTATTGATTCTATACATTACAAACATCTTCCAAATATGACCCATTTTTTACGACTGATTCATCCACGAGAATGTATTAGACGCAGTTATTGCCATACATCGTAAAATTATCACTCATTGCTCATCACTCATTATTCATCACTCATTACTCATCACTCATTATTCATCACTCATTACTCATCACTGATCACTCATCATTCATTACTCATTATTCATCACTCATTTCTAAACACCTTCTTATGCCACCAGTTTCTTCATTGCTTCCAACGCTTTGCCACTCTCCAGGCTCTCTACAGCAAGTTGATAACACTCATTGTAATTTTCATATTTGCCGGTGCATTGCAAGGCCATGGCAGAATTGGCCAATACCACTGCATTCTGTGCCCAGGTGCCCTTGCCATTCAGTATGGTTATAAATATTTTCGCCGCTTCTTCTACGGTATTTCCTCCATAAATGTCTGCGGGAGATACAGGACGCTTACCCAATTCCTCCGCACTCAGTATTTTTTCTCCTTCATTGGTAATCACTTTTGTGTCGCCGGTTAAAGATATTTCATCGTACCCATCCAGGCTATGAATAATGGTAAAATTGTTATCCGTTTGCTGTAACAGGTAATTATAAATCCTCGCCATTTCCAGGTTGTACACACCTACCAACTGGTGTTTTGGAAATGCCGGGTTTACCATTGGCCCAAGCATATTAAAGAAGGTACGGATACCCAAATTTTTCCTGATAGGGCCTACTACCTTTAAAGCCGGATGAAACAGCGGGGCATGTAAAAAACAAATATTGGCCGTGTCCAGTTCTTTTTTTAATACAGCAGCATCTTTTTTAAACCGGTATCCCAATTGCTCCATCACATTGCTGGACCCACTGATAGACGTGGCTCCATAATTTCCGTGTTTGGCTACTTTATTTCCTGTGCCTGCTACAATAAAACAACTCAGCGTGGAAATATTAAATGTATTTTTTCCATCGCCACCAGTGCCTACGATATCGATCACATCCTGCCCGTTTAAATCTATCCGCACACATAATTCCAGCAAGGCATCCCGGAATCCCTGTAGTTCTTCGATGGTGATACTACGCATCAGGTACACCGTGATGAATGAGGCAATCTCACTTTCATTGTAGATGCCTTGTGAAATATTGATGAGTATTTCTTTTGCCTGTGCTCTTGACAGGCTTTTGTGCTCAAATAAAAAACTTAATATCTTCTTCATTAATCAGATTTTTTCGTGAATGGTCAATTGTGAATGGTGAATGGGCAATACTGAATGGGCAGTCGTGAATGGTCAATGGTGAATGGTGAATCATGAATCTTGTATGTATGCACCCATTCAAAATTCTAAATACCTTAATGCCATACATTCCCATACTCACCAAACATTCATCTCTCATCTCTCATTATTCATCACTCATCTCTCATCACTCACTACTCATTTTCCCCCTTTCCCAACCAGTTCCGCATTATTTTTTCTCCATCCGGGGTCAATACACTTTCCGGGTGAAACTGTACACCCTGTACATCAAATGTTTTATGTTGTAATCCCATAATAAATCCATTACTATCCACTGCGGTAATTTCAAGGTCTCCAGGAAAATTTTTATCATCCACAATCCATGAATGATAGCGCCCTACGTCAATGGTATCGCCCAGCCCCTGCAAAATCCGGGAGTTCTTATTGGTAATAGTTATGGGTGTTGCAATACCATGATACACTGTATCAAGGTTTAGCAAATTCGCTCCAAAAGCTTCTCCAATTGCCTGGTGGCCAAGGCAAACCCCCAATATCGATTTAGTGAAAGCATATTCTTTTATCAGCGGTAACAGCAACCCGGCTTCTTCCGGTATACCGGGCCCGGGCGATAATATAATTTTATCGTAGGCACCCACCTGGTCCAATGTTATTTTATCGTTGCGGAATACATCTACTTTCTGGTGCATGATTTTTTCAACTAAATGCACCAGGTTATAAGTGAAAGAATCATAATTATCAAATACCAATATTTTCATCTCAAATATTTTGCGCCGTTACAATGGCCTGTTTTAATGCATTCAATTTATTGTTTACTTCCTGCAATTCACTCTCAGGATTGCTGGCAGCCACAATACCTGCGCCTGCCTGGTACACCAGTGTGTTGTGCTTACTCAGGAAGGTGCGTATCATAATGGCATGGTTACAGCTTCCATCAAAACCGATGCAGCCAATTGCTCCCCCATAATAACTCCTGCCGGTAGGTTCATTTTCATTGATCAGTTGCATGGCTTTAAACTTTGGAGCGCCACTTAAAGTACCGGCAGGAAAACTAACTGCCAATAATTTGAATGGATTTGTTTCGGGGCCTACCTTACCGGTAACCTCACTTACCAGGTGTATTACATGAGAATAATAATTAACTTTTTTGTATTGGGTAACTTCTACATTGGTACACATGCGGCTTAAATCATTCCTGGCCAGGTCAACCAGCATTACATGTTCCGCATTTTCTTTGGGATCATTTTCTAATTGTATGGCAAGTGCTTTATCTGTTTCATCGTTACCCGTTCTTTTAAAGGTACCGGCAATCGGATGCACAATCGCTTTGCCGTTTTGAACGATTAACTGGCTTTCCGGTGACGATCCCATTAGTTTATAGTCGCCATAATCAAAATAAAATAAATAGGGGCTTGGATTGATACTTCGCAAAGCCCTGTAAACATTGAATTCATCGCCGGTAAAAGATTGTTGAAACCTTCTGCTCAACACAATCTGAAATACATCACCCCGATGACTGCTGGCGATTCCCTTTTTCACCATGTCAATATAGGCCTCATTCGTAAGGTTGGAAGTTTCATCTCCCCTGGTAGCAAAAGGAAAAGTAGGTACATCTTTACTTTTTATCAGGCTCTCAATCACCTGTACTTCGCTTTCCATTCCGTTGATTACATTCTCACAAATAAACAATTCATTTTTAAAATGATTGATGGCGATCACGTATTGATATAAACGATAACGCATCAGTGGTATATCTGATGCTGTTTGATGATGGCGGTTATCCAACTGAATCGTATCAAAAAATTGTACTGCGTCGTAGGTACTATAGCCAAATAATCCCTGGGCTACATTAATGGGCGCCGGTGCGGCTTCTTCAATTTCAAACCGCTGCATAAAATCCCACAAATGCTCCGGCACTGTTGAGGGATTTGTTATAGTAATCCTTTCGGGATTTTGCCCCGGTAATTTGTATTCGATGGTGGAGGCGGTTCTTATTTCAATGCCGGCAATTGCATTGATGCCAATAAAAGTATAGCTGTTTTCGCCAGCATGAAAATCGGAGCTTTCGAGTAAAATGGTATCCCGGAATCTGTCGCGGAGCCGAAGGTAAATACCGACCGGGGTAAACACATCAGCAAGGAGCTTTTTGTAAATAGTCTGAATATTTATTTTTTTCATACAATCTAAGCCTGGTGGGCTTTTGCCTTATACTTTCTACTTTCCTCCTGCATGATCAGGGGCTTTCAAAACTTAGGTGATTAACAATTATTTCAATTACACTTTCAATTGATTAAGAGAATTAAAAAGCCCCAACACAACGTGTCGGGGCTTTAATATATTTATACATACAATAGCATTGCGACACATCAAAAAAATGACTGCCACCACCAACTATTGTTATTTAAATTATTTGTATTCATTTGTTGCTGCAAAGATGTAGGCTAATTAATTAAAAAAAAAACTTTTTTGGTAATTTCATAAAAAATAAAAAAACGAAAAAAAGGAATATGGCCCCAAAAATGCAATCTTCAATATTTACGATTAAAAAAAATATATGCAAATAATAATTTTTGGCGCCACCGGAATGGTAGGAAAACAATTGGTGAAACAAGCCCTGTACAAAGGCCTGCGGGTTAAAGCATTTGGCAGAAATGTATTCACGGAAGATCTGCCAAAAGATGAGTTGCTGGAATTGGTTCAGGGTGCACTGTTTGATGAAGAACAGGTGTATGAAGCCATTAAAGGATGTGATGCAGTATTGTCATCATTAGGCGGTAATAATACCGGCACAGATCTAACCAGGTCCCTCGGAATAAAAAACATTGTAGCACAGATGCAGAAAGCAGGTGTACAACGCATTGTGGCCGTTGGCGGAATGGGCTCACTGAAAGCGGACGATGGTACATTGATCATGAATACCCCCGGCTACCCGCCTAAGTTTTTACCCGTAGGCAAAGAACATTTTAAAGCCTACGAAATATTAAGTGCATCGAAATTGGAATGGACATTTGTATGCCCCCCGGATATCATCAATGCAGAACCAACCGGGGAATTTATAACTGCCGCGGAATATCCGCCAACCCCCAATTCAAACCGGATCAATGCTGGCGATCTTGCACTGTTCATCCTTAATGAATTAGAAAAAAAGGAATTTGTAAACCAGCGGGTAGGCATTTCCAATTAAGCATTAAATCATAAAAAGAGGAGATTATCGGGCATTACCAATTATTTGTATTTTGCCGACGTTCATTGATTTGCTTTTTTTTATTTACCTGAGAAAATAGATACACACTGCGCCTTTACTGTATCAGTATTTCCCCGGCACGCTAATAATCACTTTGAGTTGAATATGTTGTTAGAATGAATACCTGATTTGATCTAATACCTATAGCAGATGTTGAAATTAAACAAAAAGACTTGCCTTCAATTACCGTTGGAGACAGGCGCTAAATAAATGCTAACCGTGCTTTTTTAACCGCCAGTTTCGGTTAATTTTATAAGGAGCTAATCAGTAAGCTTAAATGATTATGTGCTATTAAGGTTTGTTTATGTAATTAACCGGGACTATGCTATATGTTTCTATAAAAAATCTGGTTGACTGCCATATCAACGCAAACTCAAAAGCCTGCTATAAAATTTGATAATCAAAAACCATTGCCAGCATAAAGGGAAAATATAGAAAAAACAAGAGAGGAAGATCAGGATCAGGTAACTACCTTTTCGATAATACACACCAGCTAGCCGGAAAAGTTTGAATTTGAAATGAAACCAGATGTACCAACAGGCTGTTTTACGATTAAGCGATTACAAGCACTCTTCATATACAGGTTTTAAAATCCTATCCAGCAATAAATATGTAATAAATATAGTTAATCATGCAGAAAGTGCTGTTTTTCTGTACCCAAAACCCGCATTTTTGGGTCATTTATGGCAAAAAGCAGCATCATTTATCTGAGTGGGCATCATTAAAGAATGAACGTGTAATGTAGACACAATAGGCGATTGGAGAAGAAACCTACCTTTTAACATCATAAAAAGACTAATAAGTTAATATTAAAAATACTAATGCCCGCCTTACTTTTGTATCAGCAAAACGGGCATTAAATAATAGATAGGCAATTAGTAAAAGAAAGCAATCAATCGTTAGTACCTCACAAATATAAAGTGTAGTATTGTAAAAAAGCATTCAATGTTAATAATTTATTAAGATTTTTCATATAGCAAGCAATCGTTAAAGTCCTCCTGTTTCTACAGGAGGGCTATTTTTTTGTGAATATGTGATTAAAAATTAAAAAAGTAAGATCAAAAGGAAGGTATTTAAAGTATATTTTTAAAATAATTTTTAAATTAACATCTATTAAACACTGAAACATTATATAAAAAAAAATTTAATGTTTAATTTTTTCAAGAAAAAAAATTAAAATAAGTTGACAATTCTTCCATTTATCCACATAAAAACGGGGCATTTACAGCTTCCGCGTTTTATTGATACAACTATTTCACCGCATTTTTAATGCAGTCACCACCAAAACCCCTCTCATCCCCTATCAAATGTTATAGCTATCATTACACCAGGATTTTTAATAAAATGATTGAATTCATTTCAATAATGATTTACATCATCCCGGGAAGTGCTTTAACCATGTACTTTGCAGATTGATGAATTGGAAAAAATTTATATCAGTTTTATTTTTAGCAATCTATTTGTTCTCCGTCACAGAAGACGGTGAATTTTTTAAAATACCAAAACAGGTAATTCACTTTTATCATCACAAAATCGTTAATAAACGCATTGGGGTTATTTCTTTTTTTAACATGCACCATAGAATGAAAGAAGGGAAAGAACCCGAAAAACACAGTCTATTACCTTTTAAATCACCTCCACCCCCGTTTATCTCTTTTTTTATTACTTCTACCCCAACGGGATTCATAACAACTTCCACAATACCGGGTATGGATAATATGCCCAACTTCTATGATCACAATGAGATCATTATTCCTTCCCGATATTTTATTAGCAATCTGGCAACCTCCCGGCTTTTGCTGATTTTACATAATTTATAAACCATGAAGTTTTCCACGATGATGAGGATAATAGAAAACTGCTTCCCATGAACGCACTGTCCTTGAACAGCCTATATTGTTGCCCTCCTTACTTAAACCGAATCAGGACAATAATCTTGCTGAACGAAACAGGTAACGAAACTGCGTAGAAAAAAGAAGTGTATACAGCGCAACAACTGTTCTAATTAAATTTACCTATCTGTTCAAAAACATACTCCGCTTAATGCCACATAAACAACAATTATTTAAATATATCTTACAATGAATGTTTCACAAAATGCAATAGGATTAACCACAGTGCAGGCGACCGCAAACCGTCAACAATTTGGAAGCAATACGCTTGAAATGGAGGAGGACAGGGTATTCCTGAAAGTACTGAAAGAAGTAGTACTGGAACCAATGTTCATTTTACTGGTGGCAGCTTGTATTATCTATTTTGCTGTTGGCCAATTTAAGGAAGGCGTTATTATGCTGATCTCCATTTTTATTGTGGCAGGCATTTCCCTTTTCCAGGAATATAGAAGCAAGAACGCTGTATTGGCTCTAAAAAAGTTATCAGCATCCACTGCCACTGTAATCCGTAATGGAAAGCCTACCCAGGTTGCTACTGAGGAGATCGTTGTAAATGATCTGTTGATGCTGGAAGAAGGAGAAGTAGCAGGGGCAGATGGATTGATTATAATTGCCAATGATTTTTCATTGAATGAATCAATTTTAACAGGTGAATCATTTGCCGTATCTAAAACAGCCGATAACAACAGCGTGGTTTACAAGGGCACATTGGTAACAAGCGGAAGCGCTTCCGTGAAAGTGACCGCAGTGGGCTTGAAAACAACGTTTGGAAAAATAGGGCTGTCACTCAAAGAAATAACCGTTGTAAAAACACCTCTTCAAAATCAAATCAGGTCATTTGTTCGCAGTATGGTGTGGATTGGTGCCATCGCTTTTTTAATTGTTGTGGGGTTTAACTATTACCAAACCCACAACCTGGTGCAATCTTTTTTGCAGGGGCTTACATTGGCTATGAGTATCCTTCCCGAAGAAATACCGGTAGCCTTCAGTACCTTCCAGGCATTGGGCGCCTTTCGTTTGCTGCGTAATAATATCATTGTAAAACAACCGCAATATGTAGAAACCCTGGGGTCAGCCACAGTTATTTGCGTGGATAAAACCGGTACGATTACTCAAAACAAAATGAGCATTGAGTTTATATACGATGCCGTTTCTAAAACTTCTTTTAGTGTAAAGGACAACAAGGAATTGCCAGCCGGTGTAATTGAATATGCCATGTGGAGCAGTGAAACCAATCCGTTTGACCCGATGGAGAAGGCTATTTATGAATTGTATGAAAAAACTACAGCCGGCGATAAACGAAGTACATTTAAGCAGGTACATGAATACCCGATTGGAGGCAAGCCGCCTATGATGACGCATATTTTTAAAAACGAAAGCGGTGAAACCATTATTGCTGCCAAAGGCGCACCGGAAGCCATTCTGCGTCAAAGCAATTTGCCTATTGTATTTTCAAAACTGATAGAACAGCAAACGCTTGCTTACGCCAAACTTGGTTACCGGGTGTTAGGGGTTGGCAAGGCAATATGGAAAGATGACAACTGGCCGGCATCGCAGGCCGAATTTGTATTTGAATTTTTAGGATTGGTTGCATTCCAGGACCCCCCAAAAGAAAATATTATTGAAACCATTGAAACATTCCGGAATGCCGGTATTGATGTTAAATTGATTACCGGTGATTATGCAGAGACCGCTCTTGCGATAGCCGGACAAGTACACCTGGATCATACCGATGAATTATTAACCGGGCAGGAAGTGTTACAGCTAAGTAAAGAAGCTTTACAACAAAAGGTAAAACAGGTAAGCATTTATGCGAGGATGTTTCCGGAAGCAAAACTAAAGGTAATTGAAGCCCTGAAGGAAATTGGGGAAGTAGTTGCAATGACAGGAGACGGCGTAAATGACGGGCCTGCGTTAAAAGCAGCGCATATTGGCATTGCCATGGGGCAGCGGGGAAGCGAAGTAGCTAAAAGTGCCGCCTCTTTAATTCTCACAGATGACGACCTGGCGCACATGACCGACGCAGTGGCCATGGGAAGAAAAATTTATGATAACCTCAAAAAAGCCATTCAATATATCGTTTCCATTCACATTCCGATTATTCTGATAGTTACCTTACCATTATTGCTGGGATGGGCGTTTACCGATATTTTTTCACCGGTTCATGTAATTTTTCTCGAACTCATCATGGGCCCCACCTGTTCCATTATTTATGAAAATGAGCCAATGGAAAAAGGAACCATGCAACGTGCCCCCCGTAAAATGGGCAGCACTTTTTTATCATTCAAACAACTTTCGATAAGCATATTACAGGGATTTATGATTACCGCAGGCTGCCTCGGTATTGGGTACTACTATATGCAGCAGGGAAACAACGACACCACTGTTCGCTCGGTGATTTTCATTACACTTTTGTTCAGCAATATATTTCTTACGCTTGTAAACCGTTCCTTTAAATATTCTATTCTTACTACTTTGCGTAATAAAAACAATCTTGTTCCTTTGATCATTGGCATCACATTGCTATTAACTACGGCCCTTTTTTATATCCCTTTTATCAGGAATCTCTTTATGCTAAACCAATTGCCATTATGGACAATTGCCACCTGTATTGTGATGGCGCTCTGTAGTACGGTATGGATTGAAATATGGAAATTAATAAACCTAAAAAACAACGGGTAACTAAAAACGTTTTGTTCAACATTCAGCTTTCCGGAAAATGATTGCTTGTAAAAAAGGGGTATCCAATTATAATCACTACTATTCAGGATATGAATGCTACCCGGTTGATACAGCCAGTTCCGGAATCTGTGTGGACCGGCTTACAAATTCACTTTCCACCAATTCATAAATTTTTTCAAATTTTTGAAAATGCTTCAAATAAATCCGGTGATTTTTAATATCAGGTTCATACTTCACTCCGTTCATGGCCATCGATTGACCTGGCTCAATATCCAGTTCTTCCATACCAACAATTACCGCACCCCATGCAGAACTTTCTTCAATACCATTTACAAAAACGGTAACATTAAACATGTCGGAGAGCATTTGTATCCAAAGAGCGTTATTCACAAATCCGCCATTGGCAAAAATGATATTTACGGTTACCCTTTCCATTAATATTATACCAATCTTATACAGATTATAAACCACTGCTTCCATGGCAGCCCTTACCAGGTGTACCTTACCATGAATGGCGCTCAGTCCAAAAAAAACACCTTTTGCATTCGAATTCCACAAGGGGGCTCTTTCGCCCAGTATATAGGGAAGAAATATCAAATCGTTGCATCCCGGATCTACCTCCGCAGCAAGGTTAATAAAAGTATCAATCTTATCATCATCCTGCAGTATATTTTCTTTCAGCCATTGCAACACTACTGCACCATTATTACTGGCTCCTCCAATAATGTAGCACTCATCTTTCAGATGATAACAAAAAGTTCTCATTTGAGGGTCGGTGTAAACCTCCTGTGTGGTAATTCTCACAGCACCACTTGTTCCTACTGTAATGGCCATCGATCCTTTTGCCATGGCACCGCTGCCAAGATTAGCGAGCCCCCCATCACTACCGCCTGCTACAAAAGCTGTTTTGCCAAATGCAGACAAACGATTGTCATGGGTATGCCCCTGCTTGAGATATTCAATATGTTGGGAACTGACAACCGGGGAGAGGCGATTTTCCTTAATACCGGCAAATGCCAGAATTTCCTCATCCCATAACCGGGTATGAATATTCAACAGGCCGGTGGCTGATGCGATACTGGTATCTACCATATATTTTTTAAAAAGCTTATAAAATATAAACTCCTTAATACCTATAAATTTAAAAGAACTGGTAAAAGTATCCGGTTGGTTTTCCTTCCACCATATCAACTTACAAAGTGGTGACATCGCATGAACGGGGACACCTGTTTTATGATAAAACTCTTTTCCCAATTTTGTTGACCGCAAATTTTCAGCAATTAATGCAGCACGGTTATCGGCCCAGATGATACATTTTGTGAGTGGCTGACAATCCTTATCCACGGCCACTATACTGTGCATGGCAGCACTAAAACTTACCAGTACCGGGTGATGGCCGGCCAGCAGGCCCGCAATTTTATGAATGCTGTTGATAACTGCTTCGCTTATTTCGTTAGGATCCTGTTCACTCCAGTCTGCCTTAGGATGACTAATAAAATAACTAACTGCATGCTTTGCAAGTACAGTACCATCAGCCGAAAAAGCAATGGCCCTTGCAGAGGAAGTGCCAATGTCAATTCCTATAAAGTAATCCATACGCTATGTATTATTATAAACTCTTTCGCTAAATATTTGCGGAACAGATAACCCTGCGTTCTAAAAAAAAGACATTGCCTGATAACTTTCAACGCATACCGGAATGAAACATTACCCGGCTTTTTTGCGGGAGCCATATCACTTACAAAGAAAAATTTTACAGCAGCAAATACCGACTGATTAGCATTTTACCATCCGCTTATCACATAATTATCTTCCCCGGCCAATTTTATTCAGGTAATTTTTATTTGTGATTATTACCTATTAAAAAACTATATGGAGGATACGGGATGCTATCAAAATAAAAAAAGCCCGAAGATCCTGGCACCAGATTGCTTCGGGCTTTCTGTTTCACCAATCAATTATTCTAACTAAAAATTCTGTCGTGCGAACGCTTTGCATCCCATTCAGGGGTTGGAGCAAAGTAGCTTTTATCCGTTGCATGAAGATGTTGCTTAATCACTTCATCATTTAATTCAATACCTAAACCCGGTGCAGTAAGCGGAAGGTTAGCAAATCCCTTAGTAATTAATTTCCGTCCATCAGTAGTTTTAACCATACTCTCCCACCATGGCAGGTCTACCGAATGATGTTCCAGTGCAAGAAAATTTTGTGTAGCTGCTGCACAATGTACATTTGCCATAAATGAAACGGGTGTACCAGCCTGGTGCATCGCCATTGCTACGCCATTTTCCTCGGCGTAATCGCCAATTCTTTTGGTTTCCAATAAACCACCTGAAGAAGCTAAATCGGGGTGAACAATATCCACCGCATGTTTATCAATTAATGGCTTAAAGTTTTTCAATAAATAGATATCTTCACCGGTAAGGCAGGGCGTTTCCATTGCGTCTGACATTGTTTTCCACTGGTCTGTTAATTCCCATGATATAATATCTTCCAGCCAGGCGAGCCGGTATTTTTCAAGTGCTTTACCCAGGCGTATTCCATTGTTTAAATCAAAATGTCCATAGTGATCGGTAGATAACGGTATATCGTAACCAACCATTCCACGAACGTTTTCAACAATTTCACCCAATTTCTCAAATCCCTTATCTGTAATTTGAATTTGAGTAAAAGGGTGTAAGGTATTACCATAGGACATATAGTTACTTTGATCTCCCCATTGTGCAAGATTTCCCTGCGAACTTTCCCAGAATTTATAATTGACAAGGGCTCCTGGAATACCTTTTAATTCCCCAATCGAAACATCCATTTTTAGCCAGGTATATCCCTGGTCCTTTATCCGGTAGTTGATCAGCTTGGCCTGTTCCTCCGGAGATCCAGCTTCAGGTGTATCTGCATACATTCTCACTTTATCGCGATACCTTCCGCCCAGTAATTGCCAGGCCGGCACGTTATAGGCTTTGCCGCATATATCCCACAATGCCATCTCAACAGCGCACACACCACCAGCCTGCCGTGATTGTCCGCCAAATTGCCGGATTTTTTTAAAAATCATTTCCACATTGCAGGGATTTTCTCCCAATATCCTGCTCTTTAACATCAATGCATATCTTTCATCTGCACCATCCCTAACCTCACCCAGGCCATATATGCCCTGGTTAGTATCAATCCGGATGATGGCGGTACGTCCTAATACAGAGGTTACACAATAACGCATGTCGGTAATTTTCAAATCGGACGGGCTGGAGAACCTGCTTACTTTTTGAGTGCTTTGAGCAATAATATCTTCAATAGGCGAAAATAAAAGCGACCCACCCAGAGCGATACCACCCATTGCAGATTTTTTGAAGAACGAACGGCGTGGATTTTCCTGTTCTTCGATTTTTACGCTGGCATTTTCATCTTCAATAATGTCCTGATCTTTTATACCTAATTTAGCTAACAACTTTTGTGATGGCGTCATAATTATTATTTTTAATGTGGATGGTTGTTTACTGACTGAATGAATAGTTAAAGTGTATGCCACAGGTTCCCGTTCTTCTATACGTTTCCGTTTTATCCAACTAATTACAGCCCTGATTTTAAAAAGCCTATTACTATGTTGTAGCGCACCTATTCCTTCCACCAGTTAAAAAGCAATTGTTAACGCTGAGTACTGCAATACCGGTTGAAGGTAATGCCGCCCTTGTATATCAGCACATACAAGGGAACAGCATCATTGACATTAGGAATATTTCTTGATTTAAAGCGGAAAAACTAAGCCTTACGGTTTATCCCACCATACCCTGGTATCGAGGTTATCGGCACCCTGTTTAGTTATTGCGGCCTGTACGTTGGTGGAGTTTACGGAAATTTCTGAACTTGGATAAGTGAGCCTGCGGATGAAATCGCCTGTAATACTCTTTCCGGGAAATGGATTGGGCGTTAAAACCGGGAATCCAGTTCTTCTGAAATTCGCAAATGCCTCCGGCCCGTTTAAAAAAGAAGCGATCCAGTATTGTGTATTGATCTGCTGCAATGCGGTTGCTGCATTAAATGGATTGGCATCTAAGTAAGGCTGTATCGAAGCTGCTGGAACTGCAGCGGCAGCATCGTATGTCGCCATTTGCTCCATGTGTGCCTTAACAGCAGCGTCGTAGTAGCCTTTGGCTGTTCCGCTTGTTATCCAGTTTCTTTGTACGGCCTCTGCAAGCAATAACTGGGTTTGGGCTGCTGTAACAAAGAAAAAAGGTGCACTCGGTTTTACCAATCGCCTGCGGTCTACCTGGCTAAATTCGTAAAAGCTGCTCAACCCAAGACTGGCTGCAGCGGCTATGGCACCTGTATTGTCTTTTCCCATTGGCATCCCAATCATTCTTGCAGGGTCCGAAGTACCAACAGCCGGTACCTGGTCCGGTCCTGATTTTGCACCGATGTACCTGATGGCAATAGAAGACAAACGAGGATCATTGGTATTTTTCAGGTAATTCACAAAAGGTTCTGTGAGGTAAAAATTGGCAGCTTCTGTGGAATTTAAGGTATTCCCAATCGGGTTCAGATAATCACTGGTATGCCGCATTAAAGCGTTATCCGCATTCACCAATATTACCCCTCCTGCAAACGCAGCCTGTACCGTTGTCTGAGCCTTCGCTGCATCAACTTTGCTAAGCCTCATTCCGGCCCGTAGCATTAATGAATAACCCAGTTTTTTCCATTGTGCTACGGTTCCACCAAACAGTACATCCCCGGTTTCAATTTTTGCACCGGCATTCAGGGCAGCAGATGCTTCGGTAAGTTCCTGGATTATTTTGGGATAAATAGCCTGTTGTTCATCATAAACCGGCAAAAAAGTCTGGTTGATATATCCTACACCACCTTCTGTATACGGAATACTTCCGTAGGTATCTGTTAACACCATAAATGCATAGGCCTGTAGTATACGGGCCATGTTCAACAAATTAATTCTATCAGGCAGGTCCTTTGTACGGTTGATTATATCCCTTGTATTACGAATCACATTACGGTAATAGCCCTGCCACAGCGCTTGTGTGTTGTCCCGGTTATCCTGGTTGAAATTTGCACCAGTCAACACGCCCGAATTGGGGCTAATCACCTGTTGAACGATCCCAATTTCGTAGATGAGCGATGCACCCGGAAAGGAAGTGTTGACGATGGCATTGTTTAATTGGAAAACAGGGTCAATAGCCGTGGGACTGGTCCTGTTGATATTCAAATCGGCTAATCCTTTTTCGCACGAAGTAATGAACAACAATAAAAAAGGCAGCATACTGTAGTTAAATATTTTTTTCATAATACACTTGTGTTAGAATTTGATGTTTAAGTTTAAACCTACACCCCTGGTAGTGGGCAGACCAGTTGATTCCATTCCGACCAGGTTGTCCGAACTATAACCAAAACTTTCCGGATCAATATTATCAACCCATTTTTTAATGATCAGTACATTGTTGGCAACAATGTTTAACCGTACTCCCTTAACCGGCCATTTAACGGGCACGTATTTGGTGAAGTCATATCCCAGGGTAATCTGGCGCAATTTCCAATAGCCTCCATTGTAAATTACGGGTTCAATAAGCTGTTGCGACCTTACCACCTCCCAATAGGCCTGCACTGCTGCCACGGCGGTGTTCTTACCACCGTTTACACTTACTCCATCGCCCACAACCCCTCCCTGCCTTCCCTCCAATGTTTGCTTATGCAAGCCATGGCGGGTTAAATTGAAGTTGGTACCGGACAACATTTTATTACCTAGTTTGTAATCAATCAAAAAGGAAAAGCTGACCCCCTTGTAGTTAAATGTGTTATTAAAACCACCTACCCATTTTGGAAGGGCGCTTCCAAATAATATTAAGCCAGGTGTTCGTTGCGGCAGACCGTTTGCAAGGAATATTTTTTCGCCGGCAGTATTTCTGTTGTAGCCAAAGCCTGCAATCTGTCCCATTTCCATCCCCACAATTTGTCTAAGCTCGCCGTTGAAAACATGGGTTCCTACCGTGATCCGTTCGCCCGGCTTATCGGTCAGTAAGCTTAACACTTTTGTTTTATTATACGATCCGTTTGCTGTGAACTGCCAGGTAAAATTCTTTGTTTGTATAGGCACCAGGTTGAGCAATACTTCAATCCCCATGTTGCGGCTTTGTCCGCTGTTAATGCGGGTATCTACAAAACCGGATGCATCGGAAATCTGTGCCTGCACAATCTGATCCGACGTTATTTTGCGGTAAGCTGCCACATCCAGGTTAACCCTGCTGTTAAACATTTTTAACTCAAAACCAATCTCCGTTTCGGCTATCCTCATTGGTTTCAGATTTGCATTGGGTACGGTAAGGCCATTCGGTCCGCCAACCGGTTGTGCCGCGCCTGAAGGATTGGGCAGCAAATTAGCATTGATTCCATAGAATAACTGGTCTGCATAGGGTGGCACATCGGTATCGCTTCCTGCTTCTGCATAACCCACTCTCAACTTTCCAAAATTTAACCAGGAAGGATGTAGATTTTCAGAAAATACGTAACTGGCAGAAACTGATGGGTAAACTATGCTCCAGTTATCTTTTGACAAAGTGGAAAACCAGTCGTTTCGCACGGTTCCATTTAGATAAACCGTCCGGTTATAGGAAACCTCTGCTGAACCATAGATAGAATTTACGCCGCGTTGTGAAAGATCATAAAACGGGTCTTTTGCACGCCCGTTTTGAACAGTATATAGCCCCCTGATTACAAAATCTGTAACCTGTACGCTGTTTAAATCAGAGCGCCTGCGCATTTGGTTACCCCCCGCTGTAAGAACGGTTCCAAATTTACCGAAGGTTCGGTTGGCAGATGCGAGTAAATCAAAATTGGTTTCCCTGAACCGACGGGATTCCTGGGTATAAAGTCCATTCACAAAACCAACAGGCGCTGGACCGCGGGATGCATGCCCGGTGGGGTAATTATTATAATCCTGGTCTCGTGACCAGTAATCCTGCCCGGCACGGCCCTGGATATATAGCCATGGAAGGATGTCGTATTTGACAGAAATATTTCCAAAAATCCTGTCGCGGCGGATGTTTTGAAATTGTTCTGCCAGTACCCAATACGGATTGGTGCGGTTCATAAAGCGGGAATAAATATATTCGTTTCCGAGTGCATTGTACTTATTGGCATCCAGTACTTCCAATGGCATTGAATTGGATAGATTATATAACGAAGTAGGAATTGAGTTATCCTGGTTAGCTATATTAGGTGGGTTCCTGTTATTCTCATTGGAATAATTAACAGTGCCCATAAAACTTAACTTGTCCGATAATTTGTAATTAAACCCAAGGTTGATCGTTCTCCTCGTAAATGAATTATTGGGAACGATCCCTTTGCTTTCCAGGTTGCCCAGTGAAAGATGTATGCCCCCCTTCTCGTTGCCCGATTCCAAGGTAACCGTATTGGTCAGGTTCTGTCCATTCCTGTAAAATTTTTTAATCCTGTCATACTGGGGTACGTAAGGCAAGGTGAGGTTATTAAATAAAACCTGCGTTATACCTGGTGCAAATTTTTCACCAAAGGACCATTGGCCGGATGTAGGGTTGATGGTAGTTGGCCGCACACCATTTTCACCCTGTCCATACTCGTACTGGTAGTCGGTAAAATCAAGTGGCGTTTCATTGGTATAGTTCACGTTGTAGGCTACACCAATTCCCTTACCGGACCCCTTGGTTTTGGTAGTAACCATTATTACTCCATCCTTTGCACGGGAACCATACAAGGCAGCAGCAGGGGCTCCCTTTAAGATCGTCATACTTTCAATATCATCCGGGTTAATGCTCGACAAGCCATCACCGCCGTCAGAAGTATTTCCTCCTCCCCTTACGCCAATAGAATTATCAGAGGCAGCGTTTCCGGGATTGGTTCCAAAATTGGTATTATCAATAGGTACTCCATTAATTACAATCAGTGGATTATTTTGCCCTGAAATAGACGACTGTCCACGAATGCGTATCTTGGAAGTACCCGCAGGACCAGTACCAAGGCCGGATATATTTACCCCGGCAACCTTGCCCTGTAATGCATTCATCAGGTTGGGAGTACGGTTAATGGTAAGCTCCTCCGCCTTTACATTGGTTGCAGCATAACCGAGGCTCCGGGATTGTTTACTGATTCCCAGGGCAGTTACAACTACTTCCTCTACATTACGCATTTCCTTTTCAAGCGTTACAAGAATGTTGGTTCTACCGGAAGTGGAAATCTCCTGCGAAACATATCCAACGGAGCTTATCGTTAAAGCAGATTTTCCGCCCATATCAATTGAGAATTTACCGTCAAGATCGGTTACCGCTGCATTCTTTCCTCCTTTGGTGAGGATAGTTACACCAGACAGTTTTTCACCTTCATTACTGGTAACCGTTCCGGAAATTTTTTGTGCGGCGGCACTTGTAAAAAACACCAGGTTAATTAATATCGAATACAGAAGCAGGACGCTCCGGCCTGGTTTACAAACCAGCTTTAGATTTTTATTCATAATAGCAATTTAGATTTTGGATGTTTGTTTATTGTTGAATTTGCATGGTTGAATGTTAACAATCGAAATAGCAAAAATGGTTGTTCAAGGATAATAGATTATTGATGGTCGCTTAATTTTATAACACTACTTTTCCAGGTACTGTATACTTATGCCTGTTTTAACAATCACCACTTTCAACTATAGAAAAAAAGTGTCAATAAATTACATCAATATTTATTTGAATGCAGATGGGTATGAGTCGGAATATTTTGAGATAGGAAGGATAATAAGGCATATTTCATTTTTCATTGCGAAAAAAATGGTAGGCCTGCAAGCAATCATCAATCCATCACCTAACAAAGGAAAGCAACTAAAATTTATAAAACTTCCATTTAAAACCGGCGGTGAATTTTAAACATTTGATGAGGGCAATTTATTTTTTATATTATTTATTGAGATGAAAAAATATGTTTGTACTTTTTCACTCACTTATATTTTTAAAGTTCAGGCATGAATCAATTTATACTTCAGCAGGGTATATCAACCGAGTTACAATTGTTTCCTCATATCATTGAATTTGCCTGTCAAAAAATTCATACGGTACAATTACATTCGCTTGAGATAAAGAAAACAGAAACGCTGAAAATCTATTATGTTACAGAAGGCAAATTCGATTGGGTGATTGATGGACAGGCATACAGCCTGTATCCCGGTGATATTGCCTTGATAAGGCCCGGGCAGTTTTTTGGATGTGAAAAAGGATTTTATGATTTGGGTGCACTTTGCCGGATTTCCATACAGGCAGACAAATCGGTTGAAGGAGGAGAGATTACATTTGATAAATGGAGCAGCATATCGGCCATCGAAAACCAATTGATTGGGAGAATACTAAGTCTCAATAATAAACCGGTACTGACCGGCTTTAAAGTAGCCGGTGAAATTTTTTCACACCTGGAAAAAGAAATCTTCCACCAGGAAATTGGCTATCGTACCCGTACCAATCATTTGATAGATGAATTACTTTTTTCGCTGGTAAGGCAACTAACCACACAGGACACAAAAAGAAAAGATTTCCCGGAATCATTCCTTCAACTGGAGCAAATGCTCCGTGACAATTTATCTCATCAATGGACAGTGGAAGAGATGGCCGTAACCATGCGGTTAGGTATATCCGCATTTACAGAAAAAGTAAAAAATTATACCGGGTTTCCACCACTCAATTACCTGATCAACATACGCATTTCCGAAGCCATCAAATTATTAAAAAGAACGGACCTCACACTTACGGATATAGCGTTGGACACGGGCTTTTATTCATCCCAACATTTTTCAACCACCTTTAAAAAAATAACAGGTTACACGCCAAGCCAGTTTAAGAAAAACAATACGGTTAGGCAATGAGGGATGAGTAATGAATGATGAGTGATGATTTGTGTTCCGATAGTTATTAGATGGTGATTGATGAATGGTGATCCTATAACTATCGGATGTTTCGGAACAGACGATTGCAATAAAATAATTAACACTGCTGAACAGGAAACAAACAACAGTTAACAGTAAACAATAAACAATGGACTGCATTATTACGATTGACATAGGCACTTCTGCTGTTAGAATATTTGCCTTTGAAATGAAGGGAACTATTATTGCTACAATGAAGGGCTACTACCCTACTTTTCATACCCAGCCGGATTACAGTGAGCAGGATCCTGAGCAGATTTTTGTTACGGTGTTAAATGTATTGAGAAATATATTATCTGAAAAGATCCATCCAAATAAATACAATGTAGTAGCTATTTGTTTTAGTGCGGCCATGCACAGTGTGTTGCCGGTAGATCAAAACGGAACTCCATTGGGTAATGCTATAGTATGGGCAGATAACAGGGCTAAAAAAGAAGCGGCAGGTTTGAAGAAAAGCCGTTTGGGTGATCGGATTTATCATGCTACCGGAACGCCTATTCACCCAATGTCGCCGCTTGCAAAAATTGCCTGGTTGAGAAATAATGATACAGAAAGATTTAGTAAAACCTATAAATTCGTTTCCATAAAAGATTACATTTTACAACAACTAACAGGCGAATATGTGATAGACCACAGCCTTGCTTCGTCTACCGGATTATTGAATATCCACACTTTGGAATGGAATAAGGAATCACTTGAATTTGCAGGTATTACTGCTGATAAATTACCCAAACCGGTTTCTGTTTACTATGCCAGGTTAACCTTACATAAACAATATGCAACTAATCTTAAACTACCGTCCAAAACAAAAATTATAATTGGTGCAAGCGATGGATGCCTTGCTACGCTTGGGTCTGGTGTATGGGGCGAGGGTAAGGCTACCATTACAATTGATGCAAGCGGTGCCGTAAGAATTGCCGGTAAAAAAGTATTAAAGGATAAGAAAAAACGTTTTTTCAATTACCTCCTTGCTGATGATTATTACGTGTCGGGAGGTCCCACCAACAACGGAGGTGTTATTTTTGAATGGTTCACCAGGCAATTTGGTTCCTTTCCGGATTACTCCGATTTTGAAGAAAATGTATCCAGCTTTTTTAAAGAAGCAGCACAAGTTGCCCCGGGTTCTGATGGACTCATATTTCTTCCCTACCTGTTGGGAGAAAGAGCGCCTATCTGGAACGCCAATGCACGCGGATTATATTTTGGCATCAATATCAAGCATGAACAAAAACATTTTGTTCGTGCAACCATTGAAGGTATACTGTACGAGATTTACAGTATTGGTAAAATCCTGGAAGAGCACCGATCCATCAACAGTTTGTATGTAAATGGTACTTTTGCCTCCCTGCCGCTATGGGCGCAAATAATCGCCAATATGTTTAATAAACCGGTATATGTAAATGATAATTTTCATAGCGTTGGAACTGGTGCACTTTTATTAAGCCTTACCGGTATGGGAATCTACAAAAATTTAGAAGCGGCAGCAGCCACTATTCAATTTCCACATGTTTTTTTACCGAACGAAAATGACCATCGCATTTATATGAATTACTTTGCCATCTTTCAAAGCCTGAGTAGTAAACTGGAAGATGAGTTTAGCCAGATAGCGTTGCTCCAGGAACTTCATTAACGTAATGCGAACCAATAGGCGCAGGACTCCGTCCTGTGTCTATTGGTTACTACTCTTAAAGTGTAAGTGTTTATAAAATTTGTAGCTCAGTAATATGCAGACACAGGACGAGTCATGCGCTTGATATCGGAATAGGCACTCCGTCCTGTGTCTATTGGTTACTACTCTTTTTTGGCTTTACGAATTTGAACAGATATTTAAAATATCGCCTTTCGCTGATGAAATTTCTTTATCAAAATGATACCTGCTATAAAACCACCGATATGAGCAGCATACGCAATTCCACTTGCTTCGCTGCCACCCAGGTAGCCGGTACCATTGGCTACCTGCAATAAAATCCACAGCCCCAATACAATAAATGCCGGTAATTTAATAAAGAAAAATATTACTAATACGGTTACCCTCCTGGTAGGGAAAAGTAATAGATATGCACCCATCACACCGGATATCGCACCGGAGGCCCCGAGGCTGGGAATTAAATGACTTTGACCAAAAAGATAATCCGTAAAGACATGTGTGAGTGAAGCTAAAATTCCACAAAGAAGGTAAAAGAAAAAGTAGCGAACATGACCCAGTCTATCTTCGAGGTTATCACCAAACACCCACAGGTAAAGCATATTGCCACCAAGGTGGGCAAAACCTCCATGCATGAACATAGCTGTAATCAATGTGAACCATACCGGCATCGGCGTTATTCCCAGGCCTGGTATTAGCACTTCCTGGCCGCTAATAGGATCTGATACCAGGGTAGGTGAAGTAACTATATCCTGCCCCGTCAATATTTCTGCAGGCACTGCCGCATAACTGTAAGTGAAACCCAGATTGCTACCAAATTTCTGGTAGGCTATAAAAACAAAAATATTAAGGGCAATAAAAATATAGTTTACAAACGGCGTTATTTTCCTGTCTGAATTATCGTCGCTGATAGGGATCATTAGTAATTAGTTTTTATTTATACAAGATAGGAAGATTGGTGAATTGAACACCATGATTTTTATCAACTCTGATGGCTGATGATTGTTGCGATGGGCTGCACCCATCGCTTTGATATTACGCCCTTACAGGGCTTGACGTATTTATTTAAACCGCTTGTAAAAAACATTTTTACGTAAAACACATTTAAACGACTCTTGCAAGGTTATTTTTCATTGGCACATTAGCACATTAGCACATTAGCAAATTGTATAATTATCAAATTTGCATTAAAAAGGGTAACCAATAGCCAGGTTGAGTACCAGGTTTTCCTTTCTCCACTGGCTGTCGCCAAAAGCCACTTTATCGATCACCCATTTTGGGCCGCCTGCTTCGTAGGGTTTACGTATTGGAAAAGCCGCATCTACCCGAAGTACGAGGAAATTGAGATCGAATCGTAGCCCTGCCCCGGTTCCCACTGCCAGTTGACTCAAAAAGTCCTTACTGAATTTGGAACCTGGCCTTGACTGATCGGTCCGGTTGGTAAATATATTGCCTGCATCTACAAAGAAAGCACCCCTTACAATGGACACAATTTTAAATCGCAATTCTGTATTCATTTCCAGTTTAATTTCACCGGGTTGATCGGGCAGGTAGGTGTTGGTAAGCGATGCATTTCCGGCATAGTAAGTGCCGGGGCCAAGGCTACGTGCCCTGAAAGCCCTGATACTGTTGGTGCCCCCAATAAAAAACTGTTTGATAAAAGGCATTGATATACTATTGCCATATCCATATCCTGCCCCAAGTATCACCCTGCTCACCAACTGGTTGATGCGTTGTCTCCTCGGCCTGCCTATCGCCATGTAGTGACGAAAATCCAGCTCACCCCGCACATATTGAGAGAAAGGTGTTTTGAATATTTTTTTCTCATTTCCATTCTGCACATTGGCGCCAGTTATTAATCCAAGGATATTACCGGAAAAATCAACATTGCCATTGAAATAATAGTTATGCCGCTTGTTATTGATTTTTGCCTGGCTATTGTAGTTGTAATTATAATTAGACCCAATGATGAACTGCCTTTCAATACTACGGGCAAGCGTGATATTGGTATCGAGGCCTTTTTGAAACTGGTCTGTTACACCGGAGGGTAAAACATAATTGAGTGCAATTGGATTAAACTGGTGCTCTGTTGTGATGGATGTATTCCATACCCAACCAAAACTTGCTTTCAATGAATTTAGTGTGTACTGGTCCGTCCGCCTGAAATACTCGTAACCCAAATTGATCTTTGTTTTTGGAACAAAGTCACTGTTTTTGCCAAAGCCGATCCGACCTATAATCCGGGGGATCAACAGGTCGAGGTTTCCCCCATATCGCCTGGTGCCTACATTTTGCTGACCGGCTATCTGTGTTTCAATTCCTACAAAACCACTGACGCTTAATTGCTCGGCGCTACGAAAAGTATTGCGGTTTTTCAGGGTTAGTGTAAGGTCGGTACCGGATGAATTGTTTGATTTCGTAAGCGCTGATATCTGCGCCTTTGCAGAATATTTGTTATTGGGTGATAAAAAATAATAGGTAGTGAGCCGCCGGTCATATACGGTATCCACCTCTTCAAAACGTGCCTTTACAAATTTGTACACGCCCAGGCTAACCAACCTGCTAAGTGTTAAATTATGATCTTTTCGGTTGTAGATATCCCCGGGATGAAAACGGATATTGCGTTTATACATACGGGGGTGGAATTTTTTATAAGGATCCACCACATAAAAGCTGTCATAAAAATTTGCGTTGGCTTTGGAAAATGTGGTATCTGTGTCAATATTGTAATCAGAATAAATAATTACATCCCCAATGCGGTAAGGATACCTGGCCTGGTACGGTGTTTCGGGCTTTACCTGAAGGTACATGTTTACTTTATTGCCTCCCGGGGTGCTGTCTACTTTCACTATCAAGTAATCATCATCAAAAAAGAAATAACCTTTTTGTTTCAGCCTTGCATCAATTCTTACCCGCTGTGCCTTAATAACATCCAGGTCGTATGCCCTTCCGCGTCGAAGAGCAGACCGCCTGGTTGCTGCCCTGATAGCTGTACTTAATTCACTGGAGTCGTTAGGGAAATTTACGGTGTCAATGATATATTGAACACCGGGTTTTACTATAAACAATGCAGCGGTTCTTTTATTTTTAGTGGTAGTATCAAAGGTTACGTTGCCTTTAAAATAACCCCTGTTTTCCAACCGGTTGGTCATAATGGAGCGGTTCTTATCAAAATTGACCAAACTGGCATATACAGGCGGTTCTCCCAATTTATTTCGAATGAAATATCGTAAACCTTTGCCGGTTGGTTTACCCGCAATATTGTAAAACCACAACTTCGCCCTAAGCCCTAAGATTTTCCCATTTGGCTTTGGTAAAATAATAGCTTTTAATTCATCCTTTAAAACTGCTTTCTGCGATTTTGCGTTGCTATCCTGTGATATATATTTTATTTTAGAACCGGTATACAATGTTTCGCCTTTGGGCAAATATTTGGTATTGCTACAGGATGCAAAAAGACTAACCATCCCTAAGCCGATGATAACGCTTTGAAATCCATTTCTACGGAATCCACTGAGCATTATAGTAAAAAAATTATACTTCATTATTATTTGTATGATGGTATATCTGTTTTTAATGTGACTTAACATTTGTATTGAATCAATTAATACGGGAACAATGAAAAATAAATGAACCCGCCTGTTTTATTTGACCGTTTTCTCTTTCTCCAATTCTTCCTTTTCCATTTTTTTCTCTTCTATTTTTTCTTTTCTCTCCAGGGCTTTTTCTTTTTTCTTTTCTGTCTTTTCCTGGTTTTTTTGTTCCGCAGTTTTACGATAAAATATTTGTTTAAACTCATTGAAATCAAGCGTAAAAATGAACGATACTCCGGACTCAACCACCTGCCCTTCAACCACCCCTTCATATCGGTTGCGGCGATAGGCACGCAATGCATATCGCCCATCTTTGCTCAGCAGGTAATCTACTGCTACATCGCCGGCAATATTACTGGCGCTTTGATTTGTATTAGCCGGCCCCTCCAGCGCAAAATTGCTTCCCACACTTACCCGCAACCGGTCGTTCAATAATTTTTTTGATACCCCTACTGTGAGGTCTGTTCTATTGACACGGCTGCCGGTCGAGTAATCATCCTCGGTATTGATTCCGAAATTTAAATCCACGCCCTGCACCAGGCTTCCTGCCAGGTTATTGAGTTGTTCGGTTAATATGCGGCTTACGCTCGACTTGGCGGTACCTAACAATGATGTGCCTGCAGCGGAATTTTCCAATGGGTTTTCCTGAACGAAACGGCCGAGTAATAGCAGTGCAAAAACCTGCTTGTTCAATTCCGCATCATCCCTTCGCACCTGTTCGAGTTTGGTAACTACTTCGCTCCATTCTGATTTTTCCTCATCCGGTAATTCAATATCAAAAGTGATCACCGGACTTAGCAATTCCCCTTTCATTTTCAATAATACATTGAATGGCACTTTTGCATTATACTTGCCAATATCGGCTGGGGCTAGTTCGGACAGTTCACTTTGCAGTAAATTGACCGGTTGGGTATTAGCTACGTAAATAGCGGTAATATCAACCGTGGCGCTTATTGGATCCCCCGTCCAGGTTAGTGCGCTGCCGGGTTGAATAGCAAATTTTCTTTTTAATAAGCTAAGACTTAGTTCGTATGAACCCGACTGTAATTCATAGTTTCCTGTAAGCGTGATCTTTCCACTTTTATCAAGCCCGCCAGATAAATCTGCCTTGCCCCTTATTTTTAACGCATCACCACTGCGTTCATCAATGATCAAAGTAATTTGGGCGGCTGTGTCTGATTGTAATGTACCGGTTATATCGAGCCCGGCCAACTTTGGGTAGCGGGTTAATGTATCCATTGCCATCCGGAATATGCTGTCTTTTTGTCCACCATACACATCCACAAACTCCACTACGCCGTCCCGGCTCTCCAACTCAGGATTGGTAGTAGGCAACACAAAAGTAATATCAGTTGTTTTGTTTATTTTAAGGTCTGCATTTATGCGGGGCGCTGTAAGAGTACCATCAACACTAATATCCGCATCCATATTTAACTTCCCATAATAAAGAGCATTTTGTTTTTTTGCCACATTCAGTACATTAAAATCATTCGCAGAAAGGTCCAGGTTGAAAGTATAGGTTTTATAATCACCAGTAATAATCCTGCCATTCAGCACGGCTTTGTTGCCATCTAAATCAGCCAACGTAAACCGGTCAAAAGTTATTATTTCATGGGAAGCCACTTTAATGACTTCATCAGAAAGGTGCAATTTTACACCGGTGGCAGCAGGAGTTATATTTGCATTTTCAAAATGAAGTGCACCATTCAGATCGGGATTAGTGGTGTTTCCCTTAATGTCGACATTCCCTTTCAGGCTACCATCAGCCTCCGTGAGGGCACCGAATGTAAATGGCTTTATGCTGGCCATATTCAGATTATTAATGGCCAGCTTCAAATCCATACGACTTTCACCGGTATAATATTTTCCAGCCAGTTTCATATCATTGCCATTACCTGTAACAGCAACGTCTGCATTGTATGCATTGGCTGTTTCATTGTCTACCTTTATAGAAATATTGCCTACCGTATCTGTATTATAAGTAAGGGTATCTATCCTGATGCTTGAAGTAAAAACAGGACTGGTCATTACATTTTTTACCAGCACGTTTCCATTGATCACACCATCTACCACAAGCGAATCCTGCTCGGCAATATTGGTTAATGTTTTGATGTGAAAATCTTTTAAAATTACATCAATGGGCGCTTTGTTAGAAGCAGATTGCGAATGAATACTGAGCAATTGCCCGCTATTGCTGATATTAAACTGATGTACATTAATGCCTGTGCTGTCGTATAGAATATAGTTGCTTTTATCAACCGCCCATTTGTTATAATCCAGCATCAGGCTGTCTGATAAACTTGCTTTGATTACGCCATTTACCTGCCCAATTTTTGCACTCAACTGGTATTTATCTTTTCCATCCACATCTTCGATATTCAACTTTGAATACAATTCATTATTGGCAATATGACCATTCAATTCGGTTCTTTGTAACTGGAAGCTTTTAGTACCAGCCTTATTTACTGTAGCGGCATATAAAAACTGATCTGCTTCGTTTGCGGCTGTAATGGTCAAACTATCCAACACCTGTGTACCCAATTGCACCTTTGGCGCATTCACCAACAGGTTCAATTTTTCAGTGGCTCCGTCAAATCCGGCTTTTAATTGAATGGTATCTGTGCCAGCCAATGATGGTACAAAAACAAATAATAAACTGTCTGGAATAATGGTGGCGTTTAAATCCCATTTATCATTGATCAATGCAGTATCCTTTATCCCAAGGTCGTAGTATTTATTGATCACCTTCATGGCACCGGGGCCGATGGATGTTAAATCAAATTTCCCGTTTAAAGTAGCAGTTGCTATCTGCGAGTAAAGCGATACTACTTTTCCCGTATCGGTAGTAGCAGCAAGGACAGTAATAGTATCTGCATTGTAACGCTTACCCTCATTGTAAACCACCAGGTCTCCAATTTGTATTTTACCCCCGGGTGCGTTTAAGTCAGTAGTAGTAATATCACCTATCACATTACCATGTATACGAATATCGGTAGTGGTGAATCCCAATGGCTTCATTAATATGCTATCCAGCAGGAGTCGCAATTTTATATTGGTTGCAAACTTGTCGTCAATCAGTGCTTCACTATTCAGGTGAAAGGCGAGGCTTTTGTCTGCCATGTCTGCATTCAATATAGTATACCCTTTGTTAACAGATGCATTCATATCAAGTGCCTGGTAGTTATAGCCTTTTATGTAAGCCGATTGCACATGGGCCGTTGCCAGGCTGTTCATTCGGCCAGGCTTAAACCCTCTCCCCTTTGCTGTAAAATTCATGGATACTTTACCGATCATGGTATCCTGTTTTACCAGGTAGCCAATATCCACATTGTTAAGCGAACCTTTCAGGTTATATGTTTCAGCTTTACTGTTCAGGTAACCCGCCAGCCTTGCATTTCCCTTATTGGTTTGTACCAATAAATTGGTAGTAAAATTAGTAGCAAGTCCTTTAAAGCTGCCACTTATCTGCATCCTGTCTGGTATGCGAATATTTTCGGGTATTGTGCCAGCCGGAAGAAACCTGTTAAGGTCGGTTTTTGTTGTCTGGAAGTTGGCAATATTAAAGTCATAAATGGCTTTGGTTGCATCAGGCAGGCCCTTAATTGTACCCGACATGCTTAGCACCGTATTACCGATGCCGCTTACCTGGAAACCTGGTATGGTTAAGTTATTGAGATACCCTTTTACCGTAGCATTGATACGTATCACGGCACTTTCATTGCCTTTTAAATTAGCCTGCAACTGCGGCGCAAATACAAGAATATCTTTTACAGCAAGTTCGCTATTTTTAAAGCTGGCATCGAGGTAAAGTCTACCCATGTCTTTTACCACCGCATCTAATGACGGATAGCTGACTGCGATGTAATCCCTGATCAGCGTGTTATCTGTTTGAACAAACAAATTTTTGAGCACCGCTCCGCTATCACTATACATAAATTCGGTTTTCAATTGCCGCAGGTTGAAACCACTTTGTTCCGAAAATCCGCCCGATGTAATATTACCGGTGTAGGAGGTTGGCGTTACCAATAAATTATTACCCTGTAGTTTTAATTTTTTAATATCAAGGTGTGCATAATCCATTCCCGTTGCAATGGGTGATTTATTGTTATCATCGAATGCTATATTGTTATTTTCAAAATCAATATTTCCAATGGCTACTTTCCATGGATTGTTGGCCTGTGCCGCTACCTCCTTGTTTATCTCCTCTTTTACAATCCTTGTCTGCTCGGATTTTCCCAATACGATGGCCGCATCTGTATTGTGAAGTTTAACACTTTCCAATTGCACATCCAACTTAGCCAGGTCAATTGATTTAACCTTGCCTGATAGCTCACCAAGGGCGAGCTTTGCCGACATGACGGATACATCATTTTTATAATCGAAACGGATATTTTTAAAAGTGACATTTTGCAAACCAAGTTGAAGCTTGAATGGTTCATCACTTTGTGCCTCCACCGCCGCTACTGACTCTGTCTTTAGTAAGGGTTTGTTTTGATACATGTGACCGGTTACATTTTCCAGCACGATATCAGGCAGCGAAAAAATCATTTTGTCGAGATCAAACTTTTTAAATGCAGTTTGAAAATTGCCTAATCTTACCAAAAAGTCAATACCCGACCTCGCATCTTTAAAAGAAGCGCCAATATTATCCAACACAATTTTGTCAACATTTATCTTCATGCCGGCGGTAGTATCCTTTGCTTTAGTGGGATCCGGGGGACTAACGAATGCATCAACTATATACTGGTAATTGAAAGCAGAGTCGGATGCTGTTCTGTATATTTTCGCACGGATATCTTTCAAACCAATATAATTGATCTCTACTTCGCTGCTGATTAGTTTTAATAAAGCGATATCCACTTGTATCTTACCACCAAATAATAAAGAATCCTTTTTCTGGTCTTCGAAATACACACCTTCCAATACCAGTCTTTTTGGAAAATCCAATGATAGTTTTGCAATATTAACCTTTGTATGTAATTTATTTTCAAGGTAAGTGACTACTTTCTTACGGGCAAAATTTTGCACAGCAGGAACCTGTATGAGGATATAAATCAACAATATTAAAAAAAGAAAACCGGCAACTATCCAACCCAGTACCTTGAAGGTTTTACGTATAATTTTATTTATTACCGGGGGCATAATTATAAAAATGACTAAATTTTATTTTCAACTGGGAATGATTAAACAAAAAAGAAAAATGATATTGATTGTGTTCTGAATCCGGATTTAAATGCCGGAACAATTTAAAAACTGATAACGCACCATGTGCTACAAAAAAAAATTTATAACTCAGATACCCACTCTTTAGCTTTTACCAACTCGCTAAGCGTAAAGCCTTTAGATTTACCTGGCAGGATAAAATTAAATGCATCTGAAAATTTCTCCACCACCTTTTCATTTGTTACAACGGCTATTCGGTTCCAATGTGTAAAGTGCTTTAATCCCAGGATAAAATCATCTATCCAGGCGCCAATGGTAAAGTTGCTAACCGGTGTTTCCAACAATAATAAATAATTAATCTTACCTGTTCTCCTTAACAATTCCTCCAGTGCCGGCTTCAATACAGTGTCGAAATCCTGTTTTGTAATAGCTCCATTAGCCCTCACTCCTACTACATGTGGCGGAAGGTCGCTGATGATTGATAACATACGTGTGATATTTATGGCAATTAACCAAAGTTCATTCCAATTTCAAAATTCTGTTTTAGCACTTCTACTTGATGAATGTCTCTGAAAGAGCGTGTTTCCCATTTTAGTTTTTAGAATTTGCTGCTCACCCCAAACTTTTTAACTGTTTCATTTTATTCATTCAATGAATATACCTAATCATTACTTTCGCTGCCAATCTGACACAATAACAACATAAATACCTATTTTTGCGGACTAAATTTTATGATGGATACATTATTGGCCAATGATATAAAACAACATGATGAAGTAAGGCAGGGCGAAGCATTTGCCCCGTTTATGATGGATAATAATGCGTATAAAAAGCGTTTTTTCATTGAAAGCTATGGATGCGCAATGAATTTTGCGGATAGTGAAGTGGTAGCTTCCATTTTGCAAAGCAATGGCTACGGTGCCACCAAAAACTGCGAAGAAGCCGACCTGATTTTTATAAATACCTGTTCTATCCGTGAAAAAGCGGAAGCAACTGTTCGAAAAAGACTGACTGAATTCCGTAAATTGAAGAAGGTCAATCCCGGGATACTGGTAGGCGTATTGGGATGCATGGCGGAGCGCTTAAAAGAAAAATTTATACAGGAAGAAAAATTAGTTGACCTGGTAGTTGGGCCCGATGCTTACCGTACCTTGCCCGGCCTGATTGAAGAAGCGGAAACCGGCCAGAAAGCAGTGAATGTTTTATTAAGCAGGGACGAAACATACGCAGATATTGCGCCCATCCGCCTAAACAGCAACGGGGTAAATGCATTTGTCAGCATTATGCGGGGCTGCAATAACATGTGTTCATTTTGCGTGGTACCGTTTACCAGGGGCCGGGAAAGAAGCAGGGATGCCAACAGTATCATACATGAATGCGAAGAACTCTTCAATAGTGGATACCGCGAAGTGACTTTGTTGGGACAGAATGTGGATAGCTATTACTGGCAGGCCTCCCCCGGCCTCTCCGAAGGAGGGCAGACGAGAGTGCCGGTCACTTTTGCGGGGCTTCTTGAAATGGTAGCATTAATTTCTCCTTTATTGCGGGTTAGGTTCAGTACATCGCATCCAAAAGACATTACAGATGAAGTGTTGTTTACCATTGCCAGGCACGCCAATATTTGCAACTATATACATTTGCCGGTACAAAGTGGTAGCAGCCGTGTGTTGCAACTGATGAACCGCACTTATTCAAGGGAATGGTATATCGCTAAAGTAAACCGCATCCGTGAAATTATTCCGGATTGTGGCTTGTCTACCGACATGATCACCGGTTTTTGTACTGAAACGGAAGAAGATCATTTGCAGTCGCTTAGCCTGATGGAATATTGCAAATACGACCTGGCCTATATGTATTTTTATAGTGAACGACCGGGAACCCTTGCTGCACGAAGGTTTAAGGATGATATTCCCGAAGATGTAAAAAAAAGAAGGTTACAGGAAATGGTTGACCTGCATCGCATACATTCTTTGCAAAGTATGCAAAGGGATGTAGGTAAAATATGCAGGGTGCTGGTAGAAGGTTTTTCTAAAAAAACAGCCGAAGACCTGCAGGGCAGAAACGATCAGAACAAAGTAGTAGTGTTTCCTAAAGGCAATTTGAAAAAGGGTGATTATGTAAATGTAAAAATAGAAAGCTGCACAGCGGGAACATTAATAGGCACGCCGCTGCCCGGGTAAATTTGATAAAATAAAATCAGTCGGCAATAATTTACTTTACCGTTTTACAATATTATTGAAACAATTTTTTTTCAATACAGTTTGCGTTCTCTTTAATTGGTGAACTTTAAAAATTAAGAACTTCCTGTTCCACTTTACAGGATTGAATGAAGCAACATTATGGATTTACAATCAATAAAAAACCGTTTCGGTATCATCGGCAACTCGCCTGCGCTTAACCATGCATTGAATGTAGCGGTACAGGTAGCCAATACTGATTTAAGCGTTCTCATTAACGGAGAGAGCGGCGTTGGTAAAGAAGTATTTTCACAGATTATACATGCACTCAGCGCAAGAAAACACAATCCTTTTATCGCTGTTAACTGCGGCGCCATTCCCGAAGGCACCATCGACTCTGAATTATTTGGCCATGAAAAAGGTTCTTTTACCGGGGCGATGGATAGCAGGAAGGGATATTTTGAATCCGTAAACGGTGGCACCATTTTCTTAGATGAAATTGGCGAACTTCCTTTAGGTACACAGGCCCGGCTACTAAGGGTGTTGGAAGCCGGGGAATATATACGGGTGGGTAGCAGTAAAGTACAAAAAACAGATGTAAGAGTAATTGCAGCCACCAATAAAGAGTTGTTGGAAAGCACCCAGTCCGGGAGGTTCCGGGAAGATCTTTATTATCGCTTAAATACAGTGCCCATCAGGGTTCCATCACTTAGAGACCGTAAAGAAGATATACCATTGCTGTTCAGGAAATTTGCGTCTGATTTTTCTGACCGCTATAAAGGTTCACCCATACAATTGGAAGAAGACGCTAAAGCTATGTTAATGAGTTACCCATGGCCGGGTAATGTGCGGGAATTGAAGAATATTGCAGAACAAATTTCGGTGTTATCAAAAGAAAAAAACATTTTTGCCAGGGAGCTGAAAAGCTTTTTGCCTGAAAGCAACTTTAACCGCCTGCCTGTGTTAGTGGGTGGAAAAGGGGCACTTAGCCAGCAGGAATTTGCCAACGAAAGAGAGATACTGTATAAGTTGTTTTTTGATATGAAGAAAGATGTGAATGAGCTTAAAAAAATGTTCTTCGAAATATTGCAAAACCCAGGTATCGCCCAAAATATCCCTATGTACAACAACAATGTGGATGGAATAATACCGGATCATAAACAGTCTGTTTCTACCAATAATTTCGGGCAGCCGGGTCATCCGGTTTTTATTAATCAAAAAGGAGAAGATATCCATCATCATGAAGCCATCGAAGAATCGCTGAGCATTATGGATAAGGAAAAGGAACTGATCATTAAGGCATTGAAAAAACACAAGGGCAAAAGAAAAGATGCATCGTCCGACCTGGGCATAAGTGAAAGAACATTGTACAGAAAACTAAAAGAATATGATATTGAAGACTAACGCAATGGTTAATGGGCAAAGGGCAATGGGCAAAAAGCAATCAGTAATTAACTACCGGGGTTATGCAACAGGAAACCTTTTCTTACTGCCAATTGGTTTATTGCTGATTGCAATATTTTCCTTTGCTACCTGTAAATATTCTTTCAAGGATACCTCTCCCATCCCCACAGAGGTGAAAACCTTTCGGGTTAATTATTTTACCAATAAGGCCCGGTACGTAAATCCTCAACTGAGCCAGGAATTAACGGAAAAAATGAAACAAAAAGTGATCGGCAATACCCGGCTTCGGCAAACCAATGATGATGATGCACATTACGATATCAGCGGGTATATAACAGATTACAATGTTAGCACCAGCGGTATTTCAGGTAATAATGCAAGTACCAACCGTTTATCCGTATCGTTTCACCTGATTTTCAAAAATACGTTGGATGAAAAGAAAAGTTTTGAAACAGACCTTTCCAATAACTTTGACTTCCCTGCCACACAAACGCTTGAACAGGCGCAGGCTGCCTTGTTTCCTGATATAATAAAAAACATAGTAGATGGAATTTTCAATAAAATATTTTCTAACTGGTAAATTATTTGAACTTTAATAAGTAGTATTACAGCATTTATAAATCATCCTTTGTGTATGGGTAACAGCAATGTACTTTTTGAGTCTATTTTCAAGCAAAAGCTGTCAGATGCTGATACCCTGGAGTATCTTACTCAAATAACAAAGGATCATCCTTACTTTACGCCGGCTCATTTCTTCCTGCTGCTAAAGACAGAAAAGGATACCAACTTATATGAGCAACACGCAGCAAGAACATCACTTTTGTTCAATAATCCATATTGGTTGCAATTGCAACTGGAAGAACATGCGACTGTTGTCAATGAAATGACTGACACAGCACCTGCCGCAGATTTTCGAAATGACCAACAAGTTCTTGCTCCTAAGATAGAAAATGATATAACTACCGAAATACCTGGTTCCATTAATGCTGATATTATAAACGATAGTGAGGCTACAGGAGTTATTGCAGCAGTCCAGGAGGTTTTACCTGGTATGGATTTGATGCCAGAAACCGACGAAGTATCAAATGAAATTCCTGCAGTGGGTATTTCAGAAATAGCAACAAGTCAATACGACCATGAATACAATTCTCTTCCAGCCAATACGGAAGGAGCAGGCGATGCGAATCCCGAAACGGATGCTGCTGTGGTTTCCATTGAGCAAAATTTTGAGGAACAGTTTAATTTGGCGGATCAAATTATGTTTGATGAGGAGAATATTCCTGTGATAAACGAACCTGCAGATGCACCAATTCCTGAGCACCAAAATGAATTAAATACAGATCATGGAATCACCGGCAATTCTACAGAAAGCGTTGAACCGGATGTGGCGCAAAATACCGATGTAAATATAGATAGCATGCACACTGTTCATTTTAACAACGAGGATAGCCCACTTATAAATGAACCTGATACTGAGGAAACCGGCGAAGAAACCATAAGTGAAAATGAGGCCGAACCGCTTCGTTTTAAATTAAATATTGACACAGCAAATACTACAGAGGACCAGATAACATTTGAGCCTTTACATACTTCAGATTATTTTGCCAGCCTTGGTATAAAATTAAGTGGTGAAATAATTTCGTCGGATAAATTTGGCAAACAATTGAAAAGCTTTACAGAATGGCTGAAAACCATGAAAAAAATTCATGGTGACCAATTAGTTCCACCAGGTGGCCAGGCAGATGTTTTTATTCAGAAATTAGCGGAACAATCGAATAAAGAAGCAGGGGTGGTTACCGAAGCAATGGCAGACGTATTGCTGCAGCAGGGCAAAGCGGAAAAAGCTATAGAAGTATATAAAAAATTAAGTTTGCTCAATCCCTCCAAAAGTGCTTACTTTGCAGCCAAAATTGATCAACTAAAAGAACATTGACATGTTAATTTTATTCGGAATCTTAGTTATTATTGCCTCCATTATACTGGGTTTAATAGTATTGGTACAAAACCCTAAAGGTGGTGGATTATCAGGTAGTTTAGGTGGTTTCAGCAACCAATTAATGGGTGTAAAACAAACCACTGATGTATTGGAAAAAGGCACCTGGATCTTTGCAGCCATCGTTGGTATCCTTTGCATAATTTCCCCTGCATTTATTCCAAAAACCGGCGGCGGCGCATCAAAAAATGATGACCTGATTAATAGAGCCCCGGCCAGTGTACCACAACAACAGAATACGGTTCCTTTACCTGGATCTATTAAAAAGTAATAGATAATTTATAATAAATTTGTCAACCTCGTCTACATTTGACGGGGTTTTTTATTTTACTTTTATTCATTTTTGAACGGAATAATAAAGATATGGCTACAGGAAAAAAAATTGTTACGGTAATATTGTCGCTTTTGTTATTGGCAGGTGCTTTTGCAGCCTGGAGGATACTTGGCAGTAATACCGGTTTCAGCGAAAATAAAAAGAGTTTTTATATTAAAACAGGCAGCCATTTTGATGACGTGATAGAGGGGCTTACAACCCAGGGTATCCTTAAAAACCCCCGTACTTTTAAATGGTTAGCGTTACAGCTGGATTATGATAAAAAAATAAAAGCAGGGAAATACGTCATTGAAAAGGGTGAAAGTATTTTTTCAATCCTTAAAAAACTACGTGCCGGCAGGCAAACGGCCGTTAACCTGGTAATCAATAAACTTCGTACCAAGGAAGACCTTGCCAGGAAGATCGGGACAAATTTCGAATGCGATTCTACAGCTTTTATGAACCTGCTTAATAATGAAGATTCATTATTGAAATTCAGCCTGGACACCAATACCGTGATGACTGCCATTATTCCCAATACCTACAGCATTTTATGGAATACTTCGGCTAAAGGCATTTTTAAAAAATTATATGAAGAGCAGGAAATTTTCTGGAATGAGGAACGAAAAAACAAGGCATCCGGCCTAAACCTAACCCCCATACAGGCCTACACGCTCGCCAGTATAGTAGAAGAAGAAACCAATGCTGAAGCGGATAAGGGAAATATTGCCAGTGTATACCTGAACCGCCTGGAAACCGGTATGAAACTCGGCGCCGACCCAACTGTAAAATTTGCGATGAAGAATTTTGGTTTAAAAAGAATTTATTTCAAGCACCTGCAATATGCTTCACCATACAATACTTATCAACACGCCGGTCTGCCACCCGGCCCAATCTGTACGCCATCCCCTAAAACCATTGATGCTGTTTTAAATTCACCGAGCACCTCTTACCTTTATTTTGTTGCAAAGCCCGACCTTAGGGGGTATTCTAATTTTGCTACTTCCTATGCTGAGCACCTGCGTTTTGCAAAACAATACCAGCTTGCATTAGATAGTATAATGATGATAAAGAAAGTGAAATAGTATATGAGTAGATAGGTAAATAAAGTTGATAAGGTATATTAGGTTGATAAAATACAAAAGGTTGATGAAAGTAAATACGTATTTCTTACTTTTTTTAACAGGGCTATCTTAATCTTTCCTTAAACAGAAATAAAAATGTACTTTTTAATAAAACCGGCTTTTTAAATTAATAAGGAATAAAGGCTCAACTGAATAGGTTTTTCATGACAAAACTGGAACGTATCATAATAACCCAAACACCCATTGCATTTATTTTACGTAAAAGCAAGCATTGGTATTTACCAGGCTTTGAGGGCGTTCCATTGTTTGATGTAATAAAATTTTTTTTCAGGCAGGTAAAAACGGTTGGACTTACAGAAAGGGCCTCGGCCATTGCCTATAACTTTATAATGGCCATTCCTCCTTCTTTTTTATTTCTATTTACCCTGATACCTCATTTGCCTTTCGTATCTAAAAGAAGTATGAAAAGGGAATTACATAGCTTAATACTAGATGTAATTCCTGCCAAAGTACACAATGAATACCTCATTAAATTTGTTGATTCCTTCCTGGATGATTCTAAGATCGGTTTGCTTTCTTTCGGTTTACTACTGGCTTTGTTTTTTGCATCCAATGCAATGATGGGACTGATGCGGTCGTTCAATAAAAATTATATAGGATTTGCCAAAAGAAAAGACCTGCACAACCGCTGGATGGCGATTAAATTAACAGCGCTTATTTTCCTGCTGGTGTTGGGTTGCCTCATCATACTGATTACCCAGGGCGCGGTGCTCAAATTCATCGGTATAAAAAGTGCATTGCTACGGGATGTTATTTTCTATGTTCGCTGGATATTTATTGTGGCGCTTGTTTATTATTCGATCGCTTTCATTTATAAATATGCACCTGCGGTAGAAAAGCGGTGGAAACTAATTTCACCGGGCACTATCCTGGGAGCTTTTCTGAGCATTATGGCTACTTATGGCTTTTCGTTTTTTGTAAACAATTTTGGTAAATACAATGCCCTGTACGGTTCTATCGGAACCATCATCGTATTCATGGCTCTGATATATATTAACAGCCTTGTTTTATTAATTGGGTTCGAATTAAATGTAAGCATTAAATCGCTGCGGTCGATGGCGGAAAAAAGGGAGATAGAAGAGAAAAAACAGCCAGTAAAGTAACCAGTCTTACAGGAGTGGTTTGTATAAATGCGCTTCGCTTTTTAATTTTAGTGAAACTAAAATTTATGCATAATGTAGCCATAGTTTGTGCTTTTTTAAAAAAAGCCGCCATTAAATGCAACAACGTTAAAGTGTTTTTTTTCATAATGAAAGCTTCGTTAAATCGTATTTATCCTTTTTGCAAACAGGTTAAAAAAGCGTTTAAATTAGCTTTTGGCTAATCGCCTCTTTCGAACTAATTTTGCCACGCATTATAAGTTAATCGAATGCATGAAAAGCTGCGATTAACCAATTAACTAATCATCTAATCAACAAATTATTTAAACCATGGCATACGATGTAATTGTGTTAGGCAGTGGCCCGGGCGGGTATCCGGCTGCAATAAGGGCAAGTCAGTTAGGTAAAAAAGTAGCAATAGTAGAAAAGGAAAGCCTTGGAGGCGTATGCCTCAACTGGGGTTGTATTCCTACCAAGGCCTTACTAAAAAGTGCCCAGGTATTTGAATACGCAAAACATGCAGCAGACTATGGAATCAATGTTACAGATCCTTCACCCAATTTTGAAGGCGTTATCAAGCGCAGCCGCGGTGTAGCCGATAAAATGAGTAAGGGTGTTCAGTTCCTGATGAAAAAAAATAAGATTGATGTGATCATGGGCTTTGGTACACTGGTTGCCCCCGGCAAACTGGAAATAACCGCTGCCGATGGAACCAAACAAATACAGGAAGCAAAAAATATTATTATTGCTACCGGTGGAAGGGCCAGGGAATTACCCAACATGCCCATCGATGATGCAAAAATTATCGGTTACCGAAAGGCAATGGTATTACCAACCCAGCCTAAAAGTATGATTGTTTGCGGAAGTGGTGCCATCGGGTCGGAATTTGCTTATTTCTATAATACACTGGGAACAAAAGTTACCATCGTTGAATTTATGCCAAGGGTAGTTCCTGTTGAAGATGAAGACATCAGTAAAGAACTGGAAAAGCAATTTAAAAGACAGGGTATTACTATTATGACCAACAGTGAGGTATTGAGTGTAGATACCAGTGGCGATGGTGTAAAAGCAAAAGTAAAAACTCCAAATGGCGAAGTTATTTTAGAAGCTGATATCTTGTTAAGTGCAGTAGGTGTGGTTGCCAATATCGAAAATATCGGTTTAGAAGCAGTGGGGATTAAGATGGAAAAAGGAAAAATAATAGTAGATGCCAACGGGCAAACAAATGTGCCTGGTATTTATGCCATTGGTGATTGCACCCCGGGCCAGGCGCTTGCACACGTTGCCAGCAAGGAAGGAATTAATGCGGCGGAACATTTAAGCGGTCATCATCCTGAACCAATTGATTATAATAATATACCGGGTTGTACTTATTGCTCACCCGAAATCGCCTCAGTGGGTTATACTGAAAAAGCGGCAAAGGATGCCGGTTACGAGATTAAAGTTGGTAAGTTTCCTTATATGGCAAGCGGTAAGGCAAGTGCTGCAGGTGCAACGGAAGGATTTGTAAAAGTAATTTACGATGCCAAATATGGAGAATTCCTCGGGTGCCACATGATTGGTATGAACGTAACTGAAAATATTGCGGAAGCGGTAGCGGCACGCAAATTAGAAACAACCGGCCACGAAATATTAAACACCGTTCACCCTCACCCTACCATGAGTGAAGGGCTGAAAGAAGCAACCGCAGTTGCCTATGGTGAAGCGACAGATATTTAAATGAATTGACAAATTATATTTTAAGGGATCGTAAGGAAACTTATGATCCCTTATTTTTTGCGCAGTTGGTGGATTTCTCTGTCGTCTCGCCGTTGTTGGTGTTCGTGCAGTTGGCTGTGAAGCTTGGTTATCACCAACAACATTGATGACTATTCCTGCGATTTTTGCTATAAGCGAGGCTATGCATTTTGTAAAAAAGTCATTTCAAATCATACCAGGTAATCAGGCGATGATGATCAGGCACGAAGATCTATATTTTGCAGCGCTGTTTTTTCGTTTTCAGTTTTCGACCATTTAACCAACATATTCAACAGGTCTTCCAACTTTACCGGTTTACTTAAGAAATCATCCATACCTGCCTTCAAACATTCATCTTTATCCTCATTCATTGCGTTTGCAGTCATGGCTACAATAATGGGTTGTATTTTCAAATCCCGCCTTATGATCCTGGTAGCTTCCAAACCATCCATTTCCGGCATTTGCACATCCATCAATATCACATCATACAGTTGCAGGCTTGCCATTTCAATTGTTTGCCGCCCGTTTTCTGCCAGCGAAGCTTCAAAGCCCAGTTTGCTTAGTATTTTAAGAGTGAGTTTTTGGTTCACGAGGTTATCTTCCGCCACCAGTATTTTTAATGGATGACTCGTTGCAAATTCAATAGATAGTTTTTGTAAACCGGGTTGTACATTAGTTGTTACCGAATTAGATTTACCTCTTAATTCATCAATAATAAGCTTGTGCAGCATCATATTCCTACTATGATCATCTGGCAGGGTGCAGTTGAAATGTGATGCTGATTGAAATGACCTTGCAGCGCTATTCCTAAAATAAAACTTCGCTATATCTTCCTGGCCTAAAGGAAGTGCCAGAGCTATTAATCAGAAGGAGAAAAATCCTGATGATTGTCACTTCAAAATTCGACTCCTCAATGCCCCCGACCAGGAACCAGGTTATCCAAAAAAGATTGCTTTGCTGATGTGTCACCCAAACGGATAATCAACTTTTTAAAGAATACTGCGTGGTTATTCGTTAATGCTCGCCAAATCTCTGCTCATATTACCTACACTTTTTATTGTCTTATGCCTTTCCACAAAACCACTAATACCATTACAACCTGATAAATTTCGATTATTCTTCAGCCCAGATAACTATAATTTTTTTTAGTTATCAAGAATATATACCAATCTGGCTGTATTTAAACCAATTACACTATTTTTGGCATCCAAAAATTTAGAACAACTACTTATGGACAATTTGATCTATGTTATTCCGGCAATGGGCATTGTAGGCCTGTTATACACTTTTGTAAAGTTTGCCTGGGTTTCCAAACAGGATGCCGGCAATGATCGGATGAAGGAAATCAGCACTTATATCGCAGAAGGTGCGATGGCGTTTTTGAAAGCAGAATATAAGATACTGGCTTATTTTGTATTGATTGGTGCCTTATTGTTAGGTGTAATGGGTTTCAGCAATGAAAACAGCCACTGGAGTATTGCGTTGGCCTTTATTTTAGGAGCATTTTTTAGTGCTCTTGCGGGATTTATTGGAATGAAGGTTGCCACCAAGGCAAATGTTCGAACAGCACAAGCTGCCCGTACAAGTTTGAGCAAGGCATTATTAGTTTCATTTACCGGTGGATCTGTAATGGGTATGGGCGTAGCCGGGTTAGCAGTGCTTGGACTGGGCGGACTTTTTATTGTATTAAAAATGATTTTTGCCCCGGATGCTGCAGTAGCCAGTGTTGAAATGGAGCGCACTATTGAAATATTGACTGGTTTTTCACTGGGTGCCGAATCAATTGCATTGTTTGCACGTGTGGGAGGAGGTATTTATACCAAGGCTGCGGACGTTGGTGCCGACCTGGTGGGTAAAGTAGAAGCTGGTATTCCGGAAGATGATCCCCGCAACCCTGCAACGATTGCAGATAATGTGGGTGACAATGTAGGTGATGTTGCTGGTATGGGAGCCGATTTATTTGGTTCGTATGTTGCAACCGTTTTAGCTACCATGGTATTGGGAAGAGAAACCAATGCATTAACGGATAATTTTGGAGGAATGTCTCCTATTCTTTTGCCAATGCTGATTGCTTCAATGGGCATTTTGTTTTCAATCATCGGAACCTTCTTCGTCCGCATTTCAGAAAATGCAGGTCTCAGCACCAATGCGGTGCAAAAAGCTTTGAACATGGGTAATTGGGGTTCCATTGTATTAACCGCTATAGCATCCTATTTTTTAGTTAGCTGGTTAATGCCGGAAACAATGACTTTGCGTGGACATGAATTTACTAAAATGGGCATATTCGGCGCCATCATGGTAGGCCTTGCAGTAGGTACTTTGATGAGTATCATTACAGAATATTATACGGCTATGGGTAAACGACCGGTAATGAGTATCATCCGGCAATCGGCTACGGGCCATGCAACCAATATAATTGGAGGATTAGCGGTAGGGATGGAAAGTACGTTATTGCCGATACTGGTTTTAGCTTCAGGAATTTATGGCTCTTATGCCTGTGCAGGATTATATGGTGTGGCCATTGCAGCTGCGGGTATGATGGCAACTACTGCTATGCAGTTAGCGATTGATGCTTTTGGCCCAATTGCAGATAATGCCGGGGGTATTGCGGAAATGAGTGAATTACCCAAGGAAGTAAGAGAAAAGACAGATATATTGGATGCAGTGGGTAATACAACTGCGGCAAGTGGTAAAGGATTTGCCATTGCCTCTGCAGCTTTAACTGCACTTGCATTGTTTGCGGCCTTTGTTGGTATTGCCGGTATTGATGGCATTGATATTTACCGTGCTGATGTATTGGCCGGTTTGTTTGTAGGCGGTATGATTCCATTTATCTTTTCTTCACTGGCAATAAGAGCAGTAGGTGAAGCCGCAATGGCGATGGTGGAAGAAGTGCGCAGGCAGTTCCATTCCATACCGGGTATAATGGAAGGTACCGGTAAACCTGAGTACGATAAATGTGTGGCTATTTCTACCGAAGCATCATTGAAAAAGATGATGTTGCCCGGGGCAATTGCATTATTATCTCCTCTTTTTATAGGCTTTGTTTTTGGCCCGGAAGTATTGGGTGGTTTCCTTGCAGGCGCTACGGTTAGTGGTGTATTAATGGGAATGTTCCAGAACAACGCGGGTGGTGCGTGGGATAATGCAAAAAAATCTTTTGAAAAAGGAGTGGAAATAAATGGCGAAATGTTTTACAAAAAGTCAGAACCACACAAGGCTTCAGTTACCGGCGATACGGTAGGTGATCCATTTAAAGATACTTCCGGCCCATCTATGAACATCCTTATTAAACTAATGAGTATTGTTAGTTTGGTGATTGCCCCTACCCTTGCTGTTATTCATCATGATAAAATTGAAACAAACAGGAAGGCCCATCTGGAAACCCTGATAAAAATGAGTGCAGGCAAAACCGGTATCGAGACAAATAAGTAATTGGCGGGCTGTTGATTCTGGAAAGATCTAATCAGCAAGATATCCCTGGATTTTAATACAAGGAGATTTTTTTAGTTATCCGTGTACGTTATAGACGCCGTACTTGTAATCATATTTAAGGTAAACGAAATGTTTTTCTTTTGCAGGCACAAAACATGTAAGCAGAGATACTTAAACCATTTTTACGGTAATATCTTTATTGCATGCAGGTAAAACGAACCATACCATATAAAAGCGGGATGTTTTATATAACATTTACTTGTCACCAATGGCTGTCATTATTGATACAATAAATGGGTATGATATTATTTATAAATGTTTTGATCATTTAAAAAGTAAAGGCCATTCTATAAATGGGCATAGTCCCCATAGCCATCGGGATGCCCAATCATCTGCATGCATTAATAAGTTTTATTAACACTACCCAAAACATCAATACTATCATTGGAAATGGTAAAAGTTTCCTGCCTGCCTTACTGCGTCAAGCAGCCAGGGCTTATGAAATTATTAACCGGTTGAAAAATAATAATGAGTCAACCTTGTTAGAGCAATTAGCCGGAGGCGTGGAAGCTACCAGAAAAGAAAATAAAAAACTGTATGAAATTTGGAAACTCTCCTTCGTTCCGGTAACTATCGGAAGGAAAGATTGTAGAAGCAATGAATTTATGTGGCAGAAATTTATGCTCAGGTAAATGGCAGCTTGTAGTTAATGCAATTGAATACATTCATAGTTCTGCAAGATTTTATTTAACCAGTAAAAAAAGGCATTTACCTTGTTACCAACTTTATGGAATCCGATAGGGATCGGAAGGAGGAAGTGGATTTCGATAAAAGCAAAGAAGTTAATCCTGGTGCTCGCAACTTCCTCGCCACTGCTTAAGCTCGTTGACGTTGCTGGGAAGAGATTTTTATTTACCAGAGTGGTTTTCTTCCCCCCTTTATAGCCTGTATTAAAATTACCCTTACTGATCATTATAAAAAATTGCACTTAAGTTATTCCTTTCAGGCAGGGAGATTAGTAACACCCGGGCACAGGAAGGCCAACACACATGCCACGCCACATTCCTGCGCCTGGGTGAGCTGGCAATTGTAACAGGGCTGGTTATTAAGTGGTGAGCGCCAAATTTTATTATGTGGTAAGGGCGAAAAACGGGGCAAGGTTTTGCCCTGGCTAAATGAATACTTTTAGATTTTTTTTCACTCACGCATAAAATAAAAAGTTCTTTATTTATTACCTGGTTGAATAAAAAAAGGAAGCGCTGTTCCTGAATTTTTCTGCACTTTTCTACGATACTTTAATTGACGTATTTTTTCAATCCTGCTAAAAATGTAATAGCTCGCTTTGGCAGATAGAATACCAATACCGGCGCCTGCCAACACATCAGTAAACCAATGCTTGTTATTGTAAATACGTAATATACCCGTGCCTGCTGCAGTTGTATATCCTGCATAGCCATACACGGGCGAACGAAATGCATATTCCTGGTTAAGGAAAGCTGCACCCATAAATGCATTGGCTGTATGCCCCGATGGAAATGAATTAAATTGCGATCCATTAGGCCTTAGTTCATGTGTAATTTTTTTCAGCGAAGAAACCACACTGGTCATTATAACCAGCGCCATGCTATAAATAATAGCCTTGTCCTTTAAACCGTGTTTTCCTTTTATTCCATGAGCTTCCAGTAAAAATGCACCAGACGCCGGAGCAAACTGAAGATAATCATCAGCATTAGTATTAAAACCGGCATGATGTTCCTGTATTTCTTCTTTTACTTCCAGATTAAGATTTTTCAAACCTTCTACTTTCAAGCTGGCAGCGCCATATATAAACAGCATCCCGGGGATTGATATTGACTTTGCTGAAAAGAAATTTGTTGTTTTTACAGGTAGCCCGGGATTCAGTTTGTTGCAATTATTTAACGAAAGTAAATTAACGGGCCATTGTTGGGCAACTACGATTACAACGCTTAGTGTAAATGCAAGGAAAATTCCAATTTTTTTCATATTACTTTAAATTTTGTTAGTTGCCGCAGATTCCTTGAATGTAGTAGAGGTATAGAAAAGATTCTTTTCGTTCAAAATCATTATCACAATTTTTATTTACCTGGTACTATTAAATTCATAGCATGCATTTCATAACGCATTCATAACAATGTGAAAATCTCCTGTTGTCAGGGATTATCCCTTGGATAGGTAAACAGCACGGAATCGGATAATACTGCCGAACCGAAAACACCAATAGCGCCAGGTATTTTGGTGGTAAGAAAAACAGGTTCAACAAAAGGGTTTTGTATCGCCTGCAGCTGATCGTCGAGATCTTTGTAAAACTCCGCCGAATTTTTATCCAGTGATTGCATAAAGATCCATCCCGTTTCACCTTTGCTATATTCATAAGTAACTTCTATCGACATTACTATTTTTTGGCCATCTGCATTTTTATCATTAAACACAATCCGCCCGATATCTTTTACAGGGAATATTTCATCGGGGCCCGAAACACAGGTATTTACAAACATATCCAATACATGGGCATGATGTACAGAACTGTCGATCATTCTGTTCATTTGAAAACGATAATAGTCCTGCCTGCCGGGATGGTCATTAATTTTAATGATCACGCCATCGTGCCTTCCATATACATCAAAAAATTCGGGGGTGTATTCAATAGATTCAATAGCGGCTGCCTTTTGATTGATGGTGGTGGCTGCTGTATAGGTTTTGCCTTCAAAACTAACTTCCAGTGTATATGTCTTACCATACTCGGCGATAATATTACCCCGGTAAAAGAGTTCCCACCTGCACCTGAATTTATTGAACATGGAATCCGGAATTAATATATCTACCGTTGTACCACTTGTGATTTTTGCCGATGCACCTCTTGCAAATACTTGTTGGGGCGTAATCTTCGAACTAAAAAAGGGATTGCTTTTACTGATAAAAATATGGGGCTTTTTGCCGGGGTATAACATTCCTTCAATAAAAATATTACTACTATGTTCTGCAGGAAAATTAATAATTATATTCTTTTTGCATGCGGTCAATACCGCGCTTAACATTAGTATGGATAAAACGCTTACGGTTTTCATTTTTTAAAATTTAAAATTGAATGAAATGCCTGGAATGATTGGCAATAATGAAACCTGCCTGGCTGTGGGTTTGTTTGTCAAGGCGTCAATCTCGAAAAAAACAAAGTAGGGGTTTTGCTGGTTGTAGGTATTATAGACTCCAAAGACCCATTCTCTTTCGTAGTATTTCTTAAATAGCTTAACACGTTTTTTATTTGACGCGGATAGATCCAACCGGTGATAAGACTTTAAACGATAATTGTTCCTCCCTTCATAAACATAGTAGTTTCCTTCGAATATTGTTCCTGAATTGAGTGTACTGATCCTGCCCGTGGGAATAGTGAAAGCAACACCGGAAGAATAGGTAAAAACACCGCTCAAGGTCCATGTTTTCGTAAAATGATAACTTGCTGTTACCGATAAAACGTGGCGCCTGTCATATTTGAACGGAAATACTTTTCCAAAATTTAAATCATTAAATTTTTGACTGGTCTTCGAATAAGTATAAGAAATCCAGCCCGTAAGCCTGCCGGTATTTTTTTTAAGGAAAAACTCTGCTCCATAACTTTCACCTTTCCCATACACCAATAAACTATCCAGGTTAATATTTATTCTAAGTAGTTTTCCTTCACCGAATAAAACCTGGTTGTCCATTTTTTTGTAATAAATTTCTACACTGGTTTCAATTTCATTGTCATGTAAATTTTTAAAAAGTCCGAGGGCATATTGTGTGGCAGACTGAGGTTTTGTTTTATTGCTCGACGGAATCCATATATCGGTGGGTAAACCTGCAGTAGAATTGGGAATTAAATGAAGAAACTGGTTCATCCGTGTATAAGATGCTTTTACAGAAGTTGTGGCACCTACAGACAGTTTGGTAGTTATGCGTGGCTCAATGAATGAATAGGTTTTACCAGCAGCAATAAAAAGAGGTACCCTTACCCCGTAGTTGATACTGACCTTTTGGGAAACATCAAAATCATCCCCGATGTAAAAAGCCATTTCATCAGCATACAGTTTATTAATGCCCGTTTTATTGATGGTAATGCGGTTTCCCCGCCTTGGAATACTGGCAGAAAATGATGCGGGTGACAAGCGATGTTTGGTAAAAGTAAATCCGGTTTTTATTTTATGCCTGGTGGTAGGGGTGATGGTGAAATCAGTTTTTACAGTTATATCTTTAATAGCTGTATAAAGCAGGGAATAATAATTATTCTGTGATGTTGACAGGGCAAGGTTATAATCATTATAAATGACGGAGGTATTGGAAAAAATCTTACTTCCAAACAGGTGATTCCAACGCAATGTGCCGGTGCTGTTACCAAAGTCTGTTGTATAATTTAAACTATTGGGATTGTTGTAGGCCGCATTGTCATTGCCTTTAAAGTAACTGATAAACAAATGATCTTTGCTCCCTAATTCAACATTCATTTTTGCATTGAGGTCATAGAATTTATAGGAGTTACTTGTTGAAGTAAACGACTTTATTAATAAATTGATATGGCTTTGCCGGGCCGAAATAATAAAAGAAGATTTATTTTTTTGAACTGGTCCCTGGATAGTAAGGTGATTGGAAAGTAATCCTATGCCCCCTTCCACCTGGAATTTGTTTTTGTTTCCTTCTTTCATAGTGATATTTAAAATGGAACTTAACCTGCCACCATACTCTGCCGGAAAGCCTCCTTTAATCAGTTGAACATTGTTAATGGCATTTACATTAAAAGTGCTGAATAAACCAAAAAGATGATTCGGATTATATACCGTTGCTTCATCTAATTGAATTAAGTTTTGATCCAGATTTCCACCTCTTACATAGAAACCGGTTGTACCTTCCTGCCCGCCTTGTACACCTGGCAGTAACTGGATAATTTTCATAATATCCCTTTCTCCCATCAGCACCGGTAAATTTTTAATAGCCCTTAACGGTACATCAATTACACCCATTTGAGCTGTCTGAATATTCTGGTCATTCCTGCCTGCAATAACTACTACTTCGTTTAATGTGCCGGTAGTGTTTTCAAGTAATACTTCCAGTTGGATATTTTTTTTTGCAATAATTTTTTTCGCCTGTATGTTATAACCCTGGTATGAAATAATTAATTCAATAGTATCGGAATCGGAAATGGGGATAGAAAAAAATCCATATTGATTTGTGGAGGTACCGTGTTTGCTGTTTGCGTTTACTACGGAAGCGCCAATCAGCACTTCTTTCGAATCTGCGTCTTTAACAAAGCCACTGATGGTTGTTTTTTGTGCGTAGGAATTTAACCCAATCAATATTGTTATGATTACCACCAGTTTTTTCATTTTGCCTGTTTCAATAAATAGACAGCAGGAAAATAAATTGTGGTTGGGTGGCAGTGAAAATAATTAAAATTTGTGTGTGATTCCAAAACCCAATCCAAAACTATATGGGAAAGTTTCCACCACATTATTTTTTGAGATAGGGGATAAAGCATATCGGAAAACAGGACGGAGGTTAAGGGATAATTTTTTATTTAGTTTGTAGCGGAGTTCTGCATCAGCAATAATTGATAAATAAAATGATTGTGCGCCATCAAGTTTATTGATAAAAACTATCTCCGGGCTGAAGGGCATTTCTATTTCTGTTTCTACTTTTGCGCCGGTTAAAAAATTAGCTTCAATTCCGGCTCCGGGAACAATGCTGAGTTTATTTTTTGAAACAGCATATTTAATCATCAGGGGTATACTTATTATTTTCAACGTATGTTTTCCTTCGGTTGTATTGACACTGTCTCCAATAGAAGGCGGAATTCCCAGTCCGGGTTTAATATATGCATAACCTGATGAAGTAATGTACTTAAAGGCGATTCCTCCGGCGGGATTCTGCAGTGCATATAATTTTTGAGGGCTGATGCCGATAGCTGTGTGCGAATACAGAAGCCCTGTTTGAAGCCCCCAGTGTTTTGTAAATTGCCTGGTTGCTAAAACTCCTCCTGAAAAAGAAGGCTCATGATCTTCTCCATGTTTAATGCTGGTTATATTTCCCGGGAAGTCACTGTCCAATTTATAATTAGCCCGGTCATAGGAAGCATATGTACTCAGTAGCCAATACCCGTGAAAAGATTTTTTTTCGCCCTTTTTATTTTTTTCTGTGGTCCTTTTTTCAATATTATTATTAATACTAAGTAGTGAGAACAACATTTTATTAAATGATAACGTTGTAATTGGTTTTGTGATATGGTCTTTTTCAGTTAAGTTATTTGCCATCATTTTTTTCGGCAATATATATTCATTCATCTCCGGGAGTTCGTCCTCGTTTTGCCCCGGTTTTGATCCTGAAGTAGAAATTACATATTGTTTACCTGCTGGCAATAGATGATCATTTACCCTTTTTCTATCAGCATAAAGTTTTTTTCCGGTTCCTGTATCCCTATCAAGGCGGGTTATATTATTTTGCTTTACAGAAAAATTATTGTTGAACACAGAATTTCCGGTTAAATCCAATTCATCCTTTTTTATATTGTTAATTTCAGCAGTTCTTATTTCTTCATTGTTTTGTGCTTGTTTTTCCGGTAATGAGACCTGATATTTATGGTTAATTGTTTTACCGGCTGAACGACGTGGCCCTGTTTTAAATACACCGGAGTTGAATAGGATAAGGCCGGTGGTAAGTAACAATAAAAAAATGGTAGTTCTTCTCCAGAATATAAATTTTCTTTTGTTCGAATCAGCCTCTTTTTTATCAAGGCCTGCATTTATTTTTTCCCAGGCATTATCAGATGGTGTATCCTCAAACTGTTGGTAAGCCGACTTAAAAAAATCATCCGTATCATGTATATTTTTATTCATAGATAAAATGGAATTATAATATGGCCTGTTTTTTTTTAATCGTTAGTGCCTTTTGTAAAATTCCTCTTGCATCTGCCAAATTAGATTTTGAAGTTCCTTCGGATATACGCAACAGTTCGGCTATTTCCCGGTGCTTCATCCCTTCCAGTACATAAAGGTTAAATACCATTCGGTATCCGGGGCTGAGCTTTTGAACCAGCATTACCAATTCCTTTGCATCCAAATGTTCAATAGCAGTATTGTCTTCAGACGCATCATGTGTATCCGCATTAAATTCTACGACCGCTCTCATGTGCGATTTATTCCTGAATTTTAAAAGCGCAGTGTTCACCATAATTTTCCTTATCCACCCTTCAAATGAACCGGCGCCGGAATAGGTATGTATGTAAGTGAACACCCGCATAAACCCATCCTGTAAAATTTCTTCCGCCTCTTCCCGGTTGCGGGCATACCACATACAAACGCCCATCATTTTATACATATACAGATTGTAAAGCCTGGCCTGTGAAGTGCGTTCACCGGCCATACAACCCTTGATCAAAAGTTGGTCTATATCTGGCAAATTGAGATTTGTTTCAGGCATAGATATCTATTCAGAAGAATTTAGTTGGGTGTTAGTAAAAGAATTTATTTCTCTATTCGGCCAGTGTTATTTGACAGATTGGAGGTTTTCGTATTGATATTACTTGAAAATGCTTGTGACAACGGGTTAAAAGTTTGCATGGAAACAACATTTATACTGCGCAAGGGATAAAAACGTGAATTAAATTTTTTTTTATGAGCCAGGCAGATGTACTACTATTAAGCATCAGTGGCGTCGCACTCTTGTACTTTTAATCTTTATGGAGCGAAATAAAAAGTCACCAATTTATCCCTCGCGAAGTATGGTGAACCTGCATCCAACCCATTAGCGGGCAGGGGGTTGGGTACTGTAACCAACAAGCCCTTCCCTTTCCAGTATACATCTGCATTCTGCCAGGAATCATAAATAGCACCTGTATTTGATAAGGGCGCTGTTAATAATCGCCATGCACGATTTGATGGAATGATATTGTTTAAGATTGATTCATTCTCTGTTGCATCAGTTTCTTCAACTTAAAATACAGTTGCGCCTGCTGACTGAATGGTGTCTGCCAATTTTTTTGTACGATCATAAGATTTACCTTTTGCGAGGACATTTATCACTATACTATTTTTCGCTGTTTCTTTTGGACCATGATCATATTACAGAGATTTTCGTGAAAAAAGTACGACCCTTATTGCACCCACTGCGCTCACAAAATATTCGCCCTCATTTTTCTCGGTAACATCTCTTAATTTTTTTTCCACTATTGTCCGACTAAAAATACAATAAAAAACTTGGCAGTTTAAATTATTTACCGTCATGCCATTATTTGAAAATAAACTGCATGAGAATTCCATATTTGAAAAAATATTTTTCATTTTTCAAAGTAATTGATTGTAGAGCAGTATGCAAAAAGCAGGGGGGGGACATTTTTACCCCGAAGAAAAAAGGTCGTTTTGAGTGTTAGCCGACTGGCCCCTCACCCGCTTCTTGTTGTGCAAAGCCAATAAATCTTTGATACTGATATACCCCGCCAAATGAATGCGTAATAGTGTTGCCACATTACTAAACGATATTTTTGATTTGTTTTGACTATGGATAACACTTAATAGCAGCACTGCTATTAAAGCACACCATATTTGAATTTCAATAGCATTTTGATTATCGCCTACAAAATATTGAAGCTGAAAGTTTTGCTTTAGCTTTTTGAAAAACAATTCTATCCGCCATCGATAACGATAAATGGCAGCAATGGTGGCAGCTTCTACTTCAAAATTGTTGGTAATAAATTCATACACTTTATTGGTATCGGCATCCCACCAAGCTATTCGGCGCAGGGTTAATATTTGTTCTTTTTTATGGTCATCTATATAAATCTGTTCTATGTTTTCATCCTTTAAAACCGCATCGGGCGTGTCTTTGGTAAGAATAACTTCGGCCACCGAGGTATACACAGCATTATCTTTTTGCCGGGTAATAAAGAAGATTTCGTTTTGGCTAAATTTTGCAAAATTCTTATAGTTATTATACCCTTTATCAAATGTTATGTAAGAGCCACTTGGCAGTTTGATGTATTTTAAAAACTGCTGGTCATTATCGGCAGCAGCATTAAAACGGATAAGAACGGGCATCAACGAATTGCCATCTA